>Ga0307440_1000132_pt1 | contig 32640 bp, 24 predicted proteins | sample SalMarWE160410MG_FD_202150 | JGI IMG/M metagenome (GOLD analysis project Ga0307440, IMG submission 202150) | Salt marsh sediment microbial communities from the Plum Island Ecosystem LTER, Massachusetts, United States - WE1604-10 | ecosystem: Environmental > Aquatic > Marine > Intertidal zone >...
AGCTGCCCTCACTGTTCTTAGGGAAGGAGGTATAATTCTTTATCCTACAGACACTATCTGGGGACTGGGATGTGACGCTACAAATATTTCTGCCGTTGAAAAGATATTCAGGATAAAATCGAGGGAAACCACTAAAAGTCTTCTTGTCCTTGTTAACGGGGAGGACATGCTTGAAAGGTATGTGAAGGATGTACCTGAAGTAGCTTACGAGCTTGTTGGGATCTCGGATTCTCCCCTTACGGTTATTTATCCTGAAGGCAGGAACCTGGCCGAAGGTGTATTCAATGCCGATGGTTCAGTTGGGATAAGGATATGTCAGGAGGCATTTTGTAATGAACTGATCAGTCGGTTTAGAAAACCAATTGTCTCAACCTCAGCCAATTTCAGCGGACAGCCATCACCTTCCTTCTTTGATGAAATTGATAAGGACCTGGTTTCCAGGGTGGGTTATGTAGTCAAATACCGCCAGGACGACCGGCAAAAGCATCGTGCTTCACCGGTCATCAAGATCGAAAACGGTGGTATTATCAAGATAATCCGGGAATAGGCTACCTCGATCTAACTTTTCCAGAACCTGAAACCCTGGCATCTATCTTCGGATTACCGGAATAAGTAACATTTCCGCTCCCTGACACACCTGCCTTCAATGAGCTTGTTACATTGCATGCACAATTGCCGCTACCCGAAATAGAAATATCTGCGTCGTCTATTTTAACCATCCCGCCCGCAAAATTGCCTGACCCGCTTATCGAGATGTCAGCTCTGGATACGTTGCCATCACCTCCCAGATAGATATTTCCAGATCCTGAAATACCACAGCCGAGACGATCTATGTCAAGATCCCCGGTAAGTATTCTGCCGCTGCCACTAACACTAAAGTTCAGATCGTTACCTTTCAGTGCATCCCTGACTTCTGCTTTGCCTGATCCGGATACTCCCAGGGCGTCAAGCTCAGGAAGCGTAATATAAACGGTAACTTTTTCATTCATCCTGAAACGCCATTTATCGCGTTTTATAACCAGCCTGTCTCCCCTGACTTCCGTAATAACTTCCCTCAGGTCGGACCTGTCGCCTTCAAGAACAACTTTGAACTCAGAACCAATGTTGATGTACAGGTTACCGGATATGCCGAAACTTATTTTTGTAAAACCGCTCAGATCCCTTGTCTCCCTGTCACCAGATAACCTGCCGGCATATAACGATGTACCTGCCAGCAATACAATAACCAGTGATAATAATACAGCCTTTTTCATGTGTAGATAATTTAATTTTTCGATGAGATACACTCAAAAGACCAGCATTTTAATAAAAGGCTGCACCTGAAGGGAAAAAATCAGTTAATTTCTGAAAGTCCTTCAGGTATCTCCATTATAATATGCATTTTACTATGATCAATGCTTAATACGAGATCCTCATGAAATGGTACCAGTATCTCTTTTTTACCCGGTGATTCAATATTCAGGAGCCACTGCCCTGAATTGAAAATCATCTCAATCACTGTACCGAGAAGGTTCCCGGCCGGAAGTATCACCATATAGCCATCAAGGCTGCCCCGATCCTCATTTGTTTCCTGACCTTTTGTATCTGTTGTAAGGAATACATCACATCCTGTGAACTCAGATATTTTATCAGGTGATTCATATCCCTCAAATGTAAGCTTAATAATATCCCCCCCGTTATATTCGAAGTCTGAAATAAAAAAAGGAACCGGTCTCCCTTCAACTTCAAGAAAGACCGATTCCATATCGGGTATATTTTCAGTAAAAATCCTTTCCAGTTTTACAGAAACGGCACCCTTATAGCCGCTTGCTTTAATAATTCGTCCCAGTAATATGTTTTCCCGGTAAGCCATCGGATCGATGATCCTTACGCATGAAGAATTATTCCCGGGCCTTTTCGTCAGGTGTCTCTTCAGAAGCTGTGTCTTCTGCATCAGGAGCCTTCTCTTCGATGACTTCTTCAGCTTTTTCCTCAACTGTCTCTTCTGCTGCCACTTCTTCTTTTGATACCTCTTCAGCTGTAGCTTCCGCTTCTTCTGTCTCTGCTTCTTCTACTGTTTCTTCAACTGCTGCCGGTTCTTCGCCAGCTACTGGTTTTTCAACTGCTGCAGGCTCTTCAACTGCAACTGGTTCTTCAACTGCGGCCGGTTCTGCTTCTGCAGCAGCCTGGGCTGCCAGTTCGGCATTACGTTTAGCGATCCTTGCTGCCCTTTCTTCATTGATACCTTTCTCAACAGCAAGTCTCTTTTCCATATCCTCGTTATAGGATTTTTCAAGACCTGATCTCTTGGCCTCCACCTTGGCATCATGCTCTTTCATCCAGGCTTCAAACCTTTTGTTTGCTTCAGCCTCATCAAATGCACCTTTTCTTACACCTTCAAGAAGATGCTTCTTGATAAGGACACCTTTATAAGACAGGATAGCTCTACAGGTATCTGTAGGTATTGCGCCATTTTGCAGCCAACCCATTGCCTTATCGAAATCCAGTTCGATAGTCGCCGGGTTAGTGATCGGATTATAGGTCCCGATCTTTTCAATATATCTGCCATCCCGTGGCGATCTGCTATCTGCAACCACAATGTGGTAGTAGGCCAGTTTTTTGCGGCCTTTTCTAGCTAATCTGATTTTAACTGCCATTAATTTCTACGCTTATTATTAAACCTGTTTTAAAAATTGTGGCTGCAAAGATAGAAGTAAATATTTTATTGAACAAATGATTATATGTATTTATCCATTGAGCTACCAAAAAGGTTTCCAACAATAATTTATGCAGTACAATAACGAAATATTTGAATAATAACAGAGGCTGTCCCGAAGGAAATACCCTTCAGATACAGCCTCAGATTATTTAATCTCTGAAAACGCTATTGGTTTCTTGTCAGCTGAAATATATAAACACCCTGGCTTCCGTATGCCCCTATTGAAATATCAATATTCAGGGTATATGCTCCATCACAGGAACTAAAAGTACCATCCCCTGAATAAGTGACTGCTCCATATCCCCAATAATCAGATGCAAGTGTCTTTGTTTCAGTAGATACAGAATAATTCACAGGATTGATATGCATCACGAATGGTCCGTTATCCTCAGTAATATCGTCAATGGCCGCGAGACCAGATACATAAACGGTATATTGGTCCTCAGGGTCCACTGTAATGGTAACATCATTTTCAGATGGCCAGTCAGATACTGCATGGTAACTTCCCGTTGACATGGCGGTTGAATAAGCACAGGCAACGGGGACATATATAACGTCATTCGAACGTGTTGTCAGCCCATTATTTACTGTTACTATTTCAAACATGAATACATCGCCGTTATGGATGTCAGCCAAAGACAATCCCAGAAGTTGGGCTGCATCAGATGATAATATTCTGACTGTTGCAGGGAAAGAATTAACTTGTGTAATTGTGACCCTTTCCATATTACCGTTATAGGATCCCTGAATAATAACCTCATCAGCCTGTGTCCCCTCAGGAAGAGCAACATTAAACTGTATATAAGAATTCTCAAGATCCTTGGAATCGAACAGGGCAGGGTTGAGATCTGAAATTACAGGTATAATTGCTACCCCTCTCAATCCTGCAGGATCCTTTTGTTCCTCACAACCAAATAAAAGTAATATCAGTGTGAAGCTTAATATTAATGAATTATATTTTTTCATCTTTTATATAATATTTAGTTAGACTTTTCAAGAGGCATAACCTTAACGTGTCCCTCCGGCCCACCATACTTTCTCTGTGAAAACATAATATCCGTCGCCGTAGGCAGATCTCACATTAGCATTGTTAGTCACGTCATCAGAACCATAGGTATAGCGTTGCGGAAACTGCGTTGCATTCAGAGGATTGGCCAGAGTAATGACATTGTCGCCCATAGCTGCCAGTCGCCTGTAATCATTATATGCTTCCGCTCCTTCTTCTTCATAGAAAGCGAGATATTTCTGATTCATGACTTCCGATAGCGGATTGGAGTTGAATAATGGCCTGACATGGTTAACAAAGTAATCGCTGGCTTCCTGGGCCGTAAGTCCTATATTGACTTTCTGGAATGCAGCGGTAACAGCTTTTCTGAGAGCTGTATCTGCCAGGGCAAGGTTATTCATCCTTACATACGCTTCCGCCTTAAGAAATTCAACCTCATGATAGCTCAGCAGGTATGTCGGTGCTGTGCTGGTACTGATTGCTGATATTGAGTAGAATCCCTGTATCTGGTTTGCAGTACCGTTTGGTGCAAAAACAAGGCCGTTGCCTTCAGTTCCCGGATAAGGTCTGAAGAAGACATTATCCCTCGGATCACTTCTGGCAGTAAGCTTATCATGAAGACTCTGGCTGGCCCCGTAGTAATTCCTGTCGAGGAAAAGACGGTAGAACGGACTTGATGTTGTGCTGCCGTTATAGTTATACTGAGCCTGTTCGGATGCATCAGTGAATGACTGATCAGCAAATGTAATAACATCGCTGTATGCCGGAGTCCTGTACGACAGGCGCATGGTATACCTGGCCTTAAGTCCATATGCAAGTTTTTTCCACAATGTAACATCACCGCCGTATATAAGGTCCTGATTACCCAGTGACGGGTAAGTCGATTCCATATCGAGGTTGGCAATGGCATCATCGAGAAACGTAAACACCTGGGTGTAGATCTCCTCCTGGGTGTCAAGCTTAGGGGTGAAGATCTCACCCGGCTTAAGGGCTTCACTCCATGGGACATCACCCATCATATCGGTAAGAGTGGCCAGGTTATAGGCAGATAATATTTCTGCTATACCAAGGGTATGATAATTACCGGCCTCGGTGCCGCCATCAGAACACTTATCAATGATAACCTTGAGGTTATAAAGTGTCTGGTATGTAGCATCCCAGCTGTTGTTGAACGTTGTGGATTTTGTCGGTTCGCCGGTTCTTATCTCAGCATTGTAAAACTGGTTCCATATACCTACATTATGTTCAATATATATTGAGGCATAGAAGGTAAAGTCAGTCCCTAACACGGAAAATGCAGTGCTTGTCATTACATCAGTGATGATTAGCTTTGAATCCATTTCCGTCGGATCATTCACATCCCTGTTTATATCATCCATAACCTTTTCAGAGCATGACCACATCGTGAAAACAAGGAGTGATGTAAGGAATATATAGATTATTTTTCTCATGATATCATAATTTAAAAAGTAAGATTGATACTAAACCCGTAATTGGTGGTCTGTGGCATTGAAAATCTTTCAAATGCTCCACCCATATTGGTATTTCCCTGACTCGATTCCGGGTCGAAATACGGCAGTGCTGTCCATATAAGTATATTACGTGCGAACAAGGAAACACCCATATCAAGCTTGCTGAATAACCTTTTAGAGGGCTTATATCCCAGCGATAATTCACGAAGCTTTACGAAGGAATTATCATGTATGAAATATTCATCTATATTGGCCAGAACATTCGTATAGAGATCCTGTAAAGCTCTCGGGTCGTCAGGACCTCCTCTTACTATATCATTGGGAGTACCATCAGGCTTAACACCGTCAAAAATGAATGTGGACTCCCTGTTTTCGGTCCTGGCAGACATCCCGTAGAGATCAAGCAGCCCGTTGCTTCCCGAATACATCTTTCCTCCGCTTTTCCACTCAACAAGAGCACTTAGCGACAGACCTTTGTAAGTAAGAGTTGTCCCGCCTCCCAGGATAAAATCAGGTGATACGGAACCTATTACTGCAGGATCGCCAACCCTGGGAAAACCATGGTTCCATGCTCCCGGATTATCTTCCACGACTATGTTATTATTGTCATCACGTACAAATGACACTCCGTAAATAACCGGGAAGGTAGAGCCGACACCTGCACGAACCTGCGGTATATCAAATCCTCCGAGGAATATACTTTCAACACCCGGAGCCAGTTCATCAACCATATTATCTATCTTTGAGAAATTGAAATTGAGGTCCCACTGGAAGTTACTGCCGCTTACCGGTGTCAGGTACAATACAACTTCATTACTGATAGTATGTACCTTTCCTCCGTTCATCAGCAGATATGCTGCACCGGTAGAACCGGCAAGAGGAACTGTGAAAATCTGGTCGATAACGTTCTGACGTGAGAAAGTATAATCGATGCCCAGCCGGTTCTTAAAAAATTTCAGATCAGCTCCAAGTTCAAACGATTTGGTGTTCTGTGGCTTAAGATTGGGATCAAACTGTATGTTGTTTGGTATGTACGAATTAACTCCCCCAATCGGGTATAGTATCGGAGAACCCGACCACCAGCTTCCGGAATAGTTTGGAGTGGTAAAATAGTTCTTATAATACTGACCTGCCTGACCTACTTCTGCATATGATGCCCTTAGTTTTACAAATGATATCCATTCCCGGTTCTTAATAAAATCCAGTTCCGATGGTACGAAGCTCAAAGAGACAGAAGGATAGAAGAAAGTACGGTTATTAGTAGGCATGGTAGAAACCACATCGTTCCTTCCTGTGGTGTTCAGAAATAGTAAAGACCTGTAAGACAGGGACAAATTATAGAAAAATCCTACAGTCCTGTCGCGACTCTTCGATTCATTTGCAGTAACTATATTGGCATTGCTGATGTGTGCCCAGCCACCGAAATTGAAATCTTCACCATGTTCGGAATATGTTTTATAATTACCCTGGTTAAACTCATTTCCGACCATGGCATTCAGTGTCAGATTGTTATTTATTGTCCAGTCATAATTAGCTGTTACCAGGGAGTTAACATTTGAAGAAGTAATGCCGTAATTATCCATATAACCGGTATTGCCGGCATGACCATATTCGAAGATATCCTGGAAATGTGTGGTGTATGTATCAATACCCAGCTGGTAGCGAACCCTTACCTTCATCGATTCGTTGAGTGTGGCTTTGTAATTAATGTAACCATTCCCAAAGAAACGATCTGTCTTCTCGGTGAAAACATTGTGTTTGGCAGCCCAGAGTGGATTATCGAACGGATTCACGCCCCTGTAGTATATCTGTGTATAGGGATCACCGGGTACAAAATACGGATAACCTTTCAGGTTGTAACTTGCAGGAGCTGCCAACACACCGGCTAACGAAGCATCGTTTCCGGAAGAGAGTTTATCAATGTCTGTCTTTGAGAAATTAGTGCTGAATCCAACACTGAAATTATTATTGAATATCCTTTCTGCTGAGGCTTTTGCATTCCACCTTTGCATACCTGCAGGATCAGCGATACCACTCTGTGAAGTCTGGGTCAGACCAAGAGCAAAATTCCCTTTTTCAACAGCCTGGCTTACATCAATATTGTTTGTCATGGAGTAGCCGGTTTTAAAATAACCAGTCCAGCTGTTAAAGACCTGTGGTGTTACCCATGGATCCAGTTGCCCGGCTTCCAGCTGCGGAACATAGAACATACCGGGATGACCGTTGTCATTACCTCCGTTTGTAGGATCATCGGGTAGATCCGTGATCTTTGGTCCCCACGACATTGACGAGTTAGGCACATATGCTCCATAAACACCCTGAGCGTATGTTGTCTGATAAGTAGGATCTCTTGATACCCTTGAGAAACTGCTTATGTGCGACATTGAAATTACAGGTTTCCCGATAGCATTACCCCGTCCGCTTTTGGTTGTAATGATAACAACTCCGTTAGAAGCCCGAATCCCGTAAAGCGCAGCAGCTGCCTGCCCCTTCAGTACATCAATACTCGCGATGTCGGAGGGATTAATGTCTACAGCACGGTTTGAAATGTCGGTTCCCGTTATACCATCTCCAACCTGACTGAAATTACCACCTGCCCCACTTTCTATATCTGATGTTGAAGCAATTGGCATCCCGTCGACGACATACAGAGGGGTATTATTGCCGGTAAACGATCTTGCACCCCGAATCACCATTTGAGATGATGCCCCGGGCATTCCACTGGATGGTTTGATATCGATACCTGCTATTTTTCCCTGCATCGCACCGGCGAGATCGGTATTGCCTGCGCGCTCAATAACGTCACTCTTTACATCCTGCACGGCATAACCAAGGGCCTTTTTCTCCCTCGATATTCCCAATGCAGTTACAACAACCTCATCCAGCCCCCTGATATCAGATTCCATGGCCACATTAATAACCGACCTCGATCCGATCTCTACCTCCTGTTTCTTCAATCCGATATACGAAAAAACAAGAGTGGTGGCATCCTGAGGAACAGCCAGGCTGTATTTTCCGTTCACATCGGTACTCGTCCCGGCTGTTGTTCCTTTTACCTGTACTGTACAGCCTATTACAGGCTGACCATCCTCAGCCCCGGTGACAGTACCTGTTACTATCTTTTGCTGGGCAATCACGGAAAACGATAACCCGCAAAAAACAAAAATTAACAAGAAAAGTTTTCTCATAACATTTAGGTTAGATTAATAAAAAATAATGAGGAATTTTTAATTCCTTTTTACTGTCTTAAACAATTGTGAATTAGTTACTTTAGTCAATTGCTAACTAGTCACTTTAACAAATTAAAACCATTACTCTGTATTATCCTCATTCCGTTTAACAGAAGGGGGATTTCAATTAACAAATGTCACTTTTCAACCGACAGAATATTTTTGCACAGTTTTTAACACCCAACCGATCATAATTCTATTTTCCGTATTTTTGTTACCGGTTCACAATGAAAAAATCTTCTTTAAAATGTCAGGATTCTCACACCTTCATGTCCATACCCAGTATTCAATCCTGGACGGTGCATCAAACATCAGTCTGCTCATAGACAGGGTGAAGGCGCTGGGGATGGAAGCTATTGCTATCACCGATCACGGTAATATGTTCGGCGTGAAGGAGTTCCATAACACAGCAAGAAAGAAAGGAGTTAAACCCATTATAGGATGTGAGATCTACGTGGCAAGAAGATCCATTAGTAATGTGAGTGAGAAAGAAGACCGTTCCGGTGATCACCTGATTTTACTGGCAAAAAATCTCACAGGCTACCGGAACCTCATAAAACTTATTTCAACAGCCTGGATTAAAGGATTTTACTATAAACCGAGGGTAGACAAGGAACTGCTTGCCAGGTACAGCGAGGGATTAATAGCCTCTTCGGCATGTCTTGCAGGTGAGATACAGGATGAAATCCTGAAAGGGACAATGGAAGGTGCTGAGGAAGCACTTAAGAGATACCTGGAAATCTTCGGCGATAACTTCTATCTCGAGATACAGCGTCACGAAACGTATGATCCCGAAGCCGACAGAACAGTATTCCCTCTGCAACAGAAAGTAATTGAGGCTTTTAAAAAACTATCAGCCAAATATGATGTCAGGATCATAGCGACCAATGACGTTCACTTTATAAATGCCGAAGATGCTGAGGCTCACGACAGGCTGATCTGTATTAACACTGCAAAGGATATCGACGATCCCAACAGGCTCAGGTACACCAAGCAGGAATACCTGAAGTCGGAGGAAGAGATGAGGGCTATCTTCAGTGATATTCCCGAAGCTGTTGATAATGTAGGAGAACTTGTTGCAAAGATTGAAACCTATTCGCTTAACCATGATCCTGTCATGCCGGAATTCGATCTGCCGGAAGGATATACCGATAAGGATGAATATCTAAGACACCTCACCTTTGAAGGTGCCAGGAAGAGATGGGGAACACTGACAGATGAACAGACAGAAAGGCTTGATTTTGAATTGGCCATGATAGCCAGGATGGGGTTCCCCGGTTATTTTCTCATAGTACAGGATTTTCTCCGAGCTGCACGCGAGATGGGGGTATCGGTAGGTCCGGGAAGAGGTTCTGCAGCCGGCTCAGCAGTGGCCTATTGCCTGAAAATAACCGATATCGATCCTATAAAATACGGCCTCCTCTTTGAGAGATTCCTGAATCTTGACCGCATCTCAATGCCCGATATCGACATAGACTTTGATGAAGACGGAAGAGATTCTGTATTGAAATATGTTGTAAATAAATATGGTCACGACAAGGTAGCCCATATTATTACTTTCGGTTCCATGGCAGCCAAGATGGCCATCCGTGATGTTGCACGAGTTCAGAAACTCCCACTGCCCGATGCTGACAGGCTGGCCAAACTGGTTCCCGAAAGGCCCGGTATAACCCTTTCTGCTGCGTATACTGAAGTGCCTGAACTGGCAAAGGAAAAGGAATCATCAAACAAGCTGGTTGCCCAGACGCTTAAATACGCAGAAGTCCTGGAAGGATCGGTCAGGCAAACTGGAGTACATGCTTGCGGTATTATAATAGGAAAGGATTCTCTCGATAACTATATACCCCTGTGTACTGCCAAGGATACAGATCTTTATGCAACCCAGTATGATGGCAGTCATGTTGAGTCGGTCGGACTGCTAAAAATGGATTTCCTGGGTCTGAAAACCCTCTCAATCATAAGAGATGCTGTTGACAATATTAAAAAATCGAGAGGCATTGATATAGATATAGACAACCTTCCGCTTGATGATAAAAAGACCTTTGAGCTCTTCACCAACGGAGAGACGACCGGGATCTTCCAGTTTGAATCGTCAGGAATGAAAAGATACCTGCGTGAGCTGGAACCTAACAGGCTCGAAGACCTTATTGCCATGAATGCTCTTTACAGACCCGGTCCGATGGAATATATTCCCAAGTTCATTCGCAGAAAACACGGACAGGAAAAAATAGACTATCCCCTGCCGGTAATGGAGAAATATCTCGATGACACCTACGGGATCACAGTCTACCAGGAACAGGTGATGCTCCTTTCACAGGAACTGGCCGGCTTCACAAAAGGGGAAGCCGATTCCCTGAGGAAAGCCATGGGGAAAAAGAAGCGTTCAATTATGGATGAAATGAAAGTCAAGTTTATAGAGGGATGTAGTAAAAAAGGCTATGATGAACAGACTGTCAACAAGATATGGTCCGACTGGGAGGCTTTCGCCCAGTATGCTTTCAATAAATCCCATTCAACATGTTATGCACTTGTAGCCTTCCAGACAGGCTACCTGAAGGCTAACTACCCGGCTGAATATATGGCTGCTGTATTAAGCCGTAATATCAATGATATAAAGAAAATTACCACCTTCATGGATGAGACCCGCAGGATGGGAATGGAGGTACTTGGACCTGATGTTAATGAGAGCTTTGTCAAGTTCACTGTAAATAAGGACGGGAATATAAGGTTCGGCCTCGGTGCAATCAAGGGGGTTGGTGAAAGTGCAGTGCTCCAGCTAATTGAAGAAAGAGAACAAAATGGTCCTTATAAAGATATTTATGACCTGGTGGAAAGGGTGAACCTGAATTCCCTGAACAAGAAAAACCTTGAGGCAATGGCTGTTTCCGGAGCCTTCGACTGTTTTAGCGATATCTCAAGAGCTCAGTACTTTGCACTTGATACCAAAGGAATAAGTTATATTGAAAGTCTGATCAGATATGGAAACAATGCCAAAGCTGTCAGGAACAGCACACAGCAGTCATTGTTCGGGGAGACCGGAGGCTTTGAGATGGTAAGGCCTGAGCCGACCCGCTGCCCCGACTGGCCCAAACTTGAGAAACTCAACAGGGAAAAAGAGGTAATAGGTATTTACCTCTCATCGCATCCACTTGATGATTTCAGACTTGAGATAAACAACTTTGCCACAGCCACTCTGGCCGATCTGCAGAACCTCCGTGAATATCTGGACAGTGATGTGACAGTGGCCGGTATGGTTACCGATACCAGGAACGGAATAGGCAAAAATGGTAAACCATATGGCATCTTTACTCTCCAGGACTATACCGATACATTCAGGTTCGCGATCTTCGATAAGGATTTTGTTGAAAACAGCAAATTTCTTTTTACAGGTTACTATCTCCTCATCAAGGGAAGGGTGCAGAAACGAAAGTACAAGGAAGATGAGATTGAGTTTAAGATAAAGACAATAACACTGTTATCCAGTGTAAGGGATGAGCTTATAAAATCTGTTACCATAAAAGTTGACCCTGAGAATATAAGCTCAGAACTTATCAACGATCTTAAAGACCTTGTCAATAGAAACAAGGGAGAGACTGAACTTAGATTCCTCTTTATCGACACTGAAGATAAGATCTCATTGCCCATGTTCTCAAGGACTTACAGGATAAGACTCAATAATGATCTTGTCGTCTATATTGAAGACCATCCCTGGTTAGAATATAAAGTTAATTAGCTATCTTTGCATCTGAAAAAATTGATAACAAATACAAAATATTAAACTATGGCATTAGAGGTAAATGACGGCAATTTTGAAGATATGGTAATTAAATCCGGCAAACCGGTTATTGTTGATTTCTGGGCTGAATGGTGCGGTCCCTGCAGGATGATTACCCCGATAATGGAAGAGATAGCAAATGAATATACGGATAAGGTGCTTGTTACCAAATGTGATGTGGACAGTAACCCTGGGGTAGCTGCAAAATATGGCATCAGGAACATTCCTACAGTACTTTTCTTCAAGGATGGTAAGATTGCCGACAAACAGGTGGGAGCAGTCCCCAAGGTGAACTTTATTAATAAGCTTACTCCTCTTTTCTGATACCGATGATATTTTTTACGGCCGTCAGGTTTGACTGCACGGCCTCATTTTAACAATTCCGATGAGAGTCTGTGTTTTTGCATCGTCCAGCAGCCTGGTAAACAGCGAATATAGTCAGGCAGCTTCTGTCCTGGGAAGTCTGTTTGCCAGGGAAGACATTGAGGTGGTTTTTGGAGGAGGGGACCTGGGCCTGATGGGTAAGCTGGCTGATTCTGTCCTTGAAAACAGTGGTAAGATAACCGGTGTTATACCCTCTTTCATGAAAGATGAAGGCTGGGATCACCCCGGGGTAAAAAGTATGATCATTACATCCGATATGGGAGAAAGAAAAAAGACAATGTTCTCCCTTGCCGATGGAATAGTGGCATTGCCCGGCGGTGTAGGCACCCTCGAGGAGCTGACAGAAGCTCTTACCCTGAAACAACTTGGATTGTTTAAGGGCCCTGTAGTCATACTGAATATCCGTGGATTTTATAATTCATTCATTGAATTCCTTGGTCAGATGATCGCTGGGCATTTCCTGAGATACGAACATAAAGGTATGTGGGAGGTTGCTGATACACCCGAAGAGGTTATTCATTATCTCAGGCAGGAGGATGAATGGCTCACCGATCCGCGCAGCATCGCAAAGATTTGAACCTAGGGTATCCGTGTACCCATAAAAAGTATATCATCAGTCTGTCCAAGATCCCCTTTCCATTCAAGTATTGTCTTCTCCAGTACCTCTTTTTGTTCCTGAACGGGTAGATCCCATATCTGGGAAAGTAATTTTTTGATGTTTACTGTTTTAAACTTCTTGCCATCGGTCGAACCGAACTGGTCGGCATAACCATCTGAACACATGTACAGCATATCCCCATGCTGAATATCGACACTCTGGTTCGTGAATGTTCTCTTCTCCTCCATTGTACTCATACCTATTGGGAACCTGTCGCCCTTATATACTATCACTTCTCCCTTCCTCACAACATACAGAGGATTGTAGGCTCCCGCGAATTCAACTGTAAAATTTTTAATGTTGTAAGCGATCAGGGCAATATCCATTCCGTCGTTTACAGCCTTTTCATGCCGCTGGAGAAGCGATTTCATAACCTCTATGTTAAGCTGGTCGATAATTGCAGAAGGCCGCATCAGACCATATTCCCTTACAATTTTATTGAGTGAGTTATGACCTATAATTGACATAAAGGCTCCGGGGACTCCATGACCTGTACAATCGGCAGCTGCCAGGAAATGCCAGTCGCCGTTGCCATACATCCAGTAAAAGTCACCGCTTACTATATCCTTGGGCAAAAAGAGAACAAAGGTATCTGTGAAAGTATCTTCCCTTGGTAACATTGCTCCCTGAATACGCTCAGCATACCTGATGCTGGCTGTTATGTCCCTGTTCTTTTCCTCTATCTCTCTGCTTTTCTGGACAACCTCAGCCGTACGCTCTTCTACCTTCTGTTCAAGGACTATCTTCTCCCTCTTCAAATTCCGTTCCCTTATATTAATATAACTTACCACGAAAATCATTGCAAGTATGGCCATTATCATTATGAACCACCATGTGAAATAAAAAGGAGGCTTTATGATGAAGTGAAAGGTAACCGGAATACTGTTCCATACTCCCTGGTTATTGGATGCTATTACCATGAATGTGTACTTTCCGGGAGGAAGCGCGGAATAAATGGCCCGCGTCTGGTCAGTGACAGGTCGCCAGTCCTCATCAGCTCCTTCAAGCTTAACCTTGTACCTGACAACATCCGGGTCATTAAGACAAATACTGTAATAGTCAAAAAGAACAGAACGTTCATTATAATTCAGCTTCATCCCCGGGATCATTTTCCTTTGTTCATAATTTACCCTCATATCGAGGATATGAGTATTGGGCTCCGTAACTGCTGTCGATGCCTCTGCAGGATCCATTCGTATAGCACCGTCAGCTGTTCCGAACCATAACTTTCCCGAAGATGTTTCAAAGACCGAATTTGGCCTTGTCTCAATACCGGTGAACCCGTTTTTTTTTGTGTATGAAAAGATCCTTTTATTCCCGGGAAAGTACCTGTTGAGACCTATGTTGGTCCCTATATATATACTTCTGTCTTTCCCTATAGCAAGTAGGTTGATGTTATCTGACAGTAGACCGTCGTTCTTTGTGAGTGTTGCCTCGATGGAGTCATTCCTGAGTTTAAGTAATCCCTGATCTGTGCCAATCCACAGTACCCCTTCATCATCCATTACCATAGCCTTAGGGATAATACCTGTAAGGGCTGTAACCAATTTGAATTTCTTTGCCTTTTTACTGTACCATATTAACCCGGGCTTACCTCCACGTGGCTCAGTACCGATCCACATGTCTCCCTGAGGATCGCAATAAAGTGATGTGATTAAAAAAACTGTAAGACTGTCAAGCAGGGTATATCTTTGGAAATTTTGTTCTCCTATGGTACCTACATCCACACCTTGCTGTGTGCCTATCCATAAATGATTATCACTATCGATTGCCAGGGCTGTGACCTGGCCTCCGCTGGGTAATGTTGAATTTATATACGGCTGGGATTCAAAACGATGGCTCTTCATATTGTACATTATCACCCCTCCCTCATTGGATCCGATCCACAGGTTCCCAGCCTGATCCTCGCGAAAGAATCTTATATCCTGGGAAATGGAATTACCAGCCTCATTATAAATAACAGGTTTCCTGCCCGACCCCGGCAGGTAACATGATATACCGGCATTGGTACCGAACCACATCGTGCCTGTCCTGTCCTTGTATATGGCATTTACATTAGGATCAGGCAGTGTATCCTTATCGTTGATTGTTACGAATGCTTCTCCCTTGAAAATTGTAAGACCGTTATTCTGATCTGCAATAAGTATATTTCCCTCAACATCTTCAATAATATCATATATCTTTGATGCTTTAAGACCGTTCGAGCTATTGTATTTAATTATCCTGTCATTATCGAAGACCACTATACCGCCGTCCCATGTACCCGTCCATATACGTCCCCGGCTGTCTTCCATAAGACATGTTACAAAGTTGCTGGGAACACCCATCTTGGGAAGATCTATGAATTCCATCCTGCTTTCGGACATTACATACTTGTATAATCCTCCGTTATATGTACCAAACCAGAGATTCCCTTTACTGTCATCAAGCATACAGGTGGAACTGAAATAGGTTGTCATATGAGGCATCCGGTAAATTTCAAATTTGTCCTCTTCCGGGTTATATCTCCGAAGTCCGGCATCCGTAATACAAATAAGCGAACCTTCCCTGGTCAGGTGAGATCCGAAGACCTGGTCACTGAGACCTTCCTTACCCCTGTAGAGTTTTGCCCTGATATGTTTTATGTCATTCATGGGATAATCAGCCTGAAAGGCTCCGTCGGCACTGGAGGTAAACCATATCTTACCTCCCGAGATGACTATACTGTTTATATCACCTGTAATAGTTACCGAATCAAAAACCAAGTGTTCAAAATTTGTTCCATCGTATCTTGAAACACCTCCGCCACTCATATGACCCAGCCACAGGTATCCAAGGGAATCCTCAACAATACATTTAACACCTCCTGAGGAAAGGCCGTTACGATGTGTATAATTTTCAAAACTCCTGCCGTCAAACCTTGAGGCACCACTTGACGTCCCCAGCCATATATTATCCTTCGAATCCTGTATCAGGGTATATACCTTTTGCTCACTCAGGCCTTGCTTAACACCATAGTTATCAAAGAAATATGTCTGAGCACAAACAAAGCTTCCATAAAGTACCGACAGGAAAAATATCCCGGCACAGATGACTGCCGGCCGTCTTTTAAGGTCTGAAGCTGGCATACAGGTTATTTAGCAATGAAGAAGAATGTCCCGTTCATATCGGTAAGACCCTGTATTTTGCCAAACTTAGGCTTCTGCCCTTTTTCACTCTCAACAGCAGCCGTGACAGACTTAACAATGGTCTCGATAGGTATACAGGCATTCCTGTTATTCATAAGTGTATTGGCAAAGGTGGCTGTAAACTTTGAATTATCCGTAGCCAGCTCTGTGTTGGCCGAGGTAAACACCTGGGCCGACTTGGCACCGGCAACCTGAGTATTGTCGCAGGTAGGTTCACCAAGTGAAGATCTCATGGCTGTGTAGAAGCCCGGACCTGATTCACAGGCATCTGATACTACCAGTGTATGTACTATACCATCACCATAACCCTGCAGTCCGGCTTTAAGCAGGTTGATGTTGAAATATGTGAATTCATCATCCCTTTTTGCATCGACAGGTATCCAGTAGCCTATATCATTAATGAACTTACCATGACCTGCATACCATATCAATAATGATTTGACCTGATTCTTCTTTACCAGATCCCTGAGTTCAATGTTGAAGAACTTCTCCATCTCTTCCTTGGTCATATCTTTCTTATGTATAAAGTTATGTATCTGGTAGTTGGCCAGGGCCCTCTGTATGGTACTTACATCCTTGATCGGACCATCGAGGCTGGCAAAGGTCTCATAACTTGAATTTTCAATAAATACGACCCAGGTCTTGCCCATTGGGTTGCTGGAAGCAATATCAGCACCCTCACGGTTGAGTATGAAGTCGGTCACCTTCCTGTTACCGTAAATATCCTCAGCCACCACCTTAAAACCATTGATATTGGATACGTCGAGTACTGCTGTGAAATTAGGGTTCAGGTCATTCCGGTTATAACTTGCCGTGACATCACCAATGGTTATTGATTTGATATGACTTTCATCAGTTATCTTACCCTGTATGGCAATGTTGGGTGTTGAAGAATCCAGGTAAACACGTCCATCATCAGAGGTATATGGGGCAATGATCATTATCTTCGGGGGATTGATCTCAGTTCTTTTAAGGTAATATGTAAGGGAACGGTTATTATCGTAATCATCGGTTGCCTTTAAGGTGATGGTGTTTACTCCGTCAACATTTATATTGGTAAGAAAATCGTACTGACCATTCTTTTCAGCTATAGTAACCGGTTCATCGTTTATTGTCATCGACTTTATCGTGCTTTGATCCTTAAGTTTCCCCGAGATAAGCAGTGCTGAGTTGTCACCTTTTATTTCTATTGTATCTTTTACGGGTACGGGACTGATTATTGCAATTTCGGGTGGATCCTTTTCCCGGTTAAGTTCATAAAGTCTTTCCTTTGCTTCCTTCAGCAATTTCCGGGTCTTCATGTCGAATTCCGACAAAGTGGTTATCTTTTTGTAATCAGCTATAGCCTTGTCAAAGTTCATAATGTTTTCATAAGCCTGTGCCCTTGCTGCATAACCTGCGGGATCGTCAGGTCGCAGGGAAATGACCTTTGTGAAGTCATTAATGGCATTGGCCGGCTGGCTGAATTCCTGGTAACATTTACCCCTGGCAAAATAGAAGTCGGGGTTTGAGGGTTCAATAATAATGTCCTTGGAAAGATCATTTATAGCGCTGGGGTAATCGAGGTTCTTTTTAAATACATCACTTCTGACAAGATATGCTTCAGTATTCCGGTCATTGTACTTCAATACTTCGTTGCACTGGTCCATTGCTTCCGCGGGATCAATATTCATCATCAACCGGGCCAGTTCAAGCCTTGGTTCAGGCAACCTCTTGTCCTTCGAAATAGATTTTTCCAGCTCTTTTTTAGCCATTGCTTCATTATTAAGCGCCCGGTAAACCATCCCTCTCCAGTAATAATCCATCGGGGTATCTTTAAATATCATCGCTGTATCCGACACCTTGAGAGCCTGATCATACATTTCCAGCCGATAAAGGGTGATCACTTTCTCGGGGTAAATCTTGGAATTGCGCTTATCCATCCCAGATGCGTGATTCAGGTATTTCAGAGCCTGTTTATAATCACCGGTTATATTACATAAGGCTCCGAGGTTTAAATACAGGTCAACATTCCTGGGATCAAAAACCAGTGCCTTTTCAAAATCAGCCCTGGCTTCAGGATATTTATTTACCTTCTCATATGCCCGGGCACGTGCAAAATAATAGTCCGCATCGCTTGGAGCGATGTTAATGGCACTTGTAAACTGGTCAACAGCAGCATCATACTTCATGTTTTCCATGAATTCCTTACCAGCTTTATAATACTTCCGGGCATTTTGCCCGTATGAATAAACTGATACCAGTGAAAATAAGATCGCCAGGAAAAATATTCTTCTCTTCATAGTGGTAAATCTTTATTTTTTGATCGGTTCAACTATCAAAAATACAAATATTTATTATATATGATGCATATGTGATGCTCCAGGGTTGACAAAGGTCTTTAAAGTGCTTCCCGTAAATACATCAACATTATCAGGTTTAAAAGGTATCGGTGGTGCCTTAACACCATTATGAAAATCAATATCTCCTGTGAATACTCTTGCCTCATCCCACATATCGCTGGCAATGAAGTGATTAAGAACAGAGGCGCCTCCCTCAATAAATAATGACTGTATTCCTTCCCTGTAAAGAAAACCGGCAACCTGGTATGATTCCGGGAGATCATCTTCCAGCTGTACAATCCTGGCTCTTTCCATCTCGAGGCCCATATTCCTTGTAAAAACGACAAATGGTGATTCATTGTCTTTTTGCTGCGGAAATACAGGAAAATTACCGGAGTTGCTGAGGACCAGCCTTAACGGATCATTTCCACCCCATTCCCTTACATTAAGCCCGGGATGATCAGCCCTCATGGTACCAGCGCCAACCAGGATAGCCTGCTCTTCTGAACGCCATTTATGCACCAGTACACGTTCCGGCTTTCCGGATATCCAGTTGGGTCCGGGCCCACCCTGATTGTCCCTTGTCTTATCAAGGAAACCATCCTTGCTCTGTGCCCATTTCAGGATAATATAAGGTCGCCTTTTCTCACTGAAAGTGAAGAACCTCCTGTTGAGCCATCTGCATTCTTCCTCCAGGATCCCTGCAGTCACATCACAGCCTGCCGTCCTCATTCGTTCAGCCCCTTTGCCTGCCACCTTGTCACTGGTATCTATAGTCCCGATAACAACACGTGGAACCGACATGTCTATAATGAGATCCGAACAGGGAGGTGTGCGGCCATGATGAGAACATGGCTCAAGGTTAACATAAAGAGTTGAGTCTTTCAGCAGTGACCTGTCCTTTACGCTGTTTACAGCTATTACCTCAGCATGTGGCAACCCTGCCCTCAGATGATATCCCTCCCCTATGATCAGGCCCTTATGTACGATAACCGAACCGACAAGCGGATTGGGAAATGTCATCCCTTCCGCCCTGGAAGCAAGCTCAAGGCACCTTCTCATGAATTTATTATCATCTGTCACCGACATTAAGATGAAAACGCTAAATTTGGTTTATGGGTATCAATATACACACAATTAAAGACATCAGGTCATTTCTTACCTCAGAACTTGATAAAACATATCAGGAGCCGGAAAAAAGTTCACTGATAAATATCGTCATAAAAAGTGTAACCGGGGTATCACGACTTCATCAACTGTATGATCCCACCCGGAAAATAAGTAAATCACAGACCGGTCGTATAACTGATATCTGCCGGGAGCTTAAGACTGGAAAACCTGTGCAGTACATACTGGGGGAAACTGAATTTTACGGATTGCGAATAAAATTAAATGTTGATACCCTTATTCCACGTCCTGAAACAGAAGAACTTGTTAATCTCATTATATCCGAAAACACAAATTTTACCGGTAATATTACTGATTTCGGAACAGGATCGGGCTGTATAGCAATAGCTCTGGCTGCAAATATCCCAGGGGCTGTTGTGACAGGTGTCGATATCTCGCTTAAAGCCACAGAACAGGCACGGGAGAATGCAAAGCTTAACGGGGTTAAAGTAAATTTCATCGCCGGAGACATCCTAAATACGAACACAAACTTACCGGGTCATGCAGGCATTGTTGTCAGTAATCCTCCATATGTCAGAGAATCGGAAAAGACCTCTATGAAAAGGAATGTGCTGGATTATGAACCTCACAAAGCTCTATTTGTCCCAGATTCCGATCCCCTGTTATTTTACAGGGCAATTGTGAAAACAGCCGGAAATATTCTTTTACCGGGTGGAAGGATCTATTTCGAAATTAATGAAGCCATGGGACCACAGATGAAAGATCTGCTTGGATCGGCCGGTTATACGGATATCTCCCTGGTGAAAGATATAAATAACAAGGACAGAATTATTAAAGGTAAAAGACATGTCTGACGATACCCTTTTCAAGACAGCCCTTAACAGGGCCATGGACCTCTGCTCGCGCAGGGAATATTGCACTGAAGACATTAGTCGTAAAATACAGGCCTGGGGACTGGAGGACAAGGATTCCGTGAAAATAATCAGGATACTCAAAGATGAAAATTTCATAAATGAGACCAGGTATGCAAATGCATTTGTACGCGATAAATTCAATTATAACAAATGGGGAAAAATTAAGATTGCCGTTTACCTTAAAAAGAAAAATATACCTTCACAGATGATAAATGCTGCACTTAAAGGTATTGATGATGACCTCTATATAAAAACCATTAAAGATCTGGTCTTCAGCCATAGGAAGAATATAAAAGCCAGGAACAATTATGAATTGAAAGCAAAGCTGCTCAGGTATGGTCTTTCCAAAGGATACGAAAGCAGCCTGCTTTACGATATTCTCAATGACCTTGATTGAAAGGTATTAAAGCGCCCCAAATATATTTGTGATAAAAGGCCAGAAAGCGATAAGGAAGATCAGTCCCGATCCCACTGCATCAAATATGATCAACTCTTTTCGAGTTCGTGGATATTTAATATAGAAGAAGGAGAAAACGATCCTTAGTACAAGTTCGGAAATAAAGAAGAGAAAAACCCTGAAACCATAAATATTCCAACTGTATGCTTCATCAAAGCGTCCTCTTACTATTAGCGAAAAACTATGTGATAACCCGCATGAGACACATGGCTGTCCGGTAAGCTTCTCATGAATACATACAACCGGATAATTATTTTTGTCGGGTGAAAAAATGCCGGAGTAGGCTATTACAAGCAGAATTACCCCGGCAAGGATCAAATTTATAAGAAGGTAGGGTTCATTCCTGATACCTTCTTTTAAAAATTTCATCTTGTTATTTCTTGTTTATTGTATCGTTAGTTGAAACAGTGTCGGCACTTGTTTTATTTCCTTCTTCCAGGTTTTCAAGCGTCTTTTCCATCTTCTTCTTTTGGGAAGAATTTGCATTTATTTCCACTTTGTCCTCACCATTTTCCACTTTGATTGAAATATTTGCATCCTCAAGGTTTTTCATGACGTTGTCGTGAACATCATCGATAACATTCTGAATATCAGTTGGCCATTTACCTGCATTATTTGCTATCCTAATTCCAACAAATATCTGCGAAAAAGATATCAGGACAGCAATTATGCCTATTATCAGGCCGGCTATCAGCACTCCCCTGGGAGAGTTGTTCCTTGCCGCCTGTGAGATACCTACTGATGCCAGTATTATTGCAATGATTCCAGGGATAACGGCAATAAGACCAATACACGGAATAACTGCCAGGACAAATGTGATAATAGCCACAATTAGAGCTGCTATCCCAAGATTCTGTCCTTTATTGTTTTTTACCTCTTCCATGATAATAAAAAGTTTTTAGTTTTTATTCATTCCTGCTGAGGATATTTAGTATATCCTGTTCTAAAGACGACTCAGGATTCTCAATGATGCGTCCGGCTTCAATATTATTTTTATAAATTATGAAAGTCGGCACCCTTACAATACCCAGTTTGTCGTAATCGCCAATGGGTGATTGTTTCAGATCATCAACCCCGATAAATGTCACCTTGTCTACAGGGAAATGCCATGTGTCAAGAACCTTCATGAACCGCGGGGTTTCCCTTCTGCTGTCCGGGCACCATGTCCCCATTACAATCGTAATTGTAATGCCATCTGTTCCCCTGGCAAGCAATTTTTTAATTACTTCACTGTCAGGGTTGTATTCATCATACCCTTTGAGGTACCACGTCGAATAGGGCGGATTTGTAAGCCTGCTAAGTTTAAAATAACCCAGGATCCATGTCGACTGTTCATAAAAGTTTATATCGTGTGATGCAGATTCGGCAGAACCGGTCACATCCTTTGAACCTTGCCTCTCAGCCTGGGCGTCAGCCGCCACTGTGCCTGATATGATGAGACAAAAAAACAGAGAAATGAATAATAACCAAACCCTTTTCATCTTTCCTGATTTTATAATGTTACAAATTAAAAGGATTTTTTATTAAATATATAATTTATAAGGAATATGTCAGTGGATAAAGAAGACTATTAGTCTTCTGTTTTCTTCAATTTTTTTGTATAGAATATTGAAATCCCTATAGACAATGCCGCCAGGAAAAGCAAGGCAAACACCCTGTAAATAAGCTCAATTTTTGCCAGGTCAACTATAAAAAGAAAAACAGCAGCCGATACAAGTGTACCAAGAGCCATAAACCTGTATTTTATATTTCTGAGCAGAAGGCTGATAACAAAATACATAAGAGCTGCAACCATCCAGGAAAATGTTACGAAATTTCTTGGTACTGCATAGAACAAGGAATACAATACCATAAAAAAGGCTTCCAGAAGATAGAAATTACGGATAAACTCGGTCCTGATCTTCAACCTCGATTTTTGCCAGTTTATTATTCGTGCCGATAGAAGTGCAACCAGGGCAAATGAAAAATTTACACTGTCAATTGGTTTTGATGAAAAAAGATATATAACAAGTATTGCAAAAAACAGGAGGTTATTCATAACAATAATGAGCCTGTTACCAAACCACAGGGCCATGGAAACCACAACCAGGCTTTGAACAGATAAAAGGAAATAGCCTTTGGGAAGGCCAAAATAACCATAAATAGATATACTCATAGCCATGAATCCATACAATGCATAGAATGCGGAGGCAAAATTCCAGCCAGACCGTGTATGCAGATATGTTGAGTAAGCAAGGCAGAAAAGAGCTATCAACCCAAATATAAAGATGTAGTTATCAAGGTAAAATCTTAAAACGAATAATGCCAAAAGAGCCGTAAATAAAAATCCATTAACAAATATCGTGCTGACAATAAAGTCGTCGGAATTCCCGTCTTCAGTACGGAATAAAGGTATTATGGAAAAAGAAACACCCAGTCCCAGCATATAAAACAATCCGTTTTCATGCCTGGTTATCAGCACCACCTTGTTACCCGCAACAGGGTTACCGGCCATCCATAATATAAATGCTGCATAAACGAGGAGTATGGATATTATGGTTAATGGGGTCCACCGGAACCTGTAATAGTAATAGACACTTCCCGCCGCTGTCGCTGTAATAACAGGCAGACATAACCTGGTCGAACCTGTTGACAGAGCAGTAATCAGCATAAAAACGACGGTCAGGAGAGCCATCATCTGTGACTTGTCCCTCAAAGAGATGTAAACCTGAAAAGCAACCAGCAACAACAGAACGGCCAGGGCCACTCCTTTCCCGGGAAGCAAAGGAGATGCATTAAAGAAATATAACCTGAGCGTCAGGTAAAAGATAAGAACATGCGAATGGATCCTGAAAATAAATGAAAGATGTTCATTGCTGTTTTTGATATATCCTGCCAGTAAGAAGATCAATATGGATATGCTGTAGCCAATCACAAATGGCAGATATTTCAGATCTTTGCCAGAAAGATATTGAACAAGGAAAATTATACCCATTAAAAGGACAATATTTCCCAGCCAAGCAAGCCCGAATCTTCCAAACTGTGTTTCTATTCCCTGCTCTTCTGTTTGCGTGACCTTATTTTCCGTCTCTTCTAAAGAAATTGTAGTGGCTGACTTAATATTATTACCTGAAGATAACATATCAGTACCCAGTAAGGCTTCCAGCTTACGTAACCGATGTTCGATCAACTTAAACTGATTCTTGATTTTTTCCAGTTCATTATCCATATCGTTCATAACAAATATTATTATGTAAGGAAAAAACAATATCTTAAGTCTCCCGAATACTCCGGATCTATGGTCTCAGTATCAGCTGCCTGTTCATTCCCCTTCCTTGACCATTTTCCAGGGAGGAAGTAGCCATAATAAAAACGCCAGAATAGCAAAAGGTATCACCATCCAGAAAATTGCCATTAATGTTCCGTCAAGACCTATAAGGTTCAATTTGAAGCCGGTAAAGCCGGCGAAGCTTTTGGAGAACAGTTGTCCCCCGATCACTACATTCCACCTCATGGAATAAACCCCGATCAAAACCAGGATACAAATAATGAAATAGATCGCTTTCTGAAACTTGAATTTATGTTTGGTGAACTGAAGAAATACAAGTGTAATCATTGGAATCAGTGTACCCACAAGCCCCTGTGATACAAACAGAGTCAAATAAAGCTTGCCTGATACCAGTAATTTGAGTATTTGAAAAGATTCTTCCGCTTCATAGATCCTCTGTATCTGGTCAAGCCCTTCAAGGGTGAAATCAAGCAGCAATACGAAAAATAAATATCTGCCAATGGTATTAAGTACGTTGATGTCAATATTTTGCTTCCTGATATAAGAAATTACCATATAAACAAGCATAACAAGGGCAATACCCGAAACCATTGCTGAAAACAGGAATATTATGGGCATCAGTGGTGTCGACCACCAGGGATTTGCCTTTATTGATCCAAAAATAAAGCCTACATATCCATGAAGAATAAAAGCAGAGGGTATACCTATAATAGTTATTATATATCCCAGTTTTTTATCCCATTTAAGGACCCGTGGAGAAATATCGCTGATCCCCAGTGTCAGTATACGGTATACCCACTTCATCACACCTTTCTTTTCATTTGACCAGACCACAAAGCTATGCCTGTAGTCAAACCAAATCTCAAGCAAAAGAACGACCATCAGATACCACAGGTAAACAAAACCGAAAATGGCCATTGCGGATGATGAATGAGGCGTTATCATTATCTCATACGCCCTTTGTGGCTGGGACAGGTGGCTGATAAGAGGCATAGGTGCCACAATCAGGAAAGCCAGGGCTGTAAGCAAAGCCAGCTGATATGTGGCTTTAAGTATCTTTACATTGAAAACTCTCTCAAGGGAGGCCAGGATGAATGCCCCGGCTACCAGTCCGGTTATAAAGGGATAAATCACAATCAGTATTCCCCACTGGAGTTCAATCTCGTTGGGAAAAATATACCCCTGCTGATTAGCCAGGATGTCATACAAGTGCTGAAAAGTTGGATCCATATTATCTTACCTCCGAGCTTAATTCATTATAGTATAGTTTTGACCCGGTATTCAGATTGGGCCTTAATACCTGTGTGATATGCTCCTTCAGGAACTTTACAAGCTCGCTATCTTTGTCGCGCAGGTTTCCATAGATCCTGGCACCTGTGGGGCAATTCTCCATGCATGCCGGAGCAAGGCCTTTTTTCAGCCTGTGATAACAAAAAGTACATTTATTGGCCACATTCTTTACCGGGTGAATAAACCTGCAACCATATGGACACGCCTGTACACAGTATCTGCACCCGATACAGTATTTTTCATCAATAAGCACAACTCCTTCCGGACTTACATAAGTTGCACCCACAGGGCATACCTGTGTACAGGGAGACTTGTAGCAGTGATTGCACATTTTAGGTACAAAGTAGGATTTGAAAATATCGGAATCCGGTATTTTCTGCTCAAAACCTTCTATACCACCATCCGGAGAAGAAATATCAACCTCTCCGTTATTCTTTACAGTATATTGTTCCACCCAGGTCCGGAAAAAAAATGGTTCTTTAGGAACATCATTTTCCATTTTACAGGCCCGGGCACAATTTCCACAGCCTATACATTTCTCAATATCAATGCCAATACCATACCAGGGAAGATCTTTATCCTCTGGCTCAGCAGCATGAATCAATAGCCCGGATGCATTTAACAATGATAGCCCTAAGGAGGTACCTGCTAAAGCAGCTGCTGATTTAATAAACTTACGACGAGTGGATTTTAGTTTTTCATTTCCCATGGCGCATGTGGATTATGACATTCCGTACAATTTTTACCAACATTATGTTCCTTCAGATCAACTTGCATTATTACATCCTCAGATTTTCCTGCATTCTTTGAATGGCAACGTCCGCAGAATTCCCTTCCTGCAGGTATTATTATATCAGCCGCATCTGCACTGTTGACATGTTTTTCGCCGGGACCGTGGCAAATTTCACAGTGTAATCCGCTATGGGCATCGGTTTCCTTCAGGTCCCTGATATCCTCATGGCAATCAAAACATGCTGTCTGTCCGGCATAATTTATATCAATACTGGCATTTTCAACCAGCGATTCAGCCCTGTAATGCCCGTATTTACCAAATGATTTTGGTTTTATCTGGTGCCGGACAACAAGAAAAAGTGCGATAAACACGGCAAAAGCAAGGGCAAGCCTTGTTATCTGTGGAGGAATATAGAATTTCATCTACGGTCAGGTTTAGTCCTAATATTCTGTCAAGATATCGTATGGGAAAGCTACTTCTTTAAAAATATGATAAATATAACTATCTCAATTACTGCATATAGAATGATTCCAAATAAGAAGTCGGGAATTTTTTTATGCAATAATAGCGGCAAACTCTGAATTGATGCGGGTATATTATATCCCGAATAGTCTTCCCGATGAAAGTGGGAATGCAGATTGGTTAATTTAAAGTCATCTTCATTAAAGATAAATGACCGCAAAATGATCTTTTTAACTAATTTCCAGCAATATCTCAAGGATCTGCCTTGCTGCCTTTGACACTGATGTCCCGGGTCCGAAGATCGCAGCCACACCGGCATTATACAGGAACTGGTAATCCTGTGGTGGAATAACTCCTCCTGCTATAACCAGGATATCTTCCCTCCCAAGGTTCCTGAGTTCTTTTATGACCTGGGGAACCAGCGTTTTATGACCTGCTGCGAGGCTTGAAACGCCCAGCACATGTACATCATTCTCAACAGCCTGTTTTGCAGCTTCTTCCGGTGTCTGGAATAATGGCCCTATATCAACATCAAAGCCAATATCGGCATATCCTGTTGATATTACCTTTGCCCCCCGATCATGACCATCCTGTCCCATCTTCGCGATCATAATACGAGGTTGCCTTCCATCTTTCAGGGCAAATTCCCCGACAAGTTCCCTTGCCTTTTTGAAATCATCATCTATCTTATATTCAGACGAATAAACTCCGGATATTGTTCTTATCACAGCTTTATACCTCCCTGTTATTTTTTCACATGCATAGGATATTTCGCCCAGGCTGGCTCTTTTCCTGGCAGCTTCAACAGCCAGTTCCAGCAGGTTACCTTCTCCTGTCTGCACACATTTTGTCAGATTGTCCAGTGCCTTACGGCATTCTTTTTCATTACGTTCAGCACGCAGTTTCGCAAGCCTTCTTATTTGCGATTCTCGCACCATTGAGTTATCCACTTCCAGTGTTTCAATAGGCTCTTCTTTCTCAAGCCTGTATTTATTTGTCCCGACTATAGTCTGCAGACCCGAATCTATTTTTGCCTGTGCCCTTGCGGCAGCTTCTTCAATCCTCATTTTTGGCACACCCGATTCACAGGCCCTGGCCATTCCTCCCAGGTCCTCTATCTCTCTTATGTGGTCCCATGCACGATGGGCTATTTCTTTAGTAAGGTTTTCAACATAATAGGATCCTCCCCACGGATCAATCACCCTCCCCGCCTGTGTCTCTTCCTGTATATATATCTGTGTGTTTCGTGCAATACGCGCAGAAAAATCGGTTGGCAGAGCCAGGGCTTCATCAAGCGCATTGGTATGAAGGCTCTGGGTATGACCCAGGACGGCAGCCATGGCCTCTATACATGTCCTTCCTATATTATTATAGGGATCCTGCTCCGTGAGACTCCAGCCCGAGGTCTGGCTGTGGGTGCGTAAAGCCATTGATTTTGGATTCCTCGGGTTAAATTCGCTGACAAGCTTTGCCCAGAGCATGCGGGCAGCCCGCATCTTGGCTATCTCCATAAAATGGTTCATGCCTACTGCCCAGAAAAAAGAAAGCCTTGGGGCGAATGCATCAATATCCAGCCCTGCCTTTATTCCTGCCCTGAGATATTCAAGACCATCAGCCAGTGTATAAGCAAGCTCAATATCACATGTGGCTCCTGCTTCCTGCATATGATAACCTGATATGCTTATCGAATTGAATTTCGGCATGTTAGCTGATGTGTATCTGAAAATATCGGCTATAATACGCATCGAGAAATCCGGAGGATATATATAGGTGTTCCTGACCATGAACTCCTTAAGAATATCATTCTGAATGGTACCGCTCAGTTCATCGGGCCGGGCACCCTGTTCCAGGGCTGCCACAATATAGAAAGCCAGTACGGGCAGTACGGCCCCGTTCATTGTCATCGACACCGACATCCTGTTCAGAGGGATATTATCAAATAATAATTTCATGTCGAGTACAGAATCTATTGCCACACCGGCCTTGCCAACGTCACCTGCCACCCTTTCGTGATCGGAATCATAACCCCTGTGAGTAGCCAGATCGAAGGCCACGGACAGACCTTTCTGTCCGGCTGCCAGGTTCCTGCGGTAGAAGGCATTCGACTCCTCGGCAGTTGAATATCCTGCATACTGTCTTATTGTCCATGGCTTCATTGCATACATGCCTGAGTAAGGCCCCCTGAGGAACGGTGGTATTCCTGCGGCAAAATCGAGATGATCAATATCGTTTATGTCCGGTTTGGTATATACGCTTTTTACAGGTATCATTTCGGGTGTGATCCATTGATTTACACTGTGATCTACCCGTGAAGATGTCCCGGAATAAATATTATTGATATCGCTATATCTGAATCTCGGCCTCATAATTTTCCTGTTCAAAACTCATTTCAATTCCCAGTATCTCATTGAACCTTCTGAGCGTATCTGTCATACTTAATCCTGTATAAATGAAATTCTCAATACCCAGCTTCCTGAGCTCATCGGTGCAGGAAGGATTACCGGCAATTACTATAACGGCCCTGCCTCTTAACTCTTTGAATATTACAGGGGCAAAGAGGGGATATTCCTCATCAGAACTGCATATCACAACAATGTCGGCTCCGGATTTCATCGCCCTGTCAATACCTTCATCAATGGTTTCAAAGCCAGTATTGTTAATGATACTGTAACCGGCACATCCAAAGAAATTCGCGGAAAACTGTGCCCTTGCTTTCCGCATAACTGGATTACCCAATGTCATAAGAAAAACAGATGGTCTGTATGATGATCTGTCAACAGCTATTCTTATCTCTTCAAATTCCGTTGCACCTCTCATCAGCCTTACAGGTTCAACCATACAGTCATCATCATTACTGCTTCTATATAATATTCCCGTCTCAGGTTCAGGAGTGATTGTCTCCATGATGTCAGGAAACTGGTTTGTACCCAGTAATATTGTTTTCTTTGCTGATATGGCTTTCTTCCTTTGGGCTGCAGATTCCTTAAGCCTCTTCTGAACGGATCCCGATTTCAGGCTTTCAAGGAAACCTCCCTGCTCCTCTAACTCCAGAAAGATCTTCCAGGCTTTATCTGCAATCATGGATGTCAGGTTCTCAATATAATATGAGCCTGCTGCCGGGTCAGCAACCTTGTCAAAATTTGCTTCCTCCTTAAGGATCAACTGCTGGTTGCGTGCAATCCTTTCCGGGAAATCATCGGGTTTTCTGAAGACCGAATCGAAAGGTTCGACAGTAAGCGAGTCTGTTCCGCCCAGTACTGCCGACATCGCTTCAGTCTGTGTTCTCAGCATATTCACGTATGGGTCATAAATAGTCTTGTTCCATCTTCCTGTAGTGCAGTGGATTTCCATCCTGGAAATATTATTCCCGTCAGGAATGTATCCCTTCTGAACAACAGACCATAATAGTCGAGCTGCTCTCAGCCCTGCAATACAGGCAAAATAATCCGGACCGGTTCCGAAGCTGAATCTTATCTTTGATGCGGCTTTTTCAGCGCTGATACCTCTCTCTGTAAGCTGAGCCATATATTCACTGCCTGCTGAGAGAGCCAGGGCTAGTTCAAGAGTGACACCTGCCCCTGCGTCACCAAAACGGGACGCATTAAGATGAATTGTCTTCAGACGGGGATAAGGGATAGCAGCCCTTGTCAGGTTAGCCAGGCAATCAAAGCCTTCCTCAGGCGTGACACAAAGCCTGCCTCTTAGCATGAGATGTATAAGAGGATCTGCTTCAATTGCTCCCCTCAAAGATGCTGAAGTCAGCCCTCGCTTTTGAGATATTTCTGCCAGTCCTTCCAGTATCTCAACGGTCTTGCCGTCAGAAACAAAGTTTAACTCTGCGGCATCAATGCAAATGTCCCGTAGAAGTGTTTCAAGGTTAGAAGGATTAACTGATTCCGGATTTTCAATGACAAAGCCGACCGAGTCAACACCTTTCATAAGGATGTCACGTGCCTTCCCGTTGGCTTTCCTGTAATCAGCTATCCTGATATCCTGGCGAACAAGCCAGATGTTGTCTTCCGTCCTGCTGCCCCGGACATATGGGAACTCCCCGGGCAGTGAATCGGAATGATGAATATTCTCCAGATCTTCGGTCCTGTAAAATGGCCTTACATCAAAACCTTCGTCAGTCCTCCATACCATCCTCCTTTCAAAATCAGCACCTTTAAGGTCTTCCTGTATCTTGTTCATCCACTGCTCAGCAGTTGCCGGAGGAAACTGATCAAATAATCTCTCCCTGTGATTCATTATCCTGCCTGTTTACACAAACTTGTGCAAAATAATGATGCTATAATCAAAAATTATATGAAATTTATCATATACGGGTTATTTGAATTCATTCCGACTGACCGCCTCCAAACTCCATGAGATAAGCCTTTATAAACGAATTAAGGTCGCCATCAAGGACAGCCTGTACATTACCTGTCTCATAACCTGTACGCAGGTCTTTCACCATCTTATACGGATGCAGAACATATGACCGTATCTGGGAACCCCACTCAATCTTTTTCTTCTCACCTTCAACCTTTGCCTTTTCTTCCTGCTTTTTCCTCAGTTCCATCTCGTACAGATGCGACTTAAGTATACGCATTGCGTTTTCCTTATTGTTGAGCTGTGATCTCGTCTCCTGGTTCTCAATGACAATACCCGTAGGATGATGCCGGAGCCGTACGGCAGTTTCAACCTTGTTGACATTTTGTCCACCTGCCCCGCTTGAACGATATGTTTCCCATGTTATATCGGCCGGATTAATCTCTATCTCAATATTATCATCCACAAGAGGAGCAATAAAGACCGAAGCAAATGTGGTTTGTCGCTTACCCTGTGCATTGAATGGTGAGATCCTCACCAGCCTGTGCACCCCGTTCTCACTCTTCAGATAACCGTAAGCATGCTCACCATCAATCTCAAGTGTAACTGTCTTTATTCCCGCTTCATCACCCGGCAGATAATCGAGCTCCCTGACTTTGTAGTTATTCCTCTCAGCCCACCGCAGATACATCCTCATCAGCATTTCAGCCCAGTCGTTGCTTTCAGTACCCCCTGCGCCGGAGTTGATCTTTAAAATTGCACTTAGCTGATCCTCCTCCTTCTGTAGCATATTCCTGACTTCCAGGTCCTCTATCAGGGTGAGACAGTTGTCATACTGACTGTCAACATCCGTTTCCTTTGCCTCCCCCTCCCTGTAAAATTCAAATAATACTTCAAGGTCATCAAGTTCCGAACATATCCTGTCATAGTCGATGGTCCAGCTCTTTAAGGAAGCAATGCTTTTCATCAGTTCCTCTGCTTTCTTAGGATCATTCCACAGATCGGGCTGCTGTGAGAGACTCTCTTTTTCAGCAATTTTTTCAATTTTACCATCTATGTCAAAGATACCTCCTCAACGCATCACGGCGTTCTGATAATGCTTTGACCTGTTCGTTAGTTGTCATCTTGTTGTTTTTTCTGCAAAATTAAAATTTTATCGCATACCGGCATTGTTCCAATGATGAAATCCGGCCAGAGTATTTAAGTCTCATTTGTAACCAGGAGCCGCAGGATGCTACAGGCAGTAGTGAAAGGAGCAAATAACAATGGAATAAAAGTTAAACTATATTATCATATCTTTATCCCCTGAAATTAAAAAATCATGATAAAGCTTATTGCCTGGTGTAAACCATATGCAAAATACATA
>Ga0307440_1000134_pt1 | contig 32439 bp, 32 predicted proteins | sample SalMarWE160410MG_FD_202150 | JGI IMG/M metagenome (GOLD analysis project Ga0307440, IMG submission 202150) | Salt marsh sediment microbial communities from the Plum Island Ecosystem LTER, Massachusetts, United States - WE1604-10 | ecosystem: Environmental > Aquatic > Marine > Intertidal zone >...
GGAGGACTTCGTCCTGCGGGTGAATGCGGACTTGGTGGGAAAGGTCGTGAACATCGCCAGCCGCACCGCCTCCTTCATCACCAAGCGGTTCGACGGGCGACTCTCGGACGCCCTCCCCGAGCCCGAGCTCTTCGCGGAGTTCGCGCGGGCCGGGGAATCCATTGCCGAGGCCTACGAAGGGCGCGAGTTCAGCCGGGCGACCCGGGAGATCATGGCGCTGGCGGATCGGGCCAATCAGTACATCGACGAACGTGCCCCCTGGGTGGTGGCCAAGGCCGCAGGCCGGGAACAGGAGCTACAGGAGATCTGCACCATGGGGCTCAATCTGTTCCGGGTCCTTATCGGCTACCTCCGACCGATCCTGCCGGGCACGGCGGAGGCCGCCGAGGCATTCCTGCGCATCCCGCCGCTCACCTGGGAGCTGCTGCCGGAGCCCCTGGTCGAGCACGAGATCGCAAGATTCCAGCCGCTCATGACCCGGGCGGAGTCCAAGCAGGTGGAGGCCATGCTCGAGGCATCGAGGGAAGACCTGACAGGCCAGCCGGTGCAGAAGACCAAGCCACACGAGACCCGCAGCGAAGGCCACCTGCTGAAGGAGCCCATCGCCGAGCCCCTGGAGCTCGCCGACTTCGCGAAGGTGGACCTGCGCATCGCGCGCATTGCGAAGGCCGAGCGCGTGGAGGGGGCGGACAAGCTGCTCCACCTGACGCTCGACCTCGGGGGTGAGACCCGGGAGGTCTTCGCAGGGATCCGCGCCGCCTACGATCCGGAGGGACTGGTGGGGCGGCTCACCCTGATGGTGGCGAACCTGGCGCCGCGCAAGATGCGCTTCGGGGTGTCCGAGGGCATGGTGCTGGCGGCCGGCCCGGGCGGCAAGGACATCGTCCTCCTCAGCCCCGACGCGGGAGCGGAGCCGGGCATGAAGGTCAAGTGAATGACGGCAGCCTGCTGGGAGCCATCCACCGGCGACGGGGTCCCATGAAAGATTTCGCCCTTATCCTGATCGGCACGACCCTCGTCAACAACTTCGTTCTCGTCAAGTTCCTGGGCGTCTGCCCCTTCGTGGGCGGCTCCCGGCGAGTGGAGAGCGCCGTCGGAATGGCCTTGGCCACGACCTTCGTGCTGACCCTGGCCGGGGCACTGGCCTGGGTGGTGGAGAGCTATCTGCTCGCCCCCCTGGGCATCGAGTACCTGCGGATCCTCGCCTTCCTGCTCGTGATCGCCGGGGTGGCCCAGCTGGCCGAGCGGATGATGGCCGAGACGAGTCCGGTGCTCTATCAGCTGCTCGGCATCTTTCTGCCGCTCATCACGATCAACTGTGCGGTGCTGGGGGTGGCCCTCCTCAACCAGCAGGACAAGCGCACCTTTCTGGAGTCTACCCTGTACGGCTTTGGCGGCGGGCTGGGCTTCTCGCTGGTGCTCATCCTCTTTGCAGCGATCCGGGAGCGGGTGGACGTCGCCGACGTCCCGGGACCTTTCCGGGGCGCCGCCATCACCTTCATTACCTTGGGCCTGATGTCGCTCGCCTTCATGGGGTTCGCCGGGCGGGCACCGTCCTGAGCCGGGATCGAAGTCATGCTGATCGCGATCGCCGCCGTCGCCGGGCTTGCCGCATTGTTGGGGCTTCTCCTTGGGTATTCGGCCATCCCCCGGCGCACTGAAAGTGAGCGGCTCTCCGGACGGGTGGAAGACCTGCTGCCCCAGACGCAGTGCGGCCAGTGCGGCTACCCGGGCTGCGGGCCCTACGCAGAGGCCATGGTCAAGGGAGAGGCAGAGATCAATCGCTGTCCACCCGGGGGCGAAGCGGTGGTCCGGGCGCTTGCCCGCCTCCTCGGCAAGGAGGAGATCCCGATCGAGCGGGGCGCGGGGAAACCCAAGGCGGTCGCGGTGATCGACGAGGCGGACTGTATCGGCTGCACCCTTTGCCTACGTGCCTGCCCCGTGGATGCGATCATCGGCGCGGCCAAGCAGCTGCATGGCATCCTTGCCAGCGAATGTACGGGCTGCGAGCTGTGCCTGACGGCCTGCCCGATCGACTGCATCCATATGCTATCGGCGGGCGTCGAGGCGGCGAGCTGGAGCTGGCCCTCTCCCGAGGCGGCCTGCCTTGAATTCGCCTAGCCGCGGGACGCCAGAAACGTGCATCCACCGCGGCCCAACCCCGTCCAGCCCCCCCTCGGTCGGTTTCACGGCGGCGTCCGTCTGCCGGACGAAAAGGCGCTTTCCAACGGCAAGCCTGTCGGGCCGGCACCGCTGCCACAAGTGCTGACCATCCCGCTGCGGCAGCATATCGGCGCACCCGCAAGGCCCATCGTGGGGGTAGGCGAGCGGGTCCTGAAGGGCCAGACCATCGCGGCCCCCAACGGCTACGTGAGCGCCGCCGCCCATGCATCGAGCTCGGGCACAGTCGTCGCAATCGAGAACCGGCCCATCCCGCATCCCTCCGGGCTCGGGGGCCCCTGCATCCTGATCGAGACAGACGGGGAGGACGCCTGGGCCCGGCTTCCCGAACCGCTGACCCATTACGAGGCGTTGGATCCGAGACTGGTTCGGGAGCGCATCCGGTGGGCGGGAGTCGTGGGCATGGGAGGGGGCGCCTTCCCCACCAGCGTGAAGCTGACCCCGGGCCCCCACAACCCAGTCCGAACCCTGATCGTCAACGGCACTGAGTGTGAGCCCTACATCACCTGCGACGACCGCCTCATGCGGGAGCGGGCGGACGCCGTCGTGGCGGGCGCACGCATCATCCTCCACCTGCTCGGAGCCGACGAGTGTCTCATCGGCATCGAGCACAACAAGCCCGAGGCCATCGAGTCCCTGGGCCTGGCGGTTGCCGACAGCGACCTAGAGGACCGGACGCGCATCGTTGCCGTCCCGTCGATCTATCCGAGCGGCAGCGAAAAGCAGCTCATTTGGATGCTGAAAGGATTGGAGGTCCCGAGCCACGGCATCCCTGCACAGGTCGGGGTCGTCTGCCAGAACGTGGCCACGGCCGCGGCCGTCGCCGACGCCGTGCTGGAGGGAAAGCCGTCAGTCTCCCGCTACGTCACCGTGACCGGGCGCGGTATCCGAACGCCCCAAAACCTGGAGGCCCGGGTCGGAGCTGCCGCATCCGAGCTGATCACCCACTGCGGGGGATACAGCCGCCCCATCCGCAGACTGGTGCTGGGCGGCCCGATGATGGGCATGACGCTCGGCTCGGATCAGGTCCCCATCACCAAGACCGCCGGCTGTCTCCTGGCCCTGACTCCGGAGGAGGCCCCTGACCCGGGGCCGGCGCTTGCCTGCATCCGCTGCGGCGATTGCGCGGCGGTCTGCCCGGTCAGCCTGCTGCCCCAGCAACTGTACTGGCATGCCCGTGCCGGGGATCTGGACAAGGTCCAGGATTACAACCTGTTCGACTGCATCGAGTGCGGCTGCTGCGCCCACGTGTGCCCGTCGCATATCCCGCTGGTGCAGTATTACCGCCATGCCAAGACGGAGAGCTGGGCGCGGGAGCAGGCGAGGCGACACGCCGAGCACGCGCACGACCGGTACGCGGCCCGCCTGCAGCGCCTGGCCCGTGAGCACGAGCGGTCCGGCGCTCGGCGGGAGAGGGGCTCCCCGAGGGAGAAGCCGGCAGCCGCCGCGGGCAACCCGACCGTGGATCGGGCCGCAATGCAGGCGGCGATCGCAGCCGCGCGCGAGCGCGCCGCTGCGAAGCGGGCGGCTCGTGCCGGAAACGGCCGGGCAGCGCCGGCTCCCAAAGGTGGAGCGGCCCTGCACGATGACCGAGCGCAGCCGGCAAACACGACTTATCCGGGCTCAGAGAAGCCGGGCCGCGGGACGGCGGGGGAAGGGTAGCGGACTCATGCCGGCCGCCGTCATCTCGTCGCCCCATACCGTCCGCTCGCAACGGGTAGACCGGATCATGTTGCAGGTCATCCTGGGCCTCGTGCCGGGGGCAATCGCCATGACCTGGTACTTTGGCTGGGGACTGGCCATCAACATGGTCCTCGCCGCCACCTTCGCCGTCGGGACGGAGGCGGCCGTGCTGCGACTCCGCGGCCGGCCGGCCCTGCCCGCCATTCGCGACCTGAGTGCGGTGGTCACGGCGCTCCTGTTCGGCCTATGCGTGCCACCCACCCTCCCCTGGTGGCTGACCTTGACCGGCGTGGTTTTTGCCATCGCCGTAACCAAGCAGCTCTACGGCGGTCTGGGCTACAACCCGTTCAATCCGGCGATGGCCGGCTACGCCTTCTTGCTCATCTCTTTCCCGCTTGCCATGGCGAGCTGGCCGCCGCCGCACATGCTGGCGCAGCACCCCCTGTCCTTCGCCGACTCGCTGCACCTGACTTTGACCGGAGAACCGCCGGGACACCTGTCCTGGGACGCCATCACCTCCGCCACACCGTTGGGCGAGATGCGCACCCAGCTCGGCCAGGACAAGACCATCAACGAGATCCGCCAAAGGCCGCTTTGGGGGGACTATGGCGGCCGCGGCTGGGAATGGGTGGCCAACTGGTTCCTGGCGGGTGGACTCTTTTTGCTGTGGCGCCGGGTGATCAGCTGGCATGTCCCCGTCTCCATGCTCGCCAGCCTGCTGCTGGCCGCCGGCTTCCTCTGGATACTTGATCCGGACACGCACCCTTTCCCGGCATTTCATATCTTCAGCGGCGGCGCCATGCTCGGCGCCTTCTTTATCGCCACTGACCCTGTCAGCGGCTGTACGACCAAGAAGGGGCAGATCATCTTCGGGGCCTCCGTCGGCGTGCTCGTCTTCGGGATTCGCACCTGGGGCGGATACCCGGACGGGGTGGCCTTCGCGGTGCTCCTGATGAACACCGCCGCCCCCCTGATCGACCGTTACTCCCGGCCGCGGGTCTTCGGTCAGGGGAAAGGCGGGGCATGAGCAGGCCGCCCCTCGTGGCTGCCGCCTTCACCCTGGGTGCAATTGCGGCACTCGGCATCGCCCTGGTGGCAGCTACCCATGACCGCATCGCCCCTCGCATCGCCGCCAACGAGCGTGAGGCCCTGGTCAGAAAGCTGGCGGCCATCCTGCCCCCGGGGATTAAGACCGATGCACTGTTGCGGGATGCCTTTGAGGTTCGCGACCCGGACCTTCTGGGGTCGGCACGGACCCTCGTCTATCGGGTGCGCCGTCAAGGCGAGCCCGTGGCCCTGGTCATCGCCCCGGTCGCCCCCGACGGGTACGGGGGCCCCATCGACCTGCTGGTCGCGGTGCTAAAGGACGGGACCGTCGGCGGGGTTCGGGTGGTAAAGGACTCCGAAACGCCCGGGCTCGGGGACAAGATCGAGGCGACAAAGTCCGACTGGATCCTGGGCTTCGCGGGCAAGTCTCCTGTCAACCCGCCGCTGGTGGAGTGGAAGGTGAAACGAGACGGAGGGGCGTTCGATCAATTCACCGGTGCCACCATCACGCCCCGGGCGGTGGTGAAGGCCGTCAGGAACACCCTGATCTATGTCCGGCAGCACCGCCAGGACCTGTACAGCCAGCCGCCTGCCGAGAGGGCGGGCGCGAACAAGGGAGCACCCTGATGGCAGACAAGCCCCTCGCAGCGATCGCCGGCGACGGCCTTTGGCACAACAATCAGGCCCTGGTTGCACTCCTGGGCCTGTGTCCGTTGCTGGCCACCACCACATCGGCGACCACCGGTCTCGGCATGGGCGTCGCCACCGCCGCGGTGCTCCTTGCGTCCAACGGCACCCTCTCTCTTATTCGCCACTTGCTGAGACCGGAGGTTCGACTGCCGGTGTTCCTGGTCGTCATCGCCTCTTACGTCAGCGTTGCCGATCTCGCCATGCAGGCCTACTATTACGATCTGCACAAAGCACTGGGGATCTTTGTCCCCCTGATCGCGGTGAACTGCATCATCGTCGGCCGTGCGGAGGTCTTCGCTTCCGAGAACCCCCTGCGCAAAGCCCTGCTAGATGCGCTCGGCATGGGGACGGGGTTTGTGTTGGTTCTGACGATCCTCGGCGGGCTCCGCGAGCTCATAGGGCAAGGCACGCTCTTTGCCCAGGCACAACTTCTCTTCGGGGAATGGGCCAAGGGGCTGACCCTGAGTCTCGGCAGTCGGTTCCACGGCGCCCTCGCCGCGCTCTTGCCGCCAGGCGCCTTCTTCGGCCTCGCCCTCTTGATCGCCCTCAAGAACCTGATCGACACCCGGCTCAAGCAAAGGCGAGGGGCCGAAGCGATGCCGGCCGCGACCCACCGAGTTTCGACCTAGGCACTTATGTATTCGCACGACGCCCGAGCTGATACAACGAAATTAACGCATTGCAGGGCCGCAGGTGCGGGACGGCGGGATTGATCGGTGCTTCGCTGGTGCCCGACGGACCCGCGGTCGGATCCATCCGGTCAGCCTGCCGCCTCCGTCTTCACCGCGAAGCGGCGGACCATGTCCGTCAGCTCCTGGGGTCTGACCGGCTTCGCAAGAAAGTCGTCCATACCGGCCTCCAGACACTCGGCCTTGGCGTCTTCGGCGGCATTGGCCGTAAGGGCGATGATTGGGAGATGCTCCCCCGGCGCCTCGGTGTTGCGATAGGCACGCGTAAACCCGATCCCATCGAGCTTCGGCATGCGCAGGTCCACCAAGGCCGCGTCAAAGCATCCGTCCCGGGCGCACCCGAGGGCCTCCTCGCCGTCCCGCACGCGGATCACATTCACTCCTTGCTTGGCGAGCAGGGTGCTGATGACCTTGGCGGCAATCTCGTTGTCCTCGGCGATCAGGACTCGGGTTCCCTCGACCGCTGACCGCTCAGCGGCAGTCTGCGGAGCAGAGGAATCCCGCCGGGGCTCGGGACATGACCCTGGCATCCCGCGCCCCACTACCCGGATGAGCTGAGCGACAAGGGCCTCCGGGAGAAAAGGCTTGTTCAAGCAGTTCTGACAATCCGGCTGCTGATCGCCGCGGCGTGCGCGATAGGTGAGAAACAGGTGGGGAACCTCCCAGCCAACGACCCGGTGAAAAAGGCCCAGGAGCGCCTGGAGGTCCTGCCGGCCAGGCGCGTCCGCGATGATCGCCAGGTCGGGCGTATGAGTCCCGTCAGCCATTCGGCTGAGACGACCGATGTCATCCGCCGCCTGGCAATCCATGCCTTCCTCCGCGCAGATGTCCAGGATCAGCCGACGGCTGGTGGGGTTCTGCTCGTAAACCAACGCCCGCAAGCCGGCGAGGGGCCTTCCCGAGACCGGCTGGGTCGGAGACCCCTTGACCTCGTCCAGCAAGGGCAGGCGAACCCAGAAGCGGCTTCCTTTCCCGACCTCGCTCTCCGCCCCGATGCGTCCACCCATGAGTCCGGTAAGATCCCGCGCGATGGTCGTACCGAGGCCTGTCCCGCCGTAGCGCCGGGTCATGGAATCATCGGCCTGCCAGAAGCTCTCGAAGATGGCGTCCAGCTTCTCCCGAGGAATCCCGATCCCGGTATCCGCGACCTCCAATAGCAGGTGGGGGCGAAGCAGGCCGTCCTCGGCAGGCCTGGCGCTTAGGGCCACTACTACCTCACCTTGGTGGGTGAACTTGATTGCGTTGCCCAGCAGGTTGAACAGGATCTGCCGCACGCGCAACAGGTCTCCCTCCACTGTGGGGGGAACATCCGGGTCGACGCGGATAACCAGCTCCAGCCCCTTGGCCAGGGCCTGACCCTGAAGGGCGTTGCACACATCCAGCACGGCAGCGCGCGCGTCGAATGAGATGGACTCCAGCGTCAACTTGCGCGCCTCTATCTTGGACAAGTCGAGGATGTCGCCGATGAGGGCCCGCAGCACCTCTGCAGATCCTGCGACGGAATCCACGTACTCGCGCTGCTCAGTGGTCAAGGAGGTTGACTGCAGGAGGTTGGTCATCCCAATCACGCCAGTCAGGGGCGTGCGCAGCTCATGGGTCATGACCGCGAGGAAATCCCCTTTGGCCTTGTTCGCCAGCTCGGCCTCTCGGCGAGCGAGCTGCAGCTTCCGGAGCAGAGAATGCTGGTAGAGCGGCAAAATGACCAGCAGCAGCAGGAAGAACACGGCCTCATAGGTGTGCTTGTGCCACTCGTTGAGCGCGACCAGCACCAGGTTATAGGCCAGCACACTGACCGTGGAGGCAACCACCAGATAGGCGCGGCCGTACCTGGTCCCATAGGAAATGAAGATCCAGATGTAGATCAGGTAGAAGGGGCTGATGGCCTCGCGCGTGAGGAAGATCGCAAGGCTGACCGCAGTGATGTCCAGGGCCAGCCCGACGTAACGCCTTGCCTCCCACTCCGGTCGCAGGAGAACGCTGACCAGCATCCCCACGAACAACAGCAGGTAGATAGCGAACAAGGCAAAATAGTATTCGCGGTCGACCAGATAGTAGCCGGTGAAGGCCCCTAAACCCACATAGGAGACCGCAAACAGCCAGAATCCAATCCGCACCAGCGCGGACTGGAGCTCCGGGTTCGCCCGTATGGTTTGCATCAGGCTCGTGTCTGTCCAGCGCCAGCCTATCCCACCGTTCATCGTCGCGAGATGCCACTCCCCTGGTGCGTTACCCTCGTCGTAGGCAAACCCCGAGCCGGGGCCGTCCAGCGAACCCTCGCCTACCGTCCGCCCCAAGGCGTCTAAGTCACCTGTGTTCGTGATATATTAGACGACACTTTAAGAGCTCCGCGTGCGGATGTTGGTGTTCAGAGCGACCACAGGCCGTTCCCGCTGGCTATCCCGCAGCGGGAGGCCGAAGGTAAGGGAAGCCGCCGGTCGAGCCTCGAGGGCGCCGCTCCACCCGTAAGCGGGACCAACCTGAATGGTCCGTCGCCGGGCCCCCTGCGGCCCAAATTTCCGCCGCCGCCATCCAACCTGGACAGAAGGGGAGATCTCAATGTCGAAGAAGCATCCAGTCGTTGCCGTCACCGGCTCCTCAGGGGCGGGAACCACCACGGTGAAGCGCGCGTTCGAGCACATCTTCTACCGCGACGGCATCAGCGCGGCCATCATCGAGGGCGACAGCTTCCACCGTTACGACCGGGCCGAAATGAAGGCCGAGATGGCAAAGGCCCACGAGGAGCATCGCAACTTGAGCCACTTCGGCGCTGAGGCGAACCGCTTCGATATGCTGGAGGAGCTGTTCCGAACGTACGGAGACACCGGTACCGGCAAGAAGCGCTATTACCTCCACAGCGATGAGGAAGCGGCGGCCCACAACGCCCGCCTCGGAACCGATCTGCAACCCGGGCAGTTCACGCCGTGGGAGGATGTACCCGAGGGGACCGATGTTCTTTTCTACGAGGGTCTACACGGCCTCGTGGTCACCGAAGAGAACAACGTGGCGCAGTACGTGGACCTGGGGGTTGGCGTCGTGCCGATCATTAACCTCGAGTGGATCCAGAAGATCCACCGGGACAACCTGGAGCGCGGGTACTCGGCCGAGGCCATCGTCGACACCATCATGCGGCGGATGCCGGACTACATCACATCGATCGTGCCGCAGTTCTCCCTGACGGACATCAACTTCCAGCGCGTGCCCACGGTCGATACCTCCAATCCCTTCATCGCGCGCGACATCCCCACGCCGGACGAGAGCTTCGTGATCATCCGCTTCAAGGATCCCAAGAAGCTGGAGATCGACTTTCCCTATCTGCTGAGCATGATTCACGACTCTTTCATGACCCGCCGAAACGACATGGTCGTCCCCGGCGGGAAGATGGGTTTCGCGATGGAGATCATCCTTCAGCCCATCATCGAGCGCATGATGGACGCCCGCTGACGGCAGGGCATGCCCACCGCCCCGGCGGCCAGGTCCGCCGGGGCCCAAAGCCCGCTCCGTGCGGCTTTCACGGTAAGCGCTTCGGGAGCCTCATGCTGGTTCAGTCGGCAGCACCGCCCGTCGCCCGCGCCGGACTCTCCTCCGCTGACAAGGGCTGAACCGTGAGGAGGTGGACGCGCCGACTGTCCGCACGCAGGACCGTGAAGCGGAAGCGGCCAATGTCTACCCGCTCCCCCCGCTTCGGCAAGTATCCGAAGGCGTTCACCACCAACCCGCCGATGGTGTCAAACTCCTCATCCGAAAAATCGCTGCCGAAATAAGCGTTGAACTCGTCGATAGCGGTGTGGGCCTTGGCGGTGTAGTCCTTCTTGCTGCGCTTGAAGATCGGGGCACCCTCGTCGAAGTCATGCTCGTCCTCGATTTCGCCGACGATCTGCTCCAGCACGTCCTCGATGGTCACGAGACCGGCCGCATTCCCGTACTCGTCCGCCACAATGGCCATGTGGTTGCGGCTGGAGCGGAACTCCTTGAGCAGCACATTGAGCCGCTTGCTCTCCGGCACGAAAACGGCGGAGCGCAGCAGATCCCGAATATTGAAGGCTCTCCTGCCGGTCTCGACACAAAAGGCCAGCAGGTCCTTCGCAAGGAGTATCCCCACGACCTCGCCCTTGTCTTCGCCGGTGACGGGGAAGCGGGAGTGGGCTGACTCCACGGCGGTGTGCAGGATCTTTTCCAGGGGCTCGTCGCGCCGGACGGACACCATGTCGGCCCGAGGAATCATGATGTCCCGGACCCGCAGGTCCGAGACCTGGAGTACGCCCTCGATCATGCTGAGGGCGTCGGTATCGAGCAGTGCGCGGCTTCTTGCGTCCTTCAGGAGCTCGACAAGCTGCTCCTTGTCTTGCGGTTCGCCTCCGAGCAGCTGGCACAGTCGCTCCAGCCAGGTCTTCGGACGCGAACCGCCACTAGATCGGTCGCTCGTCATGACGTGCTATTGGTCCTCGTAGGGTGGGGGATATCCTAACTCGCCGAGAATGGAGGTTTCTGCCGCCTCCATCTCAGCCGCGTCTTCGTCGCTCTGGTGATCGTAGCCGAGCAGATGCAACACCCCGTGCACAACCAGGTGTGCCCAGTGGGCATGGGCTTCCTTGCCCTGCTCCGTCGCCTCGCGGACGACCAATGGGGCGCAGATCACCAGATCGCCGAGGAGATCCGTCGGGGGTAGGCCGGGGACCGGCTCGAAGGGAAAGGAAAGCACGCTCGTCGCACCGGGGCGCCGGCGATAACGGCCGTTGAGCTCAGCCGACTCGGCCTCGCCCACCAGCCGAATCGTCAGCTCGGCATGCTCGCGCCGGCCCGCCAGCGCCGCTTCAGCCCACCGCGAGACTTCGGCCTGGACCGGCGTTTCTTCACCGCCGTAGGCATCCTGCAGATCCAGATCAATGACCGATGAGAGGGTCACAGCGCCCCGCACGCTCCCGCGAAGGATGTGAACGCCGTGTTTGAAGGGGGGCGGGGCTCTGGGTTCACCTAATGTCCGGTCCGGTCAGTATCCGCCTGCTTGCGATCGTAGGCGTCATAGGCGCTCACGATCCGCTGCACCACCGCATGACGCACCACGTCCCGGGCGTTGAAGAAGGTGAAGCTGATGCCCTCCACGTGGCGCAGAATCTCGATCGCCTGGCGCAGTCCGGAGGGCTGGCCGCGGGGCAGGTCGACCTGAGTCACATCCCCGGTGACAACGGCGGTGGAACCGAAGCCGATGCGCGTGAGGAACATCTTCATCTGCTCTGGCGTCGTGTTCTGCGCCTCGTCCAGAATGATGAAGGCGTCGTTCAGGGTACGGCCCCGCATGTAGGCCAAGGGAGCCACCTCGATGACGTTGCGTTCGATGAGCTTGTTGACCTTTTCGAAGCCCAGCATCTCGTAAAGGGCGTCATAGAGCGGCCGCAGATAGGGGTCGATCTTCTGCGCCAGGTCGCCCGGCAGGAAGCCAAGGCGCTCGCCCGCCTCCACCGCGGGACGCACCAGCACCATGCGCCGCACCCGTTCGGTCTCCAGGGACTCCACCGCACTGGCAACTGCCAGGTACGTCTTGCCCGTACCCGCCGGTCCGACCCCGAAGTTGATGTCATTGCTGAGAATACAGTGAAGATATTCCTGTTGATTGGGCCCACGGGCGCGCACCAGCCCTCGCCGGGTCTTGATCGCCACCTCCGGCAGGCGCTCTGCCACCTCGTCCAGCAGGGCATCCACCCCGGACTCCTGAAGATGCAGATGGATGCGCTCCGGAGTCAGGACCTCGGTCTCCGCCACGGCATAGAGATCCCGCAGCAGCTGCTCGCCCGCCCTGACCCCCTCCCGGTCGCCGATCAGGCGGAACATCGCGCCCCGATTGTTGATCTCGATGCCCAGCCGTCGCTCGATCTGTCGAAGATGTTGATCCAGCTGGCCGCACAGATTCGCCAGACGCGCGTTGTCCTCCGGCTCCAGTTCCAGATCGAGCGTTTCGGGGTGGATCGACAAGGCGACGGCGGAATTCAAGCGGTACGTGGGAGCCTTGCGTCAGCCTGCTCCCCGCGCAGGGAGTTCGGCAGGGCGGCGGTGATTCTCACATCGGCGAAATCGCCAACCAGGTCCATGGATCCCGAAAAGTTGACCACCCGATTGTTCTCCGTGCGCCCGGACAGCTCCTTCGGGTCTTTTCGGGAAGGTCCATCCACCAGGACCCGCTGCACGGTGCCGACCATGCGTCGGCTGATCACTTGTGCCTGATGGGTCAACCTCTGCTGCAGGCGGGCCAGCCGTTCCTGCTTCACCGCCTGGGGCACGTCGTCCGGATAGTCGGCGGCCGGCGTACCCGGCCGGCGACTGAAAATGAAGCTGAAGCTCGCGTCGAATCCGACCTCCTCCACCAGAGCAAGGGTCGCTGCGAATTCGGCGTCCGACTCCCCAGGGAAGCCGACAATGAAGTCCGAGGAGATGCTGATATCCGGCCGGGCACGGCGCAGCCTGTGGAGCTTGGCCTTGTACTCCAGTGCGGTATGCCCCCGCTTCATCGCTGTTAGGATGCGGTCCGACCCGCTTTGGACGGGCAGATGCAGATGGCTGACGAGCTCCGGCACATCAGCAAAGGTTTCGATCAAGGTATCTGTAAATTCCACCGGGTGGGAGGTCGTGAACCGAATGCGATCGATGCCGTCGATCGCCGCAGCGTAACGAATGAGAAGCGCAAGATCAGCAATCGTCCCGCCATGCATCGGACCGCGATACGCATTCACGTTCTGCCCCAGCAGGTTGACCTCCCGGACCCCCTGATCGGCCAAATCCGCGATCTCGGCGATCAGGTCATCGAAGGGACGACTCACCTCCTCGCCTCTCGTGTAAGGAACGACACAGTAAGTGCAGTACTTCGAGCAGCCTTCCGTGATGCTCACGAAGGCGGATGGCCCATCCGCCCGCGGCGGCGGGAGACAGTCGAACTTCTCGATTTCGGGAAATGACACGTCGAGCTGGGGGCGCCTTTGCGTCTCCAGATCGTCGAGCATCTGCGGCAGTCGGTGCAGGGTTTGGGGACCGAAGACCAGATCCACGTAGGGTGCCCGGTTCCGGATGGCCTCCCCTTCCTGGCTCGCCACACAACCACCGACACCGATGACGACCCCACGCCGATGCTCTTTCAGCGGTCGCCATCGGCCAAGCTGGGAGAACACCTTTTCCTGCGCCTTCTCCCGGATCGAGCAGGTGTTGAGCAGCAAGACATCCGCATCCTCGGCCCTGGCCGTCAGCTCAAGCCCGTGGGACTCCCGCAGCACGTCAGCCACCCGTGCCGAGTCGTACACGTTCATCTGGCACCCGAAGGTTTGGATGTAAAGCTTCTTGGGCATGCGCTTGAGGATAGTAAAAAGGTGGCGGATCTTCCACATTCAAGGGGTTAGTGTCAAACGCCGGACGGTCGGAGGGACTACTCCCCGACCGCGTCCGGCGAGTCGAATCAGCTTGAGCCCCGCTTTATTGACCGAGATCAAAGAACGATATCTAGTGCATCATGTACTCTCAAACACAACATCTTGTGTACTGCCGCCGGAGATCGAGGAGAGATCATGCACAGCGTGCCCCGCCTTGCCACCCTTCCGAGCCGTGTCTTCAAGCGCGACGGGACCGAAGTGGCCTTTGACGGCCAGAAAATCGAATCGGCCATCTTGCGCGCCGGTCAAGCCACGGGAGAGCTCGACGAGCTGGAGGCCGGGCTCCTCACCGCCCAGGTCGTCAAAGTCCTGGCCCACCGTTATCAGGGTGGCCGCGTGCCGGACATCGAAGGGATACAGGACGTCGTGGAGCAGACCCTCATCGCGGCCAACCACTTCGAGACCGCCCGCTCCTACATTGTCTATCGCGAACAGCACGCCAAGCTGCGCCAGGACCACCGAACCCTGGTGGATGTGGCAGCCTCCATCGACGAGTACCTGGACCGGTCCGACTGGCGGGTGGCCGCCAATGCCAATCAGGGCTATTCGTTGGGGGGTCTGATCCTCAACGCATCCGGCAAGATGATCGCCAACTATTGGCTGTCCCACGTGTATCCGCCGGAGATCGGCCAAGCCCACCGGGATGGAGACATCCATATCCATGACCTCGACATGCTCTCGGGCTACTGCGCCGGCTGGTCGCTCCGCACCCTGCTGAACGAGGGGCTGAACGGCGTCCCCGGCCGGGTCGAGGCCGCTCCGCCCCGGCATATGTCCTCCGCCGTCGGCCAGATCGTCAACTTTCTCGGGACGCTACAGAACGAGTGGGCCGGCGCCCAGGCATTCTCGAGCTTCGACACCTACATGGCCCCCTACGTGCGCAAGGACGGCCTCAGCTACGAGCAGGTCCGCCAATACATCCAAGAGCTTATCTACAACCTGAACGTCCCTTCAAGATGGGGCTCCCAGACGCCCTTTACCAACCTGACCTTCGACTGGGTCTGCCCGGAGGACCTGCGCGAGCAGGTTCCGCTCATCGGCGGCGAGGAGCAGCCATTCACCTACGGCGAGCTGCAGACGGAGATGGACCTAGTCAACCGCGCCTACATCGAGGTGATGTCCAAGGGGGACGCCAAGGGGCGCATCTTTACCTTCCCCATACCGACCTACAACATCACGCCGGACTTCCCCTGGGAGAGCGAAAATGCGGACGCCCTGTTCGCCATGACCGCAAAATACGGGCTCCCTTACTTCCAGAACTTCATCAACTCGGAGCTCAAGCCCAACATGGTGCGCTCCATGTGCTGCCGGCTGCAGCTTGACCTACGCGAGCTCCTGAAGCGCGGCAACGGGCTGTTCGGCTCGGCGGAGCAGACGGGGTCCTTGGGCGTGGTCACCATCAACTGTGCCCGCCTTGGCCACCTGCACCGGGGCAAAGAGGAAGCCCTCTACGGGCGTCTCGACTCAATGCTCGAGATCGCGCGCAACAGCCTGGAGCTCAAACGCAAGGTGATCCAGCGGCACATGGAGGCGGGCCTATTCCCCTACACCAAGCGCTTCCTGGGCACCCTGCGCAATCACTTCTCGACCATCGGCGTGAACGGGATCAACGAGATGATCCGCAACTTCACCGGCGACGCGGAAGACGTTGCGACGGAGTGGGGTCACGGGTTTGCCGCCCGCTTCCTGGACCGGGTGCGTGCCCGCATGGTCGAGTTCCAAGAGCAGACCGGCCACATGTACAACCTGGAGGCTACCCCGGCCGAGGGCACCACCTATCGCTTTGCCCGAGAGGACCACAAACGGTATCCGGAGATCATCCAGGCGGGCACCCCGGAGGCCCCCTATTACACCAACAGCTCCCAGCTGCCGGTGGGGTTCACCGACGACCCTTTCGAGGCCCTGGAGAGGCAGGAAGAGCTGCAGAGCAAGTACACCGGCGGCACCGTGCTGCACCTCTACATGAGCGAGCACATATCGAGCATCAACGCCTGCAAGCGTCTGGTGCGCCGGGCCTTGACCAACTTCCGGCTGCCGTACATCACGGTCACCCCGGTCTTCTCCATCTGCCCGAATCACGGCTACATCCCGGGGGAGCACGCGTACTGCCCCAGGTGCGACCAGGAGCTCATCGCCAAGAAGCGGATCGCCCAAGATCTTCAAGTGCAACGCCAATCAAGAGGAACAGCAAGATGACAGACATCGGCGAAATCGAGCTGCGAAACGAAGAGCGGACCAAGTGCGAAGTCTGGACCCGCGTCATGGGCTATCACCGCCCGGTCTCAGCCTTCAACGCAGGCAAGCGCTCCGAGCACCGTGAGCGTCAGTACTATGTCGAGCGTCGCGACGGATGCATCAGCCTTCGAGCCAAATGATCGGCGCTCCCTTTCCAGCCACGGCCTACGCCCCCCTGACTGGGCGCGGTGCAGGCCGCGGTGAAGCACCTGCTGCCCCTGGCCTGGAATGGAGCCGCTCACACCACCTTCGCATCGGCGGCCTCACGCCCCTCACCACCGTCGACTATCCCGGCGAGCTCGCAGCCATCGTCTTCTGCCAAGGCTGCCCCTGGCGGTGCCGTTACTGCCACAATGGGCATCTGCTCCCCGCGCGAGCCAGTGGCCTGATCGCGTGGTCGGACGTCGTCGCCTTCCTTCAGCGGCGCCGCCAGCTCCTCGACGCCGTCGTCTTCAGCGGCGGTGAGCCGACCCTGCAGTCCGCCCTTCCCTTCGCCATGGCCGAAGCCAAGGCCATGGGCTATAAGGTCGGCCTGCACACCGCGGGCCCATACCCTGAGCGGCTTGGCCGCTTGCTTCCCCACCTCGACTGGGTCGGTCTGGACATCAAGGCACTGCCGGGGGACTATCCGGCGATCACCGGGGTCTCCGGATCCGGTGGGCAGGCGTGGGATAGCCTGAATCTGCTATTGGATTCGGATATCCGGCTGCAGGTCAGGACGACGCCTGTGCCCGGCCTGGACTCGGAGCGGTACTTGGGGCGGCTCAGACGTCGCCTTTTCGATGTCGGGGTCCGACGACATGTCATTCAAGTGTGCCGGACAGATGAGAGCTTGAGCTCAGCGCCACCAATCGCAGAAGGGCATATTTCATCACGTTCCCAATAGCAATACGGTCTCATCGGGGCCTTGCAGCGCAGCCCAGCGCCCCCTCCAACCGCCAAGGGAACCCTGCACGCTTTATGCGCACGTTGCGCGGAAGCCACGCCATCATAAAGATGTCGCACAAGCCCACCAAAGGCTCTTGTGACGCGGTGCGTCCCTGCTTCGCAGAGGCTGTTGCCTTTTGCGACAGCCTCTCACCAGGCGGAGAGGTGAATCTGCTAATATAGGCGCAAGCCGATTACCCTGGCTCCGCGACGGAAGCCCGCCGACAAAGTTGGTAACAAAGCGACAAACTGTGACATTTCCAACAGGGTACGCACCCCGATGCCACGTCGCAGCAAGGCGCCGGACAGGCGATACCCGGAACGGTGCCTCCGCTATTTGAGCTCTTTTTCGAGCATCCGCCCGGCATTTCCCGACCATACCAGCGGATCGGACGCCGAACGCCGGACCTGCTGGCACTGAACCTGCCTGTTCGGCATTGGGAACGACTTTCCGCTTGGTGCGATGCCGGCGACGGCGCGACCACCCGGTGCGGCAGATCATGGCCCCGCGGCGCAACTGCCCTGTGGTGCCTACGAAGATGAGGAAGCAGTTCAGGCCCGGCATCTGGGCAAGCGAGGTAACGCAGTGAAACCCTCAAACCTAAACACACTAAGAGTCGGAGATTACATCGAGGTCCCGGGGTGGGATCTCTCAGGACGTACTATTGAGGTTCGTCCATCAGTCATGGGCCGCCACGAGGCCGTTATCGTGCTGATTCAAGAGTACCCCGAGCAGCCCATCAATCGTTGTCAGCGCTATCGACTGGAGCCAGGCCAATGGCGTCTGGTCGAGGCCTAGCGCCACTCACCGGAAAGCAATCGGCTTAGTCAAGTCCGCCCGCCGACGAGGCTATCCGACGGGCGGCGGCCACCGGACCCGGCCCCGCACTCTCTCCCCTCCGGACCTTTCCCGCGGAAAGCTGACTAATAGGTCGTCGCCACGGCTGGCCCGATGCTGCATGGACCGGGTGTCCGGCCGGTGTCAGGCCATCACCACTGCCTAGCCGCGATCGCATGGAAGCCGGCATATGGAAACACCAAGGAATCAGGTTATGACAATCGTCGAGGCGATCCATCGCCGCTTCGTCTGGGCGATAGTGGGGTCCTACGCGGTCGCCGCCGTACTGCCAGGGCTCGGCGTCTGGATTCGCAACGCGGGCTCCGGCGGGAACCCAGCCCAGCAGGGAGGGCTGCATTTCTCCCTGCCAGCACTGATGCTCGGGGCGCTCCTGTTCAACGCCGGGCTGGGCGTGAACGCGAAAGGCCTCAGGGACCTGCTCGAGAGACCCGTGCTGCTCTTGGGCGGGGTCGCCGCGAATCTCGCGACGCCGCTCACCTTTATTCTTGTTCTCAGTGTCCTCATGCGGTCTTGGCACAACGCGGACGAGGTGCAGCAAATCCTCGTCGGTCTCGCTCTCGTCGCGTCCATGCCGATTGCCGGGTCCTCCACCGCCTGGGCACAGAACGCGGACGGAAACCTCGGCCTGAGCGTGGGGCTGGTCGTGCTCACCACGGCGCTCAGCCCCGCCTTTACCCCGCTGGTCCTCCATGCCGTTGGCTTCGTGACCGCGGGTGACTACTCGGAGGATCTCCATGAGCTCGCCTCCGGCGGGGTCGGGTCCTTTCTCGGCATATGGGTGATACTGCCCTCCCTGCTGGGCACTGGGACGCGTTGGGCGTTGGGTAGCCGCCGAATGTCCGCGGCCAAGCCCTATGTCAAGCTGCTGAACTACGCCGTGCTGCTGCTCCTCAACTATTCGAACGCATCCCTGACGCTACCCGGGGTGATCGCCAGGCCCGACCTGGACCTCCTGGTGGCGATCCTCGTGATTAGCTTTGGCCTTTGCGTGACGGCCTTTGCCGCTGCATACCTCTTGGGGAGGGTCTTGCAAGTAAGACGCGATGGACTCGTCTCCTTGATGTTCGGTCTCGGGATGAACAATAACGGCGCCGGCTTGGTCCTGGCCTCCATAACCCTGGCAAACCATCCGCAGGTGATGCTTCCGATCATCTTCTATAACCTGGTGCAACACCTCGCCGCCGCTGTCGTGGACTCCGCGCTGTTCCGGACAGCCAAGAGATCACGTGCGCCGTCGCGTCCCCACCGAGCATAGTGGACGCTGACCGCACCCAGGAGCAGGGAGCCCACGCGTCGAGGTCGTCTGCTGATGCGGATTGCAGTAGACTTCGGGACCTGCACGACATGGCCTCGGGAGTGAAGGTGTCAATCTGCTCGCGAGCGAGACCTGTCTTCGATTTCGAGAAACGCCGCTCCTCGCAACCAGCACAAAGGAGACCGCAGAGCCGTGACCAAGCAGCTGATTCCTGCGCTGACCGCGCTGTTTGCCCTCACCCTGGCTGCGGCACTCGCGGCTCAGCCACCGGCAGACCCTAATGCAGCCGAGGCCAAGCGGATCGTCAAGGAGTTCGCCGCCAGGCTTCGAAGTGAGCTGCAACATGCCATCAAGGCGGGAGGCCCCGTCGAAGCCATCTCGGTCTGCCAGCACAAGGCGCCGGCCATTGCCAGGGACCTCTCGAAACAGACCGGGTGGGATGTCGGGCGGACGAGCCTCAGGCTGCGCAATCCCAAGCTGGATGCCCCGGACCCCTGGGAGGAGCAGGTGCTCCGGGAGTTCGAGGCCCGCAAGGCCGCAGGCGAAAGTGTTCAGGGCATGGCCTACGCAGAGATTGTTGCTGTGGACGGCGAGAAACGCTATCGGTTCATGAAGGCGATTCCCACCGGTCCACTTTGTCTTACCTGTCACGGGACGGCCGTCACACCCGAGGTCGCCTCAGCCCTCCACAATTTATATCCAAATGATCGGGCCACAGGCTATAGGTTGGGGGACATTCGGGGGGCCTTTACCCTCTCCAAGCCCATCTAGGCCGCGTCTACGCACGCGTACGATCCACCAAATAGCCTGATCCGGGGCGAGCGACCATGACGGATACAACCTACAACATTGTTTTTGCCGGCGAGCTGGTGCCTGGAACGGAACGCGCCGAGGCGCGTCGGCGTATACAGGTTCTCTTCAAGCTCTCCGACAAGGCAGCCGAGCGGTTATTCGGTGACCTCCCGGTTACCATCAAGCGGGGCGTGGATAGCGCATCGGTGGCCCGCTACCGTGATGCGTTTCGCGAGGCTGGCGCATTTATCAGAGCGGAGCCCGTACCGAACTTCAAGGAGCTTGTAACGACGTCCGAGGATTTTGTTCCCGCCGCGCCCGAGGGAGAGATGGACCGAGACGGCGCGTCCACCGTGAGAGACGCCGGCCTTCAGCTTGCCCCCCTCGGGGATGAAAGGCCGCTCGAGTCGCCGCAGGTGGTCAGGCCGCGAAAGGTCGACATCAGCCACCTGAGCCTGGTGCCCGGTAACGACTGGACACTGGCCGACTGCGAGCCGCCACCGCCCCCTCACGCGGCTCCGGACATCGGTCACCTCAGAATCGTCGAGTACTAGCCAGTCGGAAGGGCTACGAAGAGACAGACGCAGAGTAGCCCGGTTTACGTGAATCGAGATTTCCAGCATGTCATTATCGGCGCTGGCATCAGCGGTCTGGGTATAGCCCACCTGACCGCGCGCCGGGGCATCCCTACGCTTATCCTGGAGCAAGCGAACCGGATCGGCGGCTGCATCAACAGCCACCCGTTCCCAGCCGCCGGCGGCTTCTGGACCGAGACGGGGAGTCATACCTGCTTCAATAGCTACGGCCACCTGCTCGACATCCTGGGCAATCTGGGGATGATGAAACGGATCAGCCCCAAGCCCAGCCTTCGTTACTCATTGTGGTCGCTCGGCAAGCGCCGTTCCATATTGTCCGCCCTGCACCCCGTTGAGATGGTCGTCTCGCTACCGCGTCTGTTCAGCGCACACAAGTCCGACCGGCGGGTAATCGACTACTACGGAAGCGGCCTCGGCAGGAAGAACTACAGGGACCTATTCGGACCGGCGTTCCGGGCCGTCATCTGCCAAGACGCCGACGAGTTTCCGGCGGAGCTGCTCTTTCGCCGCAAACCGAGACGCAAAGAGGTGGTGCGGAGCTTTACCTTTCCGGGCGGCCTATCGGAGATCACCGCCGGGATCGCCGGCCAGCGGGGTCTCGACGTCCGCCTCGGGCAACGCCTCTCCTCGGTGCGGCGAGATGGGGACGGATTGCGGGTCCTGCTGGAAGACGGCAGCGAGTTTTCAACGCGCTATCTGACGTTGGCCGTGCCGCCGGATGCTGCCTCCGCTCTCATCTCGGCGGACCTACCAGAGGTTAGGGCGGCCCTGTCCGGCATCGCGGTGGCGGAGGTCGAGTCGTTGGCACTCTGCGTTCCCCGCGACAAGCTGGAGCATCTCCCTGCGCTGGCTGGGTTGATCGCGGTGGATGATGCGTTCTATTCGATGGTCTCGCGGGACTACCTGGATGACCCTCGTTACCGCGGCTTCGCCTTTCATTTTCGCCCCGGCGGCCTGTCGGCGGCGGCACAGATCGAGCGCGCCTGCCAGACAATCGGCATCACACCCAGCAGTGTCGTGGGGCACATACGAGCCATCAACCGCCTGCCGGCGCTGCGGGTGGGGCATCAGGAGCGGGTCCGTCGCATCGACGCGGCACTGGCCGGCACCCGACTCGCCATCACGGGAAACTGGTTCCTCGGCGTTTCGATAGAGGACTGTCTGACCCGTAGTCATCAGGAGTTTCAGCGCCTGTTCGGCAGCTAAGGCCTGACCCACCTACGCCTTCCCTCGAAAGCATTACCGATGTCCAAGCAATTATTGTCCGCCCTTGCCCTCGTCTGCGGGACCATCACAGTCGCGGCCGACCAGATCGGCTCCGTCAGCACCCGGTTCAAGTGGCTCGGTCCCAACGACAAGATCGTGGTGGACGCATTCGACGACGAGGAGGTCCCCGGCGTCGCCTGCTATCTGAGCCGGGCCAAGACCGGCGGCATCTCGGGGGCCGTGGGGGTCGCAGAGGATACATCGGACGCCTCGATCGCCTGCCGCCAGGTCGGCCCTATCCGCTTGCCGGAGGATGTTCGCACAGGCAAGAGAGACGGCGACGAGGTATTCAAGAAGCGCACGTCTCTGCTGTTCAAGACCATGCAGGTGGTCCGCTTCTTCGATGCGCGCCGCAACGTCCTCGTCTACTTGACCTACAGCGACCGTGTCATCGAAGGCTCACCGAAGAACAGCATCTCCGTGGTCCCCATCCAGCCCTGGCCAGGCGCGATTCCCGAGGCTATGGGCGAGACGGCCCGGTGAGCAGTCCGTTGGGCGGCGGGCCAAGGGGCACAGTGTTGCATCCGTCAGCTCGTGAGCCGGCGGGCACCACCTCAACCCGTGGTCCGGGTCTCTGGGCCAGCGCGCCTATCCACGGGAGCACCCTGCCCGACGCCGCACTGATTAACGACCGCTTCCTTAAGGCATTTGCCGGGCTGCACGAGGCGGATTTTACCCGTCGCACGCACTTCTTTGGGGGACGCTTTGAGAACCTCTACCTGGAGCGGGCCCGCGTTCCCGAGCTGGTGCAAGTGCTTGTCCACGCCGAGAGCTGCGCCCGCGAAATCTTGGGCCTGGGCAGCACCCCATTACGCAGCGGGTTCTGGCTGAACGCGCAGGGCCCCGGGCAGTCAACCACCGAGCACACGCACGACGAAAACGACGAGCTGCTTTCCGGGGTCTACTATGTCAGTGTTCCCCAGGCTTCAGGCGACCTGGTACTACTGGACGGGCACCTGAGGGTGGTCGTGACGCCCAAAGCAGGAATGTTCCTCTTCTTCCCGCCGAACCTACCCCACCGCGTGGAGACGAACCGCAGCTCTGACCAACGACTCTCCGTAGCTTTCAACTTCGGGCCGGCGATGGGGAGCGAGCAATAGAAGACCGCAGCGAGGCACAGATGGCCGAGAAAGTAGAAGATCTGACAGTCGCCTACAGCGAGGGCGGTACGGACATCGTCCAGGAGCTCGACAAGGCGATCCTGTCGAAGGGCGGCTGGGCCACCGTGCTCTTCCGATATCGGGAGTGGGACCCCGCCAAGCAGCAGTTCGGGCCGGAAAAATACAGTATACGTCGCTATCAAAAGCGGGGTGGCGAGTTCCGTCAACAATCCAAGTTCAACATCTCAAGCCGCGCCCAAGCGGAGGCCCTCATCGGAGCCCTTCGCAAGTGGCTGGATGCATCGAGCTGACTCGACGCGGGTTACCGCCTCGCCTACTCCAAGCGCTCGTTGTCGATCGCTGCAGCTGGCTTGTCCGGATTTGGACGCTGTGGTAGCGTCCTTGCGCGAGTTTGGATTCCGAGGCGGTGAACCCCCAACGGACTCGCAGACATGGAGGTCCATCGATGCGCGGTTCTCTTACCTTTTGGCTGCTTGCGTTCCTGTTTGTCTACGGCCCGATTGCCCTCGCGGCTCCACAGGGCGTTTACGCGACTGACGCCTGGGTGGCGGAGGGCCCGCCGGGTGCGGCGACGCTCAACGCCTATATGACCCTGCACAATCCCACCAACGAGAACGTAGCGGTGATTGGGGCCATGACAACGGCTGCTGAGCGTATAGAGCTGCGTCGGTACGGCCGGAAAGGTCGGGTGCTCGGCACCGAGCCCCGGCGCAAATTGGTCATCCCCGCGGGCCTCAAGATTCGTATGCAGACAAAGGGCCTGCATCTCACCCTTGTCCACCCGAAACGTGCCCTCGGGGCGGGGGACACCGTTGACCTCATTCTCCAGCTGGATAACCGGACGCGGCTAGATGTGAGCGCTGAGGTCCGCAAGCCCTAGATTGCGGAGACTGGAGTTCTGGCTGCCGCGGGTGCCCGCAGCAACAGAAGGTCATCGGGTCGACGTAGTGGCTGCCTCCGGCCTCAGCCGGAGACATCCATGACGTGCTCCCCCCACCGGGTCAGGGCATCGAGCAGACGCAGCCTCTCCGGTTCACCGCCGGAGGCTGCTCGAAGCTCCGAGAGTCGCTCCGCGTACGCGTCGATGGTGATGCTGCCGCCGGCCTCGGGATTGGTAAGTCGCTCGAAGCGATAAGCGTCCCATTGCTCCCGCTCCTCATCGCTCAGGCTCTCGGGCCAGTTCCGGGCTCGGTAGCGGAATAGCATCTCCGGCAAGCGGCGGTCCTGGAAGACGAAGGGCTCGCGGGCCAGATCATCGGGGGCAAGGCCCCGCACGCGCTCCATTGCCCTCCGGTCGGCATCCGTAAAGAACCCCCCCGAATAGAGCATGAGATCCGGGTCCACCTCGGACGCAAATACCACAAGCCGCTGTACCTCCCGCACCTTTTCCGCCAGGCCGGAGGACGCCCGCAGGAGCCCGGCATGGCGCTTTATCGTATGCAGATCGATTCCCCAGCGGCCGCCAGCATCCTCGGTAAGGGTGCTCATCGGGGCCAGGACAGGAGAACGGTGCATGTGAACCGTCTTAAGGGGAATACGCTGCACCCCCTCCCTCAACTCGGCAACTGGCGTGAAGAGGCGCCGATGTATCTCCTCCACATCGAGCGTCAGAAGCGGTTCAGGGTCTTCACGCAGATCGAAACAAATGACCCCGTTCGCGTTCGTCGGGTGGCGGGCGATAGCCAGGACGGGGGCAATACATCCGCGCGCGGCCGGGTATCGGGCAGACACATGGAGCAACGGCTCGCCAGGGGCGAGCAGCGCCTCCACCCGGTGCTTGTCCCTGAGGGTCAGGGCGTAGGCGAACAATCGCGGCTGCCGGTCTTGCAGGCGCTTGGCCAGCAGGATTGTGGCGCGAACGTCGGCCAGCGCGTCGTGCGCACCGCTGTGCTCGATGCCATTCGCCGTCGTCAGGTCTTCGAGCCGAAAGGATACCGAGCCGTCCGGGTGCTTCGGCCACAGGATGCCCTCAGGGCGTAGGGCGTGCGCCAAGCGGATGGTATCGATGAGATCCCAGCGGGAGTTACCGTTCTTCCACTCACGAGCATAGGGATCGTAGAAATTACGGTAGAGAAGGTGGCGGGTGACCTCGTCGTCGAAGCGAATACTGTTATAGCCGACCCCGCAGGTGCCGGCGGCAGCGAGCTCGCGCTCTATTGCGGCGGCGAATTGGGCCTCGACGACTCCTCCACGGGCCGCCAATTGGGGCGAGATCCCAGTGACCAGGCAGGCGTCAGGCTGCGGCAGCAGGTCATCGGCGGGCCGGCAGTACAGAACCAGCGGCTCGCCGACCGGCGTCAGCTCCCCGTCCGTGCGAAGGCCGGCGAACTGGGCGGGACGGTCCTTGCGCGGGTCGGCGCCCCACGTCTCGTAGTCATGCCAGTAGAAGGTCTTGCTCAAGACGGACGCCGGATCGACCGCTCCTCAGAGCAAAGCCCCCAGGCCGACGCCGGCGGACGGGTAGCCGACAACTGCCGAGAAGACGACCGGAACGGCCGGAGCCATCCAGGCAGACACGGCCCAGCCAAAATCAGATCTTCTCTTTGATGCGGGCCGCCTTGCCGGTACGGCCGCGCAAGTAATAGAGCTTGGCGCGGCGAACGTCTCCCTTACGCTTGACCACGATGGCGGCCACACTCGGACTGAAGGTCTGAAATACGCGTTCGACCCCTTCGCCATGGGACACCTTGCGCACCGTGAAGGCCGAGTTCAGCCCACGGTTGCGCTTCGCGATGACCACCCCCTCAAAGGCCTGCAGGCGCTCCCGATTGCCTTCCTTGACCTTGACCTGCACCACCACCGTGTCCCCGGGCGAGAAATCGGGGACCTCACGGCCCATCTGCTCTTTTTCGAGCTCCTCAATGACGTTCATGATGCTTTCGCTCCTATTCTGATCCAGCGTCTTGATGCACCTGGATAAACTCGTCTAGCAATGCCTGCTCATCCATCGCCAGGCCGCGGGCTTCCAGCAACTCAGGGCGGCGAAGCCAGGTCCTGCCGAGGGCCTGTTGCAGACGCCAGCGCCCGATGGCCTCGTGATTACCGCTCAGCAGCACCTCGGGCACTCGCATGCCGTCGATCTCTTCGGGCCGTGTGTACTGGGGAAAGTCCAGCAGCCCCGCCATATAGGAGTCCTGCGCCGCCGACTCCGCATGCCCCAGCGCCCCTGGCAACAAGCGGGTGACCGCATCGATGACGACCATGGCGGGTAGCTCCCCGCCGCTCAGCACATAATCGCCAATGGACCACTCATCGTCGACGTAGCGTTCGATCAGGCGCTCGTCTATCCCCTCGTACCGACCGGCGATGAGGATCCAGCCCGGCCGGGCCGCAATCTCCAGCATGGCCCGCTGGTCCAAGGTCCAGCCTTGCGGGGTTAGATAGGCAACCCGGCTTTTGGGAGCAGCAGCCCGTGCATCCTCGATTGCGGCCTTCAGGGGCTCCACCTTCAAGACCATACCGGGGCCGCCTCCGTAGGGTCGGTCGTCCACCGTCCGGTGCGCATCCTGGGCATAGTCCCGCGGGTTCCATAGATGCAGCTCCGCGATCCCGCTGGAGAGCGCTCGGCCCATGATCCCGTGCCCCTGAAGGGGACCGAACAGCTCGGGGAATAGGGTGATGACGTCGAACCGCACGGTCAAAAGTCCGGATCCCAGCGCACGCTGATCAAGCCCCGCTCGAAGTCCACGTCCGCCACAACCGTGCCCCAGACAAAGGGCACCAGTCGCTCACGCGAGCCCCTGACCACCAGCACGTCGTTTGCCCCGGTCGAGAATAGGTGATGTACGCGACCCAGGGTCTCGCCCGACTCCGCCTCCACACGCAGGCCCTCGAGGTCGGTCCAGTAGAACTCGTCGGCGGTGGCAGGCGGCAGCTGATCGCGCCGCACGGCGATCTCCATACCAACCAAACCGGCCGCCCGGTCTCGATCACTGCAACCCGCCAGGCGCGCCACGAGCCCCTTCCCTTGGCGCCGGCCGCCCAACACGTCCCGCGGTTGGGCAAAGGCCCCCAAATACCAGGGTGAATAGGTCAGAATATTCTCGCGGGGCTCGGTCTCGGAAAAGACCTTGACCCATCCCTGCAGCCCATGTACACCCGCAACGCGCCCGAGCAGCACCATCCGCCCCTCGGCACACGACGCGGCCGACCCGCACGCCGCTCCATGGGGCTTCTGCGGGGCCATCCGCTAGCAGGGCTCAGGCCGGCTGCGCCACAGCCTCCTTGATCAGCCGGGCGACACGCTCCGTCGGCTTAGCGCCCCGAGACAGCCAGTGCTCGAGCCGCGCCTGGTCTAGGCGCAACCGCACCTCGCCGCCCACCGCAATGGGGTTGAAAAACCCGACCCGCTCGACATAGCGGCCATCGCGCTTGGCCCGCACATCGGCGACCACGATCTGATAGAAAGGGCGTTTCTTCGCACCACCCCGGGACAAACGTATCGATACCATGCTCGGGCCCCAGTCCAGTCAATAGGCAAGCGATCACCGCCGCACGCAAACGGTAAAGTATACGCAACTTTCACCGAAAGTGAAGCCGCGCCGAAAAGCGAAACCGTAGGAGGCTGGTACTCTAGTCCTCCGCGCACATCGCCGCCCGCGTGGTCCCTCGGCTACAGACCCCAAACGTCTGCGGCTCATGCCGAGCCTAGGTCGCCCTGCAAACCCGCTTGTTCAGTTTCGGCGGACCCGTTTATACTTCAAGGCGTTGAATGATCCGCTGGAGGCGGTTTCCTGTCCGCGAGGAACCGCCTTTTATTTTTCCCAAAGGAATCCGGGCGGTATATGAGCGAGCCCCTCATGGCCACGTACAAACGCTTGCCCGTCACCTTCGTGCGCGGCGAAGGGGTGTGGCTGTGGGACACGGATGGCCGTCGGTACCTCGACGCGGTTTCCGGGATCGCGGTTTGCGGGTTGGGACACGCCCATCCGGCGGTGCATCGCGCGGTATGCGAACAGGCCAGCACTCTGCTTCACACCTCCAACCTCTACCGCATTGCTGCACAGGAAACGCTGGGAGAGACGCTGAACGCCCTGAGCGGTATGGATCGCGTCTTCTTCTGCAACTCCGGCGCCGAGGCAAACGAAGCAGCCATAAAACTGGCCCGTCTGTACGGCCATCGGCGAGGCATCGACCAGCCGGCCATCCTCGTGACCGAATTGAGCTTCCACGGTCGGACCCTGGCCACGTTGAGCGCAACGGGCAATCGGAAGGTTCAAGCCGGCTTCGAGCCCCTCGTCCAGGGCTTCGTGCGGGTCCCCTACGATGACATTGCCGCGATCGAAACGGCCGCGGCCAACCGCCCCAATCTGGTCGCGATCCTCGTCGAGCCGATACAGGGGGAAGGGGGGGTGAACATTCCGGGCGGTGATTACCTCAGTCGGTTGCGGGCGCTGTGCGATCGCCACGGCTGGTTGCTCATGCTCGATGAGATACAGACGGGAATGGGGCGAACCGGCCGCATGTTCGCCCATCAGCACAACAAGGTCCGCCCGGACGTGATGACACTCGCCAAAGGTCTCGGCAACGGGGTGCCTATCGGCGCGTGCCTCGCACGCGGCGAGGCGGCCCAAGTGCTGGGGCCCGGCAGTCATGGCTCCACCTTTGGCGGCAACCCCCTTGCCTGTCGGGCATCCCTAAGCGTGCTGGAGACCCTGCACGCGGAAGGGCTGATTGAGCGAGCGGCCCACTTGGGGGAGCAACTGCTGTCAGGGCTTCGTCGGGAGCTGGCCGGTATCAGGGGCGTCAGGCAAGTGCGCGGGTGCGGCCTTATGCTTGGCATCGAGCTGGACCGTCCCTGCGGGGAGCTGGTCACCGACGCGTTGGAGGCGGGGCTCTTGATCAACGTGACCGCCGACCGCATTGTCCGCCTGCTGCCGCCGCTGATCCTGGAGCGGGCGGAGGCCGAACAGATCATTCGCGAGGTAGCCAGACTGATCAAGGGCTTCTTGGGGCGGTCCGCGCAACAACCCGCAGGCGCTTGACAGGCGATGTCTGGTCACAAACTTCGCCATTTCCTTACCCTCCTTGACCTCGCCCCCGACGAGGCTCTCCGACTGTTGGCGAGAGCCGGTGAGCTCAAGCGCATGGCGCGCAACGGGGAGCGCTACGAGCCCCTGCGGAACCGCACGCTGGCCATGATTTTCGAGAAGTCCTCCACCCGCACCAGGGTATCTTTCGAGGCCGGTATGGCCCAGCTCGGCGGACACGCAATCTTTCTGTCCCCGCGGGACACGCAGCTTGGCCGCGGCGAACCCATTGAGGACAGCGCCCGGGTCCTGTCACGGATGGTGGATGCGGTCATGATCCGCACCTTCGAGCACCAGTCAGTCGAGCGCTTCGCCGCCCATTCGCAGGTCCCCGTGATCAATGGGCTCACGGATCGTTTCCACCCCTGTCAGCTTTTGGCGGACATGCTGACCTACTTCGAGCACCGGGGGGAGATCGGCGACCGCACCGTCGCCTGGGTTGGAGACGGCAACAATATGTGCAATTCCTACATCAATGCCTCCCGTACCTTTGACTTCCAGTTGCGGGTTGCTTGTCCGGAAGGATTCGAGCCGGACGCCGCAGTACTCGAGGCTGCACAGGACCGCTGCACAGTGCTGCGGGACCCGATAGAAGCGGCGGCGGATACGGACCTGGTCGTAACCGACGTTTGGGCCAGCATGGGTCAGGAAGAGGAGCAGCGGCATCGCGAGCAGGTCTTTGCGGCATTCCAGGTGACCGAGGCCGTGATGCGGAAAGCCGCCAAGGACGCCCTCTTCATGCACTGCCTACCCGCACATCGAGGGGAGGAAGTGGCCGCATCGGTGATCGACGGTCCTCAGTCGGTTGTCTGGGAAGAGGCGGAAAACCGTCTGCACGCGCAGAAGGCACTTCTTGAGCTCCTGCTCGTAGCTCGTGACTGAACGGCCAGTGCAACCGCGCAGCAGGCCCACCCAGCAGATCCCGATCCGCGCGCCCCGAATCTCCGTGAGTATTGTCCTAAGGACTCGAGGTACCTCGTGACACGTCTTCTCTTCGCATTTCTTTGCCTGTGTGCAACGGCCCAAGTACTGGCCGAGACTCGGTACGTCACCGATCAGCTCGAGATCACGATGCGCACAGGCGAGAGTACTCGCTACAAGATCATCCGCATGCTCCCCAGCGGGACCCCGTTGGATGTCCTATCCTCCGACGCATCTACCGGTTATTCGAAGGTTCGTGCCAAAGACGGAACAGTTGGGTACGTGCTCACGAACCAGCTGCTCAGCGAGCCCGTTGCGCGAGACCGCCTCGAGGCCGCGCAAGCGCAGCTGAAGGAGCTGCAGCAGGCACCGAATCAGCTCGCCACAAAGCTGACGCAGCTCCAAACCGAGCACAAACAGCTCCAGCAGGCGTTTGATCAGCTGCAGACGCAGAAGAATCAGCTGGAGCAGCAGCTCGCGACCATCAAGGCGGCCTCTGCCAACGTCATCCGTATAACGCACGAGCGCTCGGAGCTACGCCGCAGCGTCGCTGATCTCACGCGCCAAGTCGCAGACCTCCAGCAAACCAATCTCGACCTCAAAAATCAGAACAATCAGCGCTGGTTTCTCATCGGCGGAGGCGTCGCTGGCGGCGGCATCCTCGTCGGCCTGATCCTGCCACATCTGCGTTTCAGGCGCCGCAAGAGCTCTTGGGGGTCCTTGTAGGCGACCAGCGCCGGCGCACAGCTGCGGTGGCGTCACCACCGCCGCATCCGCCGATCGCCAGGACGGCAAGCCAGCAGGAGGGCTGAGGCACGGGTCCCGACCAGCGGTGAGGCGCCGGGTTACCCGAGTTGCGCGAGATCCCGAACCGCTCCGTGAGCCGCACTGGTCGCCAGAGCGGCATAAGCTCGCAGGGCGGCAGACACAGGGCGCTCCCTATGCTCCGGCTTCCAGGCCATCGCCCCGCGGGCTTCCATGCTCTGCCGCCGAGACAGCAGCTCCTCCTCGCGAACAAGTAAATTGATTCGCCGGTGTGGAATGTCGATTTCGACGGGGTCGCCCTCTTGAACCAGGCCAATCAGCCCGCCCTCCGCCGCCTCCGGAGAGACATGTCCGATGGACAGGCCCGAGGTGCCTCCAGAGAACCGCCCGTCCGTGATCAAGGCACAGGACTTACCGAGCCCCTTCGCCTTCAGATAGCTCGTCGGATAGAGCATCTCCTGCATGCCCGGGCCGCCCTTCGGTCCCTCATAGCGGATCACCACCACATCGCCCGGCTGAACCCCGTCTCCCAGGATCCCCTCCACTGCCGCGTCTTGACTCTCGAAGATTCTTGCCGGCCCCCTGAACGTCAAAGAGGCGTGATCCACACCCGCTGTCTTGACGATGCAACCCTGCTCCGCCAAGTTCCCGAACAGGACAGCCAGCCCTCCGTCACGGCTGTAAGCATGCGCCAGGTCGCGGATACATCCGTTCTCCCGGTCCAGGTCCAGCTCTGGCCAACGGCTGGATTGACTAAAGGCGACCTGGGTCGGGATGCCCCCAGGCGCCGCGAGAAACCGTTCTCGGGCACCTCCTTCAGGGCTGCGCACCACATCCCACCGCTCCAGCGCGTTGCCCATGCTCTCGCTATGAACGGTGCAGACGTCGCGATGGACGAGTCCTGCACGGTCCAACTCTCCCAAAATCCCGATAACACCGCCCGCCCGGTGGACGTCCTCCATGTGATATTTCTGGGTTGAAGGCGCCACCTTACAGAGGTTGGGTACCTTGCGGCTGAGCCGGTCAATGTCCGCCATGGTGAAGGCGACCCCAGCCTCGTGTGCGGCTGCCAGCAAGTGGAGCACGGTATTCGTCGATCCTCCCATCGCGATGTCAAGGCTCATCGCATTCTCGAAGGCCTCAAACGTGGCAATGGAGCGGGGCAGCACCCGTTCGTCGCCCTTCTCGTAGTACGTCTTGGCGAGCTGCACAGCCAACCGCCCCGCCTCCAGGAACAGCACCCGGCGATCTGCATGGGTTGCCAACAAGGACCCGTTACCTGGAAGGCTCAACCCCAGCGCCTCCGTCAGGCAGTTCATCGAGTTCGCGGTGAACATCCCTGAGCAGGAGCCGCACGTGGGACAGGCGGAACGCTCGTACTCCGCGACAGCTGCGTCGGTTTCCCGCGGATCTCCGGCGACCACCATGGCGTCGATCAGATCGAGATGAAGCTCCGCCCCGTTGCGTACGACCTTACCGGCCTCCATGGGCCCTCCAGAGACAAACACGACCGGTATGTTGATCCGTAGGGCGGCCATTAGCATGCCGGGCGTAATCTTGTCGCAGTTCGAGATACAGATCAGGCCGTCGGCACAGTGCGCGTTCACCATGTATTCCACGGAATCCGCGATCAGGTCCCGTGACGGCAGGGAGTAAAGCATCCCCCCATGGCCCATGGCGATACCGTCGTCTATGGCGATCGTGTTGAACTCCTTGGCAACGCCGCCGACACGCTCCACCTCCCGGGCAACCAGTTGGCCAAGGTCCTTCAGGTGCACATGTCCGGGGACGAACTGCGTGAAAGAATTCGCAATGGCGATGATGGGCTTGTTGAAGTCCTCGTCCTTCATCCCGGTCGCGCGCCACAAGGCACGCGCACCTGCCATATTGCGGCCCTGCGTGGTGGTACGAGAACGATAGGTAGGCATGAGCTTCTCCGTCTGTGAGGCACCGAAAGACGGCACGCCAAACTGC
>Ga0307440_1000135_pt1 | contig 32364 bp, 30 predicted proteins | sample SalMarWE160410MG_FD_202150 | JGI IMG/M metagenome (GOLD analysis project Ga0307440, IMG submission 202150) | Salt marsh sediment microbial communities from the Plum Island Ecosystem LTER, Massachusetts, United States - WE1604-10 | ecosystem: Environmental > Aquatic > Marine > Intertidal zone >...
CGGACATGCCCGGCGTGTACTTGGCCACGTAGTCATAGAACTCGTGGCCGGACAGGATCTCGCCCGGCCCGAACAGCTCGAGGCGGTCGGGCTCGTTGCCGAGCACGGAAAGCTCGAGGTCCCGGGCGCCCGCCAGATAGCGCTCGACCAGCACCAGGTCGTCATAGCGGAACGCTTCATCGAGCGCCGGGGCACGCTCGTCGGGCCCGTGGGCGATGGTCATCCCGACCGAGCTGCCGAGCCTGGCCGGCTTGATCATCAGACGGGGGTCATCGTTGCCGGCGGCAAACCCCTCGAGCTCGGCCAGCACCGCGGTGCGGTCCGCCGCCCAGCGGGCGGCTCGCACCTCGCGCCAGCCGGCGACCGGAAGGCCGAGACCTCGAGCCAGCCGCTTGAACAGCGCCTTGTCCATACCGACCGCGCTTGCGGTCACGCCCGACCCGGTGTAGACGAGCCCGGCCGCCTCACACAGCGCCTGCACCGTGCCGTCCTCCCCGAACGGTCCGTGGAGGGCGAGGAACACGACCGGTCGTGGCATCCGGGCCGCCAGCGCGTCGAGGGCGGCCGCGGCCCGCAGCGGCCCGGTGGCACCGAGCTCTGCCGGCGCGTCGTAGGCCGCCTCGGGACGACCGTCGCGGCGATGGCCCTCGGGCAGCTCCCACCACGACCCGTCGAGATCGATCAGCCACAGATCCACCGGATAGCCCGACGTGTGCAGCGCATCGGCGATCGCGGTGCCCGACACGATGGACACGTCATGCTCCGCGGACGGCCCGCCGAACAGGACGGCGATCGGGGTATCCGGGGGTCGATGGCCGAGCGGCGGCACGGGCATCAGGCGGCCCCCTCCACCGTCCAGCCGGTCCAGTCGCCGACGAACTCCACCTCGAGCTCGAGGTCGACCCCGGACCGCTCACGCACCGTACGGCGGACGTGGTCGGCAAGGCGGCGCACGTCCGCGGCGGTCCCGCGCTGGTCGTTGACGATGAAGTTGGCATGCCGCTCGGAGACGGCGGCTCCGCCGACCCGGCTTCCCTTGAGGCCGGCCGCGTCGATCAACCGCCCGGCCGAGTCGCCCGGCGGGTTGCGAAACACGCTGCCGGCCGAGGGGATCCCCAGCGGCTGATGCTCGCGCCGCCAGCGGCGGATCCCGTCCAGGCGGTCGGCGATGTCGGCCGGATCGGCCGCCACGAGCCGGAACGTGGCCGACAGGACGATCTCCGCGACGGCCGCGACGCCTGCCGGGCCCGTCGCTGCGCCGGCGGCCCCGGTCATTGCCGTGAAGGTCGCCTGCTTGAACCGGCTCTCCCGGTACGCGAAGCCGAGCTCCCCGGCCGGCAGCTCACGCTCGGCGCCGTCGGCGAGCAGGACGACCGCCGCCTCGAGGACGCCGGCCGTGTCGTTGTCGTGGGCACCGGCGTTCGCCCAGACGGCGCCGCCGACGGTTCCCGGGATGGCCAGCCCGTACTCGAGCCCGGACAGGCCGGCCCGCTGCGTCTCGGTCGCCGCCCTGGCCATCGGCACGCCGGCGTCGGCTCGATACCGCTCGCCGTCCACGCGGGAGGCCTCCGCCCGCGATTGGATGACGAGGCCCCGGATCCCGCGATCCGAGATCACGAGGTTGCTGCCGCGGCCCATCACCAGGTGCGGGATGGCACGCGTACGCGCGTACCTGATCAAAGCCCGGAGCTCGAACGTGTTGTGAGCGACCGCGAACAGGTCCGCCGGACCGCCCACGCGCATCGTCGTGAACCGCGCGAGCGACTCGTCACGCACCGTCTTGACCCCGATCCGACGCTGGATGTCCGATCCCACGGCCAGCGCGTCGAACCCGCCCGCTGCGGCCGTCCCCGGACCCGAGCTCGTCACGCGGCCGACCCTCGGGCCAGGGCGTCTATCTCGGCGGCCCCCGGCAGCGGCGACCCGCCCGCGACCGCCAGCACCAGATCGGCGACCGCGTCGGCAGCCCCGGCCCTCGCCAGCCCGCGGGCAGCGGCCGACATCGTTGCGTGACGGGCAGGGTCGGCGAGCAGGCTCGCCGCGTCGAGCAGCGCCTCCGGGCCCATCGCCTCATCCTCGATCAGCAGGGCTGCGCCCTCGGTCGCATGCAGCTCCGCGTTGCGCCGCTGGTGGCCGGCCGCATGCGGGTACGGGACGATGGCCATCGGAAGGGCGAACGCCGCCGCCTCAGCCAGCGTCGACGCACCTGCCCGACCGACCGCGAGGTCTGCCGCCGCCAGCGCTGCAGTCATGTCATCGTGGAGGAACGGTCGCGGCTGATAGCGGTCGCGGAGCCCGGATGGGAGTGCCTCCCGTGCGGCCAGCGCCGCCGAGTAGCCATCTTCGCCGGTGACGTGGATGACCCGCACGCGCTCGACCAGGCCCGGCAGGGCTCCGAGCACGGCCTCGTTGATCCGCCGCACGGCCTGCGACCCGCCGAACACGAGCAGGATCCGCTCGCCCGGCCGGCCCCCGAACATCGATCGTGCCTCGTCCGGGTCGACGCCAGCGTGCGATCGGATCGGCGTGCCGGTCACGTAGGCCCGTGGATGATCGAGGGTGGCCGCCGTCTCCGCGTGGGTTACCGCGAGCACCGTCGCCAGGCGGGCCACCAGCCGAACGCTGCGACCCGGGATCGCGTTCCCCTCCCACAGGACCGTGGGGATCCTCAGGACGGCTGACGCCACGAGCACCGGGATCGCGACGTAGCCGCCGGTGGTGAACACCGCCGCCGGCCGCCGGGCGATCAGCAGCACGATCGCCTGCGGGATCGAGAGCAGGAGCCGCAACGGGTCGAGCACCAGGTGGGCGTCGCGACCGGCCGAGCGGAGCGAGCGAAGCCAGAGCAGCCGGAGGGAGATGCCGGCACGCGGAACGACCGACGCCTCCAGCCCACGATGACCGCCCATCCAGGACAGGTCGACGCCCTCAGGCCCGCCGTGTCGTGCGCGAAGCGACCGGGCGACGGCGAGGGCCGGGTAGATATGCCCGCCCGTTCCCCCGCCCGCGATCAGCAGGCGCATCGTTCCAGCTTCCTTTCTCGACCGTCTCCCGCGATACGGAGAGCAGGACGCCCACCGCGGCGAAGGAGATGATCAGCGACGAGCCGCCGGCAGAGACGAACGGCAGCGGGATCCCGGTGACCGGAATGATGCCGACGACGACGGCGACGTTGATGAACGCCTGGAAGCAGATCCAGGAGGTGATCCCGCCGGCCAGCAGGGCGCCGAAGGTGTCGGGCGCGCCCAGCGCCGTGCGGATGCCGAGATAGCCGAACACGAGGAACAGCCCGATCACGAGCAGCCCCCCGAGCAGCCCGAACTCCTCGCCGATGATGGCGAAGATGAAGTCGTTGGACGCGTTGGGCAGGAACAATCCGCCGGCCAGGCGGCTCTCGCCGAGCCCGGCGCCGACGAGACCGCCCAGCGCCAGGGCCAGGAAACCCTGGACGGCGTGATAGCCGTCGGTTGCCGCCTGGCCAAACGGGTCCAGCCAGGCGTTGATCCGGTCCATCTGATAGCTGCGCAGAAACAGGACGGTCACGGCCGGCACGGCCGTGACCGCGAGCGCGACGAGGTGAAGCAGGTTGGCGCCCGCAAGGAAGAACAGCGTGAACGCGGTCAGCGCGATCACGGATGCCGTGCCCAGATCGGGCTCGCGCAGCACCAGCACCACGACCGGCACCGTGATCGCAAGGAACGGCACCGTGCCCGACCTGAACCCGTGGACGGCCGAGCCTCGCTTCGCGAACCAGTGGGACAGGTACACGACCAGGGCGAGCTTCATGTACTCGGCGGGGTGGACGGCCGGCAGCGGTCCGATGCGAAGCCAGCGCGCCGAGTTGCCGACGACCACGTTGAGCCCGGGCACGAACACCAGGATCAGGGCGACGATCCCGATCAGGAACATGGGCACCGAGACCACCCGCAGCCAGCGGTAGTCGACGCGCATCATCACCACCATGGCCACCAGCCCGAGGGCGGCCCACTGGATCTGCGGGCCCACGATCGCGAACGTGTCGTCCTGCTGGAGGAACGCCTTCATCGCGGACGAGGAGTAGACCATCAGGATGCCGATGGCGGCCAGGGCGACGATCGCGACCAGGACGCCGTACTCGGGCTCGTGACGCTCCCGCTGCAGGGTGGTGGTCCTGGCCACACGCGGCACCGGCGTCCTCGTGCCTCGGGAGCGCGGCCGGGACAGCGGACGGACCAGCGACAGCGGCGTGATGCTCATGCGGGCCTCCGATCGGTGCGCTTCGCTTCGGTGCGCTTCGCCGCGCCGGTCAGGCGCTCGACCGCGGCGATGAACGCCCGGCCGCGCGCCGCGTAGTCCTCGAACATGTCGAACGATGCCGCGGCCGGGCTGAGCAGCACGGTGGCGACCTCGTCGGGCGCGCTTCCCGCTCGAGCGGCACGCGCGAGCTCGGCGGCCATGGCGACGGCTTCGTCCATCGTGGCCGCACGCGTCGTCCGAGCGACGCCGGCGGACCGCAGCAGCTCCGCCAGGACGGGTCCGCTCTCCCCGATCAGCACCGCCGCATGGACGGTCTGACCAGCGACGTGGGCGAGCCTGGTCAGGTCCACGCCCTTGTCGCGGCCGCCGGCGATCAGCACCAGCGGTGGCGGGAAGGCATGCAGGGCAGCGATCACCGCGTCAGGCTGGGTGCCCTGAGAGTCGTTGACGAACCGGACGCCGTCCACCAGCGCCACCGGCTGCAGCCGGTGCTCGACGCCTTCGAACCCCGACACCGCCCGGCGGATCGCATCCGGTGCGATCCCGAACAGCAGGCCGACGGCGATCGCCGCGAGCGCATTGGACACGTTGTGGCGGCCGGGCAGGATCAGCTCGTCGACCGGCATGATCCCGCCACCGGGACCCGTGCCGGCCGCGCCGCCACCGGCCAGCGGGAGGCGCTCGACGCCGGCGGCCACGATCCAGCCGTCGACCACGCCCAACCCGCCGGGGACAGGACGATCCACGCGGTAGAGCACGGCCGGAGCGCCACCCAGGCCCGCGTATCCGCCCACCACCGGATCCTCGATATTGAGGACGAGGGCCCCGTCCGGATCGACCAGCTCTGCCAGCCGGCGCTTGACCCGGCGGTAGGCCTCGACGGTGCCGTGCCGGTCGAGGTGGTCCGCGCTGACGTTCGTGTAGACGGCGACCGTCGTGCCCCGCGACAGGGTGGGCAGCTGGAGCTCGGACAGCTCGATCGCCACCCGGTGCTCCGGGGTAAGCTCGAGCAGGCGCTCGATCAGGGGGATGCCGATGTTGCCCCCTAGCACGGCAGGGTGGATGGGGTCGGCGGCCAGGACCGCGTGAGCCAGCGAGGCCGTGGTCGTCTTGCCCTTGGTGCCTGTCACGCCGATGGTGGGCGACGGGCACAACCGCAGGAACAGGTCGGCCTCGCTGACCAGGGCGGGTGCCACAGGATCGCCGCCGGCCCGTGCCGCAACCAGCCTGCCCAGGGCCGCACGCAACCGGGGCTCCGTCGTCGGAAAGTCCGGCGTGATCGAGGGCGAGGTCGCGACCAGGGCCGCGTCGGCCCAGCAGGCGGCCGGATCGACGTCCGGGCCGAGCCGGACCGTGACGTCACGGTCTCCCAGCTGCTCGATGGCGCTCACGAGCGCCTCAGCCGGCCGCGCGTCGTAGGTCGTGACGTGCGCCCCCGCGTCGGCCAGGAACCGGGTCAGGGCGATCCCGCTGCGGGCCAGCCCCAGGACCGTGACCGGCCACCCGGCGAGCGCGCCGGACCGCACGTCGTCGAGCGTGAGGGCGTCGAGGTCGATCGGTCGGGTCGCGGTCATGTCAGACGAGCGCATGGATCGAGGCCAGGAACAGCGTGACGCCCAGCAGCCCGGCGAGGATGCCCACGATCCAGAACCGCAGGGTGATCTTCTCCTCGTCCCAGCCGCCGAGCTCGAAGTGATGGTGCAGCGGCGCCATCCGGAACACGCGCCGCCCGCCGGACAGCTTGAAGTAGCCGATCTGGATGATGTCGGACGTCGTCTCGACCACGAAGATCAGGCCGACCAGCGGCAGCACCAGGATCTGCCCGGTGATGAGCGCGATGACGGCCAGCGTCGCCCCCAGGGACAGCGAGCCCGAGTCGCCCATGATCACCTGCGCCGGGTGCACGTTGAACCACAGGAAGCCGAGCAGGGCACCGATGATCAGCGCGCACAGCAGGGCCGTGTTGGGCTGGGTGGGCTCGTTGAGCAGGGCGATGATCAGGAACGAGACGAACGCGAACGCGAGCGTGCCGCCCGCCAGGCCGTCGAGGCCGTCGGTGATGTTGGCGCCATTCGAGGACGCGACGATCGCGAACGCCGCGAACGGGACGTAGACCCAGGGCTCGACGGCGACATCGCCCGCGAACGGCACCCGGATCCCGGTGATCTGGTAGGTGCTCTGGATCTGCCAGGCGACGACCAGCGCAACCACCGTCTGCCACAGCAGCTTCTGCCGGGCACGGATCCCTTCGCCGGTGCGCGCGTTCAGGTAGTCGTCGGCCGCGCCCAGCAGGCCCACGAACGCGAGCGTGGCCAGGGGCGCAATGATGCCGCCCTGGGGCGGCCAGCGCAGGACGAGAAAGATCGCGAGGACGACCACGATGATCAGCAGGCCGCCCATCGTGGGCGTCCCCCACTTGACCATGTGGGACTGGGGGCCCTCTTCACGGATCTGCTTGCCGAAACCGGAATGGCTGAGCAGCCGGATGTAGGGTGGCATCAGGATCACGACCAGGGCGAACGCGAGCAGCAGGCCCTGGATCAGCTCGAGGGTCACGGGAGGCGCTCCGGGCCGCCGAGCATCGCCACCAGGTCGTCCGCGACGCGCCACAGCTCCACGCCGTTGGACGCCTTGACCAGGACCACGTCGCCGGCCCCGAGCCGGCCGCGAAGCAACGCCGTCGCCGAGGCTGCGTCGGGCACCGGCAGGACCGATCCGAACGCCATTCCGGCTGCGCGCGCGCCGTTCACGATCCCTTCGGCCGCGCCGCCGATCCCGCCGTCCACCACGACCAGCAGATCCAGCCGCCGCGCCGCCGCCTCGCCAACCGCTCGGTGACTCGCCTCGTGCGCCGTGCCCAGCTCGCGCATCTCGCCCAGCACGGCCACGTGGCGCCCAGGGATCCCGGCCAGCAGCTCCAGTGCGGGCAGCACCGATGCCGGTGATGCGTTGTAGGCGTCGTCGACGATCACGACGCCACCGGCCCGAATCAACGTCGAGCGGTGCGGCGCCGTGCCCGCGTCCGCCAGTCCGGGGACGATCTCGTCAAGCTTCATTCCGGCGGCGATCCCAACCGCCGCCGCGGCGAGCGCGTTGTGGACCGCCATCCGTCCGAGCCCGGGAATGGTCACCGCTCGCTCGCCCGCGGACGCGAGCAACCGGAACCGCATCCCGTCGAGCCCCAGCGACCCGACGTCGGTCGCACGCACGTCGGCGTCCTCGGCGAAGCCGTAGGTCACGCTCCGGGCCGCGGTCCGAGCCCCCATCCGGCGCACCCGATCGTCATCCGCATTGAGCACGGCGACCCCGCCGTCGGCCTCGGGCGGCAGCGTCTCGACCAGCTCGGCCTTCGCGTCCTCGATCGAGTCCAGGCTGCCGATCCGCGACAGGTGGACGGGCTGCACGGCGGTCACCACGCCGATCGACGGCCGTCCGATGGCCGCGAGCTCGCGAATCTCGCCGCCCACGTACATCCCCATCTCGAGCACGGCCGCATCGTGCTGGGGTCCCATCCTCAGCACCGTCAGCGGCAGCCCGATCTCGTTGTTCTGGTTGCCCTCCGTACGGAGCGTCGTGAACCGGACTTCGAGCACACCGGCCACCGCCTCCTTGGTGGAGGTCTTGGCGATGCTTCCGGTGATCCCGACCACGAGCGGGTGGAACCGCTGCCGCCAGGCGGCCGCCACGGCATGCAGCCCACGCAGCGGGTCCGCAATCTGGACGACTGTGACGTCGCCGAGCGCCTCGACCGGTGGCTCCCCGAGGGCGGCATCCGGCGCGCGACCGACCAGCAGCGCCGCCGCGCCCGCGTCGACCGCTTGCGTCACGTACCGGTGGCCGTCCGTCCGCTCCCCCGCAAGGGCCACGAACAGGTTGCCCTCCTGTACCTGGCGGGAGTCGACGGCCGCGCCCACGATTCGCCGGCTGCCGCGGTGGAGCAATGTGCCGCCCGTCGCGGCGACCAGGTCATCGGGGGTGAGGTGGGGGGCGGGCACGGCACCGGACGCCGGGGGCATTGACGGGACGTCGCCGTGGCGTTGGTCGCGCGAGCCGGGGCCCGACGACGGTCCGTGGTTCGTCACGGCCGCGAGTGTCGCACAGGCGGCCGTCACGGGCCGGCCGTCGCCCGGCTGTCCGTCGCGCTGCTCGGGCCGGGCGAGGCGGAGACGACATCCGGCGTCGCCGAATCGCCGCCGAGCTGGGTCGGGATCGGACGGGTGTCGGTGAGCAGGTCCGGCGTGTTGATCGCGTCTTGGGCGATCCGCCGGAACAGCTCGAATGACATCACCGGCATCTCGAGCTCACCGAGCCGGGCGACTGTCGGCGTGCCCTCCTCGATGCGAACGGCCACGATCAGGTCGGGATGTCCGGCCTGCCGCCCGATGTACCCGATGAACGAATAGTTGAACAGATTGACCTTCCAGCGGTGATTCTCCGAATCCCAGATCTGCGCGGTGCCGCTCTTGCCGCCGACGTCGAAGCCCGGGATCCGCGTCCGCGAGCGGTAGAAGGGAACCTTGGTCACCACGCGCCTCATCAGCTTGCGCAGCGTCGCCGACAGTCCCTCGGACATCACCCGATCCTTGTAGACGGGCATCGTCTCCGCATTGCCGATCGCCTTCACGACGCGGGGCTGGACCAGCGTGCCGCCGTTGACCATCGCCGCGTATGCCTGCGCCAGCTGGATGGGCGTCACGGCCACGCCCTGACCGAACGCGCCATTGGCGACATCGACCTGCGCCCACGGACGCTGAGCCGGGTCGTGCAGCAGGCCGGGGAGCTCATTGGCGACGTCGATCCCGGTCAGCGACCCGAAGCCCATCTGTCGCCACGTGTCGTACAGGATCTGGGCGGACCGGGCGGTCGTCTTGCCGAGCTTGAGCGCGACCTTGGCGGCAACCACGTTTCTCGAGTAGGCGATCGCATCCTGGTACGTGATCCGGCCCATCGGCCGATGATCGGCGTCATCAACGTGCGACCGCCCGTTGTCGAGGGTCAGCTTGCCCGTGTCGTTGATGACCGTGTTCATGGTGACGGTGCCGCGGCCGAGCGCTGCGGTTGAGGTCAGCATCTTGAACACCGATCCCGGTTCGTACACTGATGACGCGATCGGGTCCATGAACAGCGACGGGGTCTTGGACGCCACGGCCTGGTAGTCGTTCTCGTCGTACGAGGGGTAGCTGCCGTAGGCGTAGATCTCGCCCGTGTATGGGTCCATGACCACGGCCGACGCCTGCTTGGCGCGGTCGGCGATCCAGGTGGCCAGCAGCTCCTGCTCCACCGCGACCTGGAGCGAGGCGTCGATCGTGAGCGTCAGGTCCTGGCCAGGGTATCCAGGGTCGAGCACCGTGGACGTGTCGGGCACCAGGTTGCCGTTCGCATCCTTCTGGCCAGCCACGACCCTGGGCATGCCCGCCAGCTGATCCTGGTAGTACTGCTCCACGCCGTATTGGCCCTGGCCCGCGCGATTGACAAACCCCAGCAGCTGCGCCGCCAGCGTCGAGTTGGGGGCGCCTCCCGGCTGCGGATAGACGCGAACCGGCTGCGGATCGAGCACCAGGCCGCGGAGGGTCGGCTTGTCGCCCGAGCTCAGCGCGCGGATCTCGTCCGAGACGGCGGGATCCAGATCATGTGCGAGCACCTTGTACTGGGCATCAGAGGTCATCCTGGTGGTCAGGTCGGTCGCTGCCTGGCCCTCGAGCCCGAGCACCCGGACCAGCGTTGCCGCATCCTCGGCTCGCTGTTCCGGCGTGAGCCCTGCGGGGTTCGCGGCCAGCAGGTCGCGGGACACGGTCGTCGCCAGCACCACGGTGCCCGTTCGGTCGTAGATCGACCCCCGCGTCGCCGGGATCTTGGAGAGCTTCGATGACTGGCTCACGGCCATGGCCGCGAGCTCGTCGCGCCGGACGACCTGCCAGTACGCCAGCCGCGTGCCGAGCGTCCCCGCCGCCAGCACGAACGCGACGAGGATGATGAGCGCCCGGGCGCGCGAATCGGTCCGACCCAGCATCGTTCTGTTTCCGCCTAGCGAGCCGCGATGACTTCGGGCTCGGGCAACGGTCCGAGGCCATCCTGGATCGCGAGCTTCCGGATCGCGGGCGCCTTGCCCAGCCGGTTCAGCTCATTGCGCAGATCCTCGACCTGTCCCTGGAGCTGTTGCTGGGTGGTGGCCAGGCGGTCGAGCTCGTACCCGGTCGCGGACACGCGAATGTCCTGGGACAGCGAGAAGAAGGCCCCGGCGAAGGCAATCACGATCGCGGCCAGCAGGATGGCCAGCCGGGAAGGACCACGCCGGACCCGGACCGCCGCTCGAACGCGGCGGCGCGGCAGCGCGGGCGCCGTGACCTCGATCCGCGGCCGGCGCGGCAGCGCGATGGTGCGCTGGCGCGCCCCCTGATAGACAGCCATCGTCAATCGCCCAGGAGGTAGCGAAGACGTGGTGCGCGCGGATCCAGGAACGCGAAGCGGTCGACCACCCCGCCGGGCGCTGCTTCATCGAGCGCGAGGGCATGCGATTCGGGTTGGCGATCGCGATCGGTCCGCTCATGCAGCTCGTGCTGACGGCGGCCGTAGCTCTTTCGGCGGTTGGCCTGGTGGCGCTTGCTCACGGGACTTCCTCCTCCGTAAGCGGGGGCCGGCGATTGCCGGTGGACATCGCGGGTAGGGGTCGGCACGCTGTTGGCTCTGGTTCCTCCTTTCGGTTCACTGGTCCTATTGGTCGTTCGTCGTGGCTCGCGTTTCGGTCGGCCCGATCAGGCCGCAAGCCGCTCCGCCGCCCGGAGACGCGCGCTCCTGGCACGCGGGTTCGCTTCGACCTCGGCCTCGGTCGGGGTCATCGAGGGTCGCGTGACGAGCCGCAGCCGCGGTGACCGCCCGCAGACGCACACCGGTACCTCCGGCGGGCAGATGCAGCCGCGACGCTGGGTGTTGAGGAAGCGCTTGACGATCCGGTCCTCCAGCGAGTGGTAGGAGAGGACGACGAGGCGGCCCCCGGGCCGCAGCAGATCGACCGCGGCAGCCAGACCCTCCTCCAGCGCATCGAGCTCCTCATTGACCGCGATCCGGAGCGCCTGGAACACGCGGGTGGCAGGATGGATGCGTCGTGGTCGGCGAGGATTGACCGGGACGACGCGCTCGACCAGCGACGCCAGCTCCTCCGCGCTGCGGACGGGGCTGGCGGCACGCGCCTCGACGATCGCCTTCGCGATCCTCCACGCCGCCGGCTCCTCGCCATACCGGCGGAACAACGCGGCCAGCTCGTCGGCATCGAGCGTGGCCAGCAGCTCGGCCGCGGGCACGCCGCGCGACGGGTCGAAGCGCATGTCGAGGGGTCCACCGGCACGGAATCCGAAGCCTCGATTGCGATCGGCCAGCTGAAAGGAGGACAGACCGAGGTCGAACAGGGCGCCGTCGACCGCGACGAATCCGGCCCCGGGTGCCACGATCGCCAGCTCTCGGAAGTTGACCTGGCGCAGGACGAGCCGGTCGCCGAAACGTGTGAGCCGGTTCGCGACGCGCGCGATGGCCGCCGCGTCGGCGTCGAGGCCCAGCACCCGGCCGTCGGGGTTGGCGGCCTCCAGGATCCGCTCGGTGTGCCCACCGCCGCCGACCGTCGCGTCGATCTGGAGGCTGCCGGAAGCCGGCGCGAGCGTCTCGAGGACCTCGTCCGGCATCACCGGCAGGTGCCCTTGCTCCATCACTCCTCCACGAGTCGGTAGCGGATCCCGAGCGGACCCTGGAAGCGCATGTAGTGCGACGTCAGATCCCCAGCCCGGCGATCGCGCGAGCGAACTCGTCCGGGTCATCGAGCGCGTGCCGGTAGTCGTCCCAGCGGTCCGGCGCCCAGATCTCCGCGTGGTCCTGGAGCCCCAGCACCATTGCCTCGGTGTCCAGCCGGGCCCAGGTGCGGAGGGTCTGCGGGACGAGCACCCGGCCCTGCCGATCGAGCTCCGTCTCCAGCGCGCCGGCGAACAGGCGGCGCTGGAGCAACCGGGCGTTGGCGTCGGTCATCGGCAGTCCGGCGACCTTGGCTGAGAGCGCCTCCCAGGCCGGTCCGGGAAAGATCGCGAGGCAGCTGTCCAGCCACTGCGCAACCACGATCCCTCCGGCGAGCTGCGCGCGGAATCGCGACGGAACGGCGATCCGTCCCTTGCCATCGACCGCATGCCGGTACTCGCCGGTGAACACCCTTGGCGCCGCTCCTGACGTCGGTGGCGCGGGCGAAGCGATCAACCAGGGTTCAGATCCCAAGTCCGGGATCTTCCCCACTTTCCACCACTTTGCGCCACTTCAGGGCATTCTATCGCGCGGAGGGACCGAGTCAATGCCAATTCCGCACGAAGGTGAGTTGGGTATCCGGGCAACGCTCGGTCGGTCGACCCTCCGCCCGGAGCGCCGGACGACGGGCTGCCAGAGCCCCGCTCAGCCCCGTGCGATCGATCTCCGGCGATGCGACCGGCGCCTGGACCTACCGATCGTTCACGACGTCCGCCGTGGGCGAGGGCGAGGGCGAGGGCGAGGGCGAGGGCGAGGGTGGCGCGGGCCGTCGAATCCGCCGCGGTCGTGGGCGGAGCCGCCGACCTACACCTGGGGAGCCCCGGCCAACATCCTCGTCGTCAGGGACGGACCTCGAACCGGTACAGGTCGATGTCGGTCACGGGCTCGTAGCCGATCCGCTGGTAGATCGAGTTCGCGGTGGGGTTCGCCAGGTCTGTGAACAGGAAGCAGAACCGTCGGCCCTGGTCGAGTTGATCCTGGCTGGCGGCGGCGGTGAGCGCAGCCGCATACCCGCGACGGCGGTCGCCCGGCGGCGTGTAGACGGGTCCGATCCGCCGCCCGTTCGGAGTCTGCGCCCCGGCCACGACGAGCGAGACCACCCGCCCGTCCACCTCCCACAGGTAGGCTGACCGACCATCCTGGCGGGACCATCGGTCCGCCATCGCCGGGTCCGGCGGTGGCGATCCCGGAGGCACGGCTTCCTCGTGAAAGGCGATCTGCCAGTCCAGCAGTAGCTCCCGGTCACGCTCGGCGGCGAGCCGCCACGAGCCCGGCACCGGTGGCGGCGGGAGCACGTGCGAGAGGCGATAGGCGCGCTCCGCCACCTCGAGGCGGGCGAGGCGCCCCGTGGCGACCGACCAGCGCCGGACGAACGGCGCGGCGGTCAAGGGCGGCCCGAGCGCCGTCGGCAGGTCGGGCGCGCTGGCGGCGAGATCAACCACCAGGGTCTCGACCGCCCTCTCGATACGCTCCCCTGCTACGCCGGGCTCGGACAGGACGACGCCGTGCGGGGGTGTGCGCACGGCGACCAGCGCGATGCGGCCGTCATCGAGCACGCTCGCCAGGTACGGCGGTTGGGGGTAGACATCGGGCTCGTCGCGAAGGGTGACAAGGATGCCGAGCGGCAGATTGTGCTCGGCCTCACGGTCGACGAGGTACCCGCCGGCCGCTGCCAGCAGATCCTGTGCGGTCGGGTATCGCGTCAGCTCCATGCCGGAACGATGTGGGACGGGTCGAGCGCATGGCTGGAAGCATTCGCTGCCGTCAACCACAACTCTCCAGCGACGAGCCCATCTGCAGCTACCGGGTGGGTGGCGGCATCCGGATCTGGTCGCCCGGGCGGAGGTGGGCGCCGTTGGCGTACTTCGGGTTCCAATTGTAGATCGTGCTCATCGAGATCCCGAAGTAGTTGGCGATGCTGTAGAGATTGTCACCCGACCGGATGGTATAGATGTAGCAGTCGGCCTTGTCCGGGCAGGGATCCAGCAGCTTGTAGCGGTCGCTGGTCGGCGACGGGGTCGGCTCCGGTGTCGGGCTCAGCGTGGGTGTCGGCGTCGGCTTGAGCGTGGGCGAAGGTGACGGCGAGTCCGTCGGCTCCAGCGTGGGCGAAGGGGTGGCCTCGACCGCGCTGGACGCAGCCTGAGACACGGTCGGGGCCGGGGTCATCGGTGGTTCGCTGACGGCCGGTGAGGACGACCCGACCTCGGCCACACCCGTGGCGACCGCATCGGCGCCGGCGACCGGCAGGTCGATCCCGCCCCGCTGGACCACGAAGCCGAACGAGATCCCGGCGCTCAGCACCAGGATCATCAGGGCCGCGACGGTCGCGCGCGGGACCGGCGGCCGGCGACGCGGCGGTTTCGTGCGCACGGTCATCGCACCGCGCAGATAGCGCGGACAGTCTGCATGAGCCGACTTGAGGCAGACGAGCTCCTGCTGGCGCAGCGACTGGGGGCGCGCAACCCCGATCGCAGCGCACCGGTTGCCATCGTCGGGGACCTGGAGCGGCGCGACCAGGGTGCCCTCGTGCTCGTACCGGAAGAACGGGCACACGGAAGGGTCCAGGGAGCGTGCGCCGTCACCAAGAACGGGAAGGGCCGGCCGCATCCCGACATGGTCGTGATCGCGTGCCGAGCCTGCCTGATCGGCATCCAGGGGCTTCGTCGGCTCGTCGCTCAGTTCCCGCTCCCTCCGCGTGGCGCGCGTGTCCCCTCCGCGTGGCGCGCGTGTTCTCCCGACGGGCGCGAGTCTAGTACCTCCAGCGCATTGCGGGTGCCGAAGTTCGGATGGTAGGCTGCGCCTCCGTTCGCACGGCACGCATGGGGGGTGTGATGATCACGTGGGACCGGGACATCGCTCAGCCCGGCGACGGCCACCGAGGATCCGACCCATTCATGGCGCTCCCGCTCATCAAGCCCACCAGCGCCCGAGGCCCCGAGCACGATCCGTCGCGGCTCGCCCCGCACCGGATCAGGCGCTGCACCTATCGCAGGCTGATCTCGCTCGAGCGATCGCGGGAACGCATCTACGAAGTCGAGTGCCTGTACCCGGACCGGAAGCTGCCGGTGCCGCTCGGCGACCTGGACACCGCGATGCCGATCTGCAACGCGTGCGCAGCGGCGCACATCTTCCGTCCAGACGAGGACTAGCTGGTCGGTCCTGCCGAGGACTGGCGATTCGGTCCTGGGGCGCACGAGAGCTCGCTCGCCCGGCGTCGCGCTCGAGCATGCCAGCGAGAGCGGTCTGTAAGCCGAGTTCTGTGCCGCGGCACGTGCCGCGGCGACGGTCATCCATCTGAGGCCGACGGTTGCCCGCCGGCTCTTGCAGCCGACCCGAGGGCTGGGCAGCGCGCCTCTCCCCCCGGCAAGCCGGGGTTGCGCCCTCCTATTTGGCCTTGCTCCGGGTGGAGTTTGCCGCGTTTCACTCCGACCCCAGGGGGCCGGCATCGTCACTGTGGCACTGGTCCTCGCCTCGCGGCGGACGGGCGTTACCCGCCACCCTGCACTGTGGAGCTCGGACTTTCCTCACGCCACCCGGTCACCCGGATGGCGCGCGACCGTCCAACCGCCTCGCTGGCCCGCGGATTGTAGCGCCGCCCGTCGGCTGATGTGTTCGATTACGTCGGCTGCGTCGGACCGGTTGCGCGGTCACCGAGCAGGTCCCGGACGGCCTCCGCGATGGCCCGTCCGAGCACCCCGTGGCCCGACGCCGACAGGTGCACCCCGTCCGCGGGATCGCCACCGACGAGCGCTGCCGCATCGAGGAACCCGACCCCCTTGTGCTCGGCCGCGGTGCGATACAGGCGGGGCAGCTCCGCGGCGACGTGCCGCGCGGCGCCGAAGCCCCACAGCTCGCTGCGAACGGTGATCTCCCCGAGCCGGGGCGGGGCGACCAGCAGGACGGCCGGCGCACGGCCGGCGGGACCGGTGCCCGACGCGAGCGCGATGTCCGCGAGCGACCCCGCCCCGGCCGCGATGTCGTGGCCCTGGCGGCCGAAGATCGACTTGAGGTCGTTGGTGCCCAGCATCAGCACGAGGACATCGATCGGTTGATGCGAGCGAAGACACGGCAGCAGGTAGGTGCGGCCGTTGCGTCCCTCGGCGTACGGGTCGTCCCAGATGGTCGTCCGGCCGTTGAGGCCCTCCTCCACGACGCGCGCGATGCCCGACAGCTCACCCGCCAGAACCCCCGGCCAGCGGACGGCGAACGAGAACCGCCCGAGCGTCACCGGGTCCGCACCGTGGGTATTCGAGTCTCCATAGCAGACGATCGTCGGCAGGTCGTGCGGCGACCCGGATGCTTCGTTCATCCAGCAGCCCTCCTTGCCCGCGCCACACGCCCCGGCCCGCCGGCGGCGACGCGATCGAGCGCCTCGTTGGCGAGCCGGTCCGCGGTCGCGTTCTGCGCCCGTGGCACATGGGTCGCGGACCACGCCCGGAACCCGCCCAGCACGCCTTTCGCCTCGGACCACAGCGGCCGCAGCTTGGCGTCCTTCACCCGCCACCGACCGTGGAGCTGCTCGACGATCAGCTTGGAATCGAGGAACAGGTCAACCCGCTCGGCACCCAGCCGCACCGCCAGGTCGAGCGCCCGCAGCACCCCGGTCCATTCGGCAACGTTGTTGGTCTGGATCCCGAGCGCCTCGGAGATCGTGGCGTCGGGTGGCGCGGACGGATCGAGCGCGTCCGGACGGGATCCGTCGAACAGGGCTGCCCCCAGCGATGCGGGGCCGGGGTTGCCCCGTGCCGCGCCGTCGGTACGCACGACGAGGTGCGGATAGACGGGGAGGGCGTCCTCGCTCAGGCGTGACGCTCCACGATCGCCGAGGACACCTCGAGGATCGCCTGGGTGATGTGGATGTCGCGCGGGCAGGCGTCGGTGCAGTTGAAGATGGTCCGGCAGCGCCACACGCCGTCCTTGTCGGCGAGGATCTCGAGCCGCTCCTCCGCGGCCTCGTCCCGGGTGTCGAAGATGAAGCGGTGGGCGTTGACGATGGCCGCCGGGCCCACGTAGCCGGGCTGCGCCCAGAACGACGGGCACGACGTGGTGCACGCCGCGCACAGGATGCACTTGGTCGTGTCGTCGTAGCGCGACCGATCCGCCTGGGACTGGCGACGCTCACGCTCGGGGACGGGTCGCTCGCTGACGAGGTACGGGCGAACGCTCCGGAACTTGGCGAAGAACCCCTCCATGTCGACCACGAGGTCCTTCATCACGGGCAGCCCCGGCAGCGGCGCCACCGTGATCCGCCGGGCCCGCAACTGGTCGACCCGGATCTTGCAGGCCAGCCGGTTGCGGCCGTTGATCAGCATCGCGTCCGAGCCGCACACGCCGTGGCCGCACGATCGGCGGAAGGTGAGCGTCCCGTCCTGTTCGTACTTGACCTTGTGCAGCAGGTCCAGCACCCGGTCCATCGGGCCGGCCTCGACGTGATAGGTCTCCTGATGCGGTCGCTCGTCCCGCTCGGGGTCGTAGCGGAGGATCCGCAGCTCGATCTGCATCGTCGGCTCCCCCGCTCAGTAGACGCGTGGCTTGGGCTGGAACTTCGTGATCTGGACCGGCTTGTAGCTCAGCCCGATCGCTCCATCCCGCCGCGTCGCCAGCGTGTGGGTCAGGAAGTTCGCGTCGTCGCGGTCCGGGAAGTCCTCGCGGCTGTGCGCACCGCGGCTCTCCTTCCGGGCGAGCGCCGATGCCACCGTCGTCTCGGCACAGTCGAGGAGGTAGCCCACCTCGCGAGCCTCGAGCAGATCGGTGTTGAACGTGGTACCCCGGTCGTGGATGCCGACGTTCGCGTATCGACCTCGGAGGTCGGTGACCGCCCTCTGGGCGCGTCGCAGCCCGGTCTCGTCGCGGTACACGCCGACATCGTCCATCATCACGTCGGCGAGATCCTTGCGAATGGCCGCGGCCCGCTCCCCGCCCTCGCGGCCGCGAATGGCCTCGATCTCGGCCCGCACCAGTTCGGTCACGTCCGGATCGATGTCCGCGAGCGTGCCGCCCTTGACGTGCTCGACCATGTCGCGCCCCGCGCGCCTGCCGAACACCAGCAGGTCCACCAGCGAGTTGGTACCCAGACGGTTCGCTCCGTGCACCGACACGCAGGCCGCCTCGCCGGCGGCGTACAGCCCGGGCACAACCGTGCTGTCGGCATCCCGTGTCACCCGCGTGTGGATGTCGGTGGGGATGCCGCCCATCGCGTAGTGCGCCGTGGGCTGGACCGGAATGGGCTGCGTCAAGGGCTCGATGCCCTGGTAGACGCGGACGAAGTCCGTGATGTCGGGCAGCTTCTCATCGATCACCTTCCGCCCCAGGTGGCGGAGGTCGAGATACACGTAGTCCTTGCCGTCGATCCCCCGCCCCGCCCGGATCTCCTGGTGGATGGCACGGCTCACCATGTCGCGAGGAGCCAGCTCCATGAGCGTCGGTGCGTAATCCTTCATGAACCGATCGCCGGCGTTGTTGATCAGGTAGGCACCCTCACCGCGCGCGGCCTCGGACAGCAGGATCCCGATCCCGACGATGCCGGTGGGATGGAACTGGTAGAACTCCATGTCCTGCATCGGGACGCCGTGGCGGTAGGCGAGCGCGACGCCGTCCCCGGTCAGGCTCCAGGCGTTCGAGGTGACGCGGAACATCCGGCCGAAGCCGCCGGTCGCGAGCAGGACGGCCTTCGAGCGCAGCACGGCAAGCTCGCCGTCGGCGATGCGGTACGCGACGACGCCCGCCGCCCGTCCGCCGTCACCCAGGTCACCGCCGTCGGCGATGAGATCGACGACGTGGTACTCGTCGTAGAACTTGACGCCGTGCTTGAGGCACTGCTGGTAGAGCGTCTGGAGGATCATGTGCCCGGTGCGGTCCGCCGCGTAGCAGGCGCGCTTGACCGCGGCCTCGCCGTAGTTGCGCGTGTGACCGCCGAACCGGCGCTGGTCGATCTTCCCGTCTGCCGTCCGGTTGAACGGGAGGCCCATATGCTCGAGCTCGACCACGGTCTCGACCGCCTCGCGCGCCAGGACCTCGGCCGCCCCCTGGTCCACCAGGTAGTCGCCACCCTTGATGGTGTCGAACATGTGCCACTCCCAGTGGTCCTCTTCCTGGTTGCCCAGGGCGGCGCACACGCCCCCCTGCGCGGCGCCGGTGTGGGAGCGGGTCGGATAGAGCTTGGTGAGGACCGCCGAGTCGACGCCCGCCCGGGCGAGCTCGAGGGCGGCCCACAGGCCGGCGCCGCCGGCGCCGACGATCAGCGCGTCGTGGTCGTGGATCATGGTGTCGGGAACGGGAGGGTCGCGACGACGATGGTGCCCATCGCGAACAGGACCGCGGCGCTCAGGTAGAGCGCCATCGTGAGCACGGTGCGCACACCGCCGGACGTGTAGTCCTGGACCACCGTGCGCATCCCCATGAAGGCGTGGAAGATCACGAAGGCGAGCATCAGCCAGTCCACGGTTCGCCAGGCGATGCTTCCCCACCGCTGGTCGATGATCCACGAGGAGCTCTGGTTCGCCGGATCCGACAGGAAGTGGGTGATCATGTAGTGCCCGAGCGCGGTGACGAACAGGCCGAGCCCGGTCAGCCGCATCCCGTACCACACGACGAGCTCCCAGCCGCCCCCCTGCGGTCTTGCCGTCCCAGCGCTTGTGATCCTGGTCATCGCTACATCCCGAAGCTGAACGGCGCCGCAAGCCCGAAGGCGGGTGCCATGATCTGGACGGCCACCGGGATCCCGACGATCACGAACAGGACCCAGCTCGCGTACCACAGCTGCTTGTGATAGCGGGTCATCGCCGGCCAGAAGTCCATGACGATGATCCGCAGCCCATTGAGCGCGTGATACAGGAGCGCCGCCCCCAACAGCGTCTCACCGACCCGGCCGATCGGGCTGGCGTAGATGGCCAGCACGTCGTTGTACAGCGTCGGGTTCGTGCCGACCAGCCAGATGTCGAGGACGTGGAGCAGGATGAACACCCAGATGGCGACACCCGAGACGCGGTGGAATGCCCAAGCCAGCATCCCCTCGCTGCCCCGATACCGCAGGAGCATGGAGCCTCCCTGTCTCAGCGATCCGCCGGCGCGGGTCGTCAGGATGCGACGCCGGCCGAGGAGCCGAGCCGCTCGATGATGGCGTCGGCGAAGCCGCTGGTGCCGGCGGCCCCGCCGAGATCGTAGGTCACGTGCTTGCCCTCGGCGATCACGGCTCGTATCGCCGTCTCGACGCGCTCCGCGGCGGCCTGCTCGCCAAGATGGCGCAGCATCAGCACACCCGACAGCATGAGCGCGGTCGGGTTGACCTTGTTCATGCCCGCGTACTTGGGCGCCGAGCCGTGAACCGCCTCGAACACGGCTGCGTCGTCGCCGATGTTCGCCCCCGGCGCGACGCCGAGCCCGCCCACGAGTCCGGCGCACAGGTCGCTGACGATATCGCCGTACAGGTTGGGCAGGACCATCACGTCGTACAGGTTCGGCTTCTGGACCAGCTGCATGCACATGTTGTCGACGATCCGGTCCTCGAACTCGATCCGACCCTCGTAGTCGGCGGCCACGGTCCGGCAGCTCTCGAGGAACAGCCCGTCCGAGAGCTTCATGATGTTCGCCTTGTGGACGGCGGTCACCTTGTGCCGGCCGTTGGCGACAGCGTACTCGAACGCAAAGCGCGCGATCCGCTCCGACGCCTCGCGGGTGATGATCTTGATGCTCTCGGCGGCGTCCCGGCCCACCCGGTGCTCGATGCCCGCGTACAGGTCCTCGGTGTTCTCGCGCACGATGACGAGATCGACGTCCTCGTAGCGCGTCTTGAGGCCCTTGATCGAGCGAGCCGGGCGAAGGTTGGCATACAGGCCGAGCTTCTGGCGCAGAGTGACATTGACGCTTCGGAAGCCTTCGCCGACCGGCGTCGTGATGGGCGCCTTGAGCGCCACCTTGTTGCGCCGGATCGACTCCAGCACGTGGTCCGGGAGGGGTGTCCCGTACTGGGCCATGACGCCTTCTCCGGCGTCCTGGACCTCCCATTCGAAGCTGACGCCTGAGGCGTCGAGGACACGGCGGGTGGCCTCCGCCAGCTCGGGCCCGATGCCGTCGCCGGGGATGAGGGTGACTCGGTGGGGCATGCGGACATTCTAGCGACGCGCTCCCGCGCCCGGGCGGACGCACGGCCCAACGATCACGGGCCATTCCGCCCAACCTCGGGCCGCGGGGCGCCCGCCGCTGGGATGCGTCGCGACCAGGACGTAATGCACCGCCGGCACCGGCGTGAGAGGCCGCCGCCGGCCGACCCGGGTCGGAGGGCTATGATCGGTGTCCGCCCAGGTCCGCTCCCTCCGGAGGTCTCGCCGGTCGCGTGAAGATCCATGAAGCCGACGCCAAGTCGCTGCTCGTCGCCCAGGGACTGCCCGTCCCACCGTGGGAGGTTGCAAGGACCCCGTCCCAGGCCCGCGCCGCCGCGGTCCGGTTCCTCGCCGACCCCGCCAACGCGACCGGCAAGGTCGTGATCAAGGCTCAGGTGCTCACCGGCGGTCGTGGCAAAGCAGGGGGCGTGAAGCTCGCCGGAACGGCCGACGAGGCCGAGGACGTCGCCGCGCAGATCCTGGCGCTCGAGATCAAGGGCCTGCCCGTGCGTCGGCTGCTGGTCGGCCCGGCCGCCGAGATCGTCAAGGAGTACTACCTGTCGGTCGTCCTCAATCGGGCAACGCGGCGGCTGATGCTGATCGGATCGGCGGAGGGTGGCGTCGAGATCGAGCAGGTCGCTGCGGAGAACCCCGGGGCGATCGTCTACGAGCACACGGACCCGCTCCTGGGTCTGCCCGACTACGCGGCCCGCGAGCTGGCGTTCAAGGTCGGGTTCGGGGGCCAGTGGAAGGCCGGCGCGGCGATCGCGAAGGGCCTGTTGCGCACGATGCTCGCGTACGACGCGGACCTGGTCGAGATCAACCCGCTCGCGGTCATCCGTGAGCACAACGCCGACGGCACTCCGGTCGAGCGGCTCGTCTGCCTCGACGCCAAGATGACCCTGGACGACTCGGCGCTCGCCCGGCATCCGCAGCTCGAGGAGCTGCGCGACCTGGACGCGGAGGACCCGACCGACATCGAGGCCCGCCGCTACGACCTCACCTTCATCAAGCTCGACGGCGACATCGGGTGCATGGTCAACGGCGCCGGCCTCGCGATGACGACCATGGACCTGGTGAAGCGCGCCGGCGGCGAGCCCGCCAACTTCCTGGACATCGGTGGTGGCGCCAAGTCGGATCGGGTCGCCGCGGCGATGCGGCTGATCCTGGCCGACGCCAACGTCAAGGCGATCCTGGTCAACATCTTCGGCGGCATCACCCGGGGAGACGAGGTCGCCCGCGGCCTGATCGAGGCCCGGGCGCAACAGAAGCGGGAGGTGCCGATGGTGGTCCGGATCGTCGGCACCAACGCCGACGAGGCCGCCGAACTGCTCGAGGCGGCCAGCTTCGTGACCGCCGCCAGCCTCGACGAGGCCGCGGCGAAGGCCGTGGCGGCGGCGAAGGGAGTCGTGGCGTGAGCATCCTGATCGGGCGCGACACCCGCCTCGTGGTCCAGGGGATCACCGGTCGCGAGGGCGAGTTCCACAGCCGAGCGATGCTCGAGTACGGCACCTCGATCGTGGCCGGGATGACGCCCGGCAAGGGCGGCCGGACAGCGCTCGACGGGCGAGTCCCGGTGTTCGACACGGTCGAGCGCGCGGTCGCGGAGACGGAAGCCAACACCTCGTGCATCTTCGTGCCTGCCGGCGGCGCCCCTGACGCGGTGCTCGAGGCCGTGGCCGCCGGGATCAAGACGATCTTCTGCATCACCGAGGGGATCCCGGCACTGGACATGATCCCGGTCGTCGAGGAGGTCCGGCTGGCGGGGGCCAGCCTCATCGGCCCCAACTGCCCCGGCGCAACCTCGCCCGGTCGGGCGAAGGTGGGGATCATCCCGGGCTCGATCCACCGGGAAGGCCGCGTCGGCGTCGTCTCTCGCTCCGGGACCTTGACCTACGAGGCGGTCCAGGCCATGACCGACGCCGGGCTGGGCCAGTCGACCTGCGTCGGGATCGGCGGCGACCCGGTCGTGGGCACCCAGTTCCTCGACGTCCTCAAGCTGTTCGCGGCGGATCCCGAGACCGATGCGCTGGTGCTGATCGGCGAGATCGGCGGGTCGGCCGAGGAGGAGGCTGCAGCCTGGGCGGCCGAGCACCTGCGTGACGTCCCGAGGGTCGCGTTCATCGCCGGACGCACCGCCCCGGAAGGCAAGAGGATGGGTCATGCCGGCGCGATCATCTCCGGCGGTCGCGGCACGGCGGCCTCCAAGGTCGACGCGCTCGAGGCGGCCGGATTCCGGGTGGCGGGGTCGCCGACCGAGCTGCCTGCACTGCTGCGCGAGGCCGGGTACCGAGGTTGAGAATCCGGGTCTGAGGGACCGAGGTCGGTCCCGGGCCCGACGTCGCCGCGACGCCGTAGACTGGCTGATCGACGCGGCCCCGCGGGCCGCGGTGACGGAAGGAGGTCGGCGCTCCGGCGCGTATGGGCAGTCTCATGGACCTCGTCGCGGGCGATGCCCGTGACATCGTCCTGGCCCTCGTGATCGACGATCTGGCTGCGTTCGACGACGCCGACCGGTTCGCCGCCCACCTGCCGCTCGGTGGCGGACTGGACCCGACCTGGCTCGACCTGTTCTCCGAGGCCGTGCGATCGGTGACCGAGGCCGAGGTGCCGGCAGACTTCCTCGATGCGCGGACCGAGCTCGAGGTTTCGGGGCTCGAGGTCTTGGGCTCGACCGTGGAGCGGATCGTCGAGCGCGTCGATCCCGGCTGGGTCGAGGCGGTCGCCCGGGTTCCCGACGAGCTCACCGGCGCCCTCGCCGGACGCTGGATCGGGTTGCTGGAGGAGGAGCTGGGCCTGTTGCCCCGCGAGGAGAAGCCGTGGATCCGGGACCTGGCTGGCCAGATCGTCGTCTTCGCCCGCAGCGCCCTCCCCGCCCGCGACGTCATCTTCGCCTGGTCGTTCTGATCACGAAAGGGTCCTGAACCGTCTCGAGACCCCGTCGGGTCCACCAGACCGTGGCGGCCCGAACCTGCCGGGTGGCTCTCGCCGTCGACAACGGGCGACCGGATCCTGCACCCATGGCCACGCTCGAGATCCAGGGCCCGGCCAAGACCTCCCCAGCCGAGGTCACGACACCCGGAGCGGACAGCAGCGCGACACCGTCGGGCGGGGCGGGCCTCAGCCCCGGACCACTCGAGGGTGTGCCGACCACCGTCGTGCGGTCGATCGACCGCGCACTCAAGGTGCTCAACCGGTGGTTCATGGTGCCGGCACTGCGGATGGGGCTCGGACCCTGGGTCGGCACACCGTTCGGTGGCTACATCCTGCTGCTCCATGTGCGCGGGCGCAGGAGCGGCGTCTGGCGGTCCGTGCCGCTGAGCTACCTGGTCACCGACGGTGCCGCATGGGTGATGGCCGGCCTTGGCCCCCGCTCCCAGTGGTACCGAAACCTGGTCGCCGATCCCGAGGTCGAGGTCTGGCTGCCGGGCCGCGTGCTGCGCTGTCGAGCCGTGGTGACCGTCGATTCGGAGACGCGGAACCGTATTCTGCCCGCCGTCGCCCGGGCAGCCGGCGCACCCGGCGCGTTGATCGGCTGCAATCCCTGGACCGCTCCGGACGGTCGGATCCTCGATCTGCTGACGGGCATCCCGTTGATCCGCATCGAGCCGATCGACGGCCCGATCGCCGCCGGACCGGACGACCCCGGTGGACATGCCTGGATCTGGCGCCAGGCGCTGGCAGCATCCCTGACCGCGTGGCTGATCGGGCTCGGCCGGCGAGCCTTGCGCCTGGCAGCCCGGCGTTCGATCGGGTGAGCCCGGCTCAGCTGCCCGGGTAGCCGAGCGAACGCCAGGCAGGACCGCCAGGGACCTCGATCAGCTCGACCAGGACGCCGTGGCAGGAGCGCGGATGCAGGAAGGCAACGGGACCTTCCGCACCCCGCCGCGGCGCCGAATCGATGAGCTCCACGCCGTCGATCCCGAGCCGGGTCAGCTCCTCGGCGAGGTTGGCCACCTCGAGGCAGACGTGGTGAAACCCCTCGCCTCGGCTGTCGAGAAACCGCGCCACACCCGTCGTGTCGTCGGTGGGCTCGACCAGCTCCACCTTCGACTCCCCCACCCCCAGGAACGCGATTCGCACGCGGTCCGTGGCGATGTCCATGACGGTCTCGAGCTCGAGGCCGAGCAGATCGCGATACAGCTCCAGGCTCGCCTCGATGGAACGCACGACGACCGCGACATGGTGGATGCGCGACGGCCCGTGCAGCAAGCTCTGCGCCCGCTCCGCGTCCACAGTCACCTCCCGGCCTCGCCGGCGCAGGTTTCGCGCCGACCACACCCCCGACGATACGTGACCGACCCGGCCACCGCCAGGCCAGCGTGCGTTCCCACCGCCGCAATTGGGCGCCTGACCAATTGTTGCCGACCGAGCGCCGCTAGACGACGCGGAAACCGCGATCGGGCGCCACGAGGGGCGGGCCCGATCGCTCAGACGGTGATCAGCTCGCGGTGCACGCCCCAGGCGCTCCGGAGGCGGTCGGAGATCTCCCCTACCGTCGCGTAGGCCGCGACCGCCTCGATGATCGCGGGCAGCAGGTTGCCGGTGCCCCGCGCCTCGTCCTCCAGCCGGCGCAACGCGGCCTCCCAGGCCGCCGCGTCCCGCTCCCGACGGACGCGCCGGACGCTCTGGATCTGGCGCCGCTCCCCCTCCGGATCGATACGCTGGATCGCCGGCCCCGCCCCACGCTCGTCGTCCCGGAAGCGGTTCACCCCCACGACCACCCGGTCACCGCGCTCGATCTCCCGCTGGACTCGGTAGGCCGCCTCCTGGATCTGCCGCTGCTGGAACCCGTTCTCGATCGATGCCAGGGTGCCCCCCTGCGCGTCGATCTCGGTCAGGTAGGCCGTTGCTGCCGCCTCGAGCTCGTCGGTGAGGGACTCGACGAACCAGCTGCCGGCCAGCGGGTCGGGAGTCCCTGTCACCCCCGATTCGTGGGCCAGGATCTGCTGGGTCCGGAGCGCCAGGCGGGCGGCCTCGGCCGTGGGCAGCGCCAGCGCCTCGTCCCGGGAGTTCGTGTGGAGGCTCTGCGTGCCACCCAGGACGGCGGCGAGCGCCTGGACCGTGGTCCGAACCACGTTGTTGTCGATCGACTGCGCGGTCAGCGACGAGCCCGCCGTCTGAGTGTGGAACCGGCACATCATGGATCGCGGGTTCCGAGCGCCGAAGCGGTCGCGCATGAGGCGGGCCCACATCCGGCGCGCGGCCCGGAACTTGGCCACCTCCTCGAACAGCTCCGACCACGCGGCGAAGAAGAACGACAGCCGGGGGGCGAAGTCGTCGACCGCCAGGCCCCTCGAGACCGCCGCCTCCACGTAGGCGATCCCGTCGGCGAGCGTGAACGCGAGCTCCTGGGCCGCCGTCGCACCTGCCTCCCGCATGTGGTAGCCGCTGATGCTGATCGTGTTCCAGCGAGGCAGCTCACTTGAGGCGAACTCGAACACGTCGGTGACCAGGCGCATCGACGCCCGCGGCGGGTAGATCCAGGTCCCCCGGGCGATGTACTCCTTGAGGATGTCGTTCTGGATCGTGCCCGCCACCGCCTGACGCGCCACCCCCTGGCGGCCGGCCGCCGCCACGTACATGGCGAGCAGGATCGGGGCCGTGGCATTGATGGTCATCGACGTGCTCACCTCGCCGAGCGGGATGCCGGCGAACAGGACCTCCATGTCGGCCAGCGACCCGATGGGCACGCCCACCCGGCCCACCTCCCCCTCCGCTTCAGGCGCATCGGCGTCGTAGCCCATCTGCGTCGGCAGATCGAAGGCGACCGACAGGCCGGTCTGACCCTGCGACAGGAGGTAGCGGAAGCGCTCGTTGGTCTCGGCGGCCGTCGCGAACCCGGCGTACTGGCGCATCGTCCAGAAGCGGGATCGGTACATCGTGGGCTGGACGCCGCGCGTGAACGGGAACTCGCCCGGGTAGCCGAGATCCCGATCCGGGGCAAAGCCGGCGAGGTCCCCGGCGGTGTAGAGGTCGCGGATCGGGATCTCCGAGGTCGTGGCGAACGCCTCCCGACGCTCCGGCGCTGCGGCGACGGCGCGGGCACGCGTGGTCGATCGCCAGCGTTCGAGCTCGCTCACCGTTCCGACCCCCGCTTCTCCCGTGCCCTCCGGACCCGCCGGACGGGCGATTGCGGACCGATCGGAGTCAGCCCCCTCCCCCGCCCCGGGAACCGGGTCGGACGGCATCGCACCGGGCGTCGTCGAGCTGACCTTGTCCTGCTCGTCCATCTCGACCTCCGGTCAGCTGATGACGACCAGCAGGTCGCCCACCTCGATGGTCATCCCGGGACTCACCGCCACACGCTCGACGGCACCGTCGCGCGGCGCCCGAAGCTCGTTCTGCATCTTCATCGCCTCGACGGCCAGCAGCTGCTGACCGGCCGTGACCTCGTCACCGGGCGCGATCGAGACGGACACGACCCGACCCGGGATGATCGCCCGGATCTCGAGCGGACCGCTGTGAGCGCTCGCGGCACGGCCGCGGCTGGCCCGCTCGCGGAGGGCGGCGATCCGCTCGGACTCCACGTCGATCTCGAAGCGAAAGCCGTCGACGAGGACCTCCCGACGGCGGATCCCTCCGGTCATCGCGTGCCCTGGCTCAAGGACCACCCGGGTCCGCACCGCCGGCTCGAGCAGGACGTGGCGGCCGTGACCCATCGGCTCCAGCCCCAGGGCGATCGGCTCGCCATCGAGGAGGAGCTGTCTTTGCGCAAGGACACTCGTGGAGGTCGGCTCCACCTCGACCGGATCGCCGTCGAGGACCGCGCCGCCGAGCGGCCCCACCCCGATCGTCGGATTCGTCATCCGCAGGGCGTCAGGCACCGGCGACAGGCGCAACGGCTCCTCGTCCCCGAGCGTGGATGCCGGTGCCGTGCGCACCCGGACGGCCCGAGCATCGGCACCGGCGGCCGCTCGTCGGTCGAGGGGTGCCTGATCGGCGACGGTCCGGGGCTCGGAAGCCGTTGCCTCCGGCGCGACCTGGCGTTCGGCTTCGGCGTCGCGTCCGTCGCCCCGATCGCGGGTGCTCCGGTCCGCGCTCAGATCGGCCATCGGTCGACTCCCTGGCTCCGCCCTCCGGATCGCCACCGGCTTTGGAGCGAGCCGTCGGCCGGCGCCGCCCCGGCGGCGCTCGAGCTGGCCGGGTCGGCGCCGTTCGCCTCCTCGATCGCCGCAATGGCCGCCGCCAGCAGCGCCCGTCGCACCGCCGCGCGCCTCGCCGCGGCGCCGTCCCAGTGCTCGTCGACCCAGCCGGTCGACAGGTCGCCGCGGTGGAACGCATCGCTGCGCGCGACCTCGCGGTGGAACGGAAGCGTCGTCTGCACGCCGCCGACCTCCGTCTCGTCGAGAGCGCGGCTTAGCCGGGCGATCGCCGCCGACCGGTCCTGGGCGTGGACCATCAGCTTGGCAATGAGGTTGTCATAGTCGGGGGGAATGCGGTCGCCGGCTTCGACGGCTGTGTCGACGCGGATGCCCGGGCCGGCCGCCATCACCCACCGGCCGATGCGACCCGGCGTCGGCGCGAACGCCCGGGACGGATCCTCGGCGGAGATCCGGGCCTCGATCGCGTGGCCCGCCGGCGTGGCAGCCCGCTCTCCCGCCGCCAGCACCTCGGGTCGAAGCGGCTCACCCGCGGCGATCCGGAGCTGCTCGGCCACGATGTCAATGCCGGCGACGAGTTCAGTCACCCCGTGCTCCACCTGCAGCCGCGTATTGACCTCGAGGAACCAGAAGTCGCCACGGCCGTCGTACAGGAACTCGCAGGTTGCGGCGTTGCGCAGCCCCGCGGCCTCCCCCAGCCGCACGGCGAGCGCATGCAGGTGCCGGCGTTGCGCTTCGGAGATTCCGGGGGCCGGGGCCTCCTCCACCAGCTTCTGATGCCGGCGCTGCAGCGAGCAGTCGCGTTCGCCGAGCGCCACGACGTGCCCGTGCGCATCGGCCAGCAGCTGGACCTCGATGTGGCGGGCCGGCAGGACTTCTCGTTCCAGGTACACGGATCCGTCACCAAACGCCGAGGCTGCTTCGCGGGAACCCGACACGAGCGCCGCCGGCAGCTCCTCCGGCCGGTCGACCCGTCGCATCCCGCGTCCGCCGCCGCCCGCTGCCGCTTTCACCAGCAGCGGGAATCCGATTCGCTCGGCCGTTGCGACGATCTCGGCGACCTGGTCCGGTCGATCGACGGGTGCGGGCTCCAGCGTGCCCGGCACCGACGGCACACCCACCTTGGCCGCCAGGCGTCGAGCGTTGAGCTTGTCGCCGAGCGCCGCGATCGCGTCCGACGGCGGGCCGACGAAGATGATCCCCGCCTGCTCGACGGCCCGGGCGAACGCCGCCCGCTCCGCGAGGAACCCATATCCGGGGTGAATGGCCTCGGCGCCGGTGTCGAGCGCCGCCTGGACGATCGTGTCGATCCGCAGGTAGCTGTCGGCCGGCGGAGGCGGCCCGATCCGCACTGCGACATCGGCCAGCCGGACATGGGTCGCATCGGCGTCAGCATCGCTGTAGACAGCGACGGCTTCGACTCCGAGCTCATGGCAGGCGCGGATGATCCTGACGGCGATCTCGCCTCGGTTGGCGATCAACACGCGCCGGAACGGCCGCCCGCTCACGGCTGGAAGCCGGCTGTCCGACGGGCGCCGTCCGCGTCTTTGCACAAAGACGGAGGTCCGAGGTCAGAGCGGGATGTTGCCATGCTTCTTCCTGGGGTTGGAGTCGCGCTTGTCGGCGAGGATCTCAAGGGCGCGGATCAGCCGCGGTCGCGTCTCGCGCGGCAGGATCACCTCGTCGATATAACCACGCGCCGCGGCGATGTACGGGTTGGAGAACTCGGCCTCGTACTCCGCCACCAGGCGCCGTCGCTCCGCGGCCGGATCCTCGGAGCCGGCGATCGCGTCCTTGAAGATGATGTTGACCGCACCCTCGGCACCCATGACGGCGATCTCCGCGGTGGGCCACGCAAAGTTGAGGTCGCCACGGATGTGCTTGCTGCTCATGACGTCGTAGGCGCCGCCGTACGCCTTCCGGGTGATGACCGTGACCTTGGGTACCGTCGCCTCGCAGTACGCGTAGAGCAGCTTCGCACCGTGGCGGATGATCCCTCCGTGCTCCTGCGAGACGCCGGGCAGGAAGCCGGGCACGTCAACGAACGTGATCAACGGCACGTTGAACGCATCACAGGTCCGCACGAAGCGCGCGGCCTTGACCGACGCGTCGATGTCCAGGGCCCCCGCGAGGACGGCCGGCTGCTGGGCGACGATTCCGACCGGACGACCACCGAGGCGCGCGAAGCCGATCAGGAGGTTGGCCGCCCAAGTCGGCTGAATCTCGAGGAACTCCCCCTCGTCGACGACGTGCCGAAGGACGTCGTGCATGTCATACGGCCGCGACGGCTCGTCAGGGACGACGGCGTCGAGCTCCCGGTCCATCCGGTCGCGCGGATCGCTCGATGTGACGAGCGGTGGGTCCGCGAGGTTGTTCTGCGGCAGGTGCGCGAGCAGGCGTCGCACCTCGTCCATCGCCTCCGCCTCATCGTGCGCGGCGAGGTGGGCGACCCCGCTTCGACCCGTGTGCACACCGGCCCCGCCGAGCGCCTCCGAATCCACCTCTTCGTGAGTCACGGCCTTCACGACGTTGGGACCGGTGACGAACATGTAGCTCGTCCCTTCGACCATGACCGTGAAGTCCGTCATGGCCGGTGAGTACACCGCGCCTCCTGCGCACGGCCCGAGGATCACCGAGATCTGCGGTACGACGCCGGACGCGAGCACGTTTCGCAGGAAGATCTCTGCGTATCCCCCGAGCGATGCGACGCCCTCCTGGATTCGCGCGCCACCGGAGTCGTTGAGCCCGATGACGGGAGCCCCGACCTTCATCGCGAGGTCCATGACCTTGCAGATCTTCTCGGCGTAGGCCTCCGACAGCGACCCACCGAACACGGTGAAGTCCTGGCTGAACACAAACACCAGCCGGCCGTCGACCGTCCCGTGGCCGGTGACCACGCCGTCGCCCAGGAAATGCTGGCGGTCGAGACCGAACTCCGTCGCCCGATGGGTGACGAAGGCATCGAGCTCGACGAACGAGCCTGGGTCGAGCAACAGGTCAAGCCGCTCCCGGGCGGTCAGCTTCCCCCAGGCATGCTGTCGCTCGACGCGCACCGGTCCCCCACCCTCGAGCGCCTCTGCGCGCAGGCGCTCGAGGCGGGCAATGCGATCCGCGTTCGTCGGCACGTCGTGGGCTCCCTGCAGGCGTGGCTCGGGTCGGGCACCGATTCAGCCGGCTGGTGTCTGTGCGCAAAGACGCCACGCAGCCACGGTGTGCCGCCAATCATAGGCTGCGGCGCGGAACAACCTCCGGCCTTTGATGACCCGGTTGGCGACGAGCCGCCGGCAGCGGCCGTGGTGACGCCGAACGTTGCCGTTGGATCAACGAATGGTTTACGGTCTGTTACGACAACGACATCGTGGGCCGTCGACGGCCCCGGATATCCACAGAACGGTGCACAAGTCGCTGCCGGTGTGGACAACCTCGATGACCGACGGGCCGGGGCGCGAGGTAGCATTCCCCTACTCCGACCGACGAGACGAGGCCTCACGAACGCCCGCCAGCTCGTCGGCCCAGGACGTCTCCGCCAGATCGAGGTGATTCCTTGCCGCACGTGATCGCGATCGCCAACCAGAAAGGAGGCGTCGGGAAGACGACCACCGCGATCAATCTCGCGGGCGCCCTCGCCGAGGATGGCTTCAGGGTCCTGCTCATCGACATGGACCCGCAGGCGAACCTGACCGTGGGCGTGGGTGTCAACCTCAACCTCGTGCAACGGTCGATGGCCGACGTGCTCGCGGACGGGCGAGCGACGCTGCCCGAGGTGATCCTCGCGACCGAAACCTCGGGAATCGACGTGGCGCCGGCGCACATCGACCTAGCGAGCACCGAGGGCGAGCTGTTCACGGCCCTGGGTCGCGAGTCGATTCTGCGCGAGGCCATGCGCGAAACGACCGCCGCCTATGACTATGTGCTGATCGACTGCCCTCCCAACCTCGGGTTGCTCACGGTGAACGGCCTGGTCGCTGCCGAGAGCGTCATCATCCCGGTGCAGACGCAGTTCTACGCGATGAAGGGCCTCAACAACCTGGTCAAGGTCATCAACGCCATCCGGCTCAAGCTCAACCGCGACCTGCGCATCCTCGGCCTGCTGCCGACGTTCTACGACGGGCGCACGAACCTCGCCAAGGACATGCTCGACGAGCTGCGCG
>Ga0307440_1000136_pt1 | contig 32360 bp, 31 predicted proteins | sample SalMarWE160410MG_FD_202150 | JGI IMG/M metagenome (GOLD analysis project Ga0307440, IMG submission 202150) | Salt marsh sediment microbial communities from the Plum Island Ecosystem LTER, Massachusetts, United States - WE1604-10 | ecosystem: Environmental > Aquatic > Marine > Intertidal zone >...
CCGGAGCTCTTGATCATGTCGTCTTCGCGGGATACAAAGAAGATGTTACCGTCCGCTTTCATGTATACGGCATCCCCCATCTGATTCCAGCCGTTGACCACGCCTTTTTTCTGGGATCTGATGAGTTTCTCATTATCTTCGTAAGGTTTCCAGTACAGACTTCCCGAGGGGCCTTTGAGAACCATGCTGCCGACTTGATCCGGCTTGCAGTCATTCCATTCGGGATCGACGACCCGAACTTTTACCCCGGGCAGGGCTTTGCCGATGGAGTTGGGCATTGGTTCGGCGTTCATGGTGTTGGAGGTTACCAGATGAAGCATTTCGGTGCCGCCCAGACCTTCCCAGATGGGTTGTCCGGTCAGATTTTGCCAGGCTTCCAGTGTCTCGGCACCTAGAGCATCTCCGCCGGAAGTATACATACGGATGGAGCTGACGTCATAGTCCTTGAATTTGGGGAACTTCATCAACCCTCTGTAGGCTGTGGGCAGACCGGTAAGAATGGTGATTTTGTGCTTTTGGATCAGTTCCATCATATCCGTCGGTGTGAACTTTGGAATCAGAGAGATGGCTGCACCGCCCTCAAAAGGCATCAAAGTAAAGGTGCCGAACCCGGCGGCAAAAGAGACCGGCGCCGCTCCGCCCAGACAATCTCCGGGTTTCATTTTGTATACATGCTTGTTGACCAATTTGGTTTCGATAACCACCGGACGGACAAAATGGACACAGCCTTTGGGCATGCCGGTGGTGCCGGATGTATAGAGCATAATTCCGATGTCGCCACCCTTTAGCATGGTGGCTTTCAGGTCAGCGGAACCTGCCGCCAGCATCTCTTCATAGACCATGTTTCCGGCGGCCTTTACTTCATCGGCTTTCCCGCCGATGGTGATAACTTTGGTACCGAACTTGAAATTGGGTTTGGCCTGCTCCACCGGAGGCATCAGCGGGGCGTTGACGATAAAAAATTTCATTTCGGCATTATTGGCAACGAACGCCACCTCTTCACCGGACCACAGCGGCGATGTCGGTACCGGTATGGCGCCGATTTTTTCAATGGCAAAGATCGCCACCATGGCTTGAATTGAGTTCACCAGACGAATGCCGACACGATCCTGGGATTCAACCCCCACATCTTTGAGGCTGTTGCCAAACTTGTTCACCATCTCCTGGAGCTGGGCATAGGTGACAACCTGGTCCATGAATTTAATGGCGGGATTGCCGCCTCTGCCTTCACGAACATGGCGGTCGAGCAAAAAGTCAGCAAGATTCAATTCATCCGGAGTATCTGCGAACTCTTCAGGAACTACATATTCCGGCCACAACTCTTTTGGTGGCAGCATATTTTCCGGTATTTTACCCATAGCATAAACCTCCCCTAATTTGATTGTTGTCTGATTAGTGTAACATGCCTATTTTTCCACAGCCGGGGATGTTTCCCGTTTATCGTCTGCAAATTTAAGTTTGAAATACCCGGCAGACGTTCGAGCTTTAAGTCCGGCTAATTTTTAACATTCACCTCCTTTCCAAAAAATGTTGGGATTTATTGAAACCTTATTTATAAGCCTAACGGCCAAAAGGGACACCTACATCCTTGTAAAAGCTCTCAAACATTTGCGTATAAGATATCCGAAAACAAATTGCAAGGTAAAAAAAGCATTGGTTATTTAAGCATTTTTGTCCGGTACACCGTTGATGAAACATGTACCATTTCTGTGCGTATCTGATTTCTTAGCAATTACCTTATAAAGTATTTCGCTATGTTTCATATCCCACATGTTGTATTTTTGGCGATCTTCAAAGGGATCAAAAAAATATTTGGACCTCTCTTTTCGATCCCGGTTCGGACAAGAAGTATTTCAAAGAAGAAAATGCATAAATCCTTGACATCCAGGGCTAAGGCGAAAATTTTCGGGATTTTTTGAATAAAATTCATTTTTTACTCTTGACAAAATTCTTTTAGAATTTTAAAAAAAACACTACACTGAATCAAATTCACTTGTCGATTTTTTAAGATTAACCCAGCTCAATTGCTGCATTCACGAAATAGAATTCAATCCTATTTCATAGTTCATTTTTTCAATGTTTCATCTATTCTAATTTTATTACCTGGAGGAGGTGATGCAAGATCATTGCGCTTTCCGAATAAGATGGAAAGAAAAACGACCCACCGAATCACTTTCAAATTATCGAATAAACGATCCACTCGGCTGTTGGAACGATCATGCGCTATCGACGTGCAAGGGTCGTTTTAATATGGTCACCGCTTGACGCCGAACGTCAAAAAGAAAGGAGGTGGTAACATCGGCAAGGAGGAAATATTGCCGTTCCTCTGATGCTTAAAACAACTCTGGATAAATTCTTCAGTGGAATTTAAACTTTTTTTGGAGGTAAAATATGGCAGAAAAGAGAGATATTGAAATAAACAGCCGGGCCGACACCATAGGTCTCATGGATATGGATGTCAGGCCTTATCCGGTCACGCCACCGCCGACCTACGATCAAGTCAAACCGGTGTATGAAAAACGGAAGGCGCTGGAATTCTGCGACTGGGCAGAGAAAAACCTCAAATTCGAAAACAGGTACGGCAAAGATGAGTCTCTGTCACATCTCAGAGTCCTGGATATCGGTCTCTGGCGGCTGGGGCACAAGTTTTGCACCTCGCTGTTCGGCGAAGCCGGGGCAGAATGTGTTTCCATTGAACCGCCCGGCGGCGATCCGTTGAGAAAGCTGACGCCCTTTGGCCGTGAAGAGTACCTGCTGGAAAATCGGGATACCGGTGAAAAGTGCGGCATGGAGTTCGTCGCCGAGACGGTGAACACGCACTGCATTACCCTGGATGTAGAGACTGAGGACGGCCAGGAGATTTTCAAAAAAATGGCATCCAACGTTGATGTGTTGATCGACGGGATGCCCCCCGGCTACATGGATAATCTGGGGATCGGTTACCGGCAGCTCAAGGACGCCAACCCTAAAATGATCTACATCTGGGTGGGTATGCTCGGGCAATGGGGCCCCTGGAAGGACAAGCAGTCCAAGTTCGGCCAGTGGGAACTGGAACCCTTTGCCAGTTGTGCCAATTCCTGGGTCCACAATACCGGTTTGGCCCAGGACCTGCTGCCCCGCGGCAAGGGCGGCGACCCGACTCGTTCGGGGATCTGGCTGGCCGACTATGTGGCCGGTGCCCAGGGATTCCTTAATGCCTGTGCGGCTCTTTACTGGCGAGACGAACTCGGGAATACCGGCCAAATGATCGAGGTCACCGGCGCCGAAACATTGCTGGACATTATTGACTTTGATATTACCTGGTACGGGTTCAATGCCAGTATCAAGGGCCGATCCGGCGGTTGGGATCCCAACCTGAACCAGTATGCCTGGAACCCCTGCAAGGACGGATACATGATGATCGGCGGTCAGACCGACAAGCTGTGGTACAACATCGGCTTTTGCTTGGAGCGCGATTACCATCAGTTCGGCCGGCTGATTCATGAAGACCCGTTCCTCAAGGAGGTGGGGGCCAGGAACGCCCTGCACGCTTTGATCAAAACCTATTCCGTGACCACCCGGTGGCTCAGAGACCAGTGCAGGGTCGAAGCCGAAGCCAAGCTGCTCGAGTACCAGCTGGCAGCAGGACCGGTCATGTTCATCGACGAGGTCGCTGAGTTCCCTCATTTCAAATACCGCCCCTGGCAGTATGTGCAAGAGACCGACTACGGCCCGCTGCTGATTGCCTCCAGTCCGGCATCCTATCAGGTGCGTGCACCGTTCCGATGCAAATGGATGGGCAGAGATCTTGGCGCAGACAACTATGAAATCTATATGAAGTGGGTTGGAATGAATCAGACCACGTTGAATGAATTAAAGCAGAAGGGGGTGATATAATGGCAAAAGACCCAAGAGTAACACGAATAGAAGACCTGCCAGGCCCCAAGAGTCAGGGTGAGATGGATGAGATGAAGATGCCCTATGAAGAGTACTGCAAGAAGGCTTTTGACGTGGGCAACGAGCACACCAAGCCCGAGGCACTCAAAGGCATCAAGTGGCTGAGTTGTACCATGTATATCTTCACGCCCCATTCTGTTGCCAACCTGGCCGAATTGGGCGCCCAGGTGGTCAAGATCGAAATGCCGAGGATGGGGGATGCCATGCGGCACACCTCTCCGTTTAACGAGTGCTATTTGTATCCGCTCCACGACACGCGCCCCATGACCGGAACCGGTCTCGGGTTCACCAACGCCAACCCCAACAAGTACTTTCTGACCATGGACTACCACATCCCCGAGATGGTGGAGGTCTTTTACGGGCTGGTGAAAAAGTTCGACGGGCTCACCGAGCTTTACCGGCCGGGAACCCTGGACAAGTGGAAAATGAGCTACCGGTACCTGTCTGAAATCAACCCCCGGTTCATCTATGTCTGGGGCGGCGGTTTCGGCTACGGACCCAAGATTTTCGGCGGTTCCTATGACATCCTGGGCCAGGCCCACGCCGGACTCGCTTCCATAACCGGTATGCACGAGTACATGGGCGGGCATTGCACCAAGCAGACCAACTGGGTCATTGACTGGCAATCCGGCAACATCATCACCTGTTCGATTCTGGCGGCCATTCATCATCGCAGAAAGACCGGTCTGGGCACCATGATCGAATTCTCCCAGGTACAGGTCCCCACCCGGATGCTCGGACACACATTGCCCATGTACGGCAAGTTCGGTATCGTGCGTCAACGCTGGGGCAACTGGGATACCCAGCTCTGTGCCCACGGCATCATCCTGTGCGGCAAATCCGATTTTCCGGATGCCGATAATCCACAGGACAAATTTGATGCCAGATATGTCATGGTCAGCGCTTTCCAGGATGCAGACTTCAAGGAACTGTGCGCCATTACCGGCAATAATAAGCTTTATGAAAAGTATAAATCTCATAATCAGCGGGCTGAAGGAGAAGCCCAGGTGGAAATCTACACCGCGCTGGAAAAATGGGCCGAAGACAAATCCCGGTCCGAAGTTGCCAAGATCCTGCAAGATGCCGGGATATTGGCCGAACCGGTCCGAAACGACCGGGAGGTTTATGAGAGCCCGCATTTCAGGGAAAGAGGCACGGTCAGATGGCTGGACGATCCTTTGTTCGGCGATATGCTGGTCCACTGCGGTTACAGTTGCGGTTTGATGGAAAAAACCCCGCGCAGGATCAACTGGCACTGGCGCCCGGTGGGTGCGGACAATAAAAAAGTCTACCAAGACTGGCTCGGTGTACCGCAAAGCAAGATCCAAGAGTGGTATGACAAGGCCTGGATATAACAAAGGAGGTGGTACAGTGTGTGATATAATTTGGTGCAAAAATGAAGTGGATGGAAAAGATTGTGACACCATCAACTACCTCGACCCATACTATTTTTGGAACTGGGAAGGCACGATTGCTTGTGCCGAGTGCGGTACGGTGTTCTACATCCACATGATTAACGGATTCATGTACAAGGGCCCGGATGAGAGACCCGGTGAGAAACCCGACATTATGCCGCTGTATGCGGACAAGCCCTATGACGGCTATTCCAACTATAGACCCGGCACCGAGGGCCGAACCCGGCCGTACCAGTGCATGCCCAGGTCCTGGTTGACGGGTACCGCGGACATGGTCAAGTTCAGTGTTCGGGGCCGCCCGGTGCGGGGATGGCGCCCGCAACCGCCGTCAGCAGGGTTGGCCGGGCAGTTTCCTTACAACTGGGATATTCAGAAACTGTCGCCCGAGGTCTGGGAAGAGTATCAGCAGAAACTTGCCAAGGGTGAAGTCAAGGACTGGTAAAAAGAAAGGAGTGTCATATGGCAGAATTAACACCTGAAGAATTTCTGGATAACATAATGATTCCGGAAAAACAGAGTGACCATATATGCTGGAATTGCACCGGTTTGAAGCCGGTTCTCAAGGGCTCCAAGTTTCCGCCCGCAGACATTATCGGCTGGTGCAAGAAGATTCACTGGCCCCATTACTGGTGTGTAGCAGACTTCAATGTGGTTAAAAAATGCTATGCTTTTGAAGCAAAGAAGAAGTAGCATGGAAGAAAATGTAATCAAAGAACTCGATACCCTCAAAGGAATGCTGAACAACTGGAAAAGAGGTTTCTTAAGTTGGGCATCCCCGGACGGGGATAACGAATATGTGCTTTTGGAATTTACTGAAGAAATCCAGCAGCAGCTTTATCCCTATGTCACAAGATTGCTTGAGGCCGAACATCTCAGCCAATCCGAGGCCAGAGAGTTCATGGATTATTGCTATGGCCAGGTTGAAGCTCTTCGCGACCAGTTGAATAAAGTGGAGACCAACGAAAGTAAAAAGGAGGTTTGATATGCCTGAAAAATGTCGTGTGGGTATCTGCGGCTTTGATCCCATGCTCGTCAAAGGATATATCGCGTTGAACATGAGAGCCATTTGGTGGCACATATCCGATGAGCTGTATGAGGAGTTTGACATGAAGCCGGGAATGAAGGTTTCCGGCAAGCTGCTCAAACTTTACGACGGCAAAACCGGCCAGGAATTTGCAGCTCCCAATGAAGCGTTTGAGTGGGAGACCAGCAAGGAGACCGGCCTTGTCGTTCTGATTCCGCCGGATGTGGTAAAAAAATACAAGCTTACAGCATTCATGTTTGCGGATCTGCTTATCGAAAAGATTGATGGTAAAGACGTCTATCCCGGCAAAGAAGTGAAAAGTAAAAAGTGGTGGCCGGATGAAAAGATGAAACTGGATTTTACTATTGACTACATCGGGTAGCCATCACTAACCCATAACAAACACCCTCTCCCCTGCTTGCAGGGGAGAGGCCAAATCGAAATTGAGATCCCCCTTTTCGGCCTATCCGGAGAGGGGGATTTTATTTTGCCTGTTTGCCCGAAAATTAGGCTTGTCATTTTGGTCTTTATGTATTAATCAGGTGTCGGGTGAGAAAAAAACTAACCCCCGGCCTCTGATCCCTGATCCCTTAATACGTGACACGTAAAACGTCTGTAATAGGAGTAAAAATGCCTGATAAAACTGGAAGAAATGATAAACAGCACCCCGAAGAAGAATACAAGCCATTGGTAGAGGATGAAGTGTATCCCGAAGAAGAGCCGGATCATCCGGGGTGGCTGTCCATTGCCGAAATTATGAAGATTGATCACCCGGTCTTTGAAAAGAGCAAGTTTCTCATCGGGTATCATCATTCAAGTAACGTCTATGTGTTGGCAGGGGATTACCTCACCATCGTGGATCCGGGAAATGATTATACCATTTTTAATGAACTTGAAAAATTAGGGTTCAGTATTTTGGACATTAAAAAGATTGTTCTCACCCATGGGCATAGGGATCACTGCATGGGCGTATTCGAATTTTTGAGATATCCTCCGATATGGGAAAAAAAAGAGATCGAGATCATTATGCATGCCGCCGGTCCTATGGAGTTTAAAAAAACACTGCAAGAAAACGGATTTACCCCAACCGAAATCAAAGGAGGGGAAACCCTTGATTTAAGCGGCTTTGAATGGGAAGCAATTCATACACCCGGCCACACCATCGACAGCATCTGCCTGTATCACGAACCCACCAAGACGGTCATTACCGGTGACACCGTACTGCCCGACACCATGGCCGATGCCGACAAAGCCGGCGGCGGAAGGTTCGATCATTACTTATACGGGCTTAAGCAACTTATGAAAAAAAAGATTGAAAATATCCTCCCCGGCCATGACGTGCCCGTGGCTCGATTCGGGCGTCAGGCCCTAGAGCAAACCTTCGAAGGCGTAATGATGAAAGTCGTCGACGTCAAAGCGGAAGACAAAATTACCTGGATGGAAGGAGCCTCAAAGCTGGCTGAAAGAGGGCTTTTGGAAGAGGCCGTGTTTTGCTGCGACAAAGAGCTTGCTCTCAGGCCGGGAAATGTGTCGGCAATGCAGTTAAAGGCATTTGCATTGAATGATATGGGGCGCTGTGAAGAGTCCATTGAGATTTTAGATCAGATTCTGGAAAAGCAAGCCAACAATGTCTACGCCATAACTGCCAAAGGGCATGCCCTGCTGGGACTGCAAAAATACAATGAAAGCATACCATTCTTTGATGATGCCCTGTCCATAAATCCGGATATCAAGGAAGCCCAAGTATTCAAGGGTATGGCTCTGACGTTTTTGGGCAGACACGACGAGGCCATGAAAATCGATGCTTTCAAGACGGAGTTTGCCGCAAGGTTCAAGGATGAAGCAGATAAACGGCAGCAAGAAAAAAACAGGAGGGAAACTGATCAAGACACTTAAACCGGAGTCCTATTTTGGACACAGAAGAACACAGATTATCAAGATTTTAATAAAGAAATAATAATATCAATGTAAATTTGCGGAAATCTGTGTCCTATTTAAAGGAGAAGATGCAGATGGAGGATGAATTTTTGGCGTTGTTCGAGGCGACAAAAGCCCTGGTCACCTACATTGATAAAGAGTCTGTTTTTGACAGGGCCGCCGCAGGAGGATGCAGTGGTATGGACTTTCATCTATCGGACGCTTTTTATGATTTAATTGTAAATACCAGAAAGGTCATAAAAGATGTTGAAAATGGAAGGGAAGGCTCTGATACGGACGGAGAAGCAAGCTTAAGACTGTTTGAGGCAACAAAAGCTCTGACCGTCCACGTTGATAAAGAACACGCCTTCGACAAAGTTAATGATATGGGGTCTGTGGGCATAGAAACTTATCAATCGGAGGCTTTTATTGAAGTCATTCAAAAGGCGAATGACGCCATTGGGGAAGTTGAAAAAAAATTGTTATAAAGGAAAAAATATGGCAATAGAGCAGATTACTTATGAAGAATATATAAAAAAGATCGATGAGCTTGAAAAGCGATATTTGTCCGATGAAAAAGGTTTTCCCGAAGGCGCCAAGGAAAAAGGATTGGAGATTTGCGATAAATTTCGGCGAGAGGTAGCTGAGATCGGTCCTGAAAACTGTGAATATTATATCGATACGATTTATGGACTGCCCATGCATAAACCCATCAAGCGAGACCTTTGAAAAACGTCCCCTTTTGTCCAATTTCAGCGTCAGACTCAGATTTTAATCCTCGAAATACTCAATGTATGTCTGCGGTTAAAATCTTCGTCTTCCTTGAACTTAAACAAAATTGAACATTTTTCAAAGGTCTCGAAGACGAAGAAGAACCTAATTTAAAAAATATGGAAAAAGATGATTTGAAATATGTAAATTGTGCGCACTGCGGGGCACGAGTGCCTAAGGAAGAAGCCGTTGACTACAAGCACAACCTTGTTTACGGTGAGCACTACCACTGCCGGGACTGCGATCCAAAAGGGGTTTGGGATTGTGTGAGTCATCATGTGGATATGGATGTCCACTGACGCCGTTAATAGTTATCCGTTAATTGTTATTCGAAACGACCTTTCATATTTAAAACCGATAACTTATAACCAATAACGAATAACACCCCATTGAGTTTTAACTCAATGGGGTGTCTACATTCTTTCAATCAATTCCGGCGGAGGGTTCAAGTTCGGCCGAATTTTCTCTTTCACTTCTTTGCCTAACGTCTGGATCTCCTCTGAATTTAAAGTTCTTCGGGTATCGACGAACTTGATATCCGCTGTTATGCTCGTTTCCGATGTATGACCCGACAGGGCGCCTCTTTCTCGATAATAAATTTTATGAATATGCCAGCCTTTATCGCCGATAATAATACTATAGCAAAAACTGCCGTAGACGGTTTCCAAAATTTTGGCTTCAGTAATCGGTTTGTCCGTTATCACAGAGACAGAGCCTTTAGCCAAATCCTTTTCCGCAAACCGGTCCTTTTCCAATAACACCAGATCTTGAATAGGAATTTCTATTTTGGCCAGCGGCGTTCGGGTTCCCGCTGCGACAAAGTCCAACACGGTCCGGTTGTTTTTTTCATCGGTGGGTGAAAAATGCTTGTAATTCAATGCGCCGTGAGAATGAATCCATCCGTTGATGATCCGGTCCTCGGGCAAGGATTCATGAAATTCTGCAATCCTCATAGCGCCGATGGTGGTATAGTCTCGAAGGTTCATGTTGTTTTCCGGTAATCCGATATCAATGATAAATTCCGGATGGGCCGGATCGGCAAGGGTGAATCCATACCATTCATAACTTTCTTTGAAAGTGTGTCGAACCAGCTCACTGATTTTAAATGCTTTGGCCTTGGCATACGCCGCCATCGATATGGTTTGCGGAAGATTTCCCAAGACGCGTTTAAGCGGTTCGGTGCGCCTGAATTGTGAAAGGGTTTTGAATCTCATCCCAATCTCTTTTTCACAGTGTGTTGATCGATGACAAATTTACCGATATAGCTTCCGGGAAGCCGGTACATATCTTCCAACAATACCCGGTGAAGGATTGCGATCAGCCCCCGGGCGCCGGTTCTTTCCTGCTCGGCTCTTTTGGCGATCTCGGTGAGTGCATCATCCGTGAACTCCAGATCGATGCCCCATGCTTTAAGGTCGTGGGTATAGGCCAGCAAAGCGCTCTCTTGGCTTTGGGTCATAATGTTTTTCAAGTCCTGTGTTGTCAATTGATCGTAAACCACCCTCACGGGAAAGCGGCCCACGAGCTGCCGTTCCATGCCAAAGTCCACCAGATCATCCGCCGTCAGAAAGTGGCGCCAATTTCCGTCAAGTTCCTGTCGAGCCATTCGTTTTTTCACGATAATGTCGAGATTTTCAAATGCGCCGCCGGCGATGAACAGCACATGTTTCGTTGATAGGGAAATTCTTTCCTTGCCGACGTGGACAATGTTTTCCAAGCCGTCGATCATGTGCAACAGTCCCTTTTGCACGCCTCTGCCGGAAACGTCCTTATAGGCGATAGTTTCTGTTGCAATTTTGTCGATTTCATCAAAATAAACAATACCCATTCGAGCCACATTCGGATTCCCGCCGGCAGCCAAGAGAAGGTCCAAAAGGATGTCGCCGGGATTCTGTCCCACATAACCGACTTCACTGAATTTGGTCATGTCTTCGTGCACAAATGACACGCCCACCAGGTTTGATGCGGTTTCACTGGTATACGTCTTTCCGCATCCGGTGGGGCCGATGATCATGATGTTGGCTTTCGGCGCCCATGTATTTTGCAGGGCGACATCAATGTCCCCGTGGCTGTCCGCCAACCCATTTTTTAGTGCCTGTCCCAGTCTTCGATAATGAAAGGAAATGGCGGTGCACATGATTTTCTTTCCTTGCTCCTGACCCATAACAAACCGGTCCATATCTGCTTTCAGTTCTGACGGCGTTTTGTTAAACGCTATAATATCCTGCACGGCTTTGCTTTCCTGATCTTCTTTCAATCGCTCCATCTTTTCTTTTATGCGTTCTTCTTTTTGCTTTGATATGCGTTTATCCATTTGTGTTGTTTCCTGTTTGTTTTTTGTTTCTAAACTATAGCTTTAGAGGCAATACTTTCTTTGTGGCAAAGATTCTTATGTTTCGGCATTGCTCGGGTTCGTTTTCATACGGTTTCGTTTGGCGCATTCGTGCAAAAAGAGTGTCTCAAAGTGATAGCGCCTCAGTTTCTCGGCGCTGAGTGCTGGATTCAGGCGATACAAAGATTTGCACCATAGAATTTCTTCCGGTGAATGTGCGAATACGAGATATGGGTTGTCGGCTTTATGAATAATCGACCTGGTAAGGTCATACTCCTCTTTTTCAACCAGAGAAAATATGGACGTTATTCCCGGTTTCTTCACCCTGATCCGGAAAACGCCCAACCTTTTCACAGTGAAATGATTTTCAACAGTGTCGAAAATATCAAGGAAATTCTCTTTAAGTCCGTATTGCCTGACGATACTGCTGATTTGGTTAAATACATCGCGCTTGATAGGCTTTTTTTGTTTCTGTTTCGCGCGGTTATTTTTTATATGTTTTAGTAAATCCATGTGCCCGATCTATATTCCAAAAATCGTTACACGATTTTATTCATATGCGATAGTCATCAAAATCAATTGTGGGTATATGGACCCATAATTTATCCAAGCTATGATAACCGTTTCTTCGACGGTGATCGTAGCCGTATCTCAAGGCGGTTAGTCCTTCTTCCAAAGCATCGATAATGCGCTGGGCTGTCAGTTCATCCGGCGGATTGAAATGCTTGAGGCAGATTTCCTGCCCTGATTTATATTCGAGCAAAAACGGATGCTTGTATTTTTCCATTACAAACGGTTTGGAGGGCATGTAGGTGGAAACCGCAACCCTGCAGTCCGGAAATAAATAGTTGCGCCCGTAATAATCCTTAAGCACATAATCTCCCGAGTGTTTGTAAACATGATACTCCTTCCGGCCGGCATTTTTTCTGATAAAGCCGAAGCCGTCGAGTTCCAAAGCGCCGGAGTCCGCAATGTACAGGAGCGTGGCAATGCGTTCGGGTTTTATCCGGCTGAATTGCTGTCGCACTTGAAGTGACGTTGTTATACGATCCACCTCGTCGGCCAATACTTTCGTATGGACGGCGTTGCGGAACCAGTCCTGCAAATTCCGTCCGGACGTCAGGCCGTTGCCGGGCAGTTCCGGGCAAGGCGGTTGGTTTCCGATATTCTTCAGGATTTCTTTTAACGGTTCAATATCCGTAAATGTTTTCGCTTCTTGATAATAACTATCCGGGATGTTGATCTTTTGACCGATAAGATCCAACATTTCTTCATCACTCAGTTTCTTGCGGTTCAGTCCTTTGTTTTTCTTTATGAAATGAGGCATTACCTGAAAAAGTATGGTTCTAAGGTTCCCATCCAAAATCATTCCATCGACCTCGCGCATAAGCTGATATCGCCGGAAGCATTCATTTTTCATGGTTTGATATGAATGCGGGTCGATGGCTTCAAAGTTTTTAACCAAAGCGTCGAGACGAAATCCTTTTACGAAATAGTTGTCCTCGATTTTAATCACGGTTTTCGACTCAGGTTCATTGAATTGTCCAATGTTTTCTCCGGAATGAAAAACAGCTTGAATTTCTTTTTCTATGTCCGGATCAAACAAAAGCGGAAAATAGATGAAATCTGATTCCACCGCAAGTTCAAGGCCGGAATCAAAAAGTTGTTTCATTGTAAAACTCCTATTTTATGCCGCCATCGCCAACCATCAATCAACAATCGTCCATCATCAATCAACAATCCCAACCCCCTCCTTCCTGGGGTTTTATGGCGCGAATGGGTACATAAAGATATTTTTCGCCGGCCTCTGTTTGTTCGGCAACAGCATATTCCAGAGCAGTGCCTTCGATTTCTTGTCCTCGAGACAATAGTTTGCCGCCGTCCAACTGCCGTTTGATATCTTCGACGATAAGCTGTTCTTCGATGCTTAAATTTTTCTTATTCAAGGTTTTATCGCACAGTTTTTTTAGAGACTTCGCTGCAAAACTTCCCGGCTCGTAAATATCGATTAATCCTTCGGCAGCATGTCCCGGAATGATTTCAAGGACGAGCGGCAGCAATTTTTCGGCTTCATCCGTTTGAAGTTCTTTTTTAAGATCAATTTCCGGCATGTTATCATCCCTCCCTGATCCGGCTTGAAAGTTACAATTTTAAAATTTGAAACGCTCTATTTAGGTTAAAATCTTGCAGAACTGGTAGAATCATAAAAAACATTTGCAGGTTTTTGTCCGTCAATGAGCATTCTATAGGAATCCACCATAATTCCGGCGGTGATCTGATTCGTCATGATAACGGAAGGGTCCGGCTGATAAATGCAAGCGGCTCTTTCCCGATGATAGGTTTCGGGGGCTCGTTTTTCAACAATATCATACAACCCCAACAACTCAGCGGGCGTAACATCGTCATCGACAGGATTATAGGTAATGATCTGGCCTGCATGGGCGCTCGTCCCGCCGCTGATCAGCATTTTTTCATGGCGTTTGCTTTTTTCACTGAGGATGATTCTCGACTCGAAATTATCGACGCAATCGAAAACAACATCATAGGCGTCAATGTCGCTGTTTCTATCGAAGTAGGCAACAAGGGCGTTGCTGCCCGTTCCAAACAGGGTGTTGAGTTTGTTGGAAAGTGTTTTGGCCTTATATGTTCCGACGGCATCATAAAACAAAACTTGCCGGTTTAAGTTGGTTATTTCGACGACATCCGGATCCATAAATGTAAGATTTCGAAAGCCTGAGTATATCAGCCCCAAACCAACAAATACGCCCAACGCCCCGGAACCCACGATCAAAATTCTGGGCTGGCCATGGGGCGAGGTGATTGTTTTTCTTTTATAGGATATGAGGTCTTCAGACGGATGCTGATCCATTAAAAGATTTTTGGACTCTTCCAGCACGATACCGGAAACAATGGTGCCCAGCACAGCGTCACCCAAATGATGATTCGGCAAGTTGTGTGCGGAAACCACCTGTTCAAGTTCCTGCCATTCTCGTCCTTTTAAATAGGTAAACACTTTAAGTCCCTGATCTTCGTTTGTCTCATGGCAGAACCCCCGGATAATCGGTATGTTTTCCCTAAATCCTTTTTCGATCAACAATTTGTTCGCCAAGCCGTACTGGCTTAAATCCACAATAAAATCAAAACCTTTAAAAATATCTGCCATAACCGGATGCGTCAAGAAGCCTTCTATGTATGTGAGTGTGAATCCATGGTTTAACTTTTGAGCGATTTCAATGAGGAGGGGATCTAACGCCGGCGCAAGAACAAGTATATGGTTGATTCCCAAGGCGGATGCGGACATGACATAAAGTGATGCCAACGAGTCGTTATCACCGACAACCCCTATTTTTGCATTTTCCAATGCCTGTTGATTCCATCCTTCGATACGTAACTGTCTGTCCAATCGACTTGAACGCATCATGCTTTTTTCCCTGGCATTTTCAAATCATCCATGAGGCGGCCCGAAAAGGGATATTTCCAACGGGTGGTCATCGGCAAGCCGAGGGCCTTTTTTCTCTATATCCTTTATCCGTTTATTCAGATATTTGACCTTTGCCCGAAGGTATTCATTATCCGAATCGGATCTTAGACCGGCCTCGGCATCTCGCAACAACGTTCTAAGTTCGAGATATTCTTTCTCCAAACGTTTGATTTCCAGACGCAAGGCCTGAAAATCTTTTATTTCCGGTATATCATCATAAAGCCACATGCCCATGTCACACCTCTTCTCAATTGAAACCTATTATTACAAATATAGTGCATACCGATCGAAAATCAAATTGGCATGCTGCAAAAAGTATCGATTCTTAATTTCCATTAAACGATCATAACAAAGAATGGTTTAAGCGGTCAAGCATCCTCATTTTATTGACAAATCGTTTTTTCCATATAATAAGTCATCTTCCGTACATTTTCCATATGTAATCAGTGAGGAGGAATCGTGTTGCCGAAAAACCCGAAACCGCTGGCTCTGGCGAATCCTAAACGATTTAGAACCATTCAGGATCTGACACATATGCGCCCGGACTGTGGCGCATCGATTGATGACATTATCATAATAGACAATGAACTTTTACAGATTGTAGATTTGGTTTATATCGGCGACACACTGAATCCATACAACAGTCTATCAGCATCTTATGTGAGAACACATGGTGTCATCGTCGGCAGCTATCGTCGTGATGTTGCATGTCCTGTGCTATGGAACCCCCCTTTTTTAATGCTTCCCCTGTCATATCATTTAAAAGAAAAATTAGTGGCTTACAAAGATATTGGGAAGGTTGTCGGAAATGTTTCCTGTCATTCGGGATCATTTCTTTTGCTCCCGGTTCGCAAAGATATTCCATCACCCTTGGGCGCCCTGATGGATGAGGCTTTTAAAAAAGAAACAGGTGTGAAGATAAAGATTCCAAACGGAACCTATAGGGTTTTTTACGAGCAATTTGAGGTTCCTAAGGGATCTAAACAAGAATTTTATCAGAATATTGTGATTCAGGAGCAGTGAAACCGTTGAATTTTTTCAAAAGTCTCTTTGTAGCGTAATTGCTTTACGCTGGACTCTATTAGGGTGGGAATTTCACAATATCAGATGACGAATTTATTTTTTAAACCAAAGCATGTTTAAATCCTTCATGCCTAACGGTTTTTGTAAGCGGCTATGAGTGTTTTGTTCACATAGTTTTCGAATACACTTGCTAAGAGCCATTCGTCTTCCCGGATCATGAAAAAAAGAATCTAACGGAAATTTTACCGCACACGATTCAGTCATCCAAACATGGATACATTGTTCACATTTGTATTCTATGGGGCATGTTTTTTGCCCGGCTATTCTCGTATCAATTCCATCTTTTATTATATCATTTTTTTTAATTTCTGATTGGCAGAATATGCAATTCATAGCAAATCCCTATAAAAAATGATTTTGGTTAAAAGGTATTTTCTACAAAATCTCAATAAGCTCAATTTTAAACGTAAGGGTTTTACCTGCAAGAGGATCATTTTCATCCAACACAATACGGTCTTCAGTAAAGTCTTTAATGGTAACCATTGTGTATATTCCATCTTGAGTGCGAACTCTCAGCCGTTTCCCGATTTCTAGTTTTATTTCCTTGGGAAAACCTGATCTTTGCATAACAGATACGAGTTCTTTTTTATGAAGACCATAAGCTTCTTCGGGCGCAAGTGTAATGGTTTTGGTTTCCCCTGTTTGCATTCCGATGACGGCGCTTTCAAAACCCTGCAGCATGTTTTTTTCTCCAATGGTAAACTCAAACGGCTCTTCTTCCGTGGTAGAACCAAATACCTTACCGTCTTCCAAGTAACCTGTAAAATGAACTTTCACCCTGTCACCAGCTTTAGCTTCAATCATGTTCCTCCACACTTATTTAATTATTAGAAAGCAAATGTGATAAAAATATGCATAAAACGCATCCACCATGACTTTTCCAAACGGTTTTGTCAAGATACGATTTCGCAAAGGAGCAGTTCCGACGGGGGAAGCTAAATATTTCAGATCTATATTGGAGGGTTAAAAATGACTTTGCCTTGAATCCATGCATCAATAGCCTGGGGATGTTTGAAATAATCTTCTATGGCCTCTGACAAACGTAATGTGTCAGACTGGCAGCCTTTCTCCCGGCAAAATGCTATTAAACGCGAGTGTATGGTGCGAAGGATTTCATACATTTGCGGATAAGTCTGAAGTCTGGCTCGATGATTTTGCGTTTCAAAAATCATTTTACAATGAGCTGCGCTGGTGGAACTGCAAGTTCGACATATAACGGGTCTTACTGCATAAATCAGACACATTCTTTCTTCAAAAAAAATACAGGGCAACTCATGCCGCATCAAGAAAATTTCATCAGGATGCCTGCCATCTATTTTCCTTAAAATCTTTTTAATTTTTTTATTTAATGTTTGTTTTTGCTGATCTTTAAAAGTGTGCTCTGTATAATTTCCGATGAGAAGTGCCTCGGGTGGTGTCACCATTGGTTGGTTATAACAGCAGTAATGGCACCCCGGTTTGCATTCAATCGGTTCCGGCAAAGACTCAAGGGACAAGAATTTCCGAATTGCGTCATCTGTCCGGCGGAGTTCATTTAATATCTGCTTTATAACTATGTCTTTATTATTTTCCATTTTCTTTAAATTTAAAAAGATTGACACAAAATTGCGAATCCTTTTAAACTCTAAAAATCCTACCATTTGACTCGTTAAGAATATGCTGTATCAGATAAAAGGAGCGATTCATGTCAAACTTCAAACAGGGACTGGCTTTTCGCTATATACAAGGCACAAAATATCACAGAGATCAACCGCTAAAAGACGATATGGGCTCCATTCCCGTAGTCCAAACATTCAAAAACTATCCGGAGTCGGAACGCTTGAAGTTGCCGCAACCCGATTTGAACCGTCCGGCGAATTTATGGCAATGTCTGGCCAATCGCCGTTCCGAACGGGACACCACGCAGGACTTGCTGAGCCTGAATGAACTGGCGACACTGCTCTGGGCGGCGCAGGGCGTTACGGCACGGGCCGGCATTCATCTGCTTCGAACAGCACCTTCAGCCGGTGCACTTTACCCTTTTGAAACCTATTTGTATATCGAACATATTGAAGACATGCCCAAAGGATTCTATCATTTCGACGTTGAAGCCTTTGCCCTTGAACGGCTGAAAGACGGTGAGTTCAGCAAAGACATGACCGCTGCCTGCCTGGGACAGCCCGCCGTGCGCCGTGCTGCGGTGGTGTTCATCTGGACGGCCATGATGCTTCGATGCATGGTTAAATACCGGAACCGTGCCATGCGCTACATTCCCATGGATCTGGGCCATGTCTGCCAGAATGTGCAACTGGCCTCAACGGCATTGGGTCTCGGCTCATGTCCTATCGGCGCTTTTTTTGATGATGATATCAATCGGCTGCTTGAAATCGACGGCGAAGATGAGACGGTGCTGTACCTCATTACAGTAGGAAAACTCTGAAGCCTTTGATAAAAGTCCCTTTTTGTCCGATCCGCCGGTCGAAGATGCCGCTGGCGGTGAGGCGGACAAGTTTCTGCGCCTGCCCCGTGAAATGCGAAGCCTATTCCTCCGGGGTCAAACTTAGATTTCAATCCTCGAAATACTTAAAGTATGGATGCTTGTCCCGGTGGATTTTCATCGGGGCGGTTAAAATCTTCCGCTTCCTTGAACTCGAACAAAAATGAACATTTCTCAAAGGCTTCAGTTTCTATAAATTATAATATTTTAGTTAAGATAGGATTTTTAAAGTTATTTTGCCAGAATTTCAATGATAGGGGGGATCACGGCAGTGGCGATGTCCGTGCGGGAGCCGCCGCCCAAAACCACTTCCAAGCGGCCGCCGGATACCTCTTCGGCGGTTTGTTTCATAAAGCGGGCGATGTCTTCATAACATCGGCTGCTCAAGCCCAGACTGCCGTAATCGCCCTGGTGGGTGTCAAACCCAAAGTACCAGAAAATCAGGTCCGGCTTAAACGCTTTGACGCGCGGATAAAATTCATTTTTTATGTTATCCGCGTATTGCTGGTCGGCATTTGCGGCTTTTTCGTCGCCGTACGAAAATCCCCAATAGCTGCCCGGCGCCCGGATGTCTGCTTTGGTGCCGTCGGATGAGTCGGACGCCATCCCACAGCAGCATACATGGAGCACCTCCGGATCGTTTTTGATGAGATCCCGGGTGCCGTCTCCATGATGAGCATCCGTATCCATGATGGCAAAACGCCGGATGTTGTGGACCTCGCGAAGATAGGTAATGGCAATGACCACATCGTTGAAACAGCAATAGCCGCCGAAATAATCTTTACCGGAATGATGGCCTCCCGCGCCGATGAGGGCAAAGGCATTGTCGATCTCGCCAATACAGATTTTTTCTCCGGCCAGAACCACACCGCCCACCGAGTGCCAGGCGGTTGAACAAAGATGGTCTGCCTCCACGCCCCGGATAAGTTCCGGGGTATGTACCTTCAGTATCCATTTCTCTTCGATGGGGGGCGATTCATACAGCGCGACATTATCGAGAGCCAATAAATGTTCGATGGCGCCAGGGAAATCTTCCAGCCGGGCGCCACGGGTTAAATAGCTTCTGCGACTGAAACTGGGATGGTAAAACACGCCGGTTTTTTTCATTATTATTCCGCTAAAAATCGGAAAGAGCGGGTTTCCCCAACACTTTGAGGTAGGAAGTGTCATTCAGATATGAAACGATCCACTGCCCGCCGGTATAAACAAAACAATTGGTACTGGCTGTATCTTGTTGAATTCGCCAGAAATTACTATTGTCTATCCCTATAAGGCTGCAACAGATGACCTTGTTCGGCACCCGGTGAGCGACCAGGGCGATGTTCTCATTTTGATGTTTTTCAATAAGATGTTCAATGGCGTCCATGACGCGCACCCGAACCCCTTTCAGACTCTCCCCATTGGGAAACGTAACCTCGTGGGGTTTCTTCATCCACAGATTGTAAAGGTCCGGATATTTTTTTTGAACTTCAGCCAGGCTGACGCCTTCCCATTCACCATAGCTGATGTCAACAATGGCCTCAAGGGGAGTGACGGGAATGTTTTGAAATTTGGCTATATTTTCAGCCGTTTCCATGGATCGGGACAAGGGGCTGCTGTAAATGGCGTGGAGTGTTTCGTCTTTGAGGGCTTCACCGGCCAGATGCACTTCTTTTTTTCCGGTTTCATCCAACGGAATATCCATGCGGCCCCGAAATACCTCTTCCAGATTCCAGGCGGTTTGGCCATGACGAACAACATAGACTTTGGTCATTTTCTGAATCTCCGATAGTATTTGCGTTCACAGGACCTTCTTTGGGCCCAACGCCGCTATATTTGTATCGGTTTTGAAATGGATGGGCGCTAACTGACTTCGATCCCTTTTATTTGCCCGTGCAGTTCCCGGGTTTTTTCCTTGCGGGCCCGGTCGCGGTCTTCCGCCAGGCTTTGGATGGCTTTATCGGCGGTCGCCATTTCGGGGTCCGACAGATCTTTCCCCTGGACGAATCCGTCGATGAGCAATCGGTATGCCTGAATCATATTGGCGATCAATGCAACAGGATATTCACGTCCCTGAACTTTTAAGGTTTGCAATCCCAGATCGATATATCGTTTGAGTTCTTCACCCCGAATGGCAAAGGCGATGTTCGGTCGAACCCGGATTCTTTCATTGATGTGGGTAACTTCCGCCGCGCTTTTTCCTTTGCGACGCATCAATTTTTCCCGCTGCGCCTCGGTAAGCAGACAGAAACGAAAACAGCTGCCGCTTCTATCCGGCCATCCCTCGTACTCTGTGATTTCGTTGCCGTCTTCATCGTGATATATTTTTTTAACATAGGAGTCGCTGGTCATTTCATGGAACAGGCAGTTCCCCACTCCACCGATGCATCGATTACCGTGGATCAGTATTTCAGTTAGAACGCCGACATCATCCGCTTCTTTTTTATATGCGGCAAGTTTTTTTACCGTATCGATTTCGGTGCTGGCCACAATCTGAGTGGCGCCGGCATCACGGTAATATTCCATCTCTTTTCTGGTCTGGATATTACAGCCTACACTGGCATGGATGACCAATTCAGGATAATTGCTATGAATGAGTCTCATAAGATCCGGTGTCTTGATAATAACCCCTTCGATGCCAAATTGCGACCATTTGGCCACTTTGTTCAGCACGCGGATAAACTGATTTTCCTGAACTTCCGCATTCACCGCCACACGAATCTTGCCGCCGAGGTTATCGGCGATATGAACCGCTTCTTTGATTTGACTGTCTTCCAGTTCCCAGGCGCACTTTCTTCTGCTGAAACCTTTTGCCCCGACATAGACGGCATTGGCGCCGCTTTGCAACACGGCTTCCACCATTTCAAGGCTGCCGCCGGGAGCCAGCAATTCGTTCATCTTATTAAACCCTCCTTGATGTTCAAACGGTGCTGTTTACGTTCCTGAGAATTAATATAATATTATAAAACATATAAGCGATAAATTCAATATCATTATCTTAAGCGTCAACTGGAATTTTAAAGGCTATGAATCTAAACGTATCTGCGGATACTGTCAAGAAATTTTTATAAAAGCGAGCGTTCAAACGGGATCGTGGGTGGGATATTATTTCTAATGATGTTTGAATTTACTGTTATTTTGCATTTCAAGCATTTTATGATGCAGTCTTTCCGCACGCAAACAAAAGCTTTCCAATTTTGCGGTGATGACCTGGGGAAAAGGCGAGCCGTCGCTTTCTACGGCTAAAAAGGGCAAGTCATCGATATCGGTGAGTAATGATCGGAGTCGGGGATTGCCTCGGTCCGTTGCCAGTTTTCCCTCACGCGTCATGGATTCGCTGAGGAGGGCTTCCGCCAGGCGGTTCGGCATACAACCAAAAGGACCGATGGCGATAACGCCGCAGGTGTGTGACGCGATTTCGGTCAGGGAGCTTCCCACCGTCAGAATGGCTTCACCGGGCAGATTGATCGATAAATGGGGGGATGCGTTGTTGATGACGGTTCGAATGTTTAACGGCGTTGAATGAACCAAGCCTGAAGATGCCAGTATGGATTTGATACGTTTCATGTATCGGGACATATATCTTTTTTTCAGTAAAAACAGCAACTTTTCTCGCATTGACATGTCGCAATCAGCGAGTCCTTTATCCACCAGATAATCCGCATAAAGCACCCACTCGGCAATCGGCGAACAAATGACGGCAAATCCTTTTTTAGCCAACTGTTCCGTTAGATACTGTCGCGACAATCCATCTCTTCGCACAAATATCTCGCCCACAAGAGAAATGACCGGCACGGTTTCCTGCGGGCGTTTGAGAGGTATTTTTCGGATTGCTTCGGCGGTTCGAACGAGTTGATTCTCAAGGGTTGAGAAATCTTTTTCTCCATATGCGTCGATAATCAAGTCCCATTCATTATTAAAAATTTCCATTGCCGATTCAACACTGAGGGCATTGGCCAGCAGCATTGAACGAATATCCTCCATGATATCGGATACCACAACGCCGCACCATGCCCGGAGTTGAAAATCATTGCCCATACCGGCGTAAGAGTTTTCTGATGTGAGTGAAAAGATCGCCACATCCGGTATCTTAAGCCTTTTCACCAGATCTTCCATAAAAATTCGATACTGCCCGAACCGGCACGGACCGGAGCCGGTCAACATGAAATATGCCAGGACGTCATCTGCTTTTTTTTCATTGAAAATATAGTTGAGCATGGTTCCGGTGGTGAGTATCAGGGGCAGGCACTCTTTGCAGGATGTATTTGCCCGTCCGAGTTTCAAAATTGTTTCGTCCGACGGGGGATGCACCACGGCATTGAAGCCACTACTGCGAAATATGGCGGCCAAAGATTCTGTCGCAAGTTTGCCCATGGATGGTATCAGCAGCTTCACACGCGGGTGGGTCATGGGCAGGGCTTCGCCCGAAGATGTGACAACCTTTGGAATGCCGTTATCCATGGCTGTATGGGCCGGCGTAAACATTCGTCTATTTGGCGCCTTAATTTCTTTGACTGCCAGTTGCCGGTATGCGGAGATAATATCGATAAATGCTTCGATCCGGGTTTCCAAGCCGGCATCGGCCGTATGACTGTCCAGTTCAAGGGTTAAAGAAGGCTTGCGGCCCATGATATCTCTGAAATATCCAAGAATAAACGAATCCGGTCCACAGGAAAAGTTGGTGATATACACGCCGAAAAGCTGAGGATGTTTTTTGACTTTCCTGGCCACCTGAAGAATCCGCTGCCCCATTCCCCAGTACATGTGCTCCTTTGAGGGTTCATGGTTGATCGAAAAGAAATCAAAGGGCAGAACCGGGATACCCCGTGATGCGAGTTTGTGGGGAATCCCCATGTGCGCCTCTTCAACGAATCCGTTGTATGGCCGGCCAAAAATCACCACGGCGATCCGCTCCGGATCCGCTTCGAGTTGTTGCAGCATTTTTTCGCCGGCACGTCTCATGTCGGCCATGCAGGCCCTTTGTCGTTTGACGGCGGCCGCAAATGCGGACAATGCGGTTTTTCGTTTAATCCCCATTTGACTGGCCGTTTGAATAAACGTACTTTGGGCGGCCTTCAAACCATCGGTCATATCAAGAAGAGGGCTCAGAAGTTTTGTGCCTTTGGCTTTTATTTCATCGATTTTTTTGCGAAATGTGGCTTGAAGATAGAATGTTTCCCCTTGAACGAAGGGACAAACCTGTGAACTGGAATGGCCGTCAGAGGTGGGAACGGCCTTAAAATGAGGTAAAAAGATGTAATCCGGCGGATTTTCCATTCCGATAAGCGTGTGAAAAAAACCATGCGCCAATTCCGCCGGGTAGCAAAAAGCGGCATTTTTTTGTTCGATCCCTTTTTGGGTATAGGTGTCCGGAACAACAACATCAAATCCGAGTTTTGCAAAAAATGTCGAATACAGCGGATAATACGTGTTGACCAAAAAACTTTTATTGATGGCGACTATCTTTCGGGGTTTTTTTATTTTGTTTTTCCGGATATCCCCGAAGTCATCGGATGTCGGTTGAACACCATATATTTCAAAAACCAGTTGCTGCCGCAGCCTTACCAGATCCAGTTGCTGAACGTTATATTTGATTTTATGACGCAAATTATAATACCGGTTACAGGCGCCGCCGAACGGGTACCGGGTTCCTTCGATATCGATCATGGCGATATCGCATCGGCGATCGCATTTTTCTTTGCCGCCTTTGCAAATAAACGATTTTCCATACCGAACCTGCCGGTTTACCAACACATCAAGATCGAAGTGTTGTTTTCGCAGTATTCCGGCATCAATTCGGTTTTTAACCTCCAGTGCCACACCATAGGCGCCCATAAGTCCGGGTTCCGGGGGAACGATGATGGGTTTACCCACCAAAGAGGCCATGGCAAGGGGTATGGCCTTGTTATAGCAGACACCGCCTTGCATGAACACCTTCTCCCCCACAGGCCGGTTTCCCTTGACCCGGTTCGAGTAGTTCATGCAGATAGAATAGACCAGTCCGGCAACGATATTTTCATGCGCGACCCCTTCGTGAATGGCATTTTTTATGTCCGAGGTGATAAATGCCGCGCACTGATCGTTGAAATTCGGCGGCTTTTTTCCTTTGATGGCGATATCGGCAATATCCTCCATGGCCACCCCCAGGGTCTCGTGGGCGGATTCCTCCAAAAAAGATCCGGTGCCGGCCGAACAGGCTTCATTCATGGCATAATCCGAAGCTACGGCATTGGTAATATAGGTATATTTGGCGTCCTGCCCCCCGATTTCGAAAATAGTATCCACTTTGGGATCAAAATAAACGGCAGCAGCGGCATGGGCGATGATTTCGTTGATAACGCCGTCCGTAAGGGCATGAAGGCCGGCAATTTGGCGGCCGGAACCACAAACACCCAAACCGATTATGGATATTTCCGACGGATCGACGTTTTTCTTAATTTGGTCAAGAATGGCACGGTAACATTGCCGTGAGGCGCCCACCGGATCGCCACTGGTGCGCAAATAGATGGTAGCGAGCATTGCATCATCCGATTTTCGCAAAAGTATCGCCTTGGTGGTGGTGGACCCCACATCAAGACCCAGTATGCATGTGTCCCCGGCCTGAATCGTGCCTTTTTCGATGGTTTTAAATTCTACCATGTGGCTGAAATTTTTCAGTGGCGGAAGCGTGTCAAAGGATGCCGTTTCCCTGCCAAACAGATCGGATATGCCGGCCAAGGCGGTCGTTTCGTGTTCCAGACCCCAGAGCGCGGCGCCCAGCGCTTCAAAATAGGGGGCTTCATCCGGAACGATCAATCCGGGAATCTCCTTGCGCAACCGATCGACCATCATCAGATTCCGAGCCGTTCCGCCGGTGAGCATGATGTTTTTTCTATCCACATTCTTCAAAAGCTCTAGAATTTTTTTGGACATCATTCGGCAGAGGCCGGCGGTTACTTTTGATTTGGGAATTCCTTTGTTGGTGGCGTGGGTACAATCGGATTTACAAAAAACCGAACAACGTCCGGAGACAAGATACGGCTCGGTTTTGGTGGCGAAGTGGGTTGCCTCTTCTAAAGAGACGTCCATTCTTCGCAACTGCTGGAGAAAGAATTCTCCGGTTCCGGAGGCACACTTATTGCCGGTAAGAACGTTGGAGATTTGACCGAAACGGTTCAGAACATACACCATAAACGTCTCACCGCCGGCGGAAACCACTGCCGGGCAGATGACATCCGGCGGTTTGATAAACCGGTAGGCATATTCCACGGCTTCAGGTTCCGGTATGGAGGTCAAATTGACAAATGAACGAAATCGTCTGCCAGTGGCGACAATCTTATCGAAGGTGTTCAGATCGAAACCGTTGATGGCTCGAAGCAGGGTCTTTTTAGGATCTCCCTCGTGGGGATAGACGGAATGCTTTACGATCTTAAAATTATTGTTGTGCGGTGTCGCGGTGTTTGTATCGGGGTGCCGGTCCTTTTCCAACTGGACAAGGGAGACGGTCGAAGCACCGAGGCATACCCCCAGCGACGTTATCTTGCCGTTGGAAGGGCTTTTAGGATGCAGCGCCTTTGAAACTTCATACTCCATGGGAATTCAAAAACCAAACGAAAATAGACATATTGTTATGAAACGAACAAAGTTGCGTCAAGATGATATCCGAATCAAATTCAAAATATAAAAAAAAATAAATCGCGTGTCAAAGAAAAAGTCTTTATCCCTGAAAGGAAATGCCCAGTTTATCCTTGTTTCAGCGTTTGTTCCATGGTATCAAAGATCCCTTGAATAGGCGAGCTGTTTTTTTCAGCCGGACCAGCAATGCGAGGTTCCGGATCTTTTGCATTTTTTTGGTCAGATGACAAGCGCCGCGAGCTTAATGGGAGCTTGCATCATAATGCCACCAAATTTAAAAGCATGAATCGATTGTGAGCGGAAGATGAAAAGGAGGAAATATAGATGGCCCATTTAAGCAGAAGCGCAGGCATTATTCTGGTTATCGTCGTCGGGATTGTCGTTCAGTTAATCTTTTCTATGGCGGACATCAGAGATACACCGAGCAAGGCTGTTGTCGAATTCAGTAAAGCCTATTTTAACCTTGACAAGTCAATGGCAAAAAGAATCTGTAAAAAAGAACTTGTTTCCAAGGATGGTAATGTGGTCGATCAATATTTATACCATGCCGCTCAAACGGCGAAAGCGCGCGGATTTAACATTGATTTTCTGAAGAACAAACTGTATCATATCGAAACCGAAACCATTTCAAAAACCAATACCGAAGCTCAAATTCGAATTACCGGCAGAATAAGAGTTGCGATAAATTCCATTTACCCGGTGATTGCGCAAATGTTCAATATCGGCGCCACGCACAAAGTGGATCAAATCATTCATGTCATTAAGGAAAACGGGCAATGGAAAGTTTGCGGCAAGCTTTTTTCTTTGACTTCTGCATGAAACCTGCCCATAAATAAAAAATTTCGTGTATGCTTACGCCAAATTAAACATCGCTTTTTCAGCGCAGTGACGAACATGAATATAACTTATGCTCGTATTCGTCAACGAGCCCGTCAGATTGTCAACCGGTATCCATCCCCTGATTTTTATCAAGACTATTCTTTTGCCGACGAATTATCCCGACAATATCTTGAAACAAATCCATTCACAGAGAAACTCCAATCATGTGTTGCCGAACACCTGGAAGATAACTTAGGCCATGGGATTGAACACGCATTAAAAGTCGCCATTGATGCCGGAACATTAATGATTATTGAAAGTCTCCTGGTGGGCCGCCCGGAAAAATTTATCAAACGGAGGGTCGTCATCGTCCAATGTGCCGGTCTGTTGCATGATATTCAGCGGAAGCACGAAAATCACGCGATTAAAGGCGCTGCTTTTGCAAAGCAGGTGTTGAAAGTTTTTCCGTTTAAATCTGATGAAGTCGATGATATCTGCCGGGCGATTCGAAATCATGAAGCCTTTAAAAAATCGGAAAATACCGGCACGCCGGAAGGTGCACTGGTATCCGACTGTCTTTATGACGCTGATAAATTTCGTTGGGGGCCGGACAACTTTTCAGATACGGTATGGGCTATGGTATCTTTTTCCAACATTCCTATTGCCCAGTTTATGGATCTTTATCCCGAAGGAATGAAAAAACTTTCCAAAATAAAAAACACCTTTCGTACGATCACCGGGAAAAAATACGGCCCCCAGTTTATCGATATCGGGCTTGCCGTCGGTAAGGAATTGTTTGATGTTATTCAAAAGGAATATTCGGATTTGCTGTAGCCCGTTATTCCTAAGGTTTGTATGAAAAACAAAGTGCATTCAAATGCTTTCCATGTCCTGATGAAATTGCTTAAAGGGGCCGCACTTTTTGTTTCGGTCATGTCGGTATTCGGCCTGCGTTCCGGCGTTTGCGGTGAAGTGAAAGATCTTCCTTTTCAGCCGGGAGAAAAACTGACCTTTCAGCTCAGATGGACGATTATACCGGCCGGAGAGAGTACCCTCGAAGTACTTCCCATGGAAACCATTAACGGTATAAAGGCCTATCATTTTTTGCTGACCGCAGAATCAAATGCCTTTGTCGATGTATTTTACAAGTTGCGTGACAGAATAGACGCCTATGTAAGCGCCGACGTGACTCACTCGATCCTGTACAAAAAAAAGCAGAATGAAGGGAAATCCCACAGGGATATTGTTGTAAAATTCGATTGGCAGAACAAAAAAGCGCAATATACCAACTTCAAAGAAAAACTGGCGCCCATCGACATATTGCCCGGATCATTCGATCCGCTATCCGCCTTTTATTTTATTCGATTAGTCGATTTCAAAGGAAAATCAACCATCGAACGCCCCATAACAGACGGGAAAGAATGTATCATCGGCAGACTTTCCGTTATAAAACGAGAGACCATTCATGTGAAATCCGGCACATACGACACATATCTCATAGAACCCGAAATAAAACATATCGGTGGCGTATTTGAGAAAAGCAAAAATGCAAAAATTAAATTGTGGGTGACTGCGGACAAACGAAAAATTCCTGTAAAAATAAAAAGCAAAGTGGTTGTCGGGAGCTTTGTGGGTGAGCTGGTGTCGGCGACAGGTTTAAAATGAGACCTTTGAAAAACGCCCCCTTTTGCCCAATCCCGGCGTCAGGCAAAATTGAACATTTTTCAAAGGTCTCATAGATATGGTGTCAAATAAAGTCCATGGGAGATAAAAACGTGTTTAAAAACGGCTCCTTATCCAACATATTGGTTTTAGACCTGTCCCGCTTGCTGCCGGGCCCGTTTTGTTCCATGATTCTGGCCGATCATGGTGCGCGGGTGATTTCAGTGGAGGACAGACGGTTTTTATCGGACGATTTTTTCATTTCAACGGTCAATCGAAACAAAGAACATATGACCCTAAACCTGAAAACCCCCCAAGGCAAAGAAATTTTTTTTCGCTTGGCGGCCAAGGCCGATGTCCTGATGGAAGGATTTCGACCGGGGGTTGTTCACCGGCTCGGCATCGACTATGACACGGTGAATAACATCAATCCCGGCATTATTTACTGTTCCATAACCGGCTACGGACAAAACGGAACTTACCGAAACCGAGCCGGACATGATGTGAATTTTATGGCTTATTCCGGCGTGCTGGATCTTATGGGCGAACCGGACCGGCCGCCGTCCATTCCAGTTGTCCAGGTGGCGGATATCGCAGGCGGCGGGATGAACGCGGCCATCGGTATACTTTTGGCGTTGTTTGCCCGGGAAAGGACCGGAAAGGGCCAATATATCGATATTTCCATGACCGATGGCATGATTAGCCTTCTGTCGCTGGATCTTTTTTTATATCAACACACCGGAGAATCTCCCAAACGCGGCGAATCCACGCTTTCCCACCGTTTCGCTTTTTATAATACTTACGAGACCGCGGACGGACGATATATTTCCATTGGCGCCGTGGAGAATCGTTTCTGGAAACAACTTTGTGAACATTTGGGAGTTCCTGAATATGCCGGGCTCCAGTACGATGAAAAACGTCGGGATGAAATTATCGATGTGATGCGAAAAATATTCAGGAAAAAGACACTGGCCCAGTGGGAGTCTGAACTTGCAGATCTCGATGTCTGTTGGGGCCCTGTACGGAATCTTAAAGAAGTGCTGGCGGATCCCTATTTTCGGGAAAGGGAAATGGTTGTTGACATGATTGGGAAAAATGGCGAAAAGATTGCCAACCTTGGGGTGCCGATCAGGCTGAGCGAAACGCCGGGCTCGATTCGGAGCATGCCGGTGGCGTTTGGAGAGAGCACGGTTTCCATTCTCCGTGAACTCGGATATTCGGGAAACCAGATCGCATCTTTTGAAGAAAAGGGAGTTTTTTGAATAGGATAAAATATGAAAAAGATTTTGGTAATTTCCCCTGAAAATGGTGAGTTAAATACGATTTCCGGCTTTTTGAAGGATGTCGTTCCCGGCGGTCCCGTCGTTTTCACCCAATCCGGGACCGAAGGGTTGAAAAACGCAAAAGCCGAATCTCCGGAAATTGTGCTGCTGGATTTTGGGATAAAAGAGATGGATCGATATGAGGTGTGCAAAAAGCTTAAATCAGACCATATCACAAAACACATCCCGATCCTCATGATGACCGATACCGTGTCGGACGCAAAAAGTTATATTCAGGGATTGGAAGCCGGCGCAGACGGTTTTTTTCAGAAACCCATAGACAAATCCGAGTTGACGGCTCAGATGAACATGGCGCTGCGAATCAATCGGCTGGAGAAAGAAAAAGCCGAACTTAAACAGCAGCTTCAACAGGCTCACAAGATGGAAGCCATCGGGACTCTGGCAGGGGGTATTGCCCATGAGTTTAACAATATTCTCTTCCCGATCATCGGTTACACCGAGATGTGCATGTTTGACGTACCTGAAAACAGTAAAGCCCATAAAAATCTGTCAGCAGTCCTAAAGGCCGCCGATCGGGCCAAAGAACTGATCCAGCAGATTCAAAATTTCAGTACAAAAGAAGAATGCAAGAGAAAAAATTTAAAGATTCAGTATGTTATAAAGGAGTCGCTAAAGCTGTTGCGGGCCTCTCTTCCGTCGACCATTGATATCCGGCAGGAAATCGATAAAACCTGCGGGCCGGTGTCGGCCGATCCATCAGAAATCCAGCAGATCATCATGAATCTTTCCGCCAATGCCTATCAAGTCATGGAAGAAAAGGGCGGCGTGATGGAATTTGCCCTTTCGGAAATGCCTTTGGATTCCGGGGATTTTTTATCCGAAGTCGGTTTGAGCGCCGGATCTTATCTTAAGCTGGCGGTCATTGTCAAAGGAGCCGGCCTTGAACATGCCGAAGCAAAATATATCTTCGATCCGTATCACCGCATCCGGGATGACAGTGAGGGTGGCGTGACGGGTCTGGGCATCATTTATGACATTGTTCATCGGTATGGGGGGAAGGTGCAGGTCGGCTCTATCGCGAATCAGGGGATAACCGTTGATATTTATTTGCCGGTAATCGATACGCCTTCGGTCAATATATCTGAGATGTCCGCTGAAGCACAGATGCCTTTTGGCCATGAAAGGCTTTTACTGGTCGATGACGAAGAAGACATCATTGAAATGATGCATGCACTGTTTGAAGAACTCGGTTATCGCGTCGATTCGACGACCAGCAGCATAGATGCCCTGGATCGGTTCCGGAAAAATCCCGAGACGTACGACATGGTGATCTCCAACCTGACCATGCCTCAGATGACAGGAATGGAGCTGATCCGGAGATTGCGTCTCTTCCGTCCCGATATTCCGGTGATTGTATGTACGGGATTCGATGAAAAAATCGCCAAGGACCAGGCCGCGCAATTGGGGATCGACGCTCTGGTCATCAAGCCGGTTCGGATTGCGAAAATAGCAGGAAAAATCCGGGATATCCTGGACCGAGACCAAAACATGGACCGAAAATAGATGGATTATGTTTTGGCGGTTTTATCCGGGAATTCACACAGATCGTAAAGCGGACAGGTGGGGCATTTAGGCTTTCTCGCCGTACATATGGCTCTTCCGAAATAGATCAGCTGTAAAGAAAAGTCGTTCCAATTTTCTTTGGGAATGATTTCCATCAGATCATATTCGATTTTAACCGGGTTGTTGCTTCCGGTAAATCCGAGTCTTTTTGATATTCTTGCCACATGGGTATCCACAACCATCCCCGGAATATTGAATGCGCTGCCGAGGACCACATTGGCGGTTTTTCGTCCCACTCCGGGAAGTTTTACCAGTTGGTCCAGGATTTGAGGCACCCGGCTGTTATGTTTTTCCAGAAGATGTTTTGAACAGTTTTTAATGTTTTTGGCTTTGTTTCGAAAGTAGCCGGTGGGCCGAATCAGCGCCTCAATGGTTTCATTGGAGGCGCTTGCAAAATCCTTCGGTGTTTTTAATCGCTGAAATAACACTTTCGTCACCTGATTCACTTGTTTATCCGTACACTGGGCGGACAATATGGTCGAGACCAGAAGTTGAAAAGGATTGGCATGATGAAGCTGAGTTTTGACTTCAGGGTAGGTTTTTTTGAGTATCTGTTGAATTTTTAAAGCGCGGGCCTTATCTTTATTTAAAATTGTTTGTTTCGCCATTATCGATCCTTTTTATTTTTGAATTCATCTATATCATGAATTTGTCATCAAAAAAAGTGAAGGCTTTGGGGCTTTGTTCCGGCGGGTTGGACAGTATGCTGTCCGCCCTGTTGCTGAGAAAACAGGGTGTCGACGTCCAATGGATAACGTTTGAAACCCCTTTTTTTTCATCCACCAAAGCAAAAGAGGCTTCAAAAACCACGCGGATACCGCTGATGGTTAAAAATATTACATCGGCCTATATAGAGATGCTCAAAAATCCGCGTTGCGGGTACGGGAAGAATATGAACCCGTGTTTGGACTGTCACGCACTGATGTTCAACCTGGCAGGCAGTAT
>Ga0307440_1000137_pt1 | contig 32125 bp, 33 predicted proteins | sample SalMarWE160410MG_FD_202150 | JGI IMG/M metagenome (GOLD analysis project Ga0307440, IMG submission 202150) | Salt marsh sediment microbial communities from the Plum Island Ecosystem LTER, Massachusetts, United States - WE1604-10 | ecosystem: Environmental > Aquatic > Marine > Intertidal zone >...
CCCTGAAGTTGACGAAGAAGGAGCAGTCGGACCTGATCGCGTTCCTGAAGAGCCTGACCGATCCGAGGCTCAACCATATCCACAGGCCCTGGCTGCCGTAACGCGGGTCCGCTTCAGCGGGCGCATGAAAAAAGGGCGGATCCCGATGGGTCCGCCCTTTTCCTTTATCCACTGACCGGCGTTGGCCGGCTCCCATCCATGCTCAGCGATTCTTCTGGGAGCTCACGGCCGACGGCAGCTGCAGGATGACGCCGCCTTGCTGGATGGAAAGGGTCTTGATGCGGTCGCTCATCTCCGCGACCTGGCGGCGCAGGGCGTTGTTGTGCCGGTCATGATAATCGAATGCGATATAGGTGACGCCATGCATCTGCTTCAGGAAGGCCTGCGGATCATTCTTGGCCGGCGGCAGTGGCAGGGCCCCCGAGCGTGTGGCCAGCATGGTCCGTCCCGGCCACTGGCTGGCGATCAGGATCGGTTTGCCGGCATCCCTGGTCAGCTCGACCAGTTCCGAAATCACCTCGTCGGTCGGGCGCAGCCGGTGATCCGCCTTGAGCAGGAAGCGCTCCTTGTCACCGGTGATGAAAATGAACGACAGAACGAACACGGCCAGTGCGACCAGGCCGCGCCTGGCCGTGATATTCGTCGTGCTGAAACGGGAATTCACGGTGACCAATGCCTTGATACCCTCGTACAGGATCAGCAGCAAGGCCAGCTGGGACCATGCCTGATTCGCCGATACCAGACCGAACGCGATGCCGAAGATCAGCATCATCGGGAACAGCTCGCGCGAGCGGCGCAGGGCCACGATGACGGCGACGAGCAGCAGAATGGCGGAGATCAGGCCAAAGCCGAGCGGCATGGACTGGAAGAAGGAAAGATCCCCGATCAGGATCCCGGCCAGGGCATGGATGGGATTGTTGAAGGTCTCGAGATCAGGCCAGCCCATGCGGCTGAGCAGCACGAATGCGATGATGGTGCCCATGCCGGCGATCAGGGCGATCTTCCTGCGCGCGTTTCCGCCGTCATGGCGCAGCCACGACCAGCCGACGGCAAACGCCATGCCGAGCCCCGCCGGATGCATGCTGGCGGCGAGGGCGAGCACCAGGATCATCAGGAAGTAGTAGCCCGAGACCGTGCGCGTCGAATCGCGCAGGTAGCTGTCCAGCCAGGCGGCGGCAATGGCACAGAAGGCGAGGTAGTTGCCGGCGCCGATGCTGTCGGTCTGGGAAATGGTCAGTGGCGCCACCAGCCACAGCCCGGTGGCGAACAGCGCCGTCTCTTCGTCGAGGTGCTTCTCCGCCCAGCGGTAGAGCATCAGTGCCGTGGCGAAGGTCAGGTACATGGTCAGCACCTTGGCGGCGGTCAATTCCCCGATCCAGTGAAAATTCAGCGGTGCGAACAGCAGGGCGCGCATGTCGGGGAAGCCGAGCACCGCCACGGGGCTGACGACCTCCGAACCGATCGCCCAGTTCAGCAGCAGGCCCCGTGCCGCCCCTTCGTCGATGCCGAAGCGGTTGTAATGAAACAGGGCGAGGTAGACGAGGGAGAGCAGGCACAGGGCGGCCAGTCCGATGTGCCGTGGCAGGATGTGCGGGAGTTTCATGGTGAGCGTGGCTCCTCTTGAGTGTTCGGCGGTGCATCCTAGCCACGATCGCCGGATCGAACCAGCGGGCGGGGTCTCAGGCGCTCAGCCTTCCTTGTGCAGCATGTGCAGGAAGAAGTTCAGCGCCATCCCGAAGATCCCGCCCAGCAGCATGACGCCGCTGATGGCCGTGCCTACGAGGACCCACGGGGAAGGGGCCTCGTTGATATGCCGGTGGGCCAGCAGCCAGAAGAACAAGATGCACAGCACCAGCCCGATGATCGCGACGATCTGGTAGCGCCGGATCATGATCTTCCATGTTTCCAAGGTGACGGGTTGTTTCTGTTTCATATGCTCCCCTGACCGTGAGCATCATACCCGCTCCTGCCGATGGTTCCAAGGCAGCTGCCGTGCTTGCCGTCCGGGCCTCCGCCCGATCCGTGGATACTGTTTGCACATTACAGGGGGCGCTTTTAAGATGGATGCATGCAAACCATGCAGGAAGCACGCGGTGCCCAAGAGAGTCTCGATCTAAGCGTTTTATCCGACCTGCGAACGAACATCGGCCGCCGCGTGGTGGGGCAGACCGATGTCATCGATCGCATGCTGATCGGCTTGCTGGTCGGGGGGCACCTGCTTCTCGAAGGGGCGCCGGGCCTGGCCAAGACCACGGCGGTCAGGGCCATCGCCGACTGCATCGACGTGGATTTCCACCGCATCCAGTTCACACCCGACCTGTTGCCGGGGGACCTGATCGGCACCGAGGTGTTCCGGCCACAGAATGCCAGCTTCGAATTCGTGCGCGGCCCCATCTTCCATTCGATCCTGCTGGCCGACGAGATCAACCGGGCGCCCGCCAAGGTGCAGTCGGCATTGCTCGAGGCGATGCAGGAGCGCCAGGTGACCGTGGGCAATGTCACCTATGCGCTGCCGGATCTTTTCTGGGTCATCGCCACCCAGAACCCCGTCGAGCAGGAAGGGACCTTCCCCCTGCCCGAGGCGCAGATGGACCGTTTCCTGATGATGGTGTGCCTGGACTATCCCGATCGGGATGACGAACTGCAGATACTCAACATGCACGAGGAGAACATCGAGGAGGCCAAGCTGGATCCCGTGATCCATCCGGACGGCGTGTTCGCGCTGCGCAAAGGGATCCGCAAGGTGTTCATGGCACCTGAACTGAAGGGCTACATCGTGGATCTGGTGGCGGCGACGCGCGACCCGGGCCGCCTGGATGCCGAGCTCGATGGCACGGTCGAACTGGGGGCCTCTCCCAGGGCCTCCATCGCCCTGGCCCTGTGCGCGCGCGCCCATGCCGCCATTCACGGGCGTGACTATGTCAGCCCCCATGACATCCAGAGTATCGCCGTCGACGTGCTGCAGCACAGGATCGTGCTCAGCTTCAACGGCATCGCTTCCCGCTGGGACCGGAAACGCATGATTCAACGCTTGGTGGAGTTGGTGCCAGTCCCCTGATGTGATGGACCCCCTTCTGGAAGCACACCGGGCTTTCCTGCCCGATCAGACGGAACTGGCCCGACTGGAGATGCAGGCCATGCATCTCCGTACCCTGCAGTACGGCCGTACGGGTGAGAGCCTTCCCAATCAATCCCATTCCCATTTCCTCGGCCGCGGCCTGGATCTGGAGAAGGTACGTGCCTATTCGCCGGGAGACGATATCCGCGCCATGGACTGGCGGGTCACTGCCCGTACCGGCAAACCGCATGTCAAGATCTACCGGGAGGAAAGGCAGAAGGTCATGGTGCTGGTCGTGCAGACATCGGGCTCGATGCTGTTCGGTTCGGCCACCACGACCAAGCTGGCGCAGGCGGTGCGCCTGGCGGCACTGCTGGCCTTCACGGTCCAGCGGCGTCGCGACCGGGTCAGCGTGCTGCTATCGGGCGACCTGGGGGGCATCGAAATCCCGCCGTGTTCCCCTCGCGACGCCATGTGGCGGATGATGGATTATCTGAGCGGCGGCAGCGAATGGGCGGTGCATTCCCTGCCCTTGGGGCAGCGGCTCGCGTCCATGCCGCGGGGACGGGCGGTGGTGATGCTCTCCGATTTCATCGGCTGGGACGAGGAAGGCTGGCGGGGGCTGCGGCAGGCCGCCGCACGCCACCGCGTTTCCGCCATCCAGGTCTACGATCCGCGCGAGTGCGCGATACCGGACATGGGCCTGGCCCGGATGTCGGACCCGCAAGGCGGTGCGCCTTTCCTGATCAATACCGGCCATCGTCGGGCGCGGGAGGACTATGCCGCGCGCTGGGAAGCGCACCGCCAGGAACTGTTCCGCAGGCTGGCGCTGGCGCGGGCCCCCTGCTGGGCCATCTCCACCTCGGATGATCCTTCCATATGCGTCGGGCAGATGGCCGGCCTGTTCACCCATTGATGTCACTCTCCGTGCTGCCGGCGATTGCACCGCCCGATGCGCCCCTGGCGCCGGGCTGGTGGCCGTTGCCGCCCGGCTGGTGGCTGCTCGGCACCGTCCTGTTCATGCTGGCGGCGTGGCTGCTGCTGATGCTGATGCGGCGCTTCCTCTCGCGCCGGGGACGACGCGATCGGCAGCCGGACGTCAGGGTCATGGCCCTGGCGGCGCTGGACGAGCTGGAGCGTCGGAAATCGGCCGGCGACCGCGAAACGGCATACCGGCTCAATGAGATCCTCAGGGCGTCACTGCTGGATGCCCAAGCCCCGCAAACCTGGCGGCCGTTCACGCCCAGGGACGATGTCGGCGTCGACGAGCGGGAATGGACGGCATTCTGGGACGAGCTGGAGATGCGTTATCGCCGAACGGGCACGGCGGACGACGACAGGGCGCGCCGGCAACGATGGCTGGCGGTGGCGCGCACATGGCTCGAAGGCCTTCCTGTTCGGGACGATATGGAGGTCCGGCCGTGATGGGGACGATCGGGCACCTGCACCTGCAGCACCCGTGGGGGCTGCTGCCATTGCTGATGCTGCCGTGGCTCTTGTGGGCCGGTTTCTCACGGCGGGGAGAGCTTCGCAGCCTGATGCATCCGGGCGCGGCATGGTTGAAGGCATCGTTTGCGGCGAACAGGGCGACGAGCCCGAGGATGCTGATGGGGCTGATAGCCATGGCGTGGCTGGCGTGGAGCCTGGCGTTGGCCGAGCCGCAGTGGGCCAACGGCGAGGCTTCCGTCAGCCGGTACGGCCGGGACATCATGCTGCTGGTCGACCTGTCCGGCAGCATGGTCATCAGCGATTACTCCGGTCCCGGCGGCGATATCAGCCGCCTGCAGGCGGTCAAGCAGGTGCTGAACCCGTTCATCGAGGAGCGGGCCACCGACCGCATCGGCCTGGTGGTGTTCGGTGAGCAGGCGTACGTGCAGACACCGCTGACGTACGACCATGCGCTGGTGCGAACGCTGCTGGACAAGACCCATATCGGTTTGGTGGGCGACCGGACGGCGATCGGCGACGGCATCGCCCTGGCCGTCAAGCACCTGAAGCATGCCGCGGATACGCGCAAGGCCGGCGGCGGGCAGGTCATCATCCTGCTGACCGACGGGCGCAACAATGCGGGCACGATGACGCCAGCCCATGCGGCGGAGCTCGCCCGTGCGTTCGGTATCCGCATCTATACCGTCGGCGTGGGATCGGGCAGCGGCGACGGTGCCACGGACCTGGATGAACCCGGCTTGAAACGGATCGCCGACATCACCGGCGGCAGGTATTTCCGGGCCACGGATTCGACGGCGCTGACGCAAGTGGCCGTCGAGATCAACCGCCTGGAGAAGGTGCCGGACAAGCATACGTCCTATTTCGATACCGTGGAGCTGTACCCGGAGTGTGTGATCGCCGGCCTGGTCCTGCTGGCCATCGCGTTCGTGCGCGGACGCAGCCTGGCGGCCATGCCGTAATGGACGCCTTGATGCAGTGGGTCTCGCTGGCCGTCGAGCAGTTCAACTGGAGACAGCCCGGCTGGCTAAACCTGTTGCCGCTGGTGGCGCTGGCGGCGGCCTGGTGGCGGCATCGCGGCGGTCCCTCCCACAGCATGGCCCGTCGGCTCAGCCTGTATGCCGATATCCGCTTCTGGCCGCTGGTGGTGCGTGGCGCCGATGCCCGTGCACTGGCCAACCGGCCGCCATCACCCGGGACCGGCATTGCCCCGTGGATCGCCACCGGCCTTATCGTGATCGCCCTGGCGGGGCCACGCTGGCTGCACGAGAAACAGACGGTGTTCCGCGAGGGTGCCGATATCGCGGTCGTCATGGACATCTCACGCTCGATGGATACCCGGGACATTCCACCGGACCGCCTGACCCGGGCGAAGGAAGAGCTGCAGGACCTGTTGGCCAGGCTGCACGGCGACCGCGTGGCCTTGGTGGCGTTTGCCGGCCGGGCCTTCACCATCGTGCCGCTGACGGCGGACTATGGCGCCGTCGAGCGCTTCGCCGAGCAGCTGAGCCCGGACATGGTCACCGATCAGGGCAGCAACCTGGCCGCCGGCCTGCGGCAGGGTCTTGCGGCCCTCAGCTCGGCGCGCGGCCGGGGACGGGCCGTGGTGCTGTTGAGCGACGGCGAGGACCATGACCATGCGGCCGCCCTGGCCGCCGCGGCCAGGCTGGGGCGTGATGGCGTCCCCCTGTTCATCCTCGGGGTGGGTACGACCGAAGGCGGACTGATTCCGGCAGGTGACGGCAGGTTCGTGCACGACAGCCATGGCCGCACCGTGCTGAGCCGGCTGGAGGAGGAGCATCTGAAGGATCTGGCTCAGGCGGCGGGCGGAGTATATGCGCGGATCCGCTGGGATGATGCCGATTGGCAGGCGCTATACGACCATGGCATCGAGCGTATGGTGACACGGACGCGGACCGCATCGCGTTCAAGGGCGCGCTGGCGCGAGGAGTATGGATGGGCATTGTTTCCTGCCATGCTGATGTTCGGCTGGTGGTGGAGAGGGAGATTCAGGCAATGGCTGGCCTGATGCCTATTCGCTGGCCCGGCTGGCCATGGCCGTGCGCGTGCGTGGTGGTGCTGGCCTTGCTGGGCTGGCCCGCCCCGGCTTGCGCAGGCTGGTTTGTCCGCGACAACCAGATCGCCTTTGATCTGTCCCGGGAGGGGCATGATCGCCAGGCCCTGAAGCACTGGGACCGCAGCGCCGAGGGCTGGTACGGCAGGGGAACGGCCCTGTTGCACCTGGGACGGGCGCAGGAGGCCGAGCAGGCCTTCCGCCTGAGCCTGGCGCTGGCACCCCACAAGACCGGCTTTTCGGATCAGCGGGCAATGCCCGCGGAACGCAAGACCGGCTTCATGGCCAGCCTCTGGTATAATCTGGGCAATGCCCTGTATGCTCAGGGCAGGCTCGCCGAGGCGCGCCAGGCCTGGCTTTCGGCATTGCGTTTCCGGCCCGGCCATGCCAAGGCCCGCCATAATCTGGAGATTGTGGATCGCCTTCTGAAGCAACGGGAGGATGAGCCGCAGGCGCTGGCCGGCCTGACTGCGAACAAACGCAAGCAGGCGGGCGGCGACAAGTCGCCCAAGGGCGGGGCGCCGCAGCAACAGCAGCCGAACGTGCAGCACGGGCTGCTGCCGATGCACGGGCCGGGTTCGTCAGGCAAGGCAGGATCCCCCGGCGCGTCGGGTTCGGGAAAGAAGCAGGGCGGCACGGGCGCCTCCAGGATGGCATCGTCCAGGCAGGAGGGGCGCGGCGCGCCGCATCGGTCTTCCCATCCCGCTGCGCCGGGGAGCGGCCATGCGGCCGGGCAAGGCCGTGGACATCAACGCGCGCAGCCGCCCGGCGGCAAGGGCATGAGCCCCGCGCAGGCGTCGAAGGAGCTCGGAATGATCAATGAGGGGATCAGCGTGTTTCTGCGCCATCGCTTGCAGGAAAAGCCATCTGAGGCTGAGTCCGGATCCGGAGGCGAACCGTGGTAAGGCGGTGGCTTGCCGCCGGTGCGATGCTGTTGCTGCTTCCCGCCTATGCTGCCGGCGCGGAACTGGAGGCGACGGTCGACCACAACCGGATCGGCAAGAACGACATGATCCTGCTCGCCGTTCGCCTGACCGGAGATGACGGGAACTTCCAGCTCGACACCAGCCCGCTGGACAAGGATTTCTATGTCATCCCCAAGGGCAGCGGCCGCAAGGCCGGGGAATGGCGCGAACTGCGTTTCCAGCTCGGGCCGAGGCATGCGGGGGCCCTGACCATTCCGTCGCTGACGGCGACATTGCATGATCAGGTCCTGACCACCCGGCCATTCACCGTGACCGTGCTGAACCAGGCCGGCAGTGTCGATGACGCGCGTCTGTGGATCGAGACGCACATCGACCACGCCGCCGTCTGGCAACGGCAGCAGGTCGTCTACCGTTTCACCGTCCTGAGCACGAACCCGATCATGTCCCCCCGGCTGGTGCCGCCGGATTTCAGCGGCTTCAAGGTGACGGCCATCAAGGAGAACGTGCCCGGCGAGCGGGTCGTCGGCGGGCGCAGGGTGCAGACGACGGACTATGCCTACCTGCTGTTTCCGAAACAGTCCGGCGATCTTTCGATCCCGGGTCCGGTCATCAAGGCGACGCTGGTCCAGACGGCGAAGAGTTGGCGTGTTGCCGCCGGGCAGGCCAGCATCGGCGACGAAAAGCACGTGTTCCGCTCCAAGACGGCGACGGGAGCGACGCAGGATCTCCATGTCAGGGCGTTGCCGGCGGCGGCGAAGGGCCTGCCGGTCGGGGTGCTGTCGATCCATTCCGGCATATCCGAGGCCCAGGCCATTGCCGGTGAACCGCTGACCTGGACGGTCGATGTCCAGGGCACGGGGGTGTCGAGCGAATACCTGCCGGATCTGAAACCCATGATGAAGCTCGGCGGATCGTTCAAGACCTACACCGAAACCCCGGATATCTCCGTGACCAAGCGCCTGAGCGGGATGGTATCGAGCATGATATGGCGGCAGGTGGTGCTGCCGCAGAATGCGGGAGGATTGTCGCTGCCGGCGATCACGTTGTCCTACTTCGATCCGGTGCATGGCCGTATCGCTGAGGTGACGGCGCCGGCGGTGCAGTTGACCGTTTCGCCACCGCGGCAACAGGAAGGGGAGGTCGTGTTCCGGGCCGATCCGACCAGGCGCGGATACGGCGGGCTGCTTATGCAGGGGATCTCGCCCTGGTGGAAATGGATCGCCCTGGCGATGGCGCTGCTGTGGCTGGCGACACTGGCCCTGTGGCTGTTGCCGAGGCGTGGAATCGCCGGCTGGTTCCGGGGCAGGAAGCAACGGCGCGCATCGATGCGGCAGGTCCTGTCGGCCCGGGATGCCTTCGAGCAGTTTGCACGCATCAAGGCCATGCTGGGCCTGCCGGCGAGGCTTTCCCCGCTCGGTCTTCTGGAGCTGTATCCCCAATTGCACGACGAGCGGATCGGATCGTGGCTGGAGCGGCTCGAACAGGGGCGGTATGCCGCGGGCGATGCCGCGCCGCCGGTTCTGGATGACCGGGAAGTCCGCCGCATCCGGGCGATGATCTCCGAGCGGGATGTCGCCGTTCCGCGCGTCTTCCAAGCGCGAGAATTCGGGCGCATCGGTGTCGACGGCTAGGGCCGGCTAGGAGGGGGGCCCTCCCGTCAGCATCCGCTCGAGCTGGCTCCGGTTGCCGAGGATGTCGGCCAGGGTGTAGCGGTCCAGCACGTCCATGAAGGCCTTCCTGGCCTGATGCACCGCCCGTTTCAAGGCACAGGCCGCGGCGATCGGGCAGGTGTTCATCTCCTGATCAAAGCATTCCAGCAGGTTCATATGCGGCTCGGTCGTCCGCACGACGTTGCCGATCACGATCTCGTTCACGGGCTGCCCGAGGCGGATGCCGCCCGACTTGCCGCGTGTGGTGTGCACGTAGCCGGTCTGTCCGAGGTGGTGGACGACCTTGACCAGGTGGTTGCGCGAGATGCCGTAGGCCTCGGATATCTCGCTGATGGTCGCCTGATGCTCGGGCCTCATGCCGAGGTATACCAGCACGCGCAACGAATAATCGGTGTACAGGGTCAGCTGCATGTTCATAACATATATTCTATTGACATCTTTGTCCAGGGTACCTAATGTTGCATTTTATATACAGCTTATAGCGCTGTGTATTGAATGCATTACGAGGAGGAGATCATGAGCACTGTCTACGAACAACTGGGCGGCGATGCCGCCATCAACGCCGCGGTCGACGTCTTCTATCGGCGCGTGCTGGCCGACGCCTACATCAAGCGCTTTTTCGAGGGTGTGGACATGAGCCGGCAGGCGGCCAAGCAGAAGGCCTTCCTGACCATGGTGTTCGGTGGCCCGAACAACTACACCGGCAGGGACATGCGCGAGGGGCACAAGCACCTGGTCAAGATGGGGCTCGACGATACCCACTTCGATCATGTGCTGGCACATCTGCGTTCGACGCTGGCCGAACTCGGTGTCGGCGAGGATGGCGTCCAGGAGGTCATCGGCCTTGCGGAAACGACGCGCGACGACGTGCTGGATCGCTGACTGAAAGGGGGGAGAGGGCACGCTATGCCGACGATTGTTTATGAAGAACAAGCCTTCGCCTGTGAGGCAGGGGAATCGGTGCTGGATTGCCTGACGCGGCACGGCGTGCTCCTCCCGTCTTCTTGTCAGAATGGTGTTTGCCAGACCTGCATGATGCATGCGATCGATGGCGACATACCCGAAGCGGCCCAGAAGGGGCTGAAGGATACGCTCAAGGTGCAGGGCTATTTCCTGGCCTGCGTATGCCGTCCTCAGAGTGACATGGAAATCCGTCAGGCCGAAATCGAGGGTCGACGGCATGAAGGGAAGGTATCCGCTCTGGAGCGGTTGAATGCCGATGTCATGCGCCTGCGCCTACGTCCGAATATCCCATTATCGTACCAGGCTGGGCAGTTCATCAATCTGATCCACCAAAACGTGATACGCAGCTATTCTGTGGCCAGCCTTCCCCGGGAGGGGGAGCTGGAACTGCATATCAAGCTTGTGCCGAACGGGCGCATGAGTTCATGGGTCCATCAGGAACTGAAGGTTGACGATGACATCGCGTTCTATGGTCCGGCCGGTGATTGCTTCTATGTGCCGGGCAGGCCGGAACAACCGTTGCTGCTTGTCGGTACGGGCACCGGCCTGGCACCGCTGTACGGCATCGTCCGCGATGCTGTCAGCCAGGGGCACTCGGGGGCCATCCATCTGTTTCACGGCAGCCTGCATCAGGATGGCCTGTATCTGGTAGATGCCCTGCAAGCGCTGGCGGCCGCTCACGAGAATATCCGATATACACCCTGTGTTCTGCACGGCGATGCACCGGACGGTGGGGCCGTAGGTTCGATCGACGATGTCGTGATGCAGGCCATGCCCGATCTTGCCGGCTGGCGCGTTTATCTTTGCGGCGATCCGGAGATTGTACGCAGGCTCCAGAGCAGGGTTTACCTGGGCGGGGCATCCATGCAGGAAATCCACGCCGACGCCTTTACATTCACGCCACACTGAGTAGTGATTCGGTTCGTGCCCCTGGATGAAGCCGGCAGTGGTTTCGGCTACCATGCGGGCCGAACGGAGAACACGCCATGGCCCTGGACATCTTGCCCGAACATTTTCGCGACCGTCGCCCGGTCCTGCTCATCATCATGGATGGCTGGGGCATGGGCTCGGGCGGGGCGGAGGACGCCATCGCCCAGGCGAACACCCCGAACTTCGATCGCCTGTGGCGGGACTATCCCCACACCCGCCTGCTGACGCACGGGCCCTATGTCGGCCTTTCCACGGCGCATGATCTCGGAGGTTCCGAGGTCGGCCATCTGACGATGGGCGCCGGCAAGATCCTCGACCAGGGACCGACCCGCATCACCAAGGCCATCGCCGACGGTTCGTTCTTCCGCTCCGAGGCCCTGCACACCGTTACCACGCATTGCCTCGATCACGGCAGCACCCTGCATCTGCTCGGCCTGCTCTCCGACGGCAATGTGCATTCGCATATCAATCATGCCCTGGCCCTGATCGAACATGCGGACCGGCAGGGCATCGCCCGCCTGCGCATGCATGCGCTGCTGGATGGTCGCGATGTCGGCATCCAGACGGCCCAGATCTACGTGGCGCAGATCGAGGAGGCCTTCGCGCGTATCAATGCCAGGCCGGGCCGCGATTACCGGTTTGCATCCGGTGGCGGCCGCGAGGCCATCACCATGGATCGCGATCACAACTGGGACAGGGTCCGGGAAGGCTGGGAGCTGCATGTGCATGGCCAAGGGGCGCATCGCTTTGCCAGCATGCAGGAGGCCATCGACCACTTCCGGGCCGAGACCCCGGGGCTGGTGGATCAGGACATGCCCGGGTTCGTCATCGTTGATGCCGAGGGGCAGCCGGTGGGGCCGATGCAGGACGGCGACGGCGTCATCAACATCAATTTTCGCGCCGACCGTGCCATCGAGATCACCGAGGCCTTCTGTCTGGACGATTTCGACGGTTTCGACCGCGGCCGGCGGCCACAGGTGTGCTATGTCGGCATGATGGTGTATGACGAGGACCGCAACCTGCCGGCGCTGCAGATCATGGGCCCGACCAATGTGGACGAGCCGTTCGGCAAGCGCATCCTGGAGCTGGGCATCCGCCAGTTCCGCCTGACCGAGACGCAGAAGTTCCCGCATGTCACCTTCTTCTTCAACGGCGGCTACCGTGAACCGCTCGATGCCAGCATGGAGGACTATATCCTGATCCCTTCCGACAAGGGGGTGTCCTTCGCGGACCGCCCGCGCATGAAGGCCGACAGTATCGCCGACAAGGCCGTGGAACTGATCGCCAGCGGGCGTTACGGCTTCGGCCTGATCAACCTGGCCAATGCCGACATGGTGGGCCATTGCGGGCGCATGGAGCCGGCGATCCAGGCCATCGAGGCGGTGGACGATGCCGTCGGCCGCATTGTCGGAGCCCTGCAGGAAGCCGGGGGCAGCGCCATCATCACCGCCGACCATGGCAATGCCGAGGTCATGCGCGTCAAGACGAAGGAGGGGGACGAGCCCAGCACCAAACACTCGCTGAACCCGGTCCCGTGCATCCTGTTCGATTCGGCCCAGGATCGTCCGTATGCCCTGCGTCAGCCCAGCGGCGGCAAGGATCCGGAGCGGGAGCCCGGCCTGTCGCACCTGGCGGCGACGTTGTTCGTGATGTTGGGCATGGCGCCACCGAAGGATATCAATCCTTCCCTATTCGAAGCGACGGACGTGTAATGCCAACTGGTTTTCAGGACTTCTCGTTGGCCTGATTCTTGAGGTACTCAAGCATGGATTCTTCCTTTTTCTTCGAGATGCCGCGCAGGATGACACCGGTGAAGATGATCAGGATCAGACCAAGCGTTTTCTCGTCAAGGATGTCTCCCACATCCACACTGACTTCCGAGTAACCAAGCACGGCTAGCATGACAGGGCTTATGGCGGCTACGATGGCGAAGCCCATGCCGACGAATCCGATTTTGAACAATGTCGAAGATTTCAATCCAGGCTCCTGTCCGTCGCTGTTTGATTACCAGGATGATTTCACTGCTTTGCTGGGGTCATGGCAAGCCCCGCGTTGGCGCATGTATGTGCTGAGTAGATCGCGGCCACGCTGTTCGTGATGCTCGGCCTTAGGCCGTCGGGGGCTATCCCTCCCTCGCTTATTGGAAATGCCGGCCGCATAAGCGGGGCACGCGTCAGTGCTTCTCCTCGCCCTGTTTTTCGAGATAGGCAAGGATGGATTCCTCTCGTTTCTTCCTGACGGCGAGGAAGATGATGGCACTGAAGAAGATCAGGACCACCGTTAGCACCTTCTCATTCACAACGGCGGCGACGCGGGTGCTGATCTCCGAGTTGCCGAACACGGCTACCACGATGGGCACCAGCACGAAAATGACGGATATCCCCGAGCCGATAAAACCAATCTTGAACAATGTTGAAGATTTCAATCCAGGCTCCTGTCTATGGTCGATGTTCGTTGGATCATCAGCGAGTCCGATGCGATCGCCTACTGAGGCCAAGTGATATTTCACCGCGTCGCCGCGCTCATGGCAAGGACTGCGTCGCTCCCCGTATGTGCTAGAACGTAATGGTGTGGATCGGCGTGGACTTGAAAGACAGGAGAGGCGGCTCATGCGCGCGCAGATGAACGAACACTGGCACCACTTGCCAGCCGAAGAGGTCCTCGATCTGCTGGCGAGCGATGGGGCCAAGGGGCTGGACAGCCTCGAGGTCGCCGACCGGCAGCGTACGTTCGGGCCCAACCAGCTGAGCCCCGGGCGGGAGCGTGGGCCACTGCAGCTGTTCGTGCAGCAGTTCAACCAGCCCCTGGTCTACATTCTGCTGATCGCCGGCCTGGTCACGGTCGGATTGCGCAAATGGGTCGATGCCAGCGTCATTATCGGGGTCGTGATCGTCAACGCCGTCATCGGGGCCCTGCAGGAGTCACGGGCGCTGAAGGCGATCGAGGCCCTGCGCCGTTCGATGACCAGCGAGGCCACCGTGCTGCGCGGCGGTCTCAGGCAGCGGATCGAGGCCCATGGGCTGGTTCCGGGGGATATCGTGCTGCTGCATTCGGGCGACAAGGTCGCCGCGGATCTGCGCCTGCTCGATACCCGTGGATTGCGCCTGGACGAGTCGGCGCTGACCGGCGAGTCGCTGCCGGTGGAAAAAGACGCCGCGGTGATGGCCCACGATACGCTGCTGGCCGATCGCAGGAACATGGCCTATTCGTCGACGCTGGTCACCTTCGGCACCGGCAGGGGCGTGGTGGTGGCCACGGGCGATGCTACCGAGATCGGACGCATCAGCGAGCTGATCGCCTCCACCGAGGTGCTGGCGACGCCACTGACGCGAAGGCTTGCCCGGTTCAGCCAGATCCTGCTCTATGCGATCATGGCCCTGGCCATCCTGACCTTCGTCGTCGGCATCCTGCATGGAGAATCGTGGTTCGAGATGTTCATGGCGGCCGTGGCCCTGGCGGTGTCCGCAATCCCTGAAGGCCTGCCGGCAGTACTGACGATCACCCTGGCCATCGGCGTCGGGCGCATGGCCCGCTCGAACGCCATCATCCGGCACCTGCCGGCCGTCGAGACCCTGGGCAGCACCACGGTCATCTGCTCGGACAAGACCGGTACCCTGACCCGGAACCAGATGACGGTGCAGCAGGTCCATGCCGGCGGACGCATGTACCGCGTATCCGGCATCGGCTATGCGCCGAACGGACGCTTCAGTCATGAAGGTGCCGGCTTCGAGGCGGCGCAACATCCCGTGCTGCGCGAATGCCTGAATGCCGGGGTGCTGTGCAACGACTCCGGGCTGCATCAGGTCGACGGCCAGTGGCGGATGGAGGGCGATCCGACCGAGGTAGCGCTGACGACCGCCGCGCACAAGGCGGGCATCGATCCCGAGGCGCTTCGCGCGCAATGGCGGCGCCTCGACGCGCTGGCCTTCGAATCCCAGCATCGCTACATGGCGACGCTCCATGCCTCGGATGGGGAGCGGCGGGTCTATATCAAGGGCTCCGTGGAGGCCATCCTGGCGCGATGCGCCGACGCGCTGGCCGACGACGGCGGCCATGCCGTGCTGGATCCCGGGGCATGGCAAAGCCGCGTGGAGGCCATGGCGGCGCAAGGCATGCGCGTGCTGGCCTTTGCCAGCAAGCCGATGCCCGAATCCGCCGATGGCCTGACCCATGCGGATGTCGAATCCGGCCTGAGCTTCCTGGGGCTGCAGGGTATGATCGATCCGCCACGGCCGGAAGCGGTGGCTGCGGTTCGCGCCTGCCGGTCGGCCGGTATCCGGGTCAAGATGATCACGGGCGACCATGGCACGACGGCGATGGCCATCGCCCGGGACATCGGCCTGATCGAGCCGGGAGATGCTGCGCCTCAGGTGCTCGGTGGCCGCGAACTGGCGGCACTGACGGACCAGGAACTGATCGATTCGGTCGAGCGGACGGTGGTGTTCGCGCGTGTGACGCCGGACCAGAAGCTGCGTCTGGTCGAGGCCCTGCAGGCCAAGGGGCATGTGGTGGCCATGACCGGGGACGGGGTCAACGATGCGCCGGCGCTGCGCCGGGCCGATATCGGCGTGGCCATGGGCGTCGGCGGTACCGAGGTGGCGAAGGAGGCCGCCGACATGGTGCTGGCCGATGACAACTTCGCCTCGATCGAGGCGGCGGTCGAGGAGGGGCGTGCCGTCTACGACAACCTGGTCAAGTTCATCGCCTGGGTCATGCCGACCAACCTCGGCGAGGCCCTGATGATCCTGGTGGCGGTCTTCGCCGGGATGGCCCTGCCGATTTTGCCGGTGCAGATCCTGTGGATCAACATGACCACCACGGTATTTCTCGGCCTGATGCTGGCCTTCGAGCCCAAGGAGGCCCGCATCATGGAACGGATGCCGCGCGATCCCGCAAGTCCCATCCTGACGCCGGAGATCATTGAGCGCATCCTGCTCGTGGGCGTGCTGCTGTTTGCCGGGGCCTATGGCCTGTTTGCATGGATGCTGGCCCACGGGGAGAGCGCGGCCGCCGCCCGCACGGCCGCCGTCAATGCCCTGGTGTTCGGCGAGCTGTTCTACCTGTTCAACTGCCGCTCCCTGCACGATTCGATGTTCCGGATCGGCGTGTTCTCGAACCACTGGCTGCTGGCCGGCGTGACGGGGATGGTGGTGGTACAGCTGGCATTTACCTATGTGCCGTGGATGAACCGGGCCTTCGGCAGCGAGCCGGTCGGGTGGCTGGCATGGCTGCTGGCCATCGCCGTGGGCATGGTCATTCATGGTGCGGTCGGAGCCGACAAGTGGCTGCGTCGGCGCCGGATGGCCGGTACGAATCCCGGCCGGCCGAAGGCTTGATGCCATCCGGCGTGCTATGCTGGATTTACGTCCCGCGTAACGGGACGAGGTTCTTGCTGACTTCAATCGAAGGGAGCTGTGTATGAAACGGATGTATGCATTGATCGCCGCATTCGGTGTTGCTTTGGCCCTGATGGCGGCCCAGGTGGCCAGCGCCGAGGACGAAGGCGCTCAGCAACAGGAACGCGAACAGGTGCAGGAAAAGAGCATGAAGCAGGAGCGAACCACCGGCTCGCAACTGATGACCCCCGAAGAGCGCCGCGAGCACCGGCGCGAGATGCGCACCAAAACCAAGGAGGAACGGGAGACCTACCGGCGCGAGCAGCATGAGAAGATGAAGAAGCGTGCCGAGGAGCAGGGCAAGACTCTGCCCGATAAGCCGCTCCCGCGCGGCTCCGGCCAGGGCATGGGTCGTGGCGGTGGCATGGGCCCAGGTGGCGGTATGGGCGGCGGTGGCATGGGCGGCGGCGGCATGGGCGGCGGCGGGCCCAATCGCTAAGCGCAGCTCCGGATGCCGGGGAGGAGGCTTGCCTCCTCCCCGGTCGTATCAGGACAGCAGGGCCTGAATCTCGTCGGGTGTGAAGCGCCGGCCCAGGCGGGCGCCGAGCTGCGAGACGACACGGGCGGCGGCATGACTTCCCAAATGTCCGGCCTGTTTCCATGACAGCCCGTTGGTGATGCCGTAGAGCACACCGGCCGCGTACATGTCGCCGGCGCCGGTCGTGTCCACGGCCTGTACGCTGACGCCTTCGATCGGGATCACCTGACCATCGTGCATCATCAGGGACCCGTGCCTGCCCAGCGTCAGCGCCACATTGGCGGCATGGGCATGGATGGCCCGGGCGCAATCGATGGCATCCTCCTCGCCGGTCAGCGCCTTGGCCTCCTCGTGGTTGCAGAACAGCAGGTCCACGGGGCCCTTGATCAGTTCCCAGAACATGTCGCGGCACAGCCCGATCAGGAATGGATCGGAGACGGTCAGGGCCACCTTGACCCCGTTCCGCTTGGCCAGATCGATGGCCTTCAGCGCCGCCGCGCGCGTCGCATCCCCGGCGAACAGATAGCCCTCGACATAGATGTACTGCGCCTTGGCGATCTCCGTCTCGTCGACGTCGTCTGCCGACAGCCGGGAGGAGATGCCGAGATGCGTGAGCATGGTGCGCTGGGCATCCGGCGTGATCAGTACGACGCAGGTGCCCGACTGGCCCTCGGCGGGCGGCACCTCGACGGCGATGCCGAGTTGGCGCAGTTCGTCGATGTAATGGCGCCCGATCTCGTCCGTGCCGACCTTGCAGGCATAGGCGGCGCGACCGCCGAAATCGGCGATGCCGACGATGGTGTTGCAGGCCGAGCCTCCCGAGCAGCGGTTGACCGGTTGCCCGTCCAGCGCCTGCAGCACGTCGGACTGCCGGGGCTCATCGACCAGGGTCATGATGCCCTTGTCGGCGCCGATATCGGCCAGGAAGGCGTCGTCGGTGCGAAGCTGCAGATCGGTGATGGCATTGCCGATGCCATAGACGTCATAGGGTTTCATGCTTGCTCCCGCGGGGTTATTGGCAGGCGACGGTCATGCCGGCGATGGCGATGCTCGGTACCGCCCTGGAGCCGAACCAGGTCAGGTCGTCCGCCAGCCCGATGATGCCGGCATACATGTCGACGAGATTGCCGGCGATCGTGAAGCCGGACACCGGCCGGCTCACCTGGCCGTTCTCGATCAGGAAGCCCGCCGCGCCGCGCGAATAGTCGCCGGTGACCGCGTTGACGCCGAAGCCCATCAGCTCGGTGACCAGCACGCCGTTGCCGACATCGTGCAGCAGGTCCGCCAGCGGCGACTGGCCCGGCTCCATGATCAGGTTGGAGGGACCGATGCCGAGATCGCCGGTCAGGCCGCGCCGGGCATGGCCGGTGGATGTGGTGCCGAGGCGGCGGGCCGCGTAGCGATCGGTCAGGTAGCCCTGCAGGCGGCCGGCCTCGACGAGGGTCAGCGGCGCGCAGCGCGTACCTTCGCCGTCGAACAGACGGTTTCCGGTGCCCTTGATATGGTCGGGATCGTCGAGGATGCGGACGAATTCGGGAAACACGGCCTGGCCGATGCGGTCGGCCAGGAAGGAGCGCTGCTGCAGCACCGCGCGCCCGTTGGCGGCGCCGGCCAGGTGCCCGAGCAGCGAGGCGGCACACCGGGGCTCGAACACCACCGGCATGCGCCCGCTGTCGAGGCTTCCCGGCTGCAGGCGGCGCACGGCGCGCGATGCCGCCTCGCGGCCGATCTCGTCAGCCGGGCGCAGGTCCTCGATGTGACGGCCCTGGTCGTAGGCATAGTCGCGCTGCATGCCCGATCCTTCTCCGGCCACGACCGACAGGGCGAGGCCGAGGGAGCCGCGGCTGTAATGCGAGGCGAAGCCGTCGGCTGAGGCGTAGGCGACCGAAAGCAGGCCGAAGCTGGCCTCCGCGCCCTCGCTGTTTCCGATCTGCGGCGTATCCAGTGCCGCCGCCTCGCAGGCGAGTGCGGCTTCCAGTGCCGCCTCGGTATTCCAGGGCATGGCATGGTCGTGGTGGCGCGCCTTCCAGGCGTGCAGTTCGTCCGCATCCGGGTGGTCGGCACCCGAGGGCGGCATGGCATCGGGGTCCGGGGCGGAGATGTGCGCCATGGCCATCACCTGGTCGACGAGGTGCCGCAGGCCCTGCTCCGAGACATCGGACGTGGATGCCGAGGCGAAGGCGAGGCCGCTGCCCGTGTCGACGAATACGCGCAGACCGACGCCGCGGGAGTCCTCTCGCTCGACCGATTCGGGTTTGCCCTGTCGTATCCGGATACCCTCGCTGGTATCGGCGATGGCCAGGGCGTCGGCATCCGCAGCGCCATGGCTGCGCGCCATGTCCACCAGCTGCCGGGCAACGCGCTCCAGGCTCATGCCTGGGCCCCGCCGACCGTGATCCCGTCGATGCGGATCGTGGGCAGGCCGACGCCGACCGGTACGCTCTGGCCGTCCTTGCCGCAGGTGCCGACACCCGGGTCCAGGGCCAGATCGTTGCCGATCATCGACACGTGCTTGAGCACCTCCGGGCCGTTGCCGATCAGCGTGGCCTCCTTGACCGGGGCGACGATGCGCCCCTTTTCGACCAGATAAGCCTCGCTGGTGGTGAATACGAACTGGCCGGAGGTGATGTCGACCTGGCCGCCGCCGAAGTTGACGGCGTAGATGCCGCGATCCAGCGAGGCGACGATGTCGTCCGGGTTGCCGGTGCCGGCCAGCATGAAGGTGTTGGTCATGCGCGGCAGCACCGGGTGGGCATAGGACTCGCGCCGGCCGTTGCCGGTCGGGGCCATGCCCATCAGGCGCGCGTTCTGCTTGTCCGTCAGGTAGCCGGTCAGGATGCCGTCCTCGATCAGTACCGTGCGATGGGTCGGCGTGCCCTCGTCGTCGATGGTCAGTGAACCGCGGCGTTCGGGGATGGTGCCGTCGTCGACGACCGTGACTCCGGGGGCGGCGACGCGCTCGCCGATGCGGCCGGAGAAGGCGGAGGTCCCCTTGCGGTTGAAATCCCCCTCCAGCCCGTGGCCGATGGCCTCGTGCAGCAGGATCCCGGGCCAGCCTGGCCCCAGCACCACCGGCATCAGCCCGGCCGGTGCAGGCACGGCGTCGAGGTTCAGCACGGCGATGCGCACAGCCTCGCGCGTCAGTTGCTCCACCTGCTCGCGCTCGAGCAGCCGGGAAAGGCCGAATCGTCCGCCGCCGCCGGCGCTGGCCGATTCGCGCCGGCCGTTGTGCTCGACCACCACGGACACGTTGAGGCGGACCAGGGGGCGGGCATCATGCAGCTCGCTGCCGTCCATGCGCACGATGCGCACATCGGTGTGACTGCATGCCAGCCCCGCGAATACCTGCACCACGCGCGCATCCAGGCTTCGGGCGAAGGCATCCACATGCTCGAGCAGGGTGCGTCGATCGCCCATGGCGATGTCCCGGGCCGGATCGGCGGCGGCATACAGCGCCCGGGGCCCGGGGCTTTCGCAGATGGCCACCGGGGCACGTTTCCGGCGATCGTCGGTGATGGTGCGCGCGGCCTTGGCCGCCTCCATCAGGGCCGGGAGCTCCAGCCGGTCGGTGTAGGCGTGCCCCGAAACCTCGCCCTTGACGACGCGGGCGCCGATGCCCTGCTGCGTGGAGGCGGACACATGCTTGACCCGCCCTTCCTCCAGGGCCAGCGATTCGGTGGTCGCGTGCTGCAGATAGAGATCGGCATCGTCGGCGCCGGCGGGAACCAGGGTGTTCAGTGCGCGGGCCAGATGCTCCGGACTCAGGTGATTGGACATGGGCGCCTATCGTTCATGCGGGGCATCCACTGTCAAGCGCATATCGGGCGTGACGGCGTCGATGGCAGGCCATAGCCTTGGGCGATGCATTTGCTGAAAAGGGTCTCGGATTCCGTGCAGCTGCAGATCCTGTGCGATGCCCTGCAGGAACGGCATATCCGATTCCGCGTGGATCATGCCGGCATGCATGCCCTGTTGCCCTTGCCCGTTGTCATGGATGTGCACGTGATGGTGGATGAGGGCGACGTGGATGCGGCGCGACGCATCCTCGAAGACCTCGGGATGGATGCATGATCCGCGGGGCCCTTTCGCTCATCGACGGCTTGCGCCTGCTCCTGGTCGAGCGGTCGCTGCGCAGCGTGCTATGGCGGATGCTCGGCCTGCTGTTGCTGCTCGTCGTGCTTCTGGCATCGGGCGTGTTCTGGCTCTCGGATCACCTGGCGCACCTGTGGCTGCCGCAAAGCGACGCCTGGTACTGGCAGCTGCTCGGGATGGTGGCGTGGCTCCTGGCCTTCCTGCTGGCGCTGATCAGCGGCGTGGTCGGGTTCGTGGGCCTGGCTTCGACGATGACCAGTCCCTGGCTGGACATGCTGGCGGCGCGTACGGAGGGCCTGGCGGGCCACGACGTCCCGGAAAACCAGGCTTCCTGGGTGTCCCAGATCGTGCAAAGCCTGGCGAGTACCGTACGGCCGCTGCTCGGGCTGCTCGCCCTGGGCCTGGTGGCCGCAGCCTGCCTGGTGGTCCCCGTGATCGGGCAGGTGGCGGCTACGCTGATCTGGGGCTATGCCGGCATCCGCTTTCTCAACTACGAGATGCTGGACGTTCCCGCCTCACGCCGGCAGTGGGCTTTCTCCCGGCGGCGCGAGCTGATGCGCGAGGAACGCTGGTATTATCTCGGATTCGGCCTGGCGGCCATGCTGTTGATGCTGGTACCCGCGCTCAATGTTCTGGTCCTGCCGGCGGCCGTGGTGGCGCTGAGCCGGCATTATGCCGGGTGCTAGAGCAGGGAATCGGGAATCCCTTTCATCCGCAGGCGTCCCAGGACGTTCCGCTGCGCGCGGGCGACCATCTGCTGCAATTGCAGCTTGGTGTTGTCGTCGTGCGTCAGTTCGACGCCCAGACGCGTGTTGTCCTCCTCCTGTTGCAGCCAGCGGATGGCGGCCGCGGATCTCAGTTGTTTGCCGTAGGTGAACCAATCGATGCCGATGACATGACCGGGGCGAAGGGTGGTGCGCTGATGCAGGATCAGGCCCATGCCGTTTTCCGAATAGTCCAGGGCGTGGGCCTCGGGGGTGCCGCTGCCCGTGATGTCGAGCGTGACGGCCAGCAGGGGCTCCGGCTGCACCCGTGGAAACCGCCGGCGTTCCCTCACCTGCGGGAAGATCCTGGCATGCTTGAGATTGACCTTGTTGCCGATGGTGCTGACGACCTCCAGCATCAGGACCAGACGGCTGCCCGGCAGGCTGGTCATCACGCATCGCCCGTGTTCGCCGGCAGCGATGGTGTACACGAGTTCGTTGCTTTTCTCGACGGCCATGGTCTGTTCATGAACGTCGTGCACCGCAACCCGGGCCTTGACCGGCATCTCCATGAAATAGTTGTACAGCTCGATTTGCCCTTCGCGCATCCAGGTCATCGCGGCCTTGGAAAGCAGGTTCTCCTGCTCGCGGCTTGAGAGCCGGCTCTCAAGCTGCTCGACAAGGTGGTGCATCAGGATGGAGATCATGCGGTCGAAGCGTGACAATGTCGTGTCGAGGAGGTCCGGTTCCAGGCCGCCATGGCGCACCAATCGCTCGATGGCCATCTCGCGTCCGAACAGCATGGCGGCATGCAGACTGTTCGGATCACAGCCCTCGGCGATCAGGGCGGCGATGACTTTCGGGTTCGGGGGGATCGTCGCTACGGCCAGCATCTCGGCCAGGCGCAACAGGTGCGCCTCCGTGGCCTGCGGCAGCTGGCGCTTCAGGGTGGCGGCCAGTGTCCCCAGATCGGAATCGCTCATGGCTGAAAGACGCGCGGCGCCTTGTTGGCGCGCCATCGCGTGCATTCGTCTGTGGAGCCGTTGTTGTCGGCTGGTCGATATGTCATGCCTGCTAGACCTCCGGCGTGGGCGTCAGCTCCTCCGCATGCGCCTTGACGAATTCCATGAAGGCCTTCGGGATGGCGGAGAAGCGCTTACCCTGACGATAGACGATATGCCATTGGCGCATGATGGGGAAATCTTCCACCTTCAGCACCACCAGGCGCTTCAGGGCCAGTTCCATGTCGATCGTATGCAGCGAGACGATGCCCAGGCCGAGCTCGGCCATCACGGCCTGCTTGATCGCTTCCGACCGGTTCATCTCCATGCCGGTGATCAGCTGGATGCCATGCTCGGCGAAGAATCGCTCGGCGGCGATGCGGGTGCCGGAATCGCTTTCGCGCACGATGAACGGCTCCTGAGCCAGCTCTTGCAGCTTGATCATCTTGCGCCCGGCCAACGGATGCGCGGGCGGGGCGATGATCACCAGGGGATTGTTCATGAACGGCATGCCGACCAGACCCTGGCCCGCCGGTGGGCGGCCCATGATGGCCATGTCGGTGGCGTTGTTGCGCACGGCCTCGATCAGGCCGGAGCGGTTGGTCACATCGAGCTGCACCTTGGCGTCCGGGTATTTCTCGTGGAAGGCGGCGAGCAGCTGCGGTGCGAAATAGTTGGCGGTGGAGGCCATGGTCAGGTGGAGGGTGCCGCGATGCAGGCCCTTGAGCTCCTCGAGCGCCGTCTGCGCTTCCTCGACTTGTTGCTTGATGCTTCGGGCGTAGTGGAGCAATTCCTGTCCGGCCTCGGTCAGGAAGATCTTCTTGCCGAGCTGTTCGAACAGCGGGAGGCCGATATTCTCTTCCAGTTGCTTGACCTGCATCGACGCAGCCGGCTGCGACAGGTGCATCTCCTCGGCCGCACGGGAGAAGTTCATATGCCTGGCCACGGACTCGAATACGGTCAGTTGTCGCAAGGTCAGATGCATAGGGCCTCCCGGGATCGGGACGTTCCGGTCATGGTATAAGTATAATTTATCATAATAATCAAAACAACTGAATATAACTTATGATAAATCGCGCTTACAGTTCTGGGCAAGTCAAGTGACTGCCGCCCAGGCCGACGGGGCGAGTTCAATCGAGGAGTTGTTATGGCTGTTAAAACATACAACGCCGGTGTGAAGGAATACCGGCAGACCTACTGGATGCCCGAATACACACCGCTGGATACCGATATCCTGGCGTGCTTCAAGATCACTCCGCAGCCGGGCGTGGACCGCGAAGAGGCGGCAGCCGCCGTGGCCGCCGAGTCCTCCACCGGAACCTGGACCACGGTGTGGACCGACCTGTTGACCGACCTAGACTACTACAAGGGCCGGGCCTATGCCATCGAGGACGTGCCGGGTGACGACACCTGCTTCTACGCCTTCATCGCCTACCCGATCGACCTGTTCGAGGAAGGCTCGGTGGTGAACGTGTTCACCTCGCTGGTCGGCAACGTGTTCGGCTTCAAGGCCGTGCGCGCCCTGCGTCTCGAGGACGTTCGCTTCCCGATCGCCTATGTGAAGACCTGCGGTGGTCCGCCGCACGGCATCCAGGTCGAGCGCGACGTCATGAACAAGTACGGCCGTCCGCTGCTGGGCTGCACCATCAAGCCGAAGCTCGGCCTGTCGGCGAAGAACTACGGCCGTGCCGTCTACGAGTGCCTGCGCGGTGGCCTGGACTTCACCAAGGACGACGAGAACGTCAACTCCCAGCCGTTCATGCGCTGGCGTCAGCGTTTCGACTTCGTCATGGAGGCCATCGAGAAGTCCGAGCGCGAGACCGGTGAGCGCAAGGGTCACTACCTGAACGTGACCGCGCCGACCCCGGAGGAGATGTACAAGCGTGCCGAGTACGCCAAGGAGATCGGCGCCCCGATCATCATGCACGACTACATCACCGGCGGCTTCTGCGCCAATACCGGCCTGGCCAACTGGTGCCGCGACAACGGCCTGCTGCTGCACATCCACCGTGCCATGCACGCCGTGCTGGACCGCAACCCGCACCACGGTATCCACTTCCGCGTGCTGGCCAAGATCCTGCGCCTGTCCGGTGGCGACCACCTGCACTCCGGCACCGTCGTCGGCAAGCTCGAGGGCGACCGCGAGGCGACGCTGGGCTGGATCGACATCATGCGCGATTCCTTCATCAAGGAAGACCGTTCCCGCGGCATCTTCTTCGATCAGGACTGGGGCTCCATGCCGGGCGTGTTCCCGGTGGCTTCCGGCGGTATCCATGTCTGGCACATGCCGGCGCTGGTCAGCATCTTCGGTGACGACTCGGTGCTGCAGTTCGGCGGCGGCACCCTGGGCCACCCGTGGGGCAACGCGGCCGGTGCCGCGGCCAACCGTGTGGCGCTTGAGGCCTGTGTCGAGGCCCGCAACGAGGGTGTGCAGATCGAGAAGGAAGGCAAGGCCATCCTGACCGAGGCTGCCAAGTCGAGCCCCGAGCTGAAGACCGCCATGGAGACGTGGAAGGAAATCAAGTTCGAGTTCGACACCGTCGACAAGCTGGACGTTCAGCACAAGTAATGGCGATGCCGGGGCGCCCCGTGTGCCCCGGCTCCTCAAACCGAATCGATATCCAAGGAGAATCCAAACATGAGCGAAATGCAGGACTACAAGTCGCGGCTGAACGATCCCGCCAGCCGCAAGTTCGAGACCTTCTCGTATCTGCCGGCGATGAGCGCCGACAAGATCCGCAAGCAGGTCGAGTACATCGTCAAGAAGGGCTGGAACCCGGCCATCGAGCACACGGAGCCCGAGCACCTGATGGACAACTACTGGTACATGTGGAAGTTGCCGATGTTCGGCGAGACCGACGTGGATCTGATCCTGGCCGAGGCCGAGGCCTGCCACAAGGCCAACCCGAACAACCATGTGCGCCTGGTCGGCTATGACAACTTCCAGCAGAGCCAGGGTGCGGCCATGGTGATCTACCGCGGCAAGACCGTCTGATCCATCCCGTACGGGAGTCTGATGTAAAGCGCTCCCGTAGCCGCAAGGCGGCGGGGGCGCTTTTTTCTTGGCCCGGCATCCATGGATGCGGGAATGGAACACCTTTATGGACAGGAGCTTGAGGATGAACGACGTCATCAAACAATACATTGTGGACAAACAGCCCTATTACCACCCGGTGGCGGACGAGGTGGAGCTGTATGAGGCGGCCTATTCCGTGCGCATGCCGATGATGCTCAAGGGCCCCACCGGCTGCGGCAAGACCCGTTTCGTCGAGTACATGGCATGGAAGCTGGGCAAGCCGCTGATCACCGTGGCCTGCAACGAGGACATGACGGCGTCCGACCTGGTCGGCCGCTTCCTGCTGGATGCGAACGGCACGACCTGGCAGGACGGGCCGCTGGCCGTGGCCGCGCGTCATGGCGCCATCTGCTACCTGGACGAGGTCGTCGAGGCGCGCCAGGACACCACCGTGGTGATCCATCCGTTGACCGATAACCGCCGGGTGCTGCCGCTGGAGAAGAAGGGCGAGCTCGTGCACGCGCATCCCGATTTCCAGCTGGTGATCTCCTACAACCCCGGCTACCAGAGCCTGATGAAGGATCTGAAGCAGTCGACGAAGCAGCGTTTCGGCGCCCTGGACTTCAGCTACCCCGAGCACGGCATCGAGGCCGAGATCGTGGCCCACGAGAGCGGTGTCAAGGTCGATGTGGCGGACAAGCTGGTGTCGATCGCCGAGCGCGCACGCAACCTCAAGGGTCATGGCCTGGATGAGGGTATCTCGACCCGTATGCTCGTGTATGCGGGCAACCTGATCGCCAAGGGCGTAGAGCCCCAGAGCGCCTGCCGCGTGGCCCTGGTTCGTCCGATCACCGACGATCCGGACATGCGAGACGCCCTGGATGCCGCCGTCACGACGTTCTTTTGACCGCTGGTATCGGTAAGCACGGAGAGATCGGGCATGGCGATTCTGCTGGATGACTATGAGGAACTCCTCGAAGGTTTGGCTTCGGAGGAGCGTGAACTCCTGGAGGCCACCTGGACCGGCGCGACGCGGGTGTTTTCACCGCGCGGCCTGGACAATTACCTGAAGGGGACGGCGGCCCTGAAAGGCCTTGGCCGGGGGCCGGGCCTGGTGCTGGCATGGATCGAGCAGGCACCGCAGGTGGCGCAGGAGGTCGGCGAGGATGTCGTCGGCGAGCTGGCGCATGCGGCGCTGAACATGGCCTCGAAGACGTCGGGGGCCGTGATCGAGATGATGATCGCCACCGCGCCGACGGCGGCCGGGCGTCTGGGCGACGCCGATCTGTTCATGAATTACCTGAAGTTCCTGAACACCCTGCTGGCCCAGGCGCCACGCGGGGTGCGTCCGATGCTGGACAAGCTGGATATGCTGTTCGGCCAGCTGACCCTCGGCGGCCTGCGCCGCTGGGCGTTGTGGGGCGCCCATGCCTACCGCACCAACTACGAGGAGCAGATCCGTTACTTCGGCCTGGAATCCAAGGAGGCCATGGCGGTGCTGCAGAAGGAGCGCAAGGGCACGCTGTTCGTCGATGTGCAGCGGCGCATCAACATGTACCTGCGCGCGCTGTGGGGCCGCGATTTCTTCATGCGCCCGACCTCCGGCGATTTCGAGACCCGCGAGGGATACAGGCCCTATATCGAGGATTACCTGATCCACCTGCCGGATGCCTTCGACGATGTCGGGGGCGTGCCCGGGCTGTCGCTGTACCGCGCGGCGGCGGCCCACAGTGCGGCGCACATCGTCGAGACGCAGCAGCCGATCTCGGCCGAGGCACTGAACCCGTTGCAGATGGCCGTGATCTCGGTGATCGAGGACGCGCGCGTGGAGACGCTGTCCATCCGCCGCTTTCCGGGGCTGAAGCCGCTGTGGGCGGCGTTGCATACGGCCACGCCGGATCAGTCCGCCACGGTCGGCGATTACCTGAACCGCCTGGCCCGGGCCCTGCTCGACGATGGCTACGAGGACGACGATCCGTGGATCGCCGAGGCTCGTGACCTGTTCGCCCAGGCGCAGGATGCGCTGGATTCGAATCAGGTGTCGTGGGATATCGGTGTGCAGCTGGCGCATGCCCTGCAGGACAAAAGGATCGCCTTCAACCCGCGCACGGACGTGCTGAGCGCACCCTACCGCGACGACAACCGCTATTTCTGGGCGTTCGAGGAATTCGATTTCGCCAAGGCGGCGAGTGCCGGTTACGACACCATCAGGCAGGTGCGCAAGTACGTGAATGTGATGGAAATGGCGAATGAGATCGATGTTGAAACCGCGGGCGATGATGCCCAGGAGATCTGGGTGCTGGGCACCGAGCTGTTTCCCTACGAGAACATCGGCGACGAAAGCGGCGGCAAGTCCTACAACGAGCTCGAGGGCAAGGAACCCTTGTCCGAGCCGTTCCATTACTCCGAATGGGACTACCAGATCCAGCTGGAACGGCCGAGCTGGGTGACGGTGCAGGAAAAGCGCAGCCGTGCCGGCGAACTCGACGTCATCGATGATATCGTTTCGCGCAACAAGCGGCTGATCTCGCGCATGAAGTTCCTGCTGGATGCCATGCAGCCGCAGGGCGTGCAACGCATCCGCAAGCTCGAGGACGGCGACGAGCTCGATATCAATGCCGCCATCGCGGCGCTGACCGACATCCGCATGGGCAACCAGCCGGATCCGCGTGTGATGATGCGCTCGGTGCGCAAGACGCGGGATATCTCGGTGCTGGTGCTGCTCGACCTGTCCGAATCGACCAACGACAAGGTGGCGGGCAAGGACTACTCGGTGCTGGATCTGACGCGCGAGGCCTGCGTGCTGCTCGCCGATGCCATCGACAAGGTCGGGGATCCCTTCGCCATCCACGGCTTCTGCTCGGATGGCCGGCACGACGTCGAATACTACCGCTTCAAGGACTTCGACCATCCGTATGACGAGCAGCCGAAGGCGAAGCTCGCGGGCATGAGCGGGCAGCTGTCCACGCGCATGGGGGCCGCCATCCGCCATGCCAGCCATTACCTGAAGCTGCAGCGCTCATCCAAGAAGCTGTTGATCGTCATCACCGATGGCGAGCCGGCGGACATCGACGTGCGCGATCCGCAGTACCTGCGCTTCGACACCAAGAAGGCGGTTGAGGAAGCGGAAAAATCGGGCATCATGACCTATTGCATGAGCCTGGATCCGCGCGCCGACGCCTATGTGTCGCGCATCTTCGGCCAGCGCAACTACATGGTCGTCGACCATGTCGAGCGCCTGCCGGAGAAGCTGCCGATGCTGTACGCCGGTCTGACGCGTTAAAATAGGTGGGTCGCGGAATAGCGGGGCCTTGTCCCGACCAGGGCCGGTGAGCTCTTTGGCGAGTGAATGCATTTTTTTGTTCTTTGCGCGGCCACAAAAGTGCAGGAATGCAGTTTGGACGGACGAAGGCCGCCCTGAAAGGGCGAGGGGAAGGAAGCCCCGAGTCAAAAAGAACCAAGAAAGGGCACCCCGGAACCAGCCTGCCCTGACGGGTTCCCGATCCTGCACATCCAAAACCGGTCGCGACGTTGCTGCTCTTTTCCGGTTTTGGATATACAGGATCGGCAGCCTGCTAGCGGGGAATGAGGTCATAAGCAGAGACGGTCCAGGGAGTCATTCCCCGAACCTTAAGGAAAGGAGATAGGATGGAACCGCAATATCCGGGTCTGGACGAGGACGAGAACGGCGGCATGACCCATCTGGGGCAGATCGTCAAGGATGCCTGGGTGTTCGGCCTGCTGCCCGAGACGGAGCAATGCGCCGGCTGGAGCCGTAGCCGCATGCAGGCGCTGTACCAGCAGGTCACCGTCGAATGGGATCGTTACGGCAACCTGCCGAGCCGCCTGCCGCCGGAGCTGGCCGAGCGCCACGCGCGCATCTACGGCGAGGCCATGCAACGCGCCAGGGCGCAAGGGTGGGACCCCGAGCTTGGGGAAGACGACTAGCCTTTAGGGACTTCCCGCCTTCTCTCGAACTTCAGCACCCTGGCCGGCCCGTCGGGCCTTTCCTTGGCGGCCAACGCCTGCAATGCCTTCGGAAACTCGCTCATCAGGCGCCGCATCACCGACGCGCCGTCCGCATCGTAGAACACCGCCTCATAGGGCACCGCCTCATCGAGCGAGGTCCGCGCCTGCGGCCGGAAATGCTGCCAGGCGACCTCGATCCAGCTTTTGTACTGGTGATCGATGAACACGAACTCCTCGTCGTCGAGAATGGCCAGGTACTGCATGCTGCGGATGGGCACGAACACGATCCCCGACGGGCTGCGCGCCATCAGGGTTCTCGCCAGATTGTAGACGGGAGCGGGCAGGGTACGCGTTTCCCGGTTCAGTTCGCTATCGCGGAAACAGGTGATCTCCATAGCTATCAGGCTAACGGATGCCCTGCACGAGGCGCAACGCCACCGGCCGTGATCGGCCATCGGCAGTCGTTCAAAATCAATCGAATCCGACCCCATTGGTTTGTCTACGCCTACGTTCTCTTCAATTGTAAAATGAGGCCTCTTCCCACATGACGTTTTTCTCTGCCGCAGCAGCAGCCGCAAGCAAATCAATCAGGGGCGACGCACGAAGAGGTGCGCTGACAGGAGGCTCATCCTGACCCCTATCCTCGACCGGTGACGAGCTCTTTAAGCTTTCAACTGAAGCTCTTAAGCGACTCAAGGCCGCAGGAACATCATCCGCCAGGATGGCGCCTGGCACAGTTGCGCTATGCCCCATCATTTTCAGCATATCAAGTGCGACATCGCCAAACATGGTGATACTGGCGTGGGCATCGGTTTTAAATGTCACGAGCATGGCGTCCTCCTTGGATGAACCATTATTGTATATCCAATATTCATGCATTGGTGATCGTCCGCTTGAGACGGCAGCCGGAAGCGGTCGTTCAAGTCACTGCAATGATCTCCAGCCAGTGCCCAGATTCATCCTGTTTGGGACACCTAACAGGATTCGAACGAATGACCGAATGTGGCCGTTTGTCGCCATAGACAGTGTAACGGTGTAGCCCGTGACGGGGTTACAACGGGATCGGGTACTCCGGGGTTTTCAGGGTGGCGGCCGCCTCTTCGACGATGAAGTCGCGGAAGGCCTGGGCGACGGCGGAGAAGCGCTTGTCCTTGCGGTAGACGATGCGCCAGTGGCGCATGATCGGGAAATCCTCGACGTCCAGGATGCAGAGGCGTTTCAGTTCCAGCTCCATCTCCAACGCGAAACAAGACCTGACCCCTATGGTATGGTGACCCATGGGGGAGGTCAGTCGTCACGATGATGCAGGGCCTCGCGCAGCATGCGAATATCTTCCTGCAGGCCGGCTACGGTCTCTTCCAGCTCTGTCAGGCGCCTGGCGATGTCCGGCGATGCCGGCGTTTCTTTTGGAGCAGGGCCTGGGGCAGGGGAGTCCATGGCGGGTTTGCCGCATAGCAGGTGGGTATAACGCTCCTCGCGCTGCCCTGCCGCCCTCGGCAGCCTCAGTACGAGCGGCTCGTCGCGCTCCATCAGGCCCTGCAGAACGTCCTGTATCTCCTCGGAATCAGCGAATTGCGTCATGCGGTTGGTGTTGACGCGGATTTCGTTCAAGGTCTGCGCCCCGCGGAGCAGCATCACGCATACGATCGCGCGCTCCTTGCTCGAAAGGCCCAGTTTGCGCGAGATCTGCTGCTCGTAACGGTCGGCGCGGCCGTGCAGGCTGGCCGTCACCAGGCCTTCGCGGCGCAATGCGTTGACGATGCCGCCGACCTCCTGCAGGCCGAGGTTCATGACCGGGTTGCGGCTGCTTTTCTGGTTGCAGGCCGCGACCAGGGCGTTGAGCGTCAGAGGATAGTAGTCCGGCGTCGTCATCTGCTTTTCCATCAGGCTTCCCAACACACGCGCCTGGACAGCCGTCAGCATGGCCTGTGCATCGTCATTGCCGTCGGTGGTCGTCATCGAATCGGGCATCCGTTCTCCTGTCTTGCCGCTCAGATTGATCGGGAAGGGAGGGAACTCCGTTCGCGGAGTTCAGGGGACAACATAATACTTAATTATGAATGAGCCAATGTGGCCGATTGTCGCCATAGGTGGGGCATTGCTTCGCTAACGCGACGGGATCGGGTGCTCCTCCGGGGTTTTCAGGGTGGCGGCCGCCTCCTCGACGATGAAGTCGCGGAACGCCTGGGCGACGGCGGAGAAGCGCTTGTCCTTGCGGTAGACGATGCGCCAGTGGCGCATGATCGGGAAATCCTCGACGTCCAGGATGCAGAGCCGTTTCAGTTCCAGCTCCATCTCCAATGTGTACAGCGAGACCACGCCGAGGCCGAGGCCGGCCCGCACCGCCTGCTTGATCGCCTCGCTGGAGTTCATCTCCATGCCGCTGGGGCGCTCGAGATCGT
>Ga0307440_1000138_pt1 | contig 32124 bp, 26 predicted proteins | sample SalMarWE160410MG_FD_202150 | JGI IMG/M metagenome (GOLD analysis project Ga0307440, IMG submission 202150) | Salt marsh sediment microbial communities from the Plum Island Ecosystem LTER, Massachusetts, United States - WE1604-10 | ecosystem: Environmental > Aquatic > Marine > Intertidal zone >...
GAGCACCAGCGGTCTGGATCCGGTAGCAAGAATAACGTGTCTTGCCTCATGCTCCCTGGTGGGACCTTCAATCGGGTGGACTTTGATGCGGCCGGGTGAGGTCAACTCCCCCAGACCTCGGGCCACATCTATTTTGTGGCTCCCCATAATCGCTTCAAGGCCGCTCACCAATGTCTTTACCGTTCCCCTCTTGCGGGCCACCATCTTGTTCAAATCAACGGAAAGTGCCTCAATCCCGGTGAGCAACTGCGAGGTTTTTGCCGCCTCCAGGAGCTTGGTATCGTAAATGAAACATTTGGTTGGAATGCAACCCCGGTTCAGGCATGTCCCGCCCAGGGCGTCTTTTTCTACCAAAAGGACCTTCAGTCCATGCTGGGCGCCCCTGATTGCGGCCACATAGCCGCCGGGGCCGCCACCGATTATCGCCAGGTCGTACACGGCTCCTCCCAATTCTTTAGTTATACGGTGAGATAGGTAATAGAGGGTCGCTCAAGCTTCCATTTCAGGTTTTGCAGAAAGTCGGCTGCCATTGCTCCATCAATGATCCTGTGATCTACTGAAAGTCCAATTTGAGCTATTCGTTTCACCTTGACCTGACCCTTTTCCATCACGAGTTTTTCGTCTGTTTTCCCGATGGAAAGGATACCGCTTTGGGGAGGGTTGAGGATCGCGGTGAAGTGCGTGATATCGTACTGCGCCAGGCTTGAGATGGTGAAAGTCCCCCTTTCCATTTCCTCCAGGGTTAACTTCCCCTGCCGGGCCCGCTGTACCAGATCGATCCGCTGCCGCGCTATGTCAACCAGGCCTGACCGGTCCGCATTTTTTATGGCCGGAACAATAAGGCCCTCGGGCATTGCGACCGCCAAACCCACGTTCACCTCGGACATGATGTGGATATCCTCTCCCTTGATCTGGGCATTAAGCATTGGAAAATCCAGGATATTCAAGGCCACTGCCTTTATGATAAAATCATTGATGGAAAGGCGCAAATCGAAACGTTTTTCCAGGCCGGGCAATACGACGCTACGGAATTCAAGCAGCGGATCAAGGCACGTATCCGTAAAAAAGTAGATATGAGGCGCTGAAAAAGCACTTTCAGACATTTTTCTGGCAATGACTTTTCGAACGGTACTCATGGGGATCACAGTCCCTAAAGGCGTGCCTGTTGTCTCAGATTCCTTGAGAAAGGCCTGAACATCCTGGCGCATGATGCGGTCCCGAACACCTGTTCCAGCCACCTGTTCGAGCGGGATGCGTTCTTTTTCAGCGAGCCGTCTTGCAAGGGTTGAGGCCCGGACGTCTGATGGACGCGCTGTTCCGGCGATCATCGCTTCGACATCTCCGGCAAAAATGAGGCCATCGGGCCCGGTACCCGAAATATCCTGCAGATGGATGCCGTGCTCCTTGGCCATGCGCCTTGCCGCAGGAACCGCCTTGATGATGCCGTCCGGACCGGTCGCCATGGGTGCGTTTTCCTGAGGGGTGACCATGGTAACACTATCTACAGAATCTACAGACGACGGCGATTCAGCCTGGGGAACGTCTTCTTCGGAAAATTTCTCTCCGGGCTCCGTGATGATGCCAACCACGGTGAGGACAGGTACCTCAACACCCTCTGGAACCAGGATTTTTGCCAAGATACCACCGGCAGGAGACTCCACCTCGGTCGTTGCCTTTTCAACTTCGACCACAAAGATTGTTTCCCCCTTTTCGACGGAATCTCCTTCTTTTTTCACCCACTCAACAATTTTTCCCTTCTCGACTGTAATGCCGAGCATCGGAAGAACAACTTCAGTTGCCACCGGTTATTTCTCCTCTCTTACTTTGTAGCTATCCAAGGTCTTTTCGATCCAAGGACTCTCGTAAAAATAACTTCGCATTTCCCTAAGCATATTCCATAAGACGCTGTACGGCCAGCAACAGGTCCTTCTCATCAGGAATATAGGCCTGCTCCAGAGGTGGCGAAAAAGGCACCGGGGTGTCAGGAGAGCATACCCTGAGGATGGGCGCCTTCAAAAAATAGATCATCTCTTCCGCAACCATGGCGGAAATCTCCGCTGCGACACCACAGGTTTTATGCCCTTCGTCGGCTACAAGAAGTCTTCCTGTTTTCTTGACGGAAGAAAAGATGGTTTCCCGGTCCAGGGGCGTCAATGTCCGCGGATCAACTATTTCCACATCAATGCCCTTTTTTGAAGCCTCTTCTGCAATGGCAAGTGATCGGAGTACCATGGCATGGGTAGCAACGATAGTGAGATCTTTTCCTTCCCTTTTTACGTCGGCCTTTCCAAATGGAATGCTGTAGCTCTCTTCCGGGACAGGTCCTTTTTCCGCGTAGAGTTTTTTGTGTTCCACAAAGATAACAGGATTATCATTCTTTATGGCCTCTATCATGAGTCCTTTTGCATCATAAGGAGTTGACGGTGTAACCACCAACAAACCCGGGATATGCATGAACCATGAGTGGAAACTCTGGGAATGCTGGGCAGCCGCCCCGCGTCCTGCGCCTATGTTGACCCGCAACACCATGGGAACACGGCCCCTTCCTCCAAACATATAATGCATTTTCGCCATTTGATTGACGATCATATCCATACAGACTGTTGTGAAATCGATGAACATGATCTCAACCACGGGACGCATCCCCGTTAGGGCCGCTCCGACACATCCTCCAACAAAAGCTGCCTCGGATATCGGTGTGTCCATTACCCGTTTAGGGCCGAATTCATCAAGCAATCCAGCGGTGACTTGAAAAATACCCCCATACCGGCCGATGTCTTCTCCCAGCAGAACAACCCGCTCGTCTTCTTTCATGCATTCTTTTAAGGCTTCGTTAAGCGCCTGGGCATAAGTAATCTCTCTCATTCTGTCTCCCCTTCTCTTATGTAAACGTCTTCGTACATCTCCTCCACTTTGGGAAACTCCGACTCGTTGGCAAAGGCGACGGCCTGATCGATCTCCTGCGTAACCTCTTTTTCAAGGGCTGCGACGGCCTTTTTCGCCAAGATTCTTTCCTCAATCAACTTCTTGGCCAGCTGTTTGATGGGATCTTTCTTTTTCCATGCCTCAATCTCTTCTTGTGTCCGGTAACGTCTACCCTGATTGGGATCACCTTCATGATGACCACGCCACCTGTATGTCTTGCATTCGATGAGAGTCGGACCTTCCTTGGCCCGTGCACGCTTCACAGCTTTCATTGCTTCCTCATATACTGCAATGACATTGTTGCCGTCCACCACAACGCCGGGCATATCGTAACCTGTGGCCCGTATAGCAATATCTTTTATGGGTTGGTGCATCTCCTGGCTGACCGAGATACCATATAAATTGTTCTCACAGACAAAAACCACAGGGAGTTTATGAAGGGATGCCAGATTCAGGCTTTCATGGAAGGTGCCGTTATTGGACGCATCATCACCAAAAAAACACACAGTCACCTGGTCGGTTCCTCGCCATTTGGCTGACATCCCGGCACCCGTCGCAATAGGCAATCCTGCACCTGCTATTCCGTTGGCTCCGAGGATGCCGATCTCCATGTCGGCTATGTGCATGGAACCGCCTTTTCCCTTGCAATACCCTGTCTTCTTTCCGAATAGTTCGGCCATCATGTTCTTGAGGTTCGCACCCTTGGCAATGACATGACCGTGTCCCCGATGGGTGCTGGTGATGTAATCATCGGGTCTCAACACAGCGCAGATACCGGTTGCCACTGCCTCCTCTCCTAAATACAAGTGGGCCAAACCAGGAACCAGGCCTCTGGCATACAAATCAACAATTCGTTCTTCAAACAACCGAATTCTGAGCATTGTCGTATAGAGTTCTCGCAGCTTGTTTTTTTCTATATTCATTATTATTCCTCCGCAGCTTTTTCCAGCCCATTCAGTAAAATTCCCTGACAGTCTCGTTTCTCTAAATATTAGCATATAGTGTGCCACTGGTTTTCCAAGTTTTGGCCTTTGTTTATGAGCTTGAACTTATTGAGAATTACGTTGGACAGACTGTTGAGCTGAAAGATTGCCACATCCTGTTGTCTGTTTCAAATCAGGTCAAGTGGCCGATATTGATACAATGCAGAGACTTTTTTTGATGCACCTTGCACTTGGCTGTCAGAAAGGGCTGGTGTAGGGTTCAATACCGCCCGGTGGATCCGTCCGGCCCTGGCCTATACCTATACTATGCTTCATTATGCCACCGTAAGAGTTTATCAAAGCATTCGCAAAAATCGCGTTCGCACACAGGCTCTTGGCATAATGCTTGCTTAGATTTCATTTGGGCATTCATCTGAAAAAATTTATGGAAACCATAAATCACGCTTACCAGAAGAAAATCAATATGACGGATTCATCTTCGGGATCAAAGGATTTTTCAAGGGCAAAACCGCCGTGGCTCCGGCAACGTATGCCCATACCCGGAAGTATCGCTCGGGTAAAGGAGATCATCAAGGATGGCGGTCTGCAAACCGTATGTGTGGAGGCCCATTGCCCGAATCAAATGGAATGTTTCAGTAGCGGCACGGCTACTTTTTTATTGCTGGGACCAAGCTGCACCCGGCACTGCACATTCTGCGCAGTGAGCAAGTCACCCGTCAATGCACCGGATCCAGACGAACCTGACCGCACGGCGAAGGCAGTGTCTGAGATGAAACTGGCCTTTTGCGTCCTGACCATGGTGACCAGAGACGACTTACCCGATGGGGGCGCCCTGCATATTGCAAAGGCCATTGAAGCTATCCGGGAAAAGTGCCCGGGGGTGGGAGTGGAAGTCCTTATTTCTGACCTGGCCGGCAACAAGGATGCCCTGGAGACAGTGTTTGCCAGTAAGCCGGAAGTGCTGAACCACAATATAGAAACAGTGCCCCGTCTATATCCGGAAGTCCGCCCGCAGGCCTCTTACAATCGCTCTCTGAAACTCCTCGGTCGCGCATCTTCACATAAGCCGCCAATGGTTATCAAATCAGGACTCATGCTGGGCCTGGGAGAGACAAAAGAGGAGGTCCTCGGAAGCATGCATGACCTGCGCAAAGTCGGATGTCTTTCGCTCACCCTGGGCCAGTACCTGGCACCATCCGATCAGCACCATCCCGTTATCCGTTATGTTCCCCCAGAGGAATTCGCCGATTATGAAGCTGCGGCTTTGGCCCTTGGGTTCTCTGCGGCAGCCAGCTTTCCGCTCGTCAGGAGTTCCTATCGAGCTGAAGAACTCTATCATACAGCTCGCAACCATCTTCCCCCTTAAATTCCACTCCCCAAATCCCTGTCCCAAAATGAGACATCATGGGTTGATCCAATCGTTTCTTTAGCATATAATGAAAATTGTTTTCTGAAACGATACGCTGAAGTAGAATATCTTCCGTTGAGAATAGTATTGACACACAATACACAATTCCTTAAACTTTTTCTTAAGAATGTATTTATTCACCTTTTTCAAGAAGCAGGAGGAAAATGACTATGGCAGGAAAACTTATTAAAATCACAAAGGACACCGCCTATGTGACCGATCCGCCCCATCACGAGAAGACTTACGCCTATCCCATGGTGAACCCCAAGGTATGCCCAGGCGCCCAGGTAGAATTTCATTTAACTGAGATAACCAAGGACGGCGCCGCGCTCGACGATATCCATCCTAATGAAGATCATGTGTTCTACGTTCTCTCAGGCCGCGCGACTGCCAAAGTAGGAGACGAAGAATTCCTGTGCGAACCCGGCGACGCGCTCTGGGTAGAGAAGAACACGGTCCATAATTTTACGGTCCTCGGCGGCGAGACCTTCCGTATCTGTGTTGTCTTCGCGCCGCCGCGTCCGATCTGGGGCTAAACAGCAGGAACCTCTTTAAGGATTGCCTGCTGTTAACCCATCGTTTCTCAGGGCGCACTCACTTCTCTCTTGAGATGAGTGCGCCCTTTCTATTTTAAGTGTCTTCTTCTCCCTTGAGTACTACTCCTCTAAGTCTTGTCCCAAAATGAGACATCATGGCTTGACCCAATCGTTTCTTTAGAATATAATAATGATGACTTTGTAAAAAGTCATCATCGTGCCCATGGACGGGCACGCAAATCAATGGGGTGCTTTGCAACCCGTTGATTTGTAAGGAAACCGAAAATCGCACTTTTCGGTTTCCGTCAGTAAAAAGTTCAAGGACGGACTTTTTTCGATTCCATCAATAATAATTGCTTTCTGAAACGATACGCTGAATATGAATATCTTCCGTTGGGAATATTCCCGAGGAGATGGAAATTTATGAAACCTTTGCATGCTCTCGCTTCTCAATCTGAAGTCGTCTTAGAAGATCCCATCAGGATTTCATGGGAAGATGTCGTTCTTGAAGGCCATAAACCGCGTTATTCAATCAGGCCTGAAATCCTGAAATCGTGGCTTAAGTGCCGCGCAATAGGCGTGGATCCATTCAGTAAGAACTCCCCCCCCATTCTCTCCAGCAAACAACTGAACAAGCTGCTGAGGCACAATCGCAAACTTGTCGAAATCTCAAAGCCGGTGATGGATATGATCCAGATTTCTCTTACTGGATTCATCATCACCCTTATTGATAAGGATGGTTATGTACTGGTCGTTCGGGGAGACAAAGATATCCTTAAAATGGCAAGAGAAAACTATTATCAACCGGGTTGTTTGAGAAGCGTTGAGCATGCCGGCACAAATGCCATCGGCGTATGTTTATTGGAAGGAAAGCCCATACAGCTCACCGGGGCCGAACATTATAAGGTCTACCACCATCCTTGGACCTGTTCCTCCGCGCCCATTAAAGACCGCGACGGGAAAATTATTGGTGCCATAACCCTGTCAGGAAAGTCTATCGGAAGGCACAAGCACACCTTGGCACTGGTCATAGCTGCCGCGGAAACGATCGACGGCCGACTGCGCGAAATGGAATTGACGGCGGAAAAGCAACGTCTCAGCTCTATTATCTCTATGATTTTCAATGCCATTTCTGATGGGGTCATCGGTGTCGACAACAATCTGGACATCATTCGTATAAACAAAACGGCCGGCGAAATGTTGGGCCTTGACGTTGAAACGGCTTCCCGAAAAAGGCTGACTGAAATCATTCAGCCGGAAATGTCTCTTATTCAGGCGATCAAGAATAGAAAATCTTTAGCAGGCCAGGTCATCAGTTTCGTCTGTCCAAACGGTCACAAGAGTTATGTATGCTCACTTGATCCTCTCATGAACGCTTCAGGCCATACCTTCGGCGCGATTATCAAGATTGCTGAAAAAACGCGCATGATAAATATTACAAAAAGACTTAGCGGCAATTACGCTAAATATGAATTCAGAGATATCAAAGGCAACAATCGTGAGCTGAAAAAGCAGATAGAAATGGCTAAGATAGCCGCAAAGACAAACTCCAGAGTATTGATTATTGGTGAAAGTGGCACAGGCAAGGAGTTGTTCGCCCAGGCAATCCATAACCTTAGCAACAGAAAAAATGAACCCTTTGTGGCTATTTCTTGTGCTGCCATCCCACGCGATCTGATCGAATCCGAACTCTTTGGTTACCGGGGCGGGGCTTTTACCGGTGCCCGGAGAGAGGGGCAGTTAGGAAAATTCGAGCTTGCGAACAAGGGGACGCTTTTTTTGGATGAAATCAACGGTCTGCCATTGGACCTGCAGGCCAAGCTGTTACGGGTTCTCCAGCAGAACGAGATTATGCGGCTGGGGGGCAGCAAGACGTTACCCATAGATGTAAGAGTGATTGCCGCGAGCAATGCCGACTTGATGCGAGAGATCGAGCACGGTAATTTTCGAGAGGATCTCTATTATCGGCTCAGTGTTGTTGAAATTACCGTTCCGCCCCTCCGTGATAGAATGGAAGACCTGGAATTGCTCATGGATCATATTATCAACCGGCAGTCTCAGGAAATGGGCTTCGGAACGCCCGAGATATCCAAAGAAGTACTGGAGGTCACGAGAGAATATCATTGGCCGGGGAATGTCCGGGAGCTGGAAAACTGTCTTGAGCAGATGGTGCTCATTTCTCAGGGAGAACCCATTCGTAAAGATCACCTTCCTGTTAGGCTCTCGAAAAAACGCGTTGAATCCGTAAAAAATGCAAGCTCTCTCCATGAAGTCTATAAGCAGATGATTGAGGGAACTCTCAATCAGTGTAAGGGCAATATCTCCCTCGCGGCAAGAGAACTCAAGATAGCCAGAAGCACCCTCTACCGAAAAATGAAGGAATTCGATTTAATGTAATTCCGGCGTAAGGGATTCTTCGCCTCTTGTGCAAATGCCTTGGCTTATTCGATAGCATGGTTTCTGCCGACGTCCTGCATTTTTGATCATTTTCTCATTCAGTAAAGAGGCGGTGAAATCATAAGCCCGGAATGGACTTTTTGCACACCTTGGACACCTTCAATGGTCTTTATGATTCGATTCACGCTTTCGCTGTCATTGGACAGCCCGTTAACCTGCACGATCCCTCTTTCAACAATATCTATGGTCAACAACCTGTCATCCAGGTCGTTCTTCAGAAGGGCTCCCTGAATTCTTTTCAGTATTGACAGTCTCTCCATGGCCTCCAGTGCCGTGAGGCTACAGGCGGCCATTTCCTCAGCGCGAGCTGTATCCATTACGAGCGTGGCAATGGTTTTATACCCTATTTTGGCCGAATTTAGGATCAGGTCATAGAGGTCCGGGTTGTCAAAATCCATGTCAAAGGCGAGACGACAAAATTTTCTTTGCTTGCTGTCAGTCGCCTGTAGTAATTTTCTAGCGACATCAACATCCAACTCTTGCTGTTCACGAATTGTTTCTAACCGGGCAGCCTCAGGTGCGTTAATGCGCACGTGCAGTGCACACCCGAAGTCCTGAAGAAGAATTTGACTGCCATGGCCTATGATGATGCCCTCCCCTCTTCTGGATATCTCATAAATAATAGCATCCATATAATCCATATAGACCTGTGGTTTGTTGTGAAACAGCCGTGAAAAAAAGCCTGGGTTTCCAAGTGCCTTGAGGTCTTCCGAAAGGACACCGACCTTTGGAGCCAGTTCCAATAGTTCCTGATCATCGTAGATATCCAAATTTAATCCCTTTGCGACATTTTGTGCAATTTCCCGCACACCGCATCCCATATAACCTGAAATTGTAATGAGTGACATCTTTACGCCTCCTTAAACAATAAATTTGTGCTCTGCCGATACAAACATCATCTGAAAAGCAAGTTGGTTTCCATTCATAATCTGAGGAAACAAGATCAAGAGTACGGTATAGATTATCATACGGACGGGAAATAGGCAATGCCCAATAAAGAGTCGCTTGAGCGTTTTCCCCGCACATCATGGCGGATTGACGGACCACCCGAATGCCCAGGAAGGGTCACCGATGTACCCGCCAAAATGGTAACCAAATTCGCTAAGGTCAACTAATTCTTCTTGACATTCCTGCCCCAAGAAAATATTTTTTAGATAATAAAAGGTCAGACTTTATGTGAATACTACATTTGCTCTTCTTGGCGCCTGCAGGGTCTTGCAGGCTGAACATTAACTCTTACGATAAGGAGGTTGGTGATGAGAAAGGCGATTTTTCTTGGAATTATGGTGGCTTTTTCAGGGGGTATCCTACTGGGTGGTCTGAACAAACCTTGTCGGGCATCAGACACGATTGTATTGAAACTTGCCCACTTTATGCCAACCATGCACGTACTGCATCGAAAGGGTTTTGTACCGTTTGCGGAGAAGGTGGCAAAACTGACAAACGGCAGAGTAGAAATCAAGATATACCCGGGTGGTGTACTGGGTAATCCCAAGACGATGGTTGATGCCATCAAGACAGGAATTACGGACATCGGCTTTGTTCTTCCCGAATACGTGCCCGGGCGATTCAAGAGAAGCAGCGTATTTGAACTCCCTTTCATTTTTGACAGTGCTGCTCATGTTACCAAAACGGTCTACGCCATTTATGACAAATACCTGAAGGACGACTACAGGGACTTCAAGGTCTTGTGGTTTTTGTCTGCTCCCCTGAGCCAGCTCCAAACCGTAAAAAAGGCGGTGGTAAAGGCCTCTGATTTTCGCGGTATGAACATCCGGTCAGGAAGCGCCGATGAAACCGCCGGGCTGAAATTGCTAGGTGCAAATCCTGTCGGAATGCCCATTTCAGAACTTTCTATCGCCCTTCAGAGAGGAATTGTGGATGGCGCCCTGACGCCTTACGCAGCACTCAAGGCCCATAAGCTGATAGATATAGTGAAGCATATCACGGAGATCAACTACAACGGAGCCTTGATGTGCGTCCTTATGAACAAGAAAAAGTGGAATTCACTGCCGGACTTTGCAAAGAAAGCCATTGACCAGGTGGCTACAGAGGAATTCGGCGTGATGACGGCCAAGGCCTTTGATGAGGAAGATGCCGAAAACATTGCTTTAGCCAAAGAAAAGGGGATAGAGCTGCTTAAACTTCCGGATGCCGAAAAATCCAAGGTTAGGGCCAAATTGAAGGTGCTTTGGGTAAAGTGGGTGAACAATATGTCCAAAAAGGGCTTTCCGGCGCAGGAGATCCTCGATGCTACCCTCAAAGCGGCAAAGGCCAGCCAGTAATCCCTTTTGATACAATGTATTCGGGCCATCCCTCTTGAAGACAACTCAATTGAGATCGGCCCGAAACATAAGAAAAGGTCGAAAAATGGAAACAAAACCACCTGCCAGAGGCTTTGAATCGTGGGTAAATCTCGTGGCAAAATATGCTGATCATGTGACATGGGGCGTACTCTTCTTCCTGATGGTCATTACAATGGCGGATGTTTTCCTCAGAAAAATCTTCCACACATCAATCCTGGGGACTGTGGAGATCACGGAACTCTCAATGGCAGCCATTGTATTCTGCTCCTTGGCGGAATGCCAGGTACATGACGGCCACATCAAGGTGGACATCCTCCTTAAGGGTTTCAGTAAACGTGTGCAGGCCGTTTTTGATCTTATCACCCAGACAGCCTGTTTCCTCTTTTTCTCCATGATGACCTGGGCCATGTTCCATTATGCTATAGCAATGAAGGAAGGGGGAGAAGTCACAATTGACCTGAGCTTGCCAAAATATCCTATTGTCTGGGTGGCTTGTGCCGGCTGTGCCTTGCTTGCGATGGTCCTTCTTTGCAAATCCCTGAAGGCACTGCGGGAGGTGTTTGAATCATGAACCCGATAATTGTGGGGATAATTGGGATTCTCTTCCTCTTCCTGCTCCTGGCCATGCGCATGCAGATCGCCTTTGCAATGGCCTTGGTGGGTTTTCTGGGATTCATAGTACTGAGTTCCTTTGACTCCGCCGTCGGACTGTTGGGCATTCTGCCATTCGATACTACCGCATCCTACACCCTGAGTGTTATCCCTCTTTTCCTCCTTATGGGGGAGTTTGCCAATCATTCAGGAATGGGTTCTGAACTGTATGAGATGCTTTACAAGTGGATAGGTTTCCTCCCGGGCGGTCTTGCAATGGCGACAGTGGGAGCCTGTGCCTGTTTTGCGGCCATTACAGGATCTTCCCTTGCTACTGCAGCCATGTTCGGCGCAATAGCATTTCCTGAGATGAAACGGCTCAACTACTCCGACAAACTGGCCACAGGCTGCATTGCCGCAGGGGGAACTCTCGGAATCTTGATTCCTCCCAGTTCCGTTCTTATTCTTTACGGCATTATTACAGAACAGAGCATAGCGAAGCTGTTCATTGCAGGTGTCATCCCGGGACTATGTCTGGCCTTGTTGTTCATCTTGGTCATCTATGTAATGACCAAGGCGAAGCCCTCTCTGGGCGCGGCAGGCCCCAAATTCAGCATGATGGAGAAGGTGGTTTCCCTCAAGGCCACCGGCAGTTTACTGGGGCTGTTTGTCCTGGTGATCGGCGGTCTTTACACCGGCTGGTTCACGGCCACTGAGGCGGCGGGTGTTGGTGCTTTCGGTGCCTTTTGCGTTGCCATTCTGAAGCGGCGCCTTACCATGAAAAACCTTCTTGCATCCCTGAAAGATACCGCCGGATCCACCGCCTTTATTTTCGCTATCCTGATAGGAGCCATGATATTTCAACACTTTGTGACCTTAACCCAGATCCCGAACGTCCTTGTCAGTTATATAGTCGGGGCGGGAGTGAGCAAGTACATTGTTATTTCAGCGGTCATTGCTGCCTTTATGGTTCTGGGTTGTTTCATGGAGGGACTCTCGATCATGGTCCTTGCCGTTCCCGTCATCTATCCCGTCGTCATCCAGCTCGGCTTTGATCCCATCTGGTTTGGTATCATCATCACCATTACTATGGAAATGAGCCTGATAACGCCGCCCGTAGGGGTAAATGTATTTGTTCTCAGCGGGGTCGTTAAGGAAGTGCCCATGTATACAATTTTTCGGGGGATACTTCCTTTTTGGGTCGCCATGATAGCTTGTATCGCCCTCCTGACGGCGTTTCCTAAGATCGTGCTCTTTCTTCCAAACTCCATGATGTAGCTGAAAAGGAGCTGAACCAGATGCAGCATTCGGACATATTTCTTGCCATACTCCTCTTGGTCGACTTTGGGCTTTTTGCAGGGGCGCTGTATTTTGCATTTGAATCTCTCAAAGAAAGTGAACGCCGGGCCCCTCGGATGGGAGCCGGGATCGCTGTCCTGGCTCTCTTGATCGGGTTCCTGATCATATTCCTGCCCATCCTGAGGGTCCCTTTCGCCATAATCGTCTGCCTCGGGGCTGCATTCGGTCTGGTATTGCTCATACCGGGAAACCATCATCTCAAGGCCTTGAAAGGCGCTGACGGTCACTTGGTGGAGGAGCCAGTGCGTCCCGATGAGCGGGACATTCCGTTTGCCCGCCTGCGGAGCCTGCCGCCGGGATCAGAGTATTACCGAAAGTATTACCAGATGCACCCTGAAAGGGAAGAAGCGGACAGGAATCGCCGCGAGAAGGGACTCTTGGGCAAACCGGGGGGTATTGACGGTCGCTACCCACCCAATGTATCCATGATACATGCCTCATTTGATATGCCCGATTTTCTGGGCACCTTTGCCGTTGCAGAGCCGGACCAAGGGAGTTCGCCTTTGGAGATGGATCATGCAAAGGCCACGGAAATAGTAAAAAAATACACCCTGCATCTCGGTGCCAGCGCGGTTGGGATATGCAGGGTAAACCAGAACTGGGTTTATTCCCACAGGGGCGAAATTTTCTATGACCAGTGGGAGGAATGGGGCAGGGAACTGGATCCGAATGAACTGCCACCCTTCGCAGTGGTAATGCTCACGGAAATGGACTGGGAGCACGTATCTGCTGCCCCGCACACACCATCTGTGGCCGAAAGCGCACGGAACTACGGTAAGGGAGCCTATTTGAGCACTGCACTGGCCCGCTGGTTTGCTCACATGGGCTACAGAGGTGTCGCACAAAATACACGACGTTACGACATTGTCCTTCCCCCGCTGGCAGCGGATGCCGGCCTCGGTGAGGTGGGCCGTCAAGGCTATCTCATAGCGCCGCGATTCGGGGCCCGAGTACGTATATTCGCAACGCTCACCGATATGCCTCTGATTCCCGACAAAGCCATATCCATCGGCGCAGACGAATTTTGTAAGAGATGTAAGAAGTGCGCGGAATCCTGCCCTTCCAGGTCTATCCTGAAAGGGGATAAAGTGACCCACAACGGGGCACTGAAGTGGAAACTGAACGAGGATACGTGCTTTGAATACTGGAGCAAGGTGGGGACCGATTGCTCCATCTGCATGGCAGTCTGCCCTTTCAGCAGGCCCAATACCCTCCTGCATAACCTTATTCGCTGGTTCGTAGGCAGATCTCCTGTGGCACAACGGCTTTTCCCACATATGGATAATGTGCTATACGGGAGGAAGTGGCGACCCAAGCCTGTTCCGTTATGGCTGGATTATCACAAGGGAGTAAAAGACAAGAAGGAGGTTTACTAGGCATTTGACTTTCAAGCCGTTAGACAAAAAAAGGTATCCCGAGCTGGTTGCCCATGAGATAGAAAAACGCATCCTGAACAATGAATTGCAATTAGGCCAGAAACTCCTTCCAGAGATGCAACTGGCCAAAGATTTTCAGGTGAGCCGTTCCGTAGTGCGTGAGGCCATGCGTCTGCTGGAAGGTGGAGGTTTTGTGACTATCAAGAGGGGGCCTAAAGGGGGTATTTTTGCCAACAACGGGTATCATAAGCCCCTGAGCGAGGCCTTGGGAAGATTGGTGGATTCCGGCATGGTACACGAGGAGCATGTCTTTGAGATCAGGCTGCTCATTGAACCCTATGCAGCCGGTGAGGCGGCCCGGTGGGCGACAAAAAACGATATTGGAAAACTCCGGGACCTTCTCGCCCGCTCCAGGGAAAGGATGGACGATCCTGATTTTCTTCAGCAGGTCAGAGGAAAATTCCATATTTGTCTTGCCGAGGCCTCAGGGAATCCCATTCTGCTGATATTGATGAATGCCCTTATCGAGTTGTTGAGAAAATATTTTTCTGAATTCAAGGAGCTTGACCTGGAAAAACAAGCGGTGGGAATCCATGAGAAAATTCTGGATGCTATTGTTGAGAGGAAACCTGAGAAAGCCTCGAAGCTGATGAAAATGCATATCATGGAAATCAAAAAATACGTGGAAAAATGGGGCAAGGCCGGGTGAAATTGGGCTCATGGCTCCAGATTACCCACACAAGGCCGTAAATCCTCTTTTCAGGTCCTCCATGAGGTCCTGCGGATCTTCCAGACCGATATTGAGCCGCACGATGGTCTTATCCGGATACCTTGAACTGCACAAGCGATTGTATTTTGCAGCCGTCATGAGACTCTTGTACCCGCCCCAGCTGTAACCGAGCCCGAAGAGATGGAGCGCATTCACAAAGGCGGCCAGCTTTGCATCGGGATAGTCTTCTTTGAATGTGACGGCAAAGAGGCCTGAGGACCCCTTGAAATCCCTCTTCCAGATGGAATGTTCCGGGTGGCTCGGGAGTGCCGGGTGGATGACCTTATCCACCAGATCGACCGTTTCGAGCCATTTGGCGACTTTCAGGGCCGACCGCTCATGTTGCTTCAACCGCATCGGCAACGTTTTGAGGCCCCGCAGGGCAAGATAGCAGTCCTCGGGCGACGCGAAGGCCTCCATGACCCTGTAGAATTTCTGGAATTCCTCTTCAAATTCCTCCCTCAGGGTCACGGATCCCAGCAGCACATCTGAATGGCCTGCAATATATTTCGTGACGGATTGCACCGAGACATCGATGCCGAGATCAAAAGGTCTGAGGTAAAGGGGCGTTGCCCACGTATTATCGAGTACCGTCACAATTCTCTTTTCCCGGGCGACGGCCGTGACAGCGGGGATGTCCTGTATTTCAAAGGTGTTTGATCCGGGGGATTCAAGAAAGATCAGACTCGTATTCGGCCTGATGAAATCGATAATATCCCCGCCCGCGGCCGGAGGAATAACCCCGATCTCTACATTGTACCGGGAAAGAATCCTGTTGCAGAAACGGGCCGTAGGGCCATAGATGTTGTCACACAGGAGGATGTGATCGCCGCTCTTGGTAAACGCGAAAAGGGTGTTGATGATGGCGTTTATTCCGGACTGGAAGACCCGGGTCATGTGGCCGCCCTCCAGCCGCCTGAGGGCCTCCTCGAGGGCCCGCTGGGTGGGCAGCCGGTCCGTGCCGTAGGATATCCCGTCATATTGCCCTTTGTTTGCCATGGCAAGATCTTCGTACCCTTGAAACAGGACGGTGGATCCCTTGTAGACGGGCGGATTGATGGTCCTCACCTTTTTTCCGCTTACCTCATTGCAGTAATCGTTGAACCCTATGAGTTCAGTTGATTTTTTCATGAGTATTCATTCCTTTTGTCTGGGTTCCCCTGGATATTGGACCCAAAGGATCCGGGTTAGGTAACGTTTCCGCAAGATAGAATAATGATCGAACACCTTGCAAGAAAAAACCCCTGTCGTCTCGGCAATTGAAAGAATCGTCGATACGATAAGTCCGCCTTTTCTTGAGTTGACGGAACAACCTCAACCTGATACGATTTTTTTCATTCTGCGGGTTCTTTCTTATATCAGCAGGCCCGTTTTGATGTAATCAAAAACTTTCCATCCATGGACTTTTTTCCGACCTCCATGGGCACGATGATGACTTCCTAACAAGTCATCATGACTTCTTGAAAGGAGAAACGAAATGAAAGGAATGCCCAACATGGGCCAGATCATGAAACAGGCCCAGCAGTTTCAGGCCAAGATGGCCAAGCTACAGGAAGAAGTGGGGGACAGGACGGTGGAGGCCTCGTCCGGCGGAGGCATGGTGACCGTCACGGCCAATGGCCGGCAGGAAATTGTCGCCATCACCATTGAACCCGAAGTCATCGATCCTGAAGACAGGGAAATGCTTCAGGACCTGGTCATGGCAGCGGTGAACGACGCCCTCAACAAGGCCAAAGAAATGATGAACGAGGAAATGGGTACACTGACCAAGGGTATGAACCTTCCCAATATTCCGGGCCTGACGTAGAAAGGGAAGCAAAATGGGTTTTTATCCGCCGCCCCTCGAAAATCTGATCGAACTTCTTTCCAGGCTTCCCGGCATCGGACAGAAGTCCGCCGCCCGAATCGCCCTTTACATCCTGAAAAGCGACCCTGAACTGGCTCGGGACCTGGCACAGGGGCTCCTGCAGGTGAAGGACAGGATCAGATTCTGCTCCGTCTGCTTCAACCTGACCGAGGATGACCCCTGCGCCATCTGCACGAATGAAGCCAGAAACAACGGCACCATCTGCGTGGTCGAAGGCCCCGGGGACCAACTGGCCCTGGAGGAAAGCGGTTATTTCAGGGGACGATACCACGTTCTCCACGGGGCGCTTTCTCCCCTCGACCACATTGGTCCCGAGGACCTGAAGATCAGTGAACTGCTTTCCCGCCTGGAACCGGAAGGGGTCACGGAAATCATACTGGCCACCAATCCCACCACTGAAGGGGAAGCCACGGCCTCTTTTCTGAGGGATATTCTGTCGGACAAGGGGTTGGAAATCACGCGAATCGCCCTAGGCGTTCCCATGGGAGGCGATCTCAAGTACATGGACCGGGTGACCCTGCAATATGCCCTCAAGAGCCGCATGAAGGTGGAATCGTGATCGACCGGGCGGATCTTGAATCCCTCGCCCGAATCGTGGGGCCGGAAAACCTGATCACCAGCCGGAATAAACTCGAGGCCTACACCACCGACGGTACGAAACTGGTCTACACCCCGGATGGCGTTGTCTTTCCCAACAGCACAGAGGAGACAGCGGATATCCTTAGCCTCGCGGCCGCACGCGGATTCCCGGTGATACCCAGGGGGGCCGGAACCGGGATGAGCGGGGGATCGCTCCCCGTCAACGGCGGGCTGGTCCTGTCGCTCGAGCACATGAACCGGATATTGGAGATCGACCGCGAAAACCTCGTAGCCAAGGTGGAACCCGGCGTCATCACCGCCCATCTCCAGGAAGCCGTTGAAAAAGTGGGCCTTTTTTATCCCCCGGATCCGGCAAGCATCCACATTTCCACCATCGGCGGGAACGTGGCCGAGTGCGCCGGTGGACTCCGGGCCGTCAAATACGGGGTGACCCGGGACTATGTCCTCGGACTCACCATCGTACTCCCCACCGGTGAAATCATCCGGACGGGCGTGGAGACCATGAAAGGCGTGGCCGGCTATGATATCACGCACCTCATCGTGGGTTCGGAAGGGACCCTGGCCGTGGTCACTGCCATCACCCTCAGGCTGCTTCCAAAACCCGAGACCTGCAGGACCATGCTCGCCTTTTTCACGGACGTCTCAGAGGCGGTCCTCACGGTGACCAGCATCATTCATCGGGGCATCATACCCACCATCCTTGAATTTATGGACAGGGTCTGCCTCGATAGCATCCGGGAGCACATGGAAATCCCCATTCCCGCGGACGCCGGAGCCATGCTGCTCATGGAAGTAGATGGGGATTCCCTCTCGGTGGAGCAGGGAAGCCGGAAAATTCAGGAAGTCTGCGAAGAAAGACGCGCAATCAGTTTTGAAAAAGCGTCCACCCCGGAAGAGGCCGAAAGGCTCTGGCAGGCCCGTCGCGAGATCTCTCCTTCCCTTTACAAACTGAGGCCACACAAAACCAGCGAGGACGTCGTGGTGCCGAGGAGCAGACTCCCGGAGCTGATCTCAGCACTTCATGAACTCAGCGCCAGGTACGACCTCCCCCTGCCTGCCTTCGGACATGCAGGAGACGGGAACATCCACGTCAACATCATGCATGACAAAGATAACCCCCGGGAAAGGGAAAAGGTGGTGCCGCTGGTCAGGGAGCTTTTCGAGAGGGTACTGCAGATGGGCGGGACCATCACCGGTGAGCACGGCATTGGAATCACCAAGGCCCCTTACCTGGAGATGGAAATACCCAAACCCGGTCTGGAGTTGATGATCAGAATCAAGAAGGCCTTTGATCCAAAGGGAATCCTGAATCCCGGAAAGATCTTTCCAACCTGTTCCCATCAAGACTGCTGTCCAATTGGCCTGAGCGATACTCCAAATTAGCCAATGCTATTCTTCTTGCTACACTACATTTCAGCCAGCAGGCCTGATCTGGTCAAAATTGCCAGAGGCAGACAAACCTGAAGTTGCCTAAGGATGAGACTCCCCGGATCACTAGAACCTATCCGGGTCCCCCATCAGAGTTGCTCTTCTATCCTCGGCTTCCACAAAAATCCGCTTAATTTTGGGGTAGACCTGCTTGATTTCGCTGTCCAGTCGGGCAATGGACTTTTCAATGTCTCCTGCAGAGGCAGTGTTATCAAAATCCACACTCAGATTTAAGAGGATGAAATCGGGGCCCATGTGCAGGGTCAGAATTTCATTGATGTGATGGATCTTGTCGTATGATCCGGCAATTTTTCTTATTCCCTGAATCACTTCTTTGTTGGCACTTTCTCCGATCAACAGTCCCTTTGTCTCATAGGCAAGCCAGGCAGCCGTACCGGCAAGAATCAGGCCGATGACAATGGAGGCCATCCCATCATAATAGGTGCGAGAGGTGATCTGGCTCATCAATATCCCCAGAAAGGCCACAACAATACCAAGGATAGCCGCAGAATCTTCAAAGAGCACAACGAACATGGAAGGATCCTTGCCGCGCTTAACAGCCTTTAAATACCCCCATTTTCCTTTTGCTTTTGTAAATTCGGTCAAGGCAAAATACCAGGCCGCGCCTTCAAAAAGCATGGCCAAGGCCAGCACGATATAATTGAGGTAGGGACTTTGAATAGGTGTGGGATGCAGAAAATGATGCACCCCTTTGTAAATGGAGACTCCGGCACCCACTGCAAAAATCAAAATAGCAACAATAAAACTCCAGAAATACACCTCCTTGCCGTGACCGAACGGAAACCTTTCGTCCGGGGGCATTTTCGCCCTTCGCAGCCCGTAAAGCAAAAGGACCTCATTGCCGGTATCCACAAGAGAATGTACGCCTTCGGACAGCATGGCCGAACTCTTGGTGAAGAAAAAGGCTATGAATTTGGTCACTGCAATCAGGAAATTTCCGACAAGCGCAGCAAAAATAACTTTTTTTCGAGAAGGTGGTGCCAATTATTCTTAAGCTCCCCAATGCAATCGGAAAGTCAGGTTTAAGAAGGCCTGTAAGGAATGCTAGCCCGTGTACCAGTCCCTGTCCCTGCGCTAGGCCTGGCGTTCGCTTTATGATGTCGGGCAGCGGGTCTCGTAGGTGCCTGCCGTCCTGTCCTGTAGGTAAACCCTGTCGAACCGCCCGGTGCTTGCCTCCTCGAACCAGGTCAGGCCCTGTTTCCGGCACGGACCACATGCCCTTCTCGGGATATGCACGGCAAGGATGTGATTCCCCTTGCTGGAGGTTGATTCGATGGAAAGGGCACCTGCGCAATCCATGCATCGACGAATTCGCTCGTGCTGTGTTTCTCTGATTCCGTCGGTATCGTAATAAATCTCCCGATTCCTTTCCACCACCTCGCCCGCTTTACAGTTGTTTTTCAGAAACTCATCCCGCAGGAACATGCCCTTGAGATCCGCCACCTGCTGTTCAATATACCGGGCAATATCCTTACGCTGGGGCTGGTAGTCCCGGTCGTAATTGGGCTCCTTGACATAGCTGGTGTCCAGACCGGCCATGGCCATGATGATTGCCACATTGACATAGGGAAGGGCGTTTTCCACGGCGTAGCCCCCTTCCAGGACGGCAATGTCGGGCTTTAACCGAGCATTGAGCGTTGCGTAACCGCGGGCCGAGAAGTTCATGTGGGTAATGGGATCATTGAAATGGTTGTCCTGTCCCGCTGAATTAATGACCAGGTCCGGTTTGAACTGATCCAGAAGCGGCATGATGAGTTCTTCCAGAACGTAGAGGAATCCCCGCTCTCCGGTCTGGGGCGGCAAGGGAATGTTTATGGTTGTCCCCTCCGCATTGGGCCCGCCCAGTTCATCCGGAAACCCGGAGCCGGGATAAAGCGTCCGTCCATCCTGATGAATGGATATGAAAAGGGTGTCCGGGTCATGCCAGAAGATATCCTGAGACCCGTCACCATGGTGGCAGTCGGTGTCCACGATGGCTATTTTTTTCACACCATACGTGTCTCGCACGTATTCCGCCATGATGGCTTCGATGTTGATGTTGCAGAAACCGCGATTCCCGTGGACGACCCGCATGGCATGGTGTCCGGGCGGGCGCACGAGGGCGAAGGCACTCTCCACCTCCCCCTTGAGCACGGCATCCGCCGCCACCAGGCAACCCCCCGCAGAAATCAGGTGGCTTTCCGTGGTCACGGCGGACTCATCCGGCACACAGAAATGGACCGTTTGGATATCCTCCACCTCGGCGGGCCTTACGCGATATTCCACCAGTCCGTCCACATCCAGGAGGCCTTCCTCCAGGATTTGGTCCTGTGTATAGAGGAGGCGTTCCTCCCTCTCGGGATGGGTGGAGCTGATGGCCCAGTCATAGGCCGGGAAAAAGACCAGGCCCGTTCTTCTCAGAGCTTTCATACGGCCTCCCCCGGGCACGTCCATCCCTTGATAATTCCAGGGGTAATGGAAAGTCTGAGGCGAATATTCTGTCCCACCCTGGAAAATCCACGGACCATGTTGAAGACCTGCCGTTCGGTTACGGAAATCTCAAGCGGCCCCTGTCCCGCACCAATCTTCCGCGCCTGTTCACGGAGGGCTTCTCTCGCCAGGGACATGGCCTCCTCGACGTTGAATCGGAAAGGGATTTTGCGGTCCACTCCTGCCTCCGGAATGACCAGGGCTCCTCTCTGGGTGTCCGCCTGGAGCGTTATCTCGGTCGTGACCCTGGCCACGGCGGCACCGATGGCATTGGCCACCCCGGAATGATCCGGAATCCGGAAGGGCAGACCCAGAGCCCGACCGACAAAAGGCGCTATCTGGTGAGCAGGGCCTCCTATCACCACCACCGCATCAGGTATAATCTCTTGCTCCTGGAGGACTTCATGAATGGTATACACAGGGCGGGAGTTTATGTGGTTAAGAAAGGCCCTGGCTGAATCAGCGATGGTGTCTGCCATGGTCTCGAGAATGGCCCTGGCCGTCGATTCCGGTTCCTGTTTCCGGGAGGAACCAAGGCTTTTCATGGCGTCCGTTGCCGCCTCGCGGCTCCCCACCCTGAGGAGATTCAGGGTGATCATGGCGTCCGTGGGGGTAGGGACGGTCCCCCCAAGGGCCACGGGAGGGCCTTTTCTGGCGGGCCCTACCCGCAACTCCCCTCCCGTCCCCCTACGAACTTCGCTGTCCCCTCCCACGCCTATGGAATGGGTCAAAAGAGATCGTATCAGGGTCTGGTAAAGGCCAAGGCGGATACCGCGGGGTTCCAGAAGGGGAACGCCGTCAAGCACGACCGTCATGTCGGTGGTCGTGCCTCCTATATCCAGTACCAAGGAGGTACCGCGACACCCATCCAGGGCCAGGGCACCCATCACGCTGGCGGCCGGACCCGATTGTGCCATCCCTGCCGGCGAATGGAGGGTATAATTCAGATCCATGGTCCCCCCGTCGGGCTTCAGGAGATAGCGGGGCGATCTCAACCCCTCTTCGTCGAGAATAACCCTGAGAGACCCGATGAACTGTTCGTGCACCCGGTGGAGGGCGGCATTGAGGTAGGTTGTGGCGATTCTGCGAGGAAAATTGAGACTCCCGGACACTTGGTGCCCCAGGGCCAGATGCGAAAACCCGGTCCTTACCCAACCCGAAATCTGTAACTCGTGGACCGGGTTGCGCACTGAGAATTTTCCCACAATCCCCACGTCAGGGATCCCCTTGCTTTGGATGTCCTCAGCGGCCCTGCGGACGGCCTCTTTGTCGAGTGGCGCCGCCTCAAAACCCTGGTGATCCAGACAACCGCCAACCACTCGAAACGCGGGCCCCACGGAAAACCATTCGGGGTTCATACCCGGGCCCGCCGAGACAATCATTCCGGCTTCATCCAACCGATCCTGGACAATGGCGTTGGTGGCCATGGTGGTGGAAAAGGCCATCCTCTCGATCTCTTCGGAGGGGAACCCGCCCGTGGTCTTTGAAATGGCCGACCTGATCGTCTCGATCAGGTCGTCACTCGTGGGGGTCTTCGTTTCAATCAGGACGCCCCCTCGATCCAGCAGGACAGCGTCCGTTTGGGTACCCCCCACATCCAGTCCCAGTATCATAGAATCACCATTCGTCACATGCCCGTTTTCTGACCCGGCGTTAAGTTCCCTTGATCCCTACGCCTGACCTATGCTTCTATAACATGAATCTCAACAAAAACCAAAGGCATATTCACCCAAATCCACCGTCTAATTTGCGCATCATATACTTGGACGGGGGGTTTGGAGACATTCCTGATCACCAGCAAGGTGTCAGATGCAAGGCGTCGAGGAACGACGACTGAGTCGTATGAACAATACGTCGCAAGGAGGAGCGACCGAAGGAACGCAGCAGATGATGCCTTGCTGGTGCATCAGGGATTCAAAAAAGACTTTCCATGGACAAGGTGAGATGGTACGATTCCGCAAAAGCATTTCCCGATGAACCGGCCCTTTCCCCCGGAGGTCATACCAGGTGAAACAGAGTGAAAATTGGGACCGCTCCTTCCCTGAAAAGGAGATCTGCCAGGTCCTTGTGGACAAGGGACTTATTTCCGAAGGGCAGAAAAAGGATATACTCGGGAAGAAACCGGGTATCAAGCGAAGGCTTGAAGCCGGTGAGAAGAAGGACCCTGCGACGCAGAAAGGGACACCCCTGTCCGACGCCCCGGTGACTATCGTGGATGTGATTGCCTCTCTGAAACTCACGAGAGCGGATGACCAGGCACGCCCGCTGGACGAGGAGATCATCGTCCAGGCCCTCGCGGAACACTGGAATCTGCCCTACCTGAAAATAGATCCCCTTAAACTCGATCTCAACCTGGTAACGGGGACCATCCCCCATTCTTTCGCCAGGAAGCACCTGGTGCTCCCCACAGGCATTCAAGACGGTACCCTCACCGTGGCCACTCCCAATCCCTTCAACCAGGAAGTCCTCGAGGACATCGCCAGGGCCTGCCACATGAAGGTACGGGTGGTCGTCAGTTCCAAGACTGACATCCTCAAGCTGATCAATGAATTTTTTGGATTCAAGCGCTCCATTGCAGCGGCCGAACACCAGTTCACCGGGCTCCCCGTAGACCTGGGCAACCTGGAACAGTATGTCAAACTCAGATCATCCGAGGACCTGCCCTCGGACGATCATCACATTATCAACGCCGTCAACCACCTCCTGAATTATGCGTTTGACCAGAAGGCAAGCGACGTTCACCTCGAACCCAAGAGGGAATCCAGCCTCGTGAGGATGCGAATCGACGGTGTCCTGCACACGGTCTATAAGCTTCCCAAGAATGTCCATTCGGCCATGGTGAGCCGGATCAAGAACCTCTCACGACTCGACATGGCTGAAAAGAGGCGGCCACAGGATGGCAGGATCAAGACGGCCCGGAAGGGGGTTGAGGCGGAAATCCGGATCTCCACGGTGCCGGTTGCCTTTGGGGAAAAGGTGGTGATGCGGATCATGGATCCCGATGTCCTTTTTCAGGATCTCCAGGGCCTCGGTTTTACGGAAGCGGATCTTGAGCACTTCAAAGGCTTCATAAAGATGCCTTACGGAATTGTGCTTGTCTGCGGGCCCACGGGGAGCGGGAAGTCCACCACCCTTTACTCAGCCCTGCGATATCTTTCTACTCCCGAGATCAACATAACGACGGTGGAAGACCCCATTGAAATGGTGAATGAGGATTTTAATCAGATTGCCGTTCAACCTGTCGTGGGGGTCACCTTTTCCACCATCTTGAGGAGCATACTCAGACAGGACCCGGATATTATCATGCTCGGAGAGATGAGGGACCTCGAAACGGCTCAAAACGCCGTTCAGGCCGCACTTACCGGACATCTGGTCCTTTCCACGCTTCATACCAACGATGCGCCCTCGGCCATTACCAGGCTCCTGGACCTGGGGGTTCCCTCGTTCCTGATCCAGGCGACCCTTGTGGGGGCCCTCTCACAACGACTCCTGCGCAAGATCTGTCCCTATTGCAAGGAATCTTTTCCCATGGAATCCCGGGAACTGGAGACCATGGGCCTGGACCTCGGGAAAAGGGGAACTGTCACGCTTCAGCGGGGCAAGGGTTGCATCAAATGTCGCGGAACAGGATATCTTGGGCGTACGGCCCTTTTCGAAGTGATGCCTTTCAGCGAACCCCTCAAACAACTTGTGACACGCAAGAAAAACCTGGAGGACCTGAAGGCCCAGGCAAGGGCTGAAGGTATGGTCAGCCTTAGGGAAAACGCCGTCAACAAACTGCTGGAAGGCATGACCACGTACCAGGAAGTCCTGAGAGTGACATGGAATCAATAAAATGGAGGCGTAAGGCGTAGGGCACAAAGAAAAAGCAAGAGAACAACCGTTATTCGAGTATGGGCCTTGTGCCCGGAGCCTAACAAACCATGCTGCTTCAACTGAACATATCCGATTTCGCCCTTATCAAGCACCTTGACATCGCCTTTCAACCCGGCCTCAACATCATCTCAGGCGAGACAGGGGCGGGGAAATCCATCATCATCAACGCCATGAATCTGATCCTCGGGGGGAGGGCATCGGGGGACCTCATCCGAACCGGAGCCACGGAAGCAAGAGTGGACGCCCTTTTCTCCCTCCTGCCGGAGGGGCACATGGCAGCCCTCCTGAAGAAATTTGATATCCCATTTGATGGGGAACTGCTGATCAGACGCTCCCTCTTCCGCGCGGGTCGAAATTCTATTTCCATCAACGGGTCCATCGCCACGCTCCAGATGCTTTCAACCCTCGGAGACCTCCTGATCAGTATCTCGGGCCAGCACGAACACCAACGTCTCCTGAAACAGGACCACCACCTTTCCCTCCTGGACGATTTCGGCGGTCTGGCGCCGATCCGGCAGGCCATGGCGGCGGTTTTCAACGACCACCAGGCCGTGTTTGGCAAGATCCGACAGCTCCATGAGGAAATCACGAAGGTCCAGGAAAGGCAGGAACTTGCGCGGTTTCAGATGGATGAGATCGAACGGGCCCGAATCCTTCCGGATGAGGACGTTTTACTGGACAAAGAGAAAAAACGGCTGGAAAACGCGGAAGAACTTATCGAGACGGTTTCCGGTGTTTACCACAGGCTTTACGAAATGGAGGATTCGATTCTCTCTTCCATCTTCGAATGCGCAAAAAGGCTGGAAAAGGCGGCCCAAATCGATGACCGGCTGGAAGAAATTGCCAAGGCCATCTCCCATAACCGGATAAGGCTCGAAGACCATGCCATGTCCCTCAGGGATATTCAGGGAACCATTGAAATGGACCCCGGGAGGCTTGAAACCGTTCAGGAAAGACTCGAACTCCTGACCCGGCTCAAGCGCAAATACGGCCCGTCACTTGCCGACGTCCTCGCGTTCAGGGAAGGGCTGACCACCGCAATGGAGGATCTGGATGAGAAAAGGGGCAGGCTCATAGACCTTGAGGAACGGCTGGCTTTCCTGGAGAAGGAAATGAAAGCCACCGCCCTGGACCTGTCCGCGAAAAGGAGGAAGATTGCCATCGGCCTGGAACAGGAGATGGAAAAGGAACTCGGCGATTTGAGCATGCCCGACACGCTGTTTCGCGTTCAATTCCGTAATGTTGACCACCCGGCCCCCAGCCCGGAAGAGATCCTTCCCCTGCTTCGCAGCGACGGTTTCGACCAGGTGGAATTCATGCTTTCGCCCAACGTGGGAGAACCGCTCAAGCCACTGGCCAAAATCGCCTCGGGCGGAGAACTCTCCCGTATCATGCTGGCCCTCAAGAGCATTCTGGCCAGAAGCGGTTCAGTGGAGGCGGTCATCTTTGATGAGGTGGATGCCGGGATTGGAGGAGCCACCGCGGAAGTGGTTGGGGAAAAACTTCAGGCCCTGGCCAGATTTCATCAGATACTGTGCATCACCCATCTGCCGCAAATTGCCAGCAAGGCACAGACGCACTTTCAGGTGAAGAAGCAGGTTATAGACGGCCGGACCCAGACCCTCATCGCGGAATTGACGGAAAAAGAGAGGGTTGAAGAGATCGCCCGCCTGCTCGCGGGTCGTGAAATCACCCCCCAGGCTCTGGCCCATGCCCGGGAAATGATGCGGTAGCCCGGATTTCTCACGGACAATCTACTCTGATGGTGAATTTGTCCATGCCTACTGCGTTGCGCTTGGAGAACATCCTCGACATACTTCTTCAGTATGCCTGTGGGTGTTTTCCTGCGCGCGCCTTATATCCACGGTCATCTTCACCATCTCACCACGAAGATCCGTGAGAAACCCGGGCTCGTTAGCGTTCAAGGCGGATCATCTGGCCCACTTCAAAAGGCCCCCCCGAAAGCGGTCTGGCCATGGCCTCCCTCTCCCCGGGAGATGTTACCTCGATCTTTCCCACCTTACGCCCCCGGACGGGGTAGGATTCCCCGCTCTGAGACCGTATGAGTTCCCCTCGAGAAAAGACCTGAAAAACAAGACCGGTCTTGATACCCACATCTTTCCCGCCGCCTATTCGGATATCCTTACCGTCCACGGCCAGTATCTTTCCCGCCCAGGGTTTTTCCGAAAGGATCTCTGAAATGTTGGAGGCCTGTTTTTTCACAATGCCGGACATATCCTTCCTGATCAGACCGAGCATGAATTCATTCTTGTCTTCAATGTTCTCCACATCCTCCGGCACCGAACCTTCAGCCTTTCCCAGCTTTGTGTAGAGCAGGGCGCCGGTGTTCACATCAACCATGTTGATGACCATCGAAACCTCGTAAAACCGGCGGTTCTTCCTGAAAGGCCAGAATCCCTTGCGCCTTGTGGTGACATCAATAGGATTCAGAACCCCTGTAATCAGAATGTTTAGGCCGAGTTCTTGCGCCTTCTGGATGAAGGCCTTCGGGGTAACGATCCCGAACCGGGGTGACTTCAAGTCGGTTTGAAGGGATAGCCCCAGCGGCCTTTCATCCAACATGATGAGAGGCGTTGCTCGCAGCCTGGATATAAATTCTGCGGTAAAGGTCTCTCCCAGGTGGGAGCCGAGGTGCGTCTGATCCAGAAAGGATAATACCTTCACCCGCTTCGCAAGGACAGCATCATCCTTTGTGAACCCCTTGAACACGGAGCGACCGATGCCGCACCCCATGGTCACGCCCACGGCCGCCAATAGTATCAATCGGATACAAACCATAAAAAAAAACTTTTTAGTCATGGATATTCCCTTTTTGCCTTAAGTGATGATAACTTCTAACGAAGTTGTCTTGTTAACTAGAACGTTACTTCAAATGATTCGAATTCGCCCTGCCAGGGTTCACGCTCGTCATTCAAATGATCCACCCTCGCACGGGATGGCCCTCGGCGGCACCAGGCAACCAGTTTTTGAACCGCTATTTCCGGACCCTCGGCAAGAACCTCCACGGTCCCATCGGGACGGTTTCTCACCCAGCCGGTCACCCCCAGCATGCCGGCCTGTCTTCGCGTCGAATCCCTGAAGAACACTCCCTGGACCCTGCCTTCCACGATCAGCCTCATACGAATAGGTTCCATCCTAAGCCTCCAGCAACTTGAAAAATGCCTCTTCATCGAGGATGGTCACTCCGATTTCACGGGCCTTCGCCAGTTTCGAACCCGGATCTTTACCGGCCACAACGTAATCCGTGCGCCTGCTCACGGAACCGGAGACCCTGCCTCCTATTCCGACAATACGGTCCTTTGCCTCGGCCCGCGTCAGGTTCTGGAGGGATCCCGTCAGCACAAAGGTCCTTCCATCCACCGGGGAGGGCTGGGCCGGCCGAGGGGACGCCGGCCGGACCCCGGCCAAGAGGAGCCGTTGGATGATCTCCCGGTTGGATGCCTCCTCAAGATGGGAGATGGCACCCTGGTTGGGTTCATCATCCAGATGGGAAAGGACGCTCTCGGCGATTTCTTTGCCGATACCCTTGATGGACAACAGCTCTTCCTCTGAAGCATTGATGAATCTGTCCAGAGTCAGGAAATGCTGCGCCAGGAGGAGGGCCACGTGTTCTCCCACGTGCCGGATTCCCAGGGCATAGATGAACCGGGGGAGCGTCGTGTCTTTGCTGTTCTCAATGGCTCTCATCAGGTTGGCGGCTGATTTCTGTTCGATCTTGTCCAGCTTGAGCAGGTCTTCAAAGGTGAGCGAATAGAGGTCCGCCTCGTCCCGAATCATCCCCCGGTCAATAAGCTGATCCAGGATCTTCTCCCCCAGCCCATCCACATCCATGGCCCCTTTGGAAGCAAAATGGCGCAGCGAGGCCCTTACCTGGGCCGGACAAGCGGGATTGGGACACCGCACCACCTTTTCACCTTTCGTGTTTTCCACCTTTGTCCCGCAGACGGGGCATTGCTCCGGCATGTGAAATGGGGTTTCCTGACCGGTCCTGCTTGATGGAATGGCCTTCACCACCTCCGGAATCACCTCCCCCGCCCTCTGCACCACCACCTTGTCCCCTTCACGAATGTCTTTCCTGGCGATCTCCTCCTGATTGTGGAGGGTGGCCCTACGGACCACCACACCCCCCACCTCAACCGGTTCGAGGTGCGCCACGGGTGTGAGTGCCCCGGTCCTTCCAACCTGGACATCGATTTGCAGGATTCGCGTGGTTTCCTGGGTGGGTTTGAATTTAAAGGCCATGGCCCACCTGGGGCTCCTGGACTTCTCCCCGAGTCGACCCTGAAGGTCAAGTCGATTGACCTTGATGACGGCGCCGTCAATGTCAAAGGGAAACCTGGAACGTGTCTCTTCCAGCTCGTGACAATAGGTGATGACCGCTTCGATGGTATCACAGATCTGAATATGGGGTCGGTTCACCCGCAGTCCCCAATCCTGTAAGGCCAGCATGAGATCATAGTGCGTACCAAAGGTCTCCCCTCTCATTTCTCCTGTGCCGTAGCAGAACATATTCAGGGGCCGCACTGCCGTCACCCTGGGGTCGAGCTGTCTCAGTGCCCCCGCGGCCGCGTTGCGGGGATTGGCAAAGGGGGCAAGGTCACGGGCCGCCCGCTGGCTGTTCAGGTTCTTTAAGGCCTCCAACTCCATGTAGACTTCGCCTCTCACCTCCAGAAGGTCCGGAACCTGATGTTCACCACTGAAGGTCTTCAGATCCAGGGGAACGGTCAATATGGTCCGGACATTCAGGGTTACATCTTCGCCCGTGTAGCCGTCACCCCGGGTGGAGGCAACCGTCAATCGCCCCTTTTCGTAGACCAGCTCGACGGCCAGGCCGTCCATCTTCGGCTCCACGGTGTATTGAATGGGTTCAGACGTGTCGAGAAATCTCCTGACCCTCCCGTCAAAGTCCCTGATATCTTTCTCTTCGAAGGCATTTTCAAGGCTTAGCATGGGGAGGCGGTGTCGGACCTGCCTGAAGGACTTCTGGGGCTCAGTACCCACCCGTTTGGTAGGAGAATCAGAGGTGACCAGCTCGGGATACTGTCGCTCGAGTGCAAGAAGTCTTTGAAAAAGCCTGTCGTATTCCGCATCCGATATCTCAGGGTCATCAAGGGCATAATAGCGATGATTATGGTACCTGATGCGTTCCCTGAGGGACGCTATTTCCTTTCCGGATTTATCCATTTCCTTTGGATCTCCGCTTGAGTGCCTCAACCAGACCAAAACACCCGGTCAACATCATGTCCCCAAAAGGCGCGGCCAGGTGCGCACCCAACCCCTGGAACTTTGCGCGGTTGGGCCCCGTTATGCTCATGGGTCTGAAATCGCTGTTTGCCGGCCCTTCGGGAAGGACCAGGCAGCCATGCCCCATCTCGTCAAAGATCTCCCGGTTGGTCAGCTCCCCTCTCCTGAACCGCGTTAGATGGTCCATGAGTTTCCGCTCATCCAGCAGGGAGGTGTGATGTTCGTAGAAGCCCCAGATCCTCTCACCCTTCACCAGGCCCGCCACGATGTGTTCGTTCCCCGCATTGATTACCGTAAGGCCGTCGTTCAGTCTCTCCGAGGCCCAGGGGTCCAGCAGGGCACCCAATATGGCCGAGGCCCCGGTATCCATAAGCCAAGCCCCCGGCACGGCACGGGTGACCGCCCTCATGCGGGTCAGATGTTCGGGCGGGGTCTCATAGAGCAGGTCTTCAAGGGGACTGCCGGCCTTTAAAAGGTCTGCCCACTGTCTGAAACGAAAGGCCCGGTTGCTTTCATAGGGTGAAAACCCGTGGTCTTGGACGCAGACGGCCACCAGACGGGGCATGGACACGTGAAAGAGATCGAGGGCCTTTCTGATATTCGAAATCTCGATGTCACCCATGGGAAGCTCTTCCAACGGGGTGACAGGAGGCCTTTCATCCACCACCTGGACGCCCATCGCGCGAACCTTCTCAATATCATCATTAAAGGTACGGGCCGCATCCGGCAGGGCAAACACCTGGAGTCCCGCCTTCAGATGGTTCCGAACAGCACGACTGCAGGGCCCTCCTCCCATGGTGGTCCCTGAAAAGAAGACATGGTTCCCTCTTTCCGTGGCCCGGTCAATGCTTCCCGCCAGGATGGTCGTTGCCGAAGGCAGAATAAGTTTGGGACAATTTTGAATGGAGATTCCCGGCTGCCAGACCAGGATATCCTGGGTCCCGCTTCCCACATCAATGGCCAGGACACCCGTTTCCAGATGATTCGTCAATTCGCCTTCTCCTCAGACGCCGCCGTTGATTGGGCCAGTTGGAGCAGGATCTCCGCTCCCGAGCGGGTGGCCTTTTTCAATTTCGGGTTTGAAAAGCCCCTATGCCATGTGAGGTCAAACAGCTCATCAGAGACCACCAGAAGGGCCGTCACGGCGACGGAGCGGAAAAGACCCACCGTCATGAGAGCCGACATCTCCATTTCCACGGCCAGGACCCCTTCGCGCTGATGATAGAGGACCTTGTCCGGGGTCTCCCGATAGGGGGCGTCGGTGGTCCAGATCCGTCCTGAACGGAACGGGAGGCCCTTTTCAACGAGGGCATCCTCCAGGCGTTGTCTCAGGATTGGGTCCGGTCCGGCTTCCAATTCCCCGATCGGGTAATGACTTGATGTGCCTTCCTCCGAAACCACTCCGGAAGGAATCACCACATCACCGATCCTCAAGGAGTCCTGCAGGGACCCACACCACCCCAGGACCCAGAATCGTCCGGCACCCAGGGCCACCAGCTTTTCCATGGCAAGGACCGCCTGGGGGGCGCCGAGATAGGGACCGGAAAAGCTGAGGTTCCTCCATGCGCCCTTTGCCCGGTACACACAGGGAAGTCCCGCGTCCCTCAAAGGGATCCTTTCCGCGCCGGTTTTTCGGGCAAGGAAACCCAATTCGGAGGGAACCATCACCATGATGGCATCCGGTCCGATATCAGGATCACCCCTACCTCTTCCGGGACGAATAATCCCCTCATCGCTTGTAGATCGTTGACGCAATCTGCAGAAATTACCTCCACGCTTTTGTCCGGTACCTACTCAACTCCGGCAGTGGAGAAATATTAGAAGGTATGACCCTTATTGGCAACCTTTAATTGCCTTGTGAGAACGCATCGGGGTGCTGTTGGTGCAGATTACCGCAGATTCACCCTTGCCGTGCGCGGACCGTGGG
>Ga0307440_1000139_pt1 | contig 32121 bp, 49 predicted proteins | sample SalMarWE160410MG_FD_202150 | JGI IMG/M metagenome (GOLD analysis project Ga0307440, IMG submission 202150) | Salt marsh sediment microbial communities from the Plum Island Ecosystem LTER, Massachusetts, United States - WE1604-10 | ecosystem: Environmental > Aquatic > Marine > Intertidal zone >...
CGCTTCGCTGTCCGCATGGGCGCCTGCCCGGAAGGACCCACCGCCCGATGCCAAGCAGTCCGCGAGAGATCACCGACCGATAACCGCGATGAGCACGACGACAATGACCAAGCCGATGGCGTCCATGCCAGCGCTCAATTCAGCGGACTGGCGGCCTGCTCATCGCCTTTGCGCTTAGCGCGGCCCCCGCCTCCGTTGCGGCTCTTGCTCGCAGCTACCGCACGCTCTGTCGTCTTCTGGAGCTGGGCATCGAAGAGGTCGGCCTGCATCGGGGCGCCCAGGGCACGGCGGGTGACCTGGTACGTCAGATCGAAGTTCTCGCGCTTGTCATCCGGGAGCTTCGAATATTGGATCGCTGCCTTCATCGCCTGGCGATTGCAGCCGTATTGAGCCTGCAACCGCTCGACTATTGCCTTCTTGCTCGCATTCAATTCGGCACGCTGATCGTTGATCGAATCCATCTCGGCGGCTGCGTCGCGCAGTTCCTGCAGAAATGCCTCGTCCGGCTGGGCCAGGATGGTGGGGTTGGTTGGTTGGGTCTCGCTCATGGCTCTGTGCTCTCTGGTTGGTTGGTGGAAGTCAGATTGATCTTATCAATAAGTATGACGCTCACATCCTTACCGTAGTTGTGCCGGAACAATCCTTTGATAACGTTCGGGATGTCCTCACCAAGAGCGTAACGGTCCTTTCCGCACATGAGAAATCCCGGCAGATCCTCACTGGTCAATACCCAGTAATCGCCCTCACGTCGGTCAACATCAATGTTGACGACGGTCGCATAGCCACTGTTTGCCATAAACGCTCCTCCTTAGCGTGTTGAAACAGGAACAGCAATAGTATTTGGCAGCCCGCGCAATGGGGCGAGTTTCACGCCCCGAGACAAGAACACACGGATCAGCAGGTTCAGGGCAGCGCCGCTGTGAACCATATCACCTGTGACGCGATAGATAGCCCAGCCAAGCAACGTGGCCGCATTGTACTTGCAGCAATCCTCCTTGTACCCGGCTGCGTTGGTATGGCGCCCGCGACCCGGTGCGCCTTCGATCTCGAGCGCTATGTGATGCTCTTGCCACGCCAGATCGAAACGCCAGTCCTTGAGCTTAGCCTTGGCGAGGCGCGCACGCAGCCCTTTGCCCTCGCCTCCTGCGGCAGCTGCCCCAAAGCGGTAATCCCGCTCAGGTGCAGGCAAGCCAGCGGCACGGATCTGAATGGCCATCGGGACCTCGTGCTTGTCCTTGTTGGCCCTGGCCCTGGCTTGATTTAGGCGCTCTGCTACTACGCGACTCATGCCGGTAATTCCTTTACCTGAACATTAGATGCCTGATCCGTCAGAATGTCGCAGCGACCGCCAACACCACAAGGACAACAATAATCAAATTCATCCATTCCCGGCCCTATCAACAATCCATCCCATTCCGGGCAAAAATGCCATCCTGCTGATATTTCTTCCTGCGTTAGCTTCATTTCATCATCTTTCATCAGGTCCGCATATCTTGCGTCATCGATCAAAATTATGGCTGACACGGCTTAATCCTCCTCGCCAAGATCATCATCACTGCCTGGCTCGCGTTCATACCAGGCGCAGTAGTCCGCATTTGGGAACTCCGTTATGTTTCGCTCGCATTTATGCCGAAATACGAGTCGTCCATAATCGCTGTCATCCCAATATAGGTGAAATCGACAGGTCTCACAGCGCTTCAGATGAGCCATTTCGCTAAAGCCCATCGTCTGTCTCATCTGCCCGCTTCAGCTCTCCGGCGATCTGCTCAATATCACCGGCCGCGGATATAACTTTCTCCCAGTCTTTGCGATTCAGGGCTTCGATCACCTCCAATGTGAGATGGACAATTCGTTCACGCTGCCTGAACGCGACGATTGCGCGTCCGCACTGCCCCTGCTCGTTAGTCATAGCCACGATCCACCTAGAAGAATCGCCAAATTGCCCTGTTAGAGCGCGCTGTTGCCGCCATCCTCGTTGTCTCTGCGGATAGCGTCTGCGAGCCACAGCAAAGCTTGTCTAGTTCGGAGATGCCGACCACCGCCTGCAAAAGTGCGGATACGGATACTCGGAAAAGGATCAGGTATCGATCCTTCTTCCCCGATGTCTTCCCAATCCTGCATTGCCACATGCACATCGCCGTCATTTGCCACAAGCACCTGCAACCACGATCCGCCGTTTCTTCCCTTGTCATCGCACAGAACCTGATAAATCGTGTTCATTTCCACACCTTCAGGCCAATGCGGTTCAAATGCTGCTGGTTCTTTCATCTGGTACATGTCAGCCCTAACAAGCGGCTCAACGCGACGCCCAACCCCGCGTCGAGCTAATAGGTTATTTAGCATCCATGCCAGGCGCGGTTGGGCGCCCCTGAGCCTGGACGTTAGATATCACTCTCCAATCCTTGCGCCCTATGTTCAAAATGGTCGGCGCAAAATCGCTGAAGCTCGGTCATGCTTCTGAAAACCTTCATTTCACAGAAAGCAATTGGCATGTCACGCTGTCTCTCTGGCTCTACCGTAAAGCCGTTATCGACCTGCCTGATCAAAACCGCGTCGTTCTTTTGCATCATCACGCCCTCCAATGCCTCGCGCAGTACCACGTAGACGAGCCGTTGGTGCTCGCGGAAACTACCCCGGCCTCATCACACCCAGGATAGCAGCAGTGGCGACCGTCGAAACTGACCGTCGAGACGCGGCGCTGGCCAAAGCCTGTTACCCGCAGGTCGCGCTGGAATCTCGCTTCCATCTCCGGAGTCCAGCGGCCGGTGGCAATGTCTCTCTCGCTGCGCTTCACCTACCTTCTGCTGGCGCCGGCCAGCTGCGTGGCAGCGCAAGCCCGCTTGATGAGATCCAGGTACTCCTGCGCCACTTCCCGGTCCGACATCGGAGGCCGCGGGAGCTGCTGGTGCGGCTGCTCGTCCCGCGGTAACGCCAGGTACTGCTCCTCGAAATGTCCGCTCGTGAACGGCACCTGATACGCGGCAAAGCATGCGTCCAGCGCCTTACGAATCCGGCTCGGCGTCTTCCCGCTGAAACTCTGCATCCACAGTGACTCCCACGCGGCCAGCTTGTCCCTGGTGTCTACCCTGCTCGTGAACAGGCCCCCGTAGTTCGCTTCCAGCCTCTGCTGAAACCACCGTAGGAACTCGCTGAGCTGCGCGTTCCGCGTCGAGCTGTTCTCGGGCGATGCGTGCTCGCTCCGAGCTGTTGAGGGGTCGAGTGCTTGTGCGGCCATTGCCGATTCCTCCGTTGCGTGTTGTGTCTTGCTTGCGGACCCAGTTGCGCCAGGTGGCTAGCCAGTCGGTTTTGCGGCCCTTCACGCCGGGTTGAGCGACCCAGTAGTCGTGGAAAGTCTCCCAGGTCTTGCGTGGGTCAAGGTCTGGCCTTTCGGTCTGGCAGAAAGCTCTCCAGTCGTCAGGCAACTCCGTCAGTGGTAGGCGGGAGCCGGTAGGCGACGCAGACGGCTTTGCGCTCGCAGCGGCTTTTCTTTTGCCCTCCGTAGGAGGGTTTTCTTTCTTTCCTTTCCTGTTTCCTGTTTCCTGTTCCTGTTCCGTCTGTGACTCCCGCGTGACACCAGTTTTGTCACGCGTGACGCCAGTGTGACTTGTTGTGACATTTCCGGACTCTCCGCTACTAGCTTCTCTTTGTTTTTGCTTGCGTTTTCGTGCTGACAAGCGCCTGTCAAGCATCCGCAGGACCAACTCTGTGACATACGTGTGGTAGAAGCGTCCGTCACTGTGCAAAAGCCAGCCGCGAAATAGCTCCTCGCGATGTACGCGCAGAAAGCTCACGTTTGCTCCGATGTCGATGGCGATCATTTCCTCATCGTTCTCGTAACTTCCACACGGGATGTTCTTCCAGCAGCGAAGCCACAGCATCAGCAACCACGGCCTAAGCTCCGAATCCGCGAGCTTCCATGTCCGGCTCTGCTCGATCCGCTGCCAGTCAATCTCCGGGTTGTAACCGTTCGCCTTGGTATCGGCCGGATACGGCGGCTCGGGGAGATCCATAGGCACCGATCTCAGCATCGGCCGTTCCATCGCTCGGCAACCCTTCGATGAAGCCACATTGCGGTTACGGCACCGATTGCCCCGCCAAACCCAGAGAACGTGATCGAAGACCATCCGCGATCAACCACCAGCAGGACAAGCGACACGTCCCCGGCCGCGATCAGGAACGGCGTCAAGGCGGCCGCAAGGTAATGACCTCCTACCACGTTCAGCTGTTGTATCGCGCGTCCGAAGACCGAAACGAACGTTGCGATGACGACGGTCACGATGCGCTTTCCAGTACATCAAAAATCGACTGCTGGACGCCCTCGTTCGCCGCTGCTTTCAGATGGCCAACCGCGGCTGCGTAATAGGTTCCGTTGAGTTCCGTGCCAAAGAATCTGCGTGACATTCTCAACGCCTGAACGCCCTCAGATCCTATTCCAGCAAACGGAGACCAAACCGAGTCGTTTTCATTGCTCCATAGGCTAATCGCGCGGCCCGTGATATTGAGCGGCATCGGGCATAAATGCTTCTCTGCATTCGGGTCTTTTGCCTGCTTCACATTCAGAGTTTCAGTCGCCGGAAGATCCATGTCGCCTCCGCCGCTTTTCCCCGGCGCGGAAATAGCTTCGACCACCTTTCCGGTATGACGAATCCCGATAGATCCTGAATAGTTCCAGCAGCTCGCAGCGGCAGGCCAAATAGGACTCGCCAGCTCCTGCCAGACCGGAAGCTGGAAGCGAGATTGTGGATGTTCTACAGGGCGTTGCATTGCCTCTTCATCGACCGTGCGAGGCCACTTTCTGAACACCAGGAGATACTCAGGCATCCCAACTCGGCAGAACGATGCATCGCCGCGGAACGTCTTGTACAGCAATCCATGCGCATTGGTCTTGCTGCGCTCTAGAACAGGATCGCGCCAGATCGTAATCCGGCACTGCAGCTTCCAGCCCTCCTCGAGATGTAGGGCTGTCACGCGGTCAGAAAGCGGCCGAATCCCGCTGGAGCCATCTCCGCTGCTGCCCTGGTAGTACACCTGATCCTTGATGTGGACCGCGGAAAGCCGGCCAGGGCGCGTGGCACGCAGCTTCTCACGCACCAGATAGCGGTACTGCTCAAGGAATTGGTCGTCGCCGTCCGTGTTTCCCATGTCAGCCTCGGAGTCGCCGTAGATGTACAGCGAGGAGAACGGCGGGCTATACACCGAAAAATCCACACTGTTATCCGGAACCTGAGTCGCAAGCGCAACGCAATCACCGTGAAATAAGCTCCAGTTTCTACCGTGTGCCTGATCCAATACCGTCTTCATCGAGCCACCTCCTTCAACCAACTCGGAATTCTTGCAACGTGCCGCGGCCGATAGGGAATCTTCATCTCCCGCTCGATCACTGCCCGGCGCATCGCCGCGTTCATCGCGCGCTTCATCTCCTCGTGCTCGCGAGCTTTGCGCTGGATCGTGTGCCAGATAACGCCCTCAGTCTCGGCTAGCGCGATATGGACGTTGACTGGCCGTTTCTGTCCGAAACGCCAGAATCGACGGATCGCCTGGTAATAACTTTCATAGCTGAACGAAAGACCAGCGAAAGCACACCGCGCGCAATGCTGCCAGTTCAGACCGAAGCCGGCGATGCTGCTCTTTGTGACCAAAACGCGAATCTTCCCCGTCGAGAAGGCAACGAGCCGTTCTTCCTTCCTCTCCAGCGGCATTGAGCCGCGTACCTCAACGGCATCTGGGATACGGGCCGTCAGTTCGTCTGCCTCGTAGTCTGTGTCGCACCAGACTACCCATGCCTCCCCAGGCTCGGCCGCGACCAGCTCAGCAATCCGCTCGGCCCGGGCCGGAGCCGTGCGCCGCTTCTCTTTGTGGATCGAGGTCGCCGAGGTGTCGACTGCCCGGAACAGCTCTCCGCCCGCCCGGCCGAGGGTCAGGTCCACGTTGACGTAGTGGAGGTCCTGGTTGAGCTTCGGAAGAATGAACCCGTCGTCCGAGTAGCCAAGGTCAGACGGCCTCCCGGCCATGCGTGCCCAGCTCGCGACCCAGCTCCAGAAGTCCTCGACGCCATACCGCTTGAGCCGGTAGCGCCCCATTTCGGACTGATCAGCCACGAACCAACGTGCCAACATCTCGTTGGACGGCATCACCTGGAGGAAGGCGGAGTGCTGACCGAGCTCCATGTGATCGTTCGGGGCCGGCGTTGCCGTTGCGGCAAGCCGATAACGCACGCGCTCGCCGAACGCGATGAGCGCCTTGGATGTCTTCCCGCCGTAGGCCTTCAGCAGGCTACTCTCATCGAGGATCAGCGCGCAGAAGCCGCCCGGGTCGAACAGGTGCAGGCGCTCATAGTTGGTGATCCAGATCCCTGGCCCTGTAATCTCGCTCGGGTGTCGGACGTACTTCGCCTCGATCCCGAACTTTGCCGCCTCGCGCTCGTGCTGGGGTCCGACGGCGAGCGGCGCCAACATCAGGACGGACTTGTGGTTGGCCTCGACCATCACACGCCCGTATTCCAGCTCGATGATGGATTTACCAAGCCCCGTGTCCAGCAACGCTGCTCCGCTGCCGATGCGCAGCAGGAAGTCGGTCACATCGGCCTGGTAGCCGAACATCGCGCCGTTGAGCGCCGGGATTCGCTTCAATCCGGACGGGATAGCGGATCTGCGCTTCCTCGCAAGAAACGCGTAATAGCGATCCAGCGTTTGACTTGCGTCTGTCATGCAATCGGCTCCCGATCAGCGTTCAACCGAGTCCGCATTTCTTCCAGTGCTGAGACTGCGTATTCAGCTTCCTTAAGTCTTTTTTTCGCTACCTCCAGTTTCTCCAAAAAAGGAGCAAGATTCGCCTTTGCCTTTTCCACCTGTCTGCGTGCGAAGTCGCGCTCGTATTCCGCACCGGTTAATTTAATCCTTTCATCTATTATGTCGTATGCTCCTTTCTTGCCCACCCCTGGGATTTTTAGTAGTTGGTCTTCGCTCAAGGAAAAAACGGATTTGATGTTCCATGCCCCCGCTTTTTGCAAAGCATGTTTTGTCCTATCCCTTACCCAGAAGTATCTATCAATTTCAACCATATGAAACTCCTCTGTACCCAACCATGCGCTCAAAACGGACCCGCAAAAGTCGCGGGGCGTTTAGCTATCAGTTTGGCGAAATATTCATCGTCAGAAATTGCTCGCCTACCCCTTCCTCGAGGGGGCATTTGCCGGCGGGCTTTTCGGATCGTGCCGTAGGGGGCGAGGCGTTCGCCCCCCAGTGTCTGCCGCCGCTGGCCTGCGCTCCGACCCGGCCTATTTGTCGCGCAGGCATCGCGTCACGTGAGCCGCCGGGTCTGCCGCGATTCGTCTGCCTGGCTTCCGTTAGATTGCGGTGTCGTATTCAGAGAAATCGTCCATTTCCAGCGGCTCGTCTTTGCGTCTCGGCGTCCATATCGCGAATAGCCAGCAGCTAGAACAACGGCGCTGTCTATGCGTTTTCTGCATGTGCTCCGCCCACTCATGCCAAGCGATATAGCCGTCAGGTCCGCGCGTGTGCGCCCAATAATTCGGGCATCGCTCCGGGTGATCCCTGAAGTACATGATCCGCGCTATCACATGCGCGTCATAGGTCTCCATAGACGCCCCACGTCTCGCCCAAAAAAAAGCCCGCGCAGGCTCAGTGCGCGGGCAAGCTCAGGACACATCAGGAGATTCGGCCCTACTTCATCCGCCGGGCCGGCAGGCGGCATTTGGGGGGAGAGGTCACCGGCCACGATCGGGTGAGCGAGGAGGGAACTCTGCCCGACCGCTCGGCGACCTCTCGAAACCGTGCGAGGCAAACTGCCCGGATTCCCAGGGGCTCCGGGCGGCCCCACTATTTCGCTTCGTGCACAGGCATAGCTGCCCTCTCGCTTTATCGGGAGCGGAGCGGGCGCAATGGGGCTCTCCTGCCTCAGAAGCCGGCGACCATCCCGCAATCTCCGGCCCGAATGACTCTCCACACCGAGGTACACTCGGCTTATCCCTTCATGGTGTATTTGTCGTGGCACCGCCCAGATCAGGCGGCGTCCGCAGATACTTTCTCATCTTCACGTGGCTTGGGTTTAGGCGGCGCAGCCTCGGCCGGCGCGTGGCCGTACGTCTTGGGACATGCCTCGTACCTTGTGACCTTCCCGCCCGTGATCTCTTCGATCTTAAGGGCCAGCGACCAGGACACCTCCCCGAGCCGCTTCGCCTTGCTCACGGCGGCCTTGGTGCGGCCTAACCGGCTGGCCAGCTCCGTCTGTGTGCAGTCCAGGACCTGGCATGCCCGCTCGATCGGATTGCTCCGCCCGCGAACTGAATCGGCTTTCGACATTCTCTTGCTCCTGCATGCTCTGCGCGTCGTTGCGCCTAAATATACCCCCGCGAATCCACGTGTCAACCTTCGGTTATTTTAGGGTGACCAGCGCACAACGCTTGCCACGTAAATTTCTTGTTGACACGGGGGTCAAAGCGTAGTTTACAATGCCACTCACGATGACACAGGAACGAGACGAGAGGAAGAAGCGATGCGATACGAAGTCCCGAAGACCCCACCGGAGCTGAGCCCACCCAAGCTGAGCGCCCCAAACGCGGACGAGATTGTCGTAATCCTCAAATACCCCAGGAACACGGAGCTCCTGAAGCTCCGCGACGAAATGGACCAGCTCGATCGCCGTCTTTATCTGAATCCGGACGGCACCTACGAAGGCGTCAGGACGGTACGGCCATGAGCAACGTCGTCAGCGATCTATTCCTGCAGAGATTCAACCCCTCGGCTGTAGGAGACCCGCGCAGCCCCGAATTTCGCGCCGGCGTCATGGCCTGCCTGATGTTCAAGGCGAAAGAGGTCGAGGAGCTGAAGTCCCCATACAAGCCCGGGACCGCCTCGCGTGACGCATATGACGCGGGCATTGAAGAGGGTGTCGTCATCTGGCGGCAGCATCTGCTGCGCGAGGCAATTGCCGAAGAGGAGAAGCGGAATGCGGCTCTATCCCGCCTGTCGAAGGCCGATCGTCCCATAGGGACCAAGCCATGAGCCGAAAACCGTTCCATGAGTCCCCGCCCCCCGGCTGGTTTGCCCTGCTTCTCGTTGTCCTTGTTATAGCGGCGGTGGGATTTTTGGCGAGCGTTTTTGGATCTTGATGAGGGCGTGGCTCGGCAGGGCATGGCTAGGCAAGGAGGGTTGGATAAGACGGCAACCAACAGAGGAATTTTTGATATTGGCATTGAACGACAGAAGACGCAATTCGACCCGGTGTGGCGGGTTCTTTCCCAGGTTGATGCGAATCGCCACGAGCACCCGACCGTGGCCGAGGTCATCGCGCGGCGGGTGCTACAGGAGGGGGATCGCCTAGCCTATCTGAAGGCCCTCGCCGAGCCAGGCCAGTGCGGGGACCAAAACATCATCGCCGCCAGGCGCCACGTAGCCATGACGCTGCTGGAATGCGTGGGCCTGGGCGAAGAGGAGGTATAAGGATGATTCAACTGGTCGCAAATGAATGGTCGCGGTCGCGGTCGTGGTCGGGGTCGGGGTCGTGGTCGTGGTCGTGGTCGTGGTCAGGGTCAGGGTCAGGGTCATGGTCGCGGTCGTGGTCAGGGTCAGGGTCAGGGTCAGGGTCATGGTCGCGGTCGTGGTCGCGGTCGTGGTCGGGATTATTCTGATTTTCCAAATGGCATATGAGGAGCAGAAATGAATATTGACGATTTGACAGTAAAGGAGATGCGAGAGCTGTTCAATTTGTTTTCGCCGACCGGAAGCGAAAGCGCGCCAAAAGTGAAAAACGACGATAGTCTGCTGAAAATCGGGGATGACTACCTGATCCGCACCGTCACGATGATGTATACGGGAACCGTGCTGATTATCACTGATGCCGAAATTCTCCTCGGCAGGGCGGCATGGATAGCGGACAGCGGGAGATATGCAGATGCGTTAGCGAAAGGAACGCTGAACGAGGTCGAGCCATATCCGAATGCGGTAATTATCAGCAGAGCAGCAATTGTCGATGCAGCAAAATGGGATCATCCATTGCCTCGGGAGCAGAAATGACCATACTTCAGCAAACAGAAGCGTTCGCCTTCCCGAGCATCATGTCCGGGGTCCCCTTCGAGACCTACCTCGAGATCGAGGCGGCCAGCAGCTCCGCAATCAAGATTGCGCTGGCCGAGTCCATGCTCCACGTCCGCGAGAAAGTGAAACAGGAAAGCGAGGCCATGCGGCGCGGGACGCTCGTTCACGAGATGCTCCTCGAGCCTGAGGCCAAGCGCTATGTCGTCCTCCCGGAAGGCGCTGGCCGGGGCAGCAACAAGGCTAGGGAGCTCTATGTGGAGGCGCTTGCCGAGGCGCTCGATATGGTGCCGCCGGCGGTCGGCAAGGCGGCGCCAAGCGTGATGCTCGACGGGCAGATTCGCATTCTCCAGGACGAGGCCAAAGAGCGCGGGTTCTATATCATTGATCAGGACACCCATGTGCAAGCAGTGGCGATGCGTGATGCGGCGCTCAGCCATCCGATCGCCTCAATCATCCTGGAGGATTTCGAGCCAGAGCTGACGGTCCTCGCGCGACATGAAGAGACCGGCTGCCCGGTGAAGACCAGGGCCGATATTTGGTCTCACAAGATGGACCTGACCGGCGACATCAAGACCACCGACTCAGCCGGCTATGATGCCTATACCCGCAAATGCGGCACCTTTCAGTACCACGTCCAGGCAGCGCTGTATGAATGGGCAGCGCGGGCGAATGGGTCACCGCGGGCCTTCCGCCACATCGTCATCGAATCCGAGCCTCCGCACGGCGTGCGCGTGATGGGTTTCGACCAAGAGGCCATTGCCCACGGCTGGCAGCGGTGTCTAGCGGCCTTCCCGCGGTTTGCTGAGGCCTATGCCACCGGCTATTGGCCTGGCTATCCGGACGAGATTGAGTCCATCAGCCTGCCCCGGTGGGCGCTCTGAGTAATCAACGCCCGATGCTTGCTGCGATGGGATTCATATTGGTGCGCAACGATACGGGTTCTATTCCCTCTACCGTGGCCGACCGGACGCGGTGTGAACGGGTGACGGCGGGATGCCGGTGAACCACGCGGGCCAGCAAGTTAGGGCACCCAACGACAGAAGGTAACGTCATGGATTTCAAACAGATCCGGATTGAAAAAAGAGACTGCGGTTATTGGGTTGCCGTAGATGATATGGCAGCCATTTGTCTCGGCCGAGATGAAGCGCTCGGACAGATAGCTTCTGTGTTATTCGGGCAAGAGACAATGTTCGGACTGACGAAAGAGGAGGAGCGAGCATATCTTCTTAATTCGATCAAGAATTTTGGCGGCAGCGAATATGCTGATACGGAATGGGCCGAATTTCTCGCATTTCTCGGCCTTCCGTTTGAGCCGTTAGAGAGAGAGGATTGATATGAGGATTCTAAAGATTGAGGATCAGATCCGGAGAGACTTCTGGGCGATCTATGAATGCGAGCATTGCGGACATACCAAACGTGGATCAGGATATGATGATGATAACTTTCATCGGAATATCATCCCCTCGATGAAATGCGAAAAATGCGGAAAGACAGCCTCCGAAGATTACCGGCCAATGGGTACAAAATTTGCTGAAACCGAGGTAATTTAAAATGAATGACCTACAGAAAACCAACGTCGCCAATCTGCGCAGTCTGATCACCAAGCAGCAAGCGCAGATCAAGCTCGCACTGCCGAAGCATATCTCTCCGGAGCGCTTCGCCCGCGCCCTCTTCACCCAACTCCAGGTCAACCCAGCGCTGGCCAAGTGCACTCCGAACAGCGTCTTGGCCTCCACCATGAAAGCAGCCGAGCGTGGCCTCATGCCAGACGGGCGCATGGGCGCACTGGTTCCCTTCCGGAACAACAAGACCGGGACCATGGACGCACAGTTCGTGCCCATGTACCAAGGCATCATTTCACTGATGCGCCAGAGCGGCGAGATCCTGGACGTATTCCCAGCCACGATCCGAGAGAACGACAAGTGGGACTGGGAGCTCGGACTCAGGCCAAACCTGATCCACAAGCCTGCCCTCAGTGACCGGGGAGAAGCCCTCGCCTATTACGCTGTGGCGACCTTCCGGGACGGGACGCGATCATTCGGCGCCGGCCTCATGACCATCGAAGAGGTGGAGGCGATCCGCCAGCGCTCACCCGCCAAAAATTCAGGGCCATGGGTAACCGACTTCGAGGCCATGGCCTGGAAGACCGTCATTCGCAGGAACGCCAAATACTGGCCCCAGAGCGACGAGCTGGCACAGGTCATCGCTGATGAGGAAGAGTCCGACTTCGGCCGCTATGAGGTGAACGTCACCCCGGGTGCTGGCGAAGGAGTGGACGCCAAGCTGATGTCGGAAGCTAAACAGCGACAGGCGAAGGAAGCGACGGTACCCGCCCAAGAGTCGGGGGGAGTGCCTGGGGCAGCCGCGCAGCAGGAGGAGGCGCCGGAGACCAGCGGCTGGCCGCGCGCCAACGAAGACGGCGAACTGGTGGACGCGCGCGGTATTCCCTGGATCGAAGCGGCGCACTCGGCCAACAAGACCTGCAAGGAAAACGGCGAATGGCGCATGAAGCGCGGCGCAGATCCCCACCGAGTGGCGCAGCTCGAGGCAGAGGCCATGAAACACCAGGCCGAAGAACCGGCCGGAGACCGCGGGCCGCCCGCTACTGAATCTGGCGGTGCCGGCTTCAGCTTCGAGACGCTGATGGAAGAGGCCGAGGCCGTCCAGACCGAAGAGGACCGCGACCAGGTATTGGACCTGATGCGCAGCTCCCAGCTCACGGACGAGCAGCGCGAGCAGTTGGCGCAGGTCATGGCCGACAACATCGCCGCGGCATCTTGATCGTGGATGCAGCCGTTCACGGAGAAACTATGAAGATTGAAGAACTGAAGTTTGAAGCACATCCAGCCGGCATGGGTGGTACTCAGGCCACGGTTGATTTCGACAACGGATATGGGGCAAGTGTGATTACCGGCCCGATGTTCTATACCGATGAAGATGCTCCGTATGAACTAGCCGTTATGAAGCGTGGCAAACTGACCTATGAAACGCCGATCACTGGCGATGTACTCGGGCATCTGACTGCAGAGGATGTAGAGCGCGTGCTGGATGATATTGCCGCGCTGCCAGCCGCCTAACGATCAATGCCCGATGCTTGCTGCGGCGTGGAAAGCGGACACGCGGATTTGCCGGACGGCAGCCGTCCGACGCAGACCGGACATGCCGGAGTAGCGCCCGGCCAGCAAGCAATGGGCACCCAATTTGCCCAGAGGTGAATGGTGAACGACGAAAGCTGCAACTGCTACAGGATTGGAGATTCGACATACGATTCGTCGGGTCTACGGAGGACGCCCGTCTCATACGACCCATCGGGCCTGAGAAGAACCTCGGTGAGATACAGCCAATCTGGGCTCCAGAGAACCAACGTCGTGTACGATTCGTCGGGTCTGCGAAGAGTGTCGGCCATCGTCTGCGACGATGCCGGGGGGAGGAATGGTGAACGAGTGGCAACCGATTGAGACGGTACCGCGGGACGGGACTGATGTCCTCGTCAGCGACGGCCGTCAGGTTTGGATTGACTGGTGGCATTCCCCCGGCGTCTGGGGCATAGAGATGGGGAATCCGACACATTGGATGCCGCTGCCTGAGACTCCCGAGATCTGAGATCAATGCCCGATGCTTGCTGAGGGGGCGCTAAAGCGCTGTCTATGTCGGCCGGCCAGCAAGCAAAGGGCACCCGTCTCTCAGGGCTGACTCCTCGCCCTGGTGGCCGGCCCCCGCAGCCGGCGAGAGAAACGCGGGTTAGAGCGCGGTATAGACGCGCCGGGCGGGTGAGACGCCCGCCATCGATCAATGCCCCGCGTCCGCTCACAACCCGTGACACGGTTGCCAACCCAAGACCGGGCGGGCGTGGGGCTCCCAAGCTGAAAAATGGGAGCGGGCCAGGCGGATCGGGCAAGGGAACGCAGCCGAGGGCATTCGGAGGGCGCTGGATGCCTGGCGGTCAGAGTCAGATGAGGGCGCGGGTCATGCTGTCACTTCCCCTCCAGCGCGCGGGCGATCTGCTGATGCAGGCGGAGGTTGAGATAGGCGCGGGCGTCGGCCTCGATCTCCGGCCACAGGCCACGAACCATCGTAGGCATACTGACCACGTAGCGCTCATAGATCCGCTGGCGCAGCAGCGGTTGACCGGATCGGGGTCCGCGCTTGATGATGCGGCCGGCATACCGCCCGCGGCGCGGTTGGACCTTCGGGCCGCGACGGTAGAAGACGCCGGTATGACCGCTCTGCATCGTCGCGAGGAAGGCGTGGCGCAGGACGGTCTGTTTGCCGCGGCGCACCTTGATAGAGATCCCGCGGCGGGTCTGCTTAGGTCCGAACGCCATGAGCGCGATGGGGCCACCCTTGACGCGGATTGTCGCGCGCAGGGTCTCGGCGTTGGACCGGGTGATAGGCAGCTGCGCCTTCGCGGCCCTGATCTTGATGTTCCAGGTCTCGCGGACCCGACGCGTCGCCTCGGTCGCTGCATGCTTGGCCCCGTCGTTGAGGGTCTGGCTCAGGATGGACCGGGCGCGGCGCGGCAGGCCAGCGAGGAACCGGTCTGCTTCGCTGAATCCTTCGAGTCGGATGCCCATCAGACAGGCGCCTATTCGTCGTCCGGAATAGTGCCGCGGCGGATCACTGGACCAAGGCGGTGGAGCTTGCCATTGACGGTCACGGCAGAGGGATGGATCGGCATGATGTGGAGCTTGGTCCGATCGAACGATGCTGGCGTCGTTCCTGTCTTGGCGCAATAGGCTTTCCAGATTAGCTGCAGGCGCGCTCCAAGGCGGTCGGTATCGCCTCGGCCAAGGACGGCGATGTCGATGTTGTTCGGTTCGTCGAGATAGTGGGCCAGCAGTAACATCAGGTCAATCCTTGAAAATCATACCGGTTGCCGTCGTAAGCGTAGCCGCTCGGCTCATAGAGCAGGAACGACTTGCCGGAAAGGTGCAACATCCCAGGACCCGTGCTCCCATACCAGACGGTGCCGGCACTGTCTGCCGGGGTCACTTCAGCCCCAAGCGTCGCAGTATCGATGTCATAGCATGCAAACCCGCCGTCCGCGGCGTCCCAAGCCACGAATAGGCGCCCGTTGTGCATGATCCATGGATTATCGAGCTTCTTTCCGTAAAGCGTTGTCCGCTTGTCCGTCGTATCGGCGCTCGGGGGCCTGATCGGGCCGTAAATGTCGCCACTTCTTGCCAGTGTCGTTGTATTGATCTCTTCGAGATAGAGCTGATAGTTGTTTGAGCCGGAACTGGTCTCGTAACAATAGGCTACCCAAAGTTTCTCTGTTCCCTTGTCCCACAAAAGCTGGGCATTGTGAGTATAACCGCCGTACATGCGGTCGTCGCCCCACCCGCCGCCGACGGTAGCAGGGAATAGCGCAGCGCGCGCCGTCATGGTGGTCGCCATTGGCTGCGCCTTATTGATCCAAATGCCGTTGTAGGGATAAAGGTACTCGCCTATGCCGGCGTCCGTCGTATACAGCTCAAGCCCGGTGAAATGATGCCAATAACACTGCGGGTTGCCGTTGCTCGATTGCGCATCGGAATAGAACTCCACCTGGATTGTCGTGCCATCAGAGATGGTGCGGCTGGTGATTGCTGCGAGATTGTCTCTTACCTCCTCACCAAGCCAGGCATATGCAGTCACATCGGCGTGTTGCGAGTTTATGGTGATGCGAATCCTGGGTGTGGGGGCTCCCGAATAGCCGGACGCGGCGTGCACATCGAACACCCGCTCTGACACAAGCTGAATATTGGCCAGCGTGAAACTATCCCCATGGTAAGTGAAGGTCTCGATCCTGTTTCCGGTGCTCCCCACGGGGCCATAGGCGTAGCAAGTCTGATCTGGATCGATGGTGCCCGGATAGAGCGAGATATCGTTGTTCTGGACCTGGAACTTCGTGACGATTTTGGCATCTGCATACTGGCTTCCGAGCCCTTCGCGCGTCAGGAAATAGACATCCGAGGTTGCGGGGTCCATGACGGGCGGTCCTGGCGTATCGCCAAGGGAGTAATACCAGGCATCGTTCATCTCTTCGCACCAGGCTGGATTTTTCCGCCCCAGCCAGCCAAGAGTAGAATCAAACGTGCGATCCGCCGGGGCGACGGTATGGAAGGGCTGCGACGTGCGCGCGTCCAGATCCACCCAAAACCAGTTACCCGCGAGATTCTCACAAAACGGATAGCCGGTGGCCGTGTTGGGGTCTGCCGTGTCCCAGCAGCAGTAGTTCTGCTCGCCGATAAGATATCGGTCGGAGTTTATGATTCCTTCCCCGAAAAACTCTCCCCATGCATAGCTCCAGGTGGGATCGTTCTCGGAGCCGGATGCGTCCCAGATATCGCCGTTGTAATCGAACGGGACCTGGATCTCCTCGCACGATGCAAGGGTCCCGTCGAGCCGCATGCGCGCCCTAATGAACATGATGTTGGCGGAATAGATCGGGTCGGCCATAGGCTCCGGCGAGTCATATTCGCCGGCCGAGTAGGGATACATCACGCCCAGCAGACAAATCGTCTCATCTGAGGCCCGGTAAATCGTCGCGGCGAGGGGCCAGTAGTAATAATTTCCCCACTCATAGAGCACCGCTCTTCCGTCTGGGGCGGCGCTGGCGATTGAGAGATCCGGCTTCGAGCCACTCGTCACAGCCGGCAATGCGGTGACTGAGCCGCGGGTGTAGGCGATATTCGAGACGGTCAGTACGGGACGCGTCGTGTTCGGGGAGAGCCAGATCTCAAAGCGGTCGCCCGCTCGCACCTCGATCCCGGAGACAGAGCCTGATGCGCCGTCCGTCGGCTGATAGCGGGAGTCGATGAGCCGCGCGCCGTGATTGACGCCGAAATAGAGGAGGGCGTAACCGCTGCCGCCGGTGAAGGCCCAGTCAAACGCCATCGTCCCGTCAGCGGGCACGGTCGCGCCGATCCAGGATAACCCCGCATAGTCCGGATATGTTGGATTGGGCGCCGGCCCCTGGATGACGACGGAATCCGGCAGTCCAGACCAGTCGATGCTCATGGGTCGTAGGTCTCCGGCGGGTAGTACCAGCCGATCCAGCCCGAGCCCCAGGTCAGGACCTGCTCCGTGGCATAGCCCCCCAGATCGATCGTGAGGGTCATGACCTGGCGGCCGGCGTCGATGGTAATGGCCTTGATGACGCCGTAGCTCGAGGCCCAAAAGGGCGAGCGGTTCTGCAGATCGAACTGCACGGTATCGCCCACCGACAGACTGAGGAGAGTGAGATCGGCCAGGGCGGGCATGGGTCAGGCGGAGAAGTCCGGCGCGGCGCCAAGCAGCCGCAGGCCATAGGGATTCAGCATGTCGAGCTGGACGGTGATGCGCGGGCGGACCTTGGAACGGAAGGCTATCTGGGCATCCGCTTCGGTCTGGGCATCGGCGGCCCCATAGATGGCGGACTCTGCGGTCACCTGATCCTGAATTGCATCGATGGAGAGGGCGGACTCGCCCTCGGCGTAATGCCAGGTGTCGGCCCAGGTCTGCACGCCCTGCGCGGCTCCGAGCAGCTGGGCGCCCTCCTGGATCGTCCAGTTCTTTCCGTAGCCGATCAGGACCGAGCGCAACGGCGTCACCTCGTCATCCACATCCCAATCGAGCAGCGGACACTGGTCAGGCTCTAGGAGGTCCCTGCGGTCGGTCAGGATCAATTTCACATCGCTCTCATCCGGTGCGCCGTCGCAGTCAAATCGGACATTCCCCGCGCCGTCCCATTGCATCCAGCCGAGGATGGGTGCCAATAGGGTCTGCGTCAGGCTGCGATAGGAGAGCTGATCGGGCTCGGTGGCGTACCACCCCATCTGGTAGTCCTTGTCCGTAAACCGACTGCTGTAGCTGATCTGACTCTCTTCCAGGCCAAGCTCCTCCATGATGCTCGCGAGCATGCCCTTGGGGGTGCCGGTGACCAGATCCTGGGTCTCGTTATAGGTGCAGTCAACGGTCAGAATGCCGACCGGGGTCGAGCCGAGCTTCACTAAAGACTCGACGAGGCAGGTGGCGTAATAGCCCGAGGCGACCGAGGCGGCGAGGAGCGTCGCGCCATCGCCGTAGTCATTGCCGTCGAAAGTGATCTCGACGCCCCCGTCACGCACCGCATGCACGATGTTCGTGAAGACTCGGCCAACACTGACATCAGTGTTATAGGGCCACCGCATGCAATAGATGAGATTTCCGGCATTGACGAGCTTCGGTGTGATGTTCTTGACCCGGCCCTTGCCGCGTGGACGGACCACGCCGTCCAGGTCAGTGTTGGTTTCGATGCTGTCCAGGGTGGAATCGAAAAGGCCCGAGCGCACGGTCTTATCGAGGATGCGGCTTGGGTCCTGGCATAGGATGCGCACCACTTTGCGCCCGCAAAGCATCCTGTCCACTATGCCGGCGAACAGGATCACGGTATGGTCGAGCTGCGGGTCGTCGGTCAGCAGGAGTTTGATAGTGACCGCCTGGCCGTGGGAGGAATAGCCCGAGATTGAATCATAGGTGCCATCCAGATTACTCAGCTCGATGCCGCCGAAATTCTGGGTCCCTGTGCCGAAGGTTACGACGAGCGGCGTGACGATGGTCGGCGGGTAGTAGCGGTTCGGCGCCGTCGGATCGCTTGGCCCTGCGGTAAATCCATGCATCGAGGCATAGATCGGATATTCGGTGCCGGTAGAGAGATCCACCGCCTGAGTCTCGATCAGGATCTGAAAGATCGGGTTCCGCATCAGAACACCTCACCAACTTCAAACTCGACGAGATTGCGCCCGAAGCTCCGCATCTCCAGCTCATTCAGACGGCGCAGCCGGCCGAGGAACATGCGGTCGTAGGAGACATCCACCTGAGTCTGATCGTGGATGAAAAGCACCTCCCCAGAGAGCCCCTCGGTGCCGGCCGCTCCCCAGAGGCCGGCCTCCATCGCGGCGGTGAGCCCGTCCAGGGTGAAGCGCTCCATGCGGCGCGGCGGCCGCTGGTCTGGAAACTGGAAGCCACCGAGAGACTCGGTGATCTGGGTCCCGTCCGCCCAGCCCCGGTAGGCCGGATAGACGATGTGCTGGCGGGTGAAGGGATAGGCATCCTGCATGATGAGGACGCGACCGATCTCGAGATAGCCGTCCGCGTTGCCGGTATCGGCGATGTCAATCTGCACGCTGGAGGCGGTCTCCGCGGCCGGGAGCAGGCAGCAGAAGACAGGCGTCAGGAACGGCAGCGAGCCGGCAGCCGCGACCGTGACAGCACCGGAGTCGAAGCTCCCGGCCTGTACCCGGACGGTCGCGGTATTCAGCGTGAGATTGTGGCCAGCGATGGCAACCACGTCGATACTGGTCGAAGCGGCCAGAGTCGCGGTGAGGGTCAGGGCCGCGGCCGAGGTCGTGCGGGCCTTGGCCGCAATGAAGCGGTTAGCGAGCTGGTTGGCAGGCGTCAGATCCCCGGACCAGCTTCCGCCGGACCAGGTGGCGCTCAGGCCCTGATCGTTATAGCCGAGACGCATTAGGCCACCTTCCGCTCCGCCTGCGCCGGTAGGCTGGCACTGCGCAAGGCATCCAGATCGCGGCGCAGCGCGGCAATCTCCGCGCGCACTGCCTCGAAGCCCGCCCGCTCGACGTTGACGCTAGTCTGCATGGCGGTCAGCTGCTCGGCGCCAAGGTCCTGCTGGCTCGGGATAAGGGTCTGCAGCTCGTCCGTGATGCGGGAGAATACATCCGCATAGCCGGTAGAGCTGCCGAAATATTGGCGGGCCTCGTCCAGGTAGGTCTTCGCAACATCGGTGAGGCTCGATAGCGCCGCTTGATCGCCGCCCTGGGCCGCGCTATAGGTCTGCTCGAACTGGGTCCGGGCATAGGCCAGTTGATCCTTCGGGGATAGCGGAGATTCGGAGCTGGTGAAGAGGCCGGTCAGAAACTCCTGGATCTTGGTCTGCGCGCTGCTGAGCCCACCGGCCAGGTCCGCGGTAGACCCGGTGAGCTTGGCCATGGCATCGCTCGCGGCCACGAATGCGGGAGCGATCGCAAGAGCCTGGACATAGGCGGCCTGACCAGCCTCGGTAGTCAGATCCAGCGAATCGACGAACGCGCGCAGCTCCTGCTTGGTGTCGATGAGGGCATCACCGGTGCGCCCCATTCCCTGGTTCCAGGCGACGATGACGTTCTCGGCGTCCTGGTAGGTCTTCTGCAGCTGCTCCGTCTGGGAGTAGAAATTCTGGTAATAGAATGCCTGGGCATTGGCTAGGCCGGAGACTGATCCCGCCAGATCCGCCATGTGCTGGGCGGCGGCGAGAACGGCATCGTCGGTAGCACCGAGCGATTTGCCGAGGTCAGCCAGATCGGAGATGAATTGCTGGAGCCCGGCGAAATCCTGGATGGCCTGGCCGATCGCTTTCGCCGTGTCCTGCAGCGAGCCCGAGAAATCGCCGAGCTGCTGCGCGATAAACTTCGCCTCCTGTTCCCCGGCGGCAGCCGCGGCTTGGATGTCGGCCTGAAGGAGATTCTTTAGCTCCTGCTCCAGATCTCCGGGTGCGCCTTTGGTCGGCGGAATATTCACGCCCGCGATGGCCGCCTTCCCGGATTCCCCCAGGGTCGATGAGATCAGATTCACCAACTGATTCACCGCATCAATGGAATTGATGGCCTGCTGAAACTGCTCCTGGCTCAGGTTATAGCCACTGACCGGAACGGCCCCGCCCTGGCGTCCGGCGATCGTCGCCTCTGGAATGTGCGGTCGGCCGAATGCGTTACCGGCAAGAGCGCCAATCGCCGCCCCGATGATCGTGCCGACAACCGGCACGACTGACCCGATCGCCGCGCCCGTAGCGGAACCGGCCGCAACTCCAGCAGCCGAAGAAATTGCGCCAGCCAGCGAAGCGCCTCCGAGAGATCCTGCGATACCGCCCACAGCCGATCCGATCTGTCCCGCCTGATTTTGCGCGAGCAGGTGTCCGACCACGGCCCCGGCGATCCCGCTGATGCCATAGACGAGGTTGGACGTGTTGGCGATTCCGGAGAGCCCATTGGCCAGGGTATCCGGCGCGATCCCCACGGCCGATCCCAAATTGAACAGCCCGGACGCGATGCCCCCGCCGATTGATGTGCCGCTAAGCAGATTGCCGAGCGAGCCAAGTACCCCGATGCCTCCCGTTCCACCGACACCAGCCGAGCCGGCCGTTGCCGCCGCGGCTGTGCCCGAGGCGGTTGTCCCGGTCAACGCCGTCGTCAGACTGACCGCGAGGGGGTGCGTAATCAGCAAATGCGCCATCTCGGCCAGGAAGTCGAGGATGGCGTTCTTCAGGTTGTCGAGCATGTCCGTGCCGCCGCGGAAGACCGATTTCCAGAGATCCGCGAAGCCGGTATCGATTCCCTTCAGTGCCCGCTTCCATGCCTCGGCGACTCCCTCGCTGGTGCTGACGGCCGCGCTCTGCAGGTCATAGAGCCTGGCGGCGTTCTGCTGAATGGCGGGCAATGCCTGCTGCCAGGCGGTGATCTGCTGGCGGTAGGCGTCGGCTAGCTTCCGGTGCCCGGCATTCTCGGCTTCGAGAGCCTTAGCGTTCAGGTCATGCTCTTTGGCCTCTACCTCGATCTGAGCCGAGGCCCGGGCGCGCTCGACCCCGGTGAGCTGCATTAACCGGATCTGATCGCGCTGATGCTGCATGTACGCTGCGAGCGCCTGGCCCCCGGCGATCAGGGCCTTGTCGGCGGTCTGCTGCTCGCGGGCGGAGGATTTGGCGGCACTGCCGACGGCCTTGTGTGCGGTCGCGGTCCGGCCGAGGCTGCCGATCAGCTTCTCCAGGGCGCTGGCATGGCCGGAGGCTGCGGCGGTCGCAGTATGCTCTTGCTTGATAACCGCGTCTCGCTCTGCCTCCAGGTCCTTCAGGCGTCCTTTTAGCTGATCGACCTGCTGTCCGACCGTTTCCGTATCGAGTCCTGCCGCTCCCTTCAGGGCGTTTAATGTCTCGCTACGCGCGCGCAGGTAAAAGCCGGTAATTCCTTTGTCCTGCAGATCAGCAATAGCACCCTTCACGGTTGCGATTTGTTGGGCGATCTGATCCAGGCGAGCATTTTTGGTCAGTCCGCTAAATGACGCAGACAAGTGGTCAATGACCGTGCTGAGGAGCGAGCCATTCTTTATGGCATCGAGGAATAGCTGAGAAACGTTGGCAAGCCCGGCAATTACTGGGCCAGCGAGAAAGTAGGTCAGACCTCGGAACGACCCAGTCAGCCGGGTGATATCGTCGTTTAACCGCTCCGCAGCCTTCGCGGTCTGTGTATCCATCTCCAGGCCGAGCTGGTGCGCCTCCCGCATCATTTGATTGATTCCGGAGGCTCCGGCGTTGAGCAGGGGAATCAGCTTCGGCCCAAGGTCTTGTCCGAGAAGCTCTGCAGCCAACGCTGTTTTGGCCGCACCGTCCTTGGTCGACGCGAAAACGTCAGCGAGCTGTTTCAGAGCCGGCAGGGTGCCCTTACTTGCATCTATCCCAAGCGCACGCAATAGCTTACTGGCTTTGTCTGTGCCGGTAGCGCTCTCCGCCAATCGTTGCCCGAATTGCTGCACACCGGTCTGCAGATTTTCGAAGCTTACACCGGACAAATCGGCAGCATACTTGAGTGCCGAAAGCTTCTCGACGGTCACCCCGGCACGCTGGGCGGCCTTCGCCATCTCGTCAAAGCTGTTGGTGACCGAGCGCAATATGAGCAGGACGCTGCCGCCGCCTGCCAGCCTTAAGAGTTCATTGCGCACGGCTTTCAATCCCGCCTGCGCTACATTCAGCCCCTTATCCAGATCCCGCCCAGCGGCTTTGCCGGTGCTGCCCAGGTGCTTCAGCTCGCCCTCGGCGGCGCGGATCGCAGCCTGAAATCCGGCGTCTCTCGCCTCCAAAATAATGCGGTAGAGATTAGATGCGATGGCCATTGGATGTCTCGCTCTCGGGCCGCTCGTTCAGCAGCTCCAGGAAGGCCGCCTCGCAGATGCGCAGGCCGTCGAACAATATCGGATCCTCCTGGTCAAAGAGCCGCATCACGGCCAGCACCGCCCCGTAGTCCAGCCCGGTCTCCCCGGACATCCCGACCCGCCATTGGGTCTGCACCCGCAGCCAGAGCAGGATGACGGGCTCCGCCTCCGGCAGGAGCAGCGGCTCCGCGCATCCGGCGCAGCGCGACTGGCTGCGCCTCGCCCCCCGGCAGCCCTTGCAATATTGCGGCCCGGAATCCCCTGACGACTGCTGCCAGCGGACCCAGGCCCTCAGTTTTTTGCGAGCGCCCCGTTGCTGGCATTGAACAGGCCGTCGCGGATGGCGGTGTAGGCATAGGGCAGATCCAACAGGGCGCGCAGGGCCTCCGGGGAGAAGGGCGCCGGCTTTCCGTCCTCGTCGCCCACGCGGTCCCACCCGGTAATCCGGCTGGCGAGCTCGGTGTCGAGGGCATCCAGCGCGGAGAATGCGTCCGTCCCGTCGGTGCGGGTGCGCTCCTCGAGCGTGCGGGCCTCGGAGCGACTGAGAAGCCGATACCGGATATCGATCTCCACCGGCGAGGTCCCATGGTCCACAGGCACCTGAATGATGACTGGCCACAGGACCTCGTTCCGTCTCGCTAGCTTAAACATTATGGCGCGGCCGTGTAATAGGTCGGGAAGCCCTGGCCATCAATCGTCAGGCTCGTTTTCACGAGACCCTGGGCTTGGCCGGTCGGCAGCAGCGTTGCGCCGATGCCGCCGCGGAAGACCATGACGGGATAGGTCCCCGAGGCGAAGGCAATCTTGATCGCCCGATTGGTGAATAATTTGGAGTCTGCCAGCAGCGCGGCGAGAGTCGTATCCGCCGGATCCCAGACGCACTCGAAGCTCAGTTGAATGGGGTTGAAACTCGTGGCCTGGCGACGGCGGACCGTATCCTGAATGTAGGTCCACTCCTCATATTGCGCATCGCCGCCCGTCACCTGGACCGCGGTCGTTTTGTTGAGGGTGTTTCCGAATGTGATCGCGTAGGCATTCCCATTCGCGAACGTGGCGTAATTCGTCGTGTCCTCGCCGCCCAGCTCCAGGGTATATGGCCCGCTGCCGGCAGCGCCCTCGACGCGGAAGACGCGGCCGTCCACCTGGGTCATGCCAGCGACGGACAGGCTGATGAAATCCCCATCGGACAGGCTCGGGTCAGCAGCGAAACTGGCAACGCCAGGGTCTGCTTTGGTAATACCGGACAGCGCAAGGGCGCTCCCAAGGGCGGTCTCGATCGAGATTGCTACATTGCTCCAGAAATACGGTGCGCTCACGGCGTTCTCCTATGGGTTGATCAGATATGCAGCATTGGGGTTGTAATAATCGACCGCGACCTGGCAGGCCGCCGTCACGTAGTTGGAGCCAGCTGCGCGGCGCGACACCGACTTGCTTGCGACACGGGACCGCAGGGCGGTTCCGTCGAGCGTGCGGTCGGCCGCCAAGAGCTGCTCCACATCCTGGATGATTCGCCAGGCCCGGCCACGGGCATCGGCCAGATCCGGACTCGCATCGGCAAACACCAGAATCAGGACCGTCAGATCGTAGGTCCAAGCCGGCTCCTCGGTGCTGCGCTCGTTGGTCTCGCCCTCGTCGATCCAGATCAGATAGGGCACGAAATCTGCGATACCCGCCAGGTCCGTCTCCGGATTGAACTCCCAGCCGCGGACGTGCAGGCCGATGTCGGTCTGGTAGCCGTTCACGATCTGGATCTGCCCCAGGCTTCGGAGCAGGGCGGCATCGATCGAGACCTCGGCAGGGTCACTCATCGCGCGTCTCCACTTTGACCGGGAGCTCCCAATAGGCGGTCACGCTGCCGGATGTCGCGGTGATCTTGGCCGTGATGGTCTCCCCGGCCGAGATGCCGATATCGGCCGCCAGCACCGCGGCATAACAGCCGTAGGTGATGGTATTGCCGTATTCGTCGAGCAGGCCGCCGGAGACATAGGGCATGCTCTTCGGCCACGTCTCCCCGGTGATCTCATCACCGATCGAATCCACGCAGGTCGCCTCCACCGTCGCGTCATTAACGTAGCTCTCCATGTGGTCCCGGAGCCCGCGAAGCTCCAGGCGATTGGAATTTGAGACATAGGCGACATGGATCATTCCGCGGGCCTCAATAGGGTTTTACGAGCGGAGTGCCGTCGAGCGACGGGTTCATCGCCAAGCCTCCGCCCAATGCTTCTTTCGTACCGAGCGATGACAATGCCGGTAGCATAACAATCGCATCCACGACCAGAAATCCAGCGCCAGCATCAGCGCCGACGCCGACAAAAACGCTTCCGGTGGGCTGCGACCCCGGAGGATACCCGATCACTTAGGTCACCTGGCGAAGCGTCGCGTCCAGCAGGTCCGGCAGGCCCGCGTAATTGCCGCCCTCGATGGCCGCGAGGCGGTCGCTCATGGCCTGGGCCTGCGAGGGGTCGGAGATGCCGAAGGCGGCGCCGAAGGCGGCCGGGGAAACGGCGATAGTCTGTGCGCGCCGGCCGTCCAGATTATGGAGCGCCATCAACCCATCGCGGATCTTATCGATCGCGTCCAGCAGATCGCCTCCGAGCTGCGCGCCATTCAATCGATTCACATAAACAAGGGTCGCCATGCTCTACCTCATTACGCTGCGCTGAAATCGACGAGCGTGATGGTTTTCACCGTGCCGCCGATGTTGGTTTTCATCATAAAGTCGCCGGCATCACCCGCTCCGGTGCCGTTCGAATGCCAGAAAACACTGTCTCCGTCCGATGGATCGGCTGGCTCATCCATATAGGTCTGGGTATAGGCGCCAGCATTGTGAATCTGAGTCGCTGGGTTAGTGTTTCCAAATCCGGAAAATCCTGACGGCTTAATGGTAAGAAATCGTCCGATAGCGGACGAGCTTCCTATTTTGAGGATATCAGCGCTCTGACTAGCAGAACTGCGCACCTCCAGGGGCGTAATACTTCCACCGCCACCGTCCCTGGTTAGTATCCCACCGTTAGTATAAATCCCTCCCTGCATATTTATTGAAAACGTCTTAGTATTGGATATTACGTTTGAGTAGAACTGCAAAAAATCCTGCGTATAAGGCGTTCCCAAAACACCATACAGTTTCAGCACTGGAGACGCAGAGTTCGGAGCAGTTATCCGGACAACACCACCCGAATCAACATAGACGACAGATGTGGACGCTGCTTCATTGGATGCGTCGCCAATGAATATATTTCCCTGCGCCAGCGTCTTAGAAAGCAACCCGGACAGATCCTGATCCCCGGTATTCGTCCCCGTGCTGCTGCCAGAGCCAGACGGGTAGAGCCCGTCGAAATAGGTCTTAAGGTAAGCGACCAGATTCGTAAGCGTCAGATTCTTCAGCGCACTCGCTACACTGTCCCACAAGCCAAGCGAATCTGCGCCAACTGGCGTTGCTTTCGTTGTCGCAGCAAAGATCGTTTGGCCGATAAGATCCAATGGCACAGGATAATCGACCATTACATTAATGGCGGAACCGATCCCGCTGAGCGAACCTTGCTTTAGCGTCCCGGCATCGAGATCGAGCGTTGTTCCTGCTGCCGTATATGGCACGCCGGAGTGGACGGCAAAAGACGACGGCTCGCTTGCGTCAACAACCGTGCAGGTGACTGTCTGTCCGTCTGTCAACAGGCCACTGATCGGCATTGCAGCAAGCAATCCGGCCACGGGAGAACCCGACAGCGTCACGGTCGTTCCGCTGAGCGTGCCTATTTCTGCTGCGCAGTAGACGCTTTGATCGCTCATTGTTGAAATTTGCTGCCGTCAGCCATCCCCCGCCTGACGGCGATATAGGCGACATGGATCACGTCAAAGCGCCTCGGCGAGTCCCAGGGCGATCAGGTTTTCCGCCTGCGCATCCGGCAGATCCCCGGTCCAGCCCGCGGGGAACTTATCGATACGCGCGATGCTGAACTTCTTCGCGCGATGCCCGATGGTCACGTCCGGGATTGGATCAGTGCCCGGGGTGCCTGCGGCGAACTCGTTGCTGTCCTCGACGCGATCATGAATCTTGACTCGCTTCATGGCTGTCTCCTTATGCGGCCGCCTGGGTAGCGGTGACGGTGATCTCAATGGTCGAGCCGGAGGTAGCGAGATCCTGATCGCCGCCAGTGAATGCGCCCACTCCGAGCAGCGTCCCGGTGCTGCCGCCAAGGGTATCATCGTCCACCAGAAAAGCGCCCCCGAGCGTCACGCTGTCGGCATCGGTCGTAAATGTCACCGTACTCCCGGAGTTGTCGACGCTGCCCGATGCAATCGTTCCCCAGGTCACGGTCTGACGCACTGACTCAGAAAAGTCAGTCACCTCGGACCAGCCAGCATGGCTTGACATGGTGTCCCCGGCCGCGGCAGTCGGAGTGCCGTCGGTGCAGCCCAGGTACCAGGCGGGCGAGGCCAGCCCGGTCTTGAGGGTCGCATCCAGGTATTTGTTCAGCCCGACGGTCGTGACCAGGTTGTGAATCGCATCGACATCGATGATCCGGCCCTTGGGGTCCCGGAACACCACGCCATAGAGATGGCTGGCGAGGGCATCGGAGAAAATGGACTGCTGCCGGCGGGTTGCCCCGGCGAGGGTGAAGCGTGGGATCAGGATGTCATGCATGTCGAACCTCAATGGGACTTGATCTTGCGCATGCCACGGGCGGCAGGATTGATCTCGGCGGCGGCTAGGATGGCGGCGCTGACAACCACGGCACCGGCCGTCAGATATTGCGGCGCCCCCTCACGCGCGCCGATGAAGCCGACGCCAGCCCGTGCGCCAAAGGCCGCAGCGGAGTACGTCTGAGCGGCCTGCTGAAACTCCAGCGCGCCCCGCGCATCGAGGCTGATCGCGGCACGAATAACGCCCTCCGTCGCCGCCGCGGCCAGCGTAAGATCCGCACCGCTGCTTAGGGCCTCGGAAACGATTGCGTTGACTCGCTCTGTCCAGTTCTCGCCGGCCTGCGCCGCGCTCAGAAAAGCAGCCGCCACGCCATTCACAGAGTTTTGCCCTTCGCCTGCAATAGCTATGGCGGCGATCTCCGCCAATGCCTGCGCCACGGTTGAATGGGCTAGCCCGGCCGCGACTGGCAATCCGACCGCTGCAGCTGCCTGAACAGTCGCTCCGAATGCAACGACTCCGCTCACGCCGAAGCTCATGGACGATGATGCGCCGCCGCTCGGCGCGATATACGCACCGCCAAGGGGAACCGAGCCGAGCGGTAGACCGAGCATCAGCTAGTCTCAACTAGGCCGAGGGTAGCCCCAGCCGTCCCAGGAATAATCGGTGCCGCAGAAGTGCAGGGTAGTCGCAGGCTGCGTCACATCGAAAGCGAGGATCTGATCGTATGTGATGTTCGCGCAAGCGATAGCTCCATCTAATGCAGCCAGCAGTTGATTGCGTGCATCGCGCAACACCTTGAGTCCATAGGTGATGGGCGTATTTGTCGCAGTGATATTGTTGCGCGCCGACTGTACCAGGATCTGGGAGTACAACTCTTCGATCCAATTAAAGAAATAGCGACTCACTTCTTCACCATAAACCGTCTTCGACCGGATCTCCTGCTCACGATAGATTTCCTCCGTCTTCACGCTCGCAGCCCATGGCTTGGCTGCCGCGTCTATCTGCGCTTGCGTCGGCTGCGCCGCTGTAGATAGCCACTCAATTGTTATATTGCCATCCACATCATAGACATTGAAATCACTAAAGGGCTGAAAACCGAGATATTGTAAAATGCTTGCTGTATTGTTTGTTGCCATCGTTAATTACCCATGTATAGGATATTCAAAAACGTGGCGAAATCTGCTTTCACAGTCTGAGTTCCAGTTCCCTGGATATATGCATTCAGATAGACAATATCGCCAGCGGCCAGAGATTTGTATGTAACGACAGTTCCACCCTCCTGATCAGTTGCCGTAGCCCCTGCGCTATAAACGCGAGGTCCTGATGTACTCGCAGACGCATGTGTGACATTGGATAGCACAAAATAGCCAACGGCCACTGAAGATCCTTTCACTTGACCGATAAGAAGATAGGAGCCATCAACAGGAATTGTATATTGCTTGTTTGTAGCATCCCAGCCTGAAAAGTTGTCTTTGCTTGGCGTTCCGAGACATGTCGTGCACTTTGTAACTATACCGTTGCTAATGCTTTGATTCGAAGACCCAGCCCCTGCTCCAGAAACAACGAGTGCTGGGCGATCCATGAGGAGTGTGTGATCTGGGGAAGTGAAGCCGAGCACATTGACGCTTGAGCCAAGCGTTCCGTTCGAGTCAAGCAGCGTCCCGCTGGAGAGATCCAGCGTTGTGCCGGAAGCAGTGAATGGCACGCCTGAGTAAATAGCTAATTTCGTCGGGTCGCTCGCATCCGCGACCGCAATCGTGACCGTATCCCCATCGCTCAACGCATCCGCAAAGAGCTGCGCCGCCAGCATTCCAGTGATGACGCTGCCGCTGAGGGTGATTGTAGTTCCGCTCAGGGTGCCGGTTTCGGCGCAGAGATAGACGGTCTGATCAGCCATCGGTCAGCGCCAGATCAATCGCGGAACCGCCCATACCGCATGCGGAGCCCACTGGACCCACGGCAGCGGCAGGAGCGGCAGATAGGTGAACAGGATCACTTCTTGGCTTGGCCGGGAGGGACAGCAACATCGGCAACCGGGTCAATCCCGGCAACCGTCTGCCCGATAGCGTGGGCCGCTTCGACGCCTAGCCCGATCAGCGCCCGGCCGATGGCATTTTGAACCGTGACCAGCTCACCGTATTCCTGGGCAGGATATTCGCCAGAGAAATACACTTTCTGGCTGCCGTCATGCTCGACCTTCCCAAACTCGATTTTGGTGTAGTACACAGGATCAATCGTTGCCATTTGAGTTACCTCGCTAAGTTAAAATCAGGGCAAATAGCCCCACCAACCACACTACGAGAAGCAGGAGGGCCAGCGACCCGAGTGCGGCTTCTGGCCCTCGCTGCTCGCTCACTTATCCGGCGTCACGGGCGGGGTATTGCCGGCCGCCTTGGAGCTCTGCTGATTCGACGCAATCACCGCCAACAGCTGCGCGAGCTGCTGACCCAGATCGTTGCCGCTCATCTCCTTGCTCACGGAGATCGCCTCGCTCGGGTCGGCGTTCAGCAATAGGTTCACCGCCTGCGTGACGATGGCGTTGCTGATCTGCTGCATGGCCTGCTGCTGTGAAACGGCGTTCTGGATCGACAGACCGGCCGCGCTGGCCGCCATCTGAGCCAGGTTAGCGTTGGCAGCCGCGGCCGAGCCGGCAATTGTTTTGACGTTGTCGATCGTTACTGAATCGACGACTTGGGGACTCACTACATCAGCCATTGCGTTTTCCTCGCGTTACGTTGGTGGGCCGGCCAGCCCGTTAGGGCCATTGTCGGAGCGAGGCATCCCAAGGCCGGCCCAACGATGGGGTGGGATGCCTCTACTGCTCATTTGCGGATGCCGCTCACCACGGCGCGCGCGGTCTGCTCGACCGAGCGACCGATCACATAGCCGCCGATGCCGGTCTCCAGGAGACCCCACAGGTGATCGAGAAACCCCTGCGGGAGATTCCGCGGCACATAGCCGATCCAGGCGGAGAGAATGATCCCGGCAAAGATCACCATCAGCCCCGGCCGCCAGTTGCGTTGCAGCCAGCTCTGCCCCTTGGCCTCGGCGACGATGACGCTCGATTGCGCCTTTGCAATCTCCTGCACCGCCGGGAGCACCGCGGCAATGATCGCGCCGGCCGCCTTCTCCTGCTCAACCGGATCGGGCAGCCAATGCGCCACCGCCTGCTTGACCGCACCGGTGACGTTCTCGACTGCGTTTGGCAATGATGCGACAGAGGTAAACCAGCTCACGTCGCCTCCTGCGCAGGAAGTCGCGCCTGATACCACTGCGCCCGTGCAAGGGTGTCCGCGCCATAGTCGTTGTGGGTCGTGCCCCGGTTCATGCCGGACAGCGTGACCACGTTCCCGATGCCGCTGTTGTAGGCCACCAGGGCCCCCTCTAGCTGCTTCTCCTGGGGCCAATCAGAATGGCACTCACATACATCGTCCAGAGCGTCGCGCAGGGCATCCGCTCCTTGCAGGAGGTGAGCATCACTGAATGGTGAGCTGGCTCCTCTGATGCGATGGAACCGACGGTCCACCTGCAGAATGCCGAAGGCGTGGCCGCCGTCGCCCCAGCCATTGGCGTCCAGCGATGCACCGGCATGGCTCTCGCGCGAGGCCACGGCCAGCAGGAGTGCCGTGGGGACCCCAGCAAGAGCGGCGGCGTCTCCCAAGGCCGGCTCCAACGGCTGCAGTCGCCGCCAATCCCGGCTCGCGATGTCGTGGCTACCTTCCGGTCCGGGCAGGACGCCCTCCGCTTTGGCCGTCTCCGGCCCGCAGCCATCAGGCTTGGCGCGCTCCAGCGCGGCTTCCCAATCGACGCTCCGCGGTGGATCTGGTGACGCGTGGATGCTCATGCCGAACAGCCCTCGAATGGCAGTGATTAGGCTCATCATCGACGGTGCCCGTTAGTCATGAATTATCCAGAGAATGAGCATGATCACATTTCTGTCGGTTCTTTTGCTCAGCGATTCCTTCGAGCTTTCCAAGTGCATGCGCGCGTAACTTTGTCGCTTCCACGAGAGCATCCTTCATGGAATTGGTATTGCGCTCCGTTCGTCTGGAGTACCACAACGTCACGAGGCCCACCAGACTGTTCATCGCGATAGCAATTGAGCCAACTGCAACCCACCCTTCAGCCGTCATCTTTCCATCTACTGATCAATGCCGACGCGGATTGAGCGCCTTCACGCCGGCATCCAGCTCGCGAACGCTGTACGTCAGCGATTCCACGCGATGCTCCAGTTGGTCGACACGTCCGGTAATCTCCTTGCAGCGCTCAGCGGTGCCGGCCTGATGAGCGACGATTTCGGCAATCGAGCGAAGCTGGCGTTCGTTCTCGAGGATGCGCCCGCCCCACTGATCGACAATACGGTCCTGGGCAGTGTCGGCGGTGCCGTGCGCGGCCATATCGGATGAAAGACCGTTAAGCCGCTGCTCGATGGCGCCAAGTCGGCTGGAAAGGCTCTGGTCTCGCTGCAGAGAGTCCCCGCGATCAAGAATGAACCAAGCCCCCAGC
>Ga0307440_1000140_pt1 | contig 32035 bp, 25 predicted proteins | sample SalMarWE160410MG_FD_202150 | JGI IMG/M metagenome (GOLD analysis project Ga0307440, IMG submission 202150) | Salt marsh sediment microbial communities from the Plum Island Ecosystem LTER, Massachusetts, United States - WE1604-10 | ecosystem: Environmental > Aquatic > Marine > Intertidal zone >...
TTAGCCTGATCTGGGCTTCCTGCTCTACCGGCTGATGAGTTGGGCCGTCTTCCCCGACCCTGAATGCATCATGCGTCCAGATATATTTTACAGGCAGTCCCATAAGACATGCAAGTCTTACAGCAGGTTTCATGAAATCGGAAAAAACAAAAAATGTTCCGCAGGCAGGTATTACTCCGCCATGAAGAGCCATGCCATTTACAATGGCTGCCATTGTCAACTCAGATACTCCAGCATGAAGGAATGCCCCGGAAAAATCTCCCCGCGTAAACGGATGTGTCTTTTTAAGAAAGCCATCTGTCTTATCCGAATTAGCCAGGTCGGCAGACGCAACTATCATATTCCCTATTTTTTCCGCAAAATGGGACAGAACGACTGAAGATGCAGCCCTTGTAGCTGAACCTTCTTTCTGAATTATACTGCTGAAGTCAATATCAGGAATTTTACCGCTGTAATAAGTATTCAATGTCAGGGCAGCCTCAGGATTTTCTCGTGCCCACTCTTCTTTCCTTTGTTTCCATTCTTTCGCCCTGGCTGACTTTTCAACAAGTACTTTTTTATAATGTACTGTAACATCATCAAATATCATGAAGGGATCATTTATATCACCACCCAGGTTGGCAAGTGATTTTTCATAAGATGCTCCTGCATCGCTAACAGGCATACCATGTGTTGAGGTTCTTCTTTCAAAACTGTTGCCATCAGCGTCGAGCAGCCCTTTACCCATAATTGTTTTACCTATTATCAGGGTAGGTGATTCCTTTTCTGTTATTGCCTCTGAGAGTGCATTCCTGATCTGGTCATGATCATTGCCTTCTATCTCCGTAACTTTCCAGCCCCAGGCAGAATATTTCCGGGCTGTATCTTCTCTTGTTACCGCACTGGTCTCTGTTGAAAGCTGTATATCATTTGAGTCGTAAAACATTATAAGATTATTAAGACCCAGATATCCTGCCAGCCGGCCGGCCCCCTGAGAGATCTCTTCCTGTACTCCTCCGTCTGAAATATATGTGAATATCTTATGTGAGAATAATTCTCCGAATCTTGATGCCAGGAACCTTTCGGCAATAGCTGCACCTACAGCCATGGTATGTCCCTGTCCAAGAGGACCGGAAGTGTTTTCAATACCTCTCATTATCTCCAGTTCCGGGTGACCCGGAGTCGGGCTTCCCCATTGCCTGAAATTCATTAGCTCATCTGCCGTGAAACGGCCTGTTAGAGTGAGTACTGAATAAAGCACCGGTGACATGTGCCCGGGGTCAAGAAAAAACCTGTCACGGTTTATCCAACGCGGATCGTCAGGATCAAAGTTCAGAAACTCCGAAAACAGTAAATGGATAAAATCTGCACCACCCATTGCCCCTCCCGGGTGACCTGATCTTGCCTTCTCTACCATTGCCATTGAAAGGATACGGATATTATCTGCAGCCCTGTGATTTATATCAGTACTCATATTATTGGATTTTTCAAAATCTTAAAACAGTGGTACAGCTATAAATATTTCCGGTCTTCTTCAGGTATATCGAAATATTTGCTGTAAGTCTTGACATCGTGTCCTTTCTCTTCTTCAATCTTGTCATCCCTTAGCTTTATTGTAACTTCTTCACCCGCAATTCCTGAAAAGTAAATACTATATTCCTTTCCTTTTTCATCGATCATTATTATCCTTACCAGGTGCAGATATTTCATACTGTTAAGCTGGGCTCCGCAGATTGGGCAGTTGTAGATGTACTCATCACCTTTGTTGATCGCAAATGACGGGTGAGTCGTGGTAGTGTAGTTTCCGAGTTCGGCATTAAGAAAGACCAGACCTTTTTGAGATCTGTCACTTAATTTTGTTGCAGCCAGCACAATAGATGTTTTAACTTTTAAATGGCCTCTGCATACCTTGCATAAATAATCGTTGCTCATGGTAACCTCCTGTTTCAAATATTGGGATCTGTTTTTCTTTTCACAATATAAGAAAGTTATTCCCGAAAATCAATACTATTTATTCCAAATAGGTTCTGCCGGCAGAGATATTTCAAACTCTCTGTGAAGCTTATCTTCAAACTGTCCGCGGAAGGTTCCCCCGAAAAATCTGTCCTTAGGTTCTTTAAGGAATCTTTGCCATGATAAATCCTCCCTGCCAGGTATAACAGGATAAAAAAGAATGTTATTCTGTTGCGAAGCTTCCAGGTCACCTTTCGCATCGCCTATCATCATGATATTCCCTTCAGGATATTTGCCAATGGCAGCATACTTAATATGTTCTGCCTTGGTCCCATGTTCCTGGGCGGCAATAAACCGGACATACTGATTAATGTTATTTTCCCTCCATTCTTTTTCCAGAGCCTCAAGAGGAGTCTGCGATACTATTACAAGGTCCACTATACCCGATAGTTCCCTGAGAGCCATAAGAGCACCCGGAAACGGATGGATCCTGTTCATTCCATCTTCTATTTCCCTGTTGATATTTTCGCTCCACCGCAGGATCAGTTCAAGCTCACTGTCATAGTGTGAATCGATGTATCTTTTTAAGATTTGATTACTTAGTTTTGTTTCAGTATTTACCCATTGTTTTAAGGATCTCAGTTCCGGCAGTGAGATACCGGTATTTCGTATCTCACTTCTTTCTCGTAAATAGTCGAAAACCCTTATCAGTGAGGCAAACCTGTTCCCGCCCCTGTAAACTGAATACAGGTTTACAAATTCCCATGTTTCACGCAAAGTTTTTTCGACAGGATACAGGTTAAAAAATTTCAGGGCATTGGGAATGAAGAATTTTTTCTGTTTGATCTCCATTGTGTCAAAAACACATCCGTCAGAATCAATACCAATAAAATGGTCATGTTCAGGCTGGATATTTTTTAGTAGATCGTGATAATCCATACAATTGGGAAAAATTATTTGCGCGAGGATATTCTATGATTCATTATTAACGGCCATGCTGACTTTTTTATTTCCGGGATTAATACGTGCTGATACAAATCCGTCAAAAAACGCCCTGGCATTTCGTCCGAGAGTCTGTATCTTATATCCCCCTTCCTGTACAACAAGAGTTGGCAGTTTCATGGCGCCTATCATTCTGCCGTTTGCTTCAAAGTCATTTATTGCCAGTTTCCACGTTCCTGTCGGATCTCCTTTTGCGGTATCGAGCCCTAAGGCTATAATAAGATAATCAGGATTATACTGGCTGATTATCTTCAAAGCTTTTGCCAGAGTCTTCCTGTACTCATCAGGAGTGCAATGTTCATGCAGCGGAAAGTTATGGTTATAACCTGTTCCGGGACCTTCTCCCTTTTCATCGGGAAAGCCTGAAAAATAGGGATATGCAAATGACGGATGCCCGTGAATGGAAACCGTCAGTACATCATTCCTGTCATAGAATATCTGCTGCTGACCGTTACCATGATGATAGTCAATATCCAGGATGGATATCCTGCCAAACCTGCTGAGGTAATCGGCAGCCACAGCATTATTATTGAAATAACAAAATCCCCCGAAAACAAATCTTTCCGCATGATGACCCGGGGGACGTGTAAGTACATATGCTGAATCGGCTCCTGACAACAATTCGTTAACCGCTGTCAGGGTACAGTCTATACCCGCACGGGCAGCGATAAAGGCATTCCTGTTAAGAGGCGTGAATGTGTCAATACAGAAATATCCGGCCCTTACTGATAGTTCTTTCGGAGAACGGGCGGAATTTCGAATCGGGAAAACATAAGGATATACGGATTTGCCCGGTTTCAGGTTGTTGCATACCTTCTTAAAGTAATCCACATATTTTTTATCATGTACTGCAAGAATGTACCTGTCAGGAAACTCACTGCTTTTGCCTGTCCTGAAGTAGCCTGTCTTTTCAAGCTCAGTTGTTATATGAGGAATCCTTACGGGAGATTCCACATAACCTCTCTGGTGGATATCATGTATGCTGCTCTTATCATTAATTATCCAGAAGATCTTATGCTTTGTTGAAATATCTGGATTAAATGATGATGCGTTGATTTTTTTCCTGTACATGAATGGCCTGAGGCTGACAGGATCTGATTTTATACTGTTCACCACCCTGGTTATGTATTCCGGCGGACAATAATCCGGATAAATACGTTCAAGTATTGCCCGCACGATCTTTTTTGCCTTCAGTCTTGATAACGGCACCTGGTTGCCAAGGCTGTCAAACATAAGATAGGGCGGGCTGTCGTCTTCAGGTTTTACAAGCGTCGCATAGAGGGTATTTATAACAGGCCTGGCACCGAAACGTTCATAAAATGCCAGCCGTTTTTTATTTTGCTCAAGAAATGTTATGTCGCGGCATAATTCCGGATCATCAGGGAGACATTCAAAGAAAAGTCCCGTTACGTTTAATGATGCTGCTTCTTCTCTGATCCTCTGGTATATGAAACTACCAACACCGGAAGATGTTTTGCCAGGTAAGGTGGCTATAAAATCCAGAAAACAGAAATGAAGGTCAGGCATATATTTCATCAGGGCGAATCCCAGAATGGTCTCATGGATATTTTCCGCTACCAGAAGGAATGACTGGTATTTGAATTTTAGCGGATTAACGAGTTGTTCATCAAGCTTCTCAATTTTATCCTTCCATAACTCGGGAAACTGTCCGGAGAGTATTTCCCTGACTGCTGACATAGCAGAAAGATTATACCCGAGGTAGGGATTGGAAATTTTTCTTATCCTAAGCATATGCTTTTTGGTTTATGCATCCCTGTTTCTCATATGGACAACCCTCTGCGGGAAAGGAATGGTAATATCGTTTTCATGGAACTTATCAAGGATGTTAAGCCTTATCTCACTCTTTATATTCTCGACTCTGAAGATCTCATCCGTCCAGAACAGAAGAGTGATATCTATTGATGAATTACCAAAATCGGTTAGTCTGACAAAGGGTTCAGGATTTTTGACTACCTGTGGATGATTTTTTGCGACATCCTTTACTATTTTCAGAGCTTTTGGGACATCAGTTGAATAGTCAACACCTATTATGATTTTAAATCTCGACCTTTCATGTCCGTGCGTCCAGTTGATAAGATGATTTGCGGTGAGAGTGGAATTAGGCAGAATAATATACTTATCATCGCGCGTCAGTACGGTTGTCGTTCGAATATTGATCTTCTGTACCCTGCAGAACAGACCGTCCACCTCTATGATATCATTTACCTTCACTGTAGCATCAAGAAGTATGATGACTCCTGACACAAAATCATTGAACAGGTTCTGGAGTCCGAGTCCGATACCTACCAGCAGGGCGGCGGAACCGGCCAGCATGACTTTAACATTGACACCCAGTATTTCAAGGGCAATCAGAATAGCAGTTGCTACAATAAGGTATTTTATAATCTGGTAAACAGCATACTTCTTCGATTTTCTTAACCTTCTGTTGTTTGTTATGAATATTTTAAAGGATTTCAGAATTATCCAGACAACAAGAATAAGGACCAGGAGAGCAACTATATCATATACCGACAGTGAATATTTCCCTAGTTCCAGGATCTTGTATTCAAGTATCTTTTTCATATAGTTTGTTCTGTATAGGAATGTTACTTCTTTTCAAAGTCCTTAAAGTTAATTGAATTTCATAATTCCTATAGTTCACTTAAAAGGAAATTATTATCGATCTTGCCTGATTTATTCAGATTGCGGTCTGATAAATTAACAAAATAACGCTGTAATATGTTGTTGATTGTAGTCATTTATCGTATCTTATTCAATATTTTATACCTGAAGTCAGTTGTTTATTTTCATTCTAAATTAAAAAGACTGACAAATGATAGTATTTTTTAAAAAGTATTGTTATTAAATTCACAGCGCTTTTTCAGACTTATTATTTTTTTTCGATAATATCTATTAATTACCTAAAAATCAAATACAAATGTACTACGTAGGAAATCTGGTTAAGGAGTTGTCTGATAAACATGGCCGTCAAAGGGAGAGCCTTCTGCCTATACTCCAGGGTATTGCTCAGAAGCACAACTATCTTACTGATGAGGTAATGGTTGAGGTTGCCAGGGAGCTGGATATCTCGGCTTCTGAGGTTTATGGGACCGCTTCGTTTTACACCTTTCTCGATACGGAGCCACGGGGTAAGTATGTTATCAGGGTATGTAAAACGATAACATGTACAATGAAGGGCAAGAGTGATATCATTCAGACTCTTGAAGAGATGCTTAAGATCAAGGTAGGAGAGACTACAGCTGATAACCAGTTCAGTCTTCTTGAGACCAATTGTATCGGTTGGTGTCATAAGGCTCCGGCTATTCTGATCAACGAGATGCCTTACACCGAACTGACACCTGAGAAGGTTTCCGAGATAATAAAAGATTATATGCAAAAGTAAATACCGGGGGACAAAATGGAAAATACAGGTTTAAATAAGGTTGACCTTATATTTGAAGAAACGGATGAACAGGAAGTCCTGACCAAGGCTTTCAAGATGAGCAAAGAAAAAATTATCCAGGAAATTCTTGAATCCGGCCTTAAAGGCAGGGGAGGAGCCGGTTTCCCGACCGGATTGAAATGGAAATACACAGCTGCAGAGAAGAGTAACGAGAAATATGTTGTTTGTAATGCGGATGAGGGAGAGCCGGGAACCTTCAAGGACCGTGAGATACTCGACAAAGTCTCAAACAAGGTACATGGCGGCATGGCTATTGCAGGTAAAGCTATCGGCGCAAAGAAAGGCTATGTTTACCTCAGAGGTGAGTACAGATACCTGTTACCAAAGCTTATGGCTGAACTGGAAGATTTTCACAAGATGATAAGCGAAATCGGCTATGATTTTAATATTGAGTACCGAATGGGAAGTGGTGCTTATATCTGCGGCGAGGAGAGTGCTCTTTTCGAATCGATAGAAGGCAATAGGGGAGAACCGCGCAACAAACCTCCCTATCCTACGTCATCAGGTCTTTTTGGCAAGCCTACATCCATAAATAATGTTGAGACCCTTGTTACGGCAATGATGATACTGAAACACGGTTCAAAGGATTTTTTAAAATACGGGACAAACGATTCAAGAGGATCAAAAGTATTCTCTGTTTCGGGTGATACTCCCACCCCTGGGATCTTTGAACTTGAACTGGGGATGACTGTTCAGCAATTTGTCAATGTATTCGGAGATGGTGATGCCAAAGCTGTACAGGTGGGAGGAGCCTCAGGCTTCTGCGTTCCCCGGAAGAAATTTGCCGAAACAATAATAGGTTTTGAAGGTGTGCCGACCGGTGGTTCGATGAAGCTGTTCAACAGTTCCCGATCTATGTATAATGTACTGCATAACTACCTGGATTTTTTTGCAGAAGAATCATGTGGTCAGTGTACGCCCTGCAGGGTAGGATGCCAGCAATTACTTAAAGGCATTGAAATGGTGAAAAAAGGGGATGTTAAATCAACATATCTCAACGAACTTGTTAAACTGGCTGACACAATGAAAATTGCAGCAAAATGTGGTCTGGGACAATCTGTTGGTAATGCATTCAAATCGATTGTTGGCAACTTCAGGGAAGAGATCATCTATTAGTAACATTATTAAATTCCGGGAAAAATGATAAATCTTACAATAAACAACCAGAAGATTTCGGTTAAAGAAGGAACAACCGTTCTTGCTGCTGCCAAACAATTAAATATTACTATACCAACCTTATGCAATCACGATGATCTGTGTGTTGCCGGTAACTGTCGTGTATGTCTTGTAGAGCAGAAAGGGGCCAGGACCCTTATTGCTTCATGCGCCGTTCCTGTTTTTGAGGGCATGGAGATCATGACCAATTCCCTAAGGGTACGTAATGCACGTAAACATGTCGTTGAACTGCTTCTTTCAGAACACAGATCAGACTGTACAAAGTGTTATAAGAACCAGAACTGCGAACTACAGGCCCTGGCCAATGAATTTGCTTTTGGTGACCATATTCTCCTGTCGCTTGTCGAGGAAAAAAATTATAATATTGACAGATCGTCTCCTTCCTTTATCAAGGATGACAGCAAATGTATACGCTGCCAGCGATGTGTGAGAACATGCTCTGAACTTCAGGAAGTTTCAGCAATATCTGTCTCCAATAAGGGTGCTAATCAGAAGATATCTTCTTTCCACGACAGACCTATGAGCAGTGTCGTATGTACTAACTGCGGACAATGTGTAAACCGCTGTCCGACAGGAGCCCTGGTTGAAAAAACTTATATCGACCAGGTATGGGATGCAATATATGATCCGGATAAACATGTCGTGGTTCAGACTGCTCCGGCTGTAAGGGTAGCTCTTGGTGAAGACCTGGGATATGATCCCGGGGAAAGGGTAACCGGCAAGATGGTCAATGCTCTCAGGCAGGTTGGGTTCGATTCAGTCCTTGATACTGATTTCTCAGCTGATCTTACTATTATGGAAGAAGGTACGGAGCTGCTAAACCGGCTCAAAAAAGCCCTGATGGATGGCGACCGTAAAGTATCACTTCCGATGTTCACATCATGTTCTCCGGGTTGGATCAAGTTCATAGAACATAAGTACCCGGAGTTCCTGCCAAACCTCTCAACCTGCAAATCACCGCAGCAGATGTTCGGTGCCCTGGCAAAAACTTATTATGCAGCCAAGCGGGACCTTGATCCTTCAAAGATAGTCTCAGTTTCAATAATGCCTTGTACTGCCAAGAAATTTGAAGCTGACAGGCCCGAAATGCGATCAAGCGGGTACAAGGATGTTGACTACGTGCTTACTACACGTGAACTGGCTGTCATGATAAAGCAGGCAGGTATCGATTTCATGAATCTTGAATCTGCAAATTACGATTCAATAATGGGTGAATCAACAGGCGCCGGCGTTATTTTCGGTGCCACAGGAGGAGTTATGGAGGCAGCTTTGCGTACAGCCTATGAAATCATAACCGGCCATGAGGTACCTTTCGGCAACCTGAACATAACACCGGTAAGAGGTATGGATGGCGTTAAGGAAGCAACTGTGAAAATTGAAGGTTGTGTGGACGAATGGAAATTCCTGGAAGGAGTTGAACTTAAAGTTGCAATAGCTCACGGTCTGGTAAATGCCAACAAGATCATGAAGATGGTGCGTGATGGTAAAGCTTCATATCATTTCATTGAGATTATGGCATGTCCGGGAGGATGTATAGGTGGCGGCGGACAACCTATCCCTACCAATCTGGAAATAAGACAGAACCGTATGAAGGCAATATATTCCGAAGATGAAGGCAAGACCCTTCGTAAGTCACACGAGAATCCGGAAGTCATTGCTGTATATAAAGAGTTCCTCCATCAGCCCAACAGCCATAAATCACATGAGTTACTCCACACTCATTATGTGGAACGGGATAATTACTGAAATTCAGATAATTAAACATTTGGATGAGGCTGTCTCAAAAGTCCCTTTTAACCGCTAAGTACTCAAAGAAGGCGCAAAGCACACAAAGGCAAAGTCTTTAAATTCAGTCCTTTGCGATCTCTGCGTATTATCTTTGTGCGCTCTGCGGTTAAGGATTTTTTACTTTTGGGACAGCTTCTTTTATTTTTTGGTCTTCTTCAGCAGCCAGGCCATATTTTCCCCGAGATCCTTCATGGTCTTCATGCCTTCTTTATCTTTTAGAACCTCGCCTTTTTCCCTTCCGATACCAATGTTCCAGTAGGATGATCCAGGGATTATCATCTCATTGATAAGGAAAAAATGGTTTAAGCTGTCAAAGGCGTGTATGGCACCTGCCCTGCGTACTGCTACAACACCTGCACCAGCTTTGTGCTTAAGAGGGCTTCCGGATGCCCTGAGAGAATAACTTGCAACCTCAATAAGTGCCTTGGCGTCAGCCGTCAGATCGGCATGATAGACCGGGGAGCCTATAATAATACCGTCCGCTTTCATCATCTTCTCAATACACTTATTAATGACATCATTATCCTGATGACATCTGCCGTCTTCTTTCTTCCTGCATTTCATGCAGGCAATGCAACCGTTGACCTCTTTCCCGCCAAGCTGGAATAATTCAGATTTTATACCTTCCTTTTCGAGGGCTTTGAAAACCTCTTTTATGAGTAATTCAGTGTTTCCTCCCTTCCTGGGACTGCAGTTAATACCAAGTACTTTCATAGCTGTGATTTTATCCAATAATATTTAGTATCTCCTTAATATCTATGTCTTTCAACGGATTATTGCTTGTTATGAACATGTCGGCAAGTTTAGACTTTTTCTCCTGCAATCGTACAATCTTTTCTTCTATGCTGTTACTTGTGATATACCTGTAAACAAACACGCTTTTATCCTGGCCAATACGGTGTGCCCTGTTGAGTGCCTGCATCTCTGATGCAGGATTCCACCATGGGTCCAGGATGAATACATATTCTGCGGCTGTCAGGTTAAGGCCAACACCTCCGGCTTTCAGGGATATGAGGAAGATCCTGTTGTCTTCCTGGTTCTGGAAGGAGTTCACAATTTTTTCCCTGTTTGTGCTGGCCCCGGTCAGCATTGAGAACATGATCCTTCTTTTCCTGAATACTTCCGCATATAGATCGAGGTGCTTTACGAATGAGGAAAAGACCAGTATCTTGTGTCCTTCGGATATTACACTTTCAATATCCTGGAGAACGGTTTCAAATTTACCTGAGCTCGATTCGTAATCTTCATAAGCCATGACCGGATGGTTCGATATCTGCCTGAGTTTCATCAATCCCTGTAAAACTACGATTGTTGATTTCTCTACACCGGTAGAGGTGATGTTCTTAATTATGCTGTTCCTTACCGAAGATTTCTCTTTATCATAGATTTGGAATTGCTCATCCGTCATATCACAAAAGACAGTCTGTTCTGTGACCGGTGGCAGGTCCCTTGCCACCATCTCCTTTGTACGTCTTAATATAAATGGCTGAATGATCTTCCTGAGTTTGTCTTCTTTCTCATCATCACCCATTTTCTCTATAGGCCGGGCAAATTCCCTGTGGAAATAGGCCAGGTCACCCAATAATCCGGGATTGACGAAGTTGAGTTGCGTCCATAGATCGGTCAGTGAATTTTCCACCGGTGTTCCTGTAAGAGCCAGTTTGAAATCTGATTTAAGACGCATGACTGTCCTGTAAAGCATGGAAGCCGGGTTTTTAATTAGCTGGCTCTCATCAAGGATGATATATTGGAAATGAAAGGTGCTTACCAGGTCTATATCCTGTCTTATTGTGTGGTAACTTGATAATATGATATCGAAATTATGAAAATAGTCGGTCGACTTTTTACGCTGGTTGCCTTTATAACTATATACTTTCATCCCGGGAATAAATCTCTTAATTTCATTTTCCCAGTTATATATCAGGGAGGCCGGTACTATTATAAGGCTGGTCATTCTCTCCTCATACATGTCAAACAGTGAAGGTTCCCTGGATATGTTTCCGTGAGCAGCAGGAACCAATGTTTCCCTGTTATGCTGGAGCATAGCGAGCGCCTGTATTGTCTTGCCAAGTCCCATATCATCGGCCAGGCATCCGCCAAGCCCGGCGTTCTGGAGAAAATTAAGCCAGTTTAGTCCATCCGACTGGTAATGCCGCATTTTTGCCTTAAGACCGGCAGGTGGTCTGAGCAAAGGGATCTGGTCAGGATTCAACAGTTTTTCAAGTTTTTCAAATCCAGCATTCTGATCATCAGAAAGTGTCTCCTTCAGCAACGCAAAATGCTGTTTATGGATCTTCAGGTCATTACCAGAACTTGTGCTGAATTCCAAAATGTTCTTGTACCTGGTAAACCACGTCTCAGGGAGTATCGCTATTGTTCCGTCCGGAAGAAGATATTCACGTATACCGGCAAGAATGTTTTTCCTGAAAAGGGCAAAGGGCAAATTCCATTTTCCTATCCTGACTGTTGCTTTTATATCGAACCAGTCATTTTCAAGCTGACTGTTAACCTCAATGTCAACCGGCTGAAGATTGTAATTTTGATCCAGTTTTGATATAAGCCGGAATCCTGCATCCGTTATTTCTGAATAGTTACTGTTTATATTCTCTACCAGGCTGTAAATCTCATCTCTTTTAACAGAATCGCTGTAGACGGGAAAAAAGTTAACATCATCATCCGAAAAATAGCCAAGTTCACCCAGAATATCACTGCATCGTTTTTCCCAAACAAAATCACGGTAGTACTTTTTGAAAATGAACCTTTCCCCTTTCTTTTCAAAAACCGTGAACGATGAGTTTGGCTCACTTGCATATAATAAATGTCCCTTGTAACTGTATCTGAGAACCATAACAGGTATACCCTTTATACCATAGCCTATTTCTATATGAGCTTCTTTAACGGCCTCAGGTTCGGTTATCTCAAATCCGCTTCCCTCGACTTTGTAATTATTTACTGCATTGACTACAAAACTGCTGAAATATTTAACCTCTGTCTTCCCGGGGATAATGATATAATCTTTTGATATGAAGGGTTTTAGTTTTGGGCCGTCAACATCACTGACAAAAAACAGCCTTGTCCCTTCCCTGATAAGACAAGGCGACATGCATACTATATCAACTGAGTTATTTCTGAGATCAATGGATTTTCCTCCTGCTTCAAGACTCAGCTTGTACGTGCTGTGATCTTCTCCCCTGATAAACCTGAAAACAGGTACGGCAAATTCATAGTTAAGCGTAAGACGGTCCTCCGCATGGAGAGTACCTGTTTTTGTCTTCTGAAAATATACGGGAACATTCTCATCCCTCGATATTTCAAGCGATTTGTAAATTCTTCTCTCTATATAAGGCCTGATAAATTTCTCAAGTTTCTCCTGTGTTATATTTGCCTGGAATTCCTTGACATTTCTGTCTTTCGAAAATAGTTTGAATAATGTGCGTTCGGAATATTCATTTATTAAATTAACGACTTCTCTCTCTTCCGGAGCAAGCATACTCAGGGTATCTATATCAGGGAACGGAAAGAGGCATTCCGATAGCCTGAAATAGCTCCTGTTCGGTTCAGGCACTATGATATACGGAAGTAATATCTGACCCCATATCCTGTGATTGATCAGTATCAGCGCAAAGGCCTTGTTCTTTTTTTCAGATGGGGTCTCCAAATCTTTCCGGTTAAAATATCCTGCAATGTTGGTTAATGTTCCTCAATTATCAAAGCATTTTCTTATTAGTTTTGCAGTAAGATGATACAAAGCATCCGTAAGCGAGTTGATCTTACAGACAATTAAATTATTATACCAGGTTGAGGAAGATAATTCATATAGACATGGATGCATTCTTTGCATCTGTTGAACAGCTGGATAACCCGGAATTAAGAGGAAAACCTGTTGCTGTTGGAGGAAGTGGTGAACGAAGTGTTGTTGCTGCAGCGAGTTATGAAGCCAGGAAATTCGGCGTCAGATCGGCAATGCCATCTGTAACAGCCAGGCGACTTTGTCCCGGACTGATCTTTGTACGACATCATTTTGACAGGTACACCGAGATCTCAGGTACTATCATGGAGATATTCAGGGATTATACCGATATTATCGAACCGCTTTCGATCGATGAAGCCTTCCTCGATGTAACAAGTGATAAGAAAAAGATCGGCTCTGCCACTGTGATAGCAAAAAGTATAAGAGAAGAGATTAAGGCAAGAACAGGACTTACAGCTTCAGCCGGGGTTTCGGTAAACAAGTTTCTGGCCAAAATAGCTTCAGATATTAATAAACCCGACGGACTCTTTGTTATTAAGCCTGGCGATGCTGAGAAATTTATTGAAGAACTGCCTGTGGGCAAATTCTATGGTATAGGAAAGGTGACAGCAGAAAAGATGCACAGGCTCGGCATTCATAAGGGATCAGATCTGAAGAATTGGGAAATGGCCGACCTTGTAAGGAACTTCGGAAAAGCCGGGGTCTTTTTTTATAATATTGTAAGGGGTATTGATGAAAGGCCCGTAGAGCCTGACCAGGAAAGAAAGTCAGTAGGTACGGAACTGACATATGAGAAAGACCTGACCACGCAGTTTGAAATAGTCGCCGAGTTATATAAGGTTGAGAAAGAGCTGATGGAAAGGCTCGAACATGCTGGTACAACAGGCAGGACCGTTACCCTGAAGGTTAAGTTTTCAGATTTCAGACAGGTTACCAGGAGCAGGACATTACAGAATTACATACATGATTTTGATACCCTGCACCATGAGGTTACCCGGATAAGAAAAGAACTTGATCTTGAAGGTGTCAGGATTAGACTTCTGGGTGTCAGTGTCTCCAACCTTGAAACTGAAGATTGTGCCGACAGTCAACTCTCCCTGTTTGAGGAAGAGTAACCTCTGAAAGTAGTTAACAGCGTATTATCATTTGATGCTCAATCCCAGTTGAACGCCAGGATATCCTGTACATCAGATTATCATTCCTGCAGCCACTGTTTCGTTTGTGCTTTCATCTATAAAGATCATACTGCCGGTGATATTATTCTTTTTATAACTGTCGTAAAATACAGGCTTCGATGTTTTTATTGTGACACTGGCAATATCGTTCATTTTAACATCAAGGTCCCGGGTGTCATGTTCGAGTGTGTTTATGTTCATTTTGTAATTTACTTCCCTGATGATACAACCGGTTTCGTTGGTGCTCATCCTTACCAGGTATTTACCACCCTGCCTGAGTGGTTTGTCATTAAACCAGCAGAGCATCAGGTTAATGTCCTGACCTACAAAAGGGAGATCTTCCGGGGCAGCGATCATATCTCCCCTGCTGATATCAATATCATCTTCGAGAGAGATGGATACACTGTCACCGGGAATCGATTCAGCCATAGTCTTACCGAGAGTATCTATGCTCTTAATTTTTGAACTGAGCAATGATGGTAGTACAGTTACTTCATCACCCGGACTGAAGATCCCTCCGGCAACACGTCCTGCGTAGCCCCTGTAATCATGGAATTCAGTCGTATGAGGCCTTATTACTGTCTGGACCGGGAAACGTTTGTTTGCTGAGTTCCTTATCTTCCTGATTTCAATTGTTTCAATGAGATCAAGGAATGTCTTGCCCTCATACCATGGTATATTAACTGATTTTTCAACAACGTTATCCCCGTATTTTGCACTTATAGGGATATAATGTGCATCATTGATGCCAAGCTTCAATACCAGTGCTCCGAGTTCTGCCCTGATGTTATTAAAATGTGATTCAGACCAGTTGACCATATCCATCTTGTTGATACAGAAGATTATGTGCTGGATATCAAGCAGGGATGCAATATATGAATGCCTCAGGGTCTGTTCCAGGACACCCTTTCTTGCATCGATCAGAATAACAGCAAGATCGGCTGTGCTGGCCCCGGTCACCATATTCCTTGTATACTGGATATGACCGGGTGTATCGGCAATAATGAATTTTCTCCTGGGAGTGGCAAAATACCTGTATGCAACGTCAATGGTGATACCCTGTTCCCTCTCCGCTCTCAGTCCGTCGGTCAGCAGAGACAGATCCAGTTCATCCCTTCCAAGTCGCTTGCCAGACTGAACGATATGATCCATCTGGTCCTCAAATATTGATTTACTGTCATAAAGAAGTCTTCCTATGAGAGTACTTTTTCCATCATCCACGCTTCCTGCGGTCGTGAACCTCAGAAGACTTTTATATTCCTTGTGACTTTTTATTTTCATCTTATTATGAGTTTCCTTTAAAAATATTTCAATACAATTTAATCAGAAATACCCTTCTTTCTTCCTGTCTTCCATGGCTGCTTCCGATCTCTTATCATCAAATCTTCCGCCCCGTTCAGTTATCCTGGTAGCAGCTATCTCCGATATTATCTCCTCCAGTGATCCCGCTTTAGAGAGGGTAACGCCGGTACATGTTATATCTCCAATAGTCCTGCAGCGAACATCTGCTTCAAAGATGTCTTCGCCCGGTTTAAGCTGCATAAACGGAGCCCACGCAAGGTATACTCCGTTGCGTTCAAAAATCTTGCGTTTATGTGTATAATAAAGATTTGGAAGCCTGATATTCTCATTTTTTATATACTGCCAGACATCCAGTTCTGTCCAGTTGCTTATTGGAAAAACCCTGAAATGTTCACCCATATGCTTTCTGCCATTAAAGATGTTCCATAATTCCGGTCGTTGATTTTTCGGATCCCACTGGCCAAATTCATTCCTGTGTGAAAAAAACCTTTCCTTCGCTCTTGCCTTCTCTTCATCACGTCTGCCACCACCAATGGCTACATCTATGCCAAGTTCTTCTATTGCATCGAGAAGGGTTGTCGTCTGAGCTTTATTGCGACTTGCATTGACACCTTTTTCTTCAATAACCCTGCCCATATCGATAGAATCCTGTACCTTTTTGACTATTAACTCAGTTCCGAATTCCCTGGCGAGATTATCCCGAAACCTGAGTGTCTCTTCGAAGTTGTGACCTGTATCAATATGCAGGAGACTGAAAGGTACCTTTGCAGGCCAGAATGCTTTTCTTGCCAGATGCACCAGTACAATTGAATCTTTTCCACCCGAAAACAGAATAACCTTGTTCTCAAACTGCGAAGCAACTTCTCTTATCACAAAAATCGCCTCGTTTTCCAGTTCCCTGAGGTGATCATCGTTTATTTCCAAATGGTTGTTCATTTTATTATATCTTAAAAAATAATTTCTTTTTCTGATTGGTCATCCCTGAATCATTCACTTAACATGACATCCGCATTCCTTTGGACCGTCATTTTCCCACCACCAGCGACCGGCCCTGAAATCCTGTCCTTTGAAAACCGGCTTTGTGCATGGTTCACAGCCAATACTAAGGTATCCTTTGTCGTGCAGCGAGTTATACGGAACATTATTATCCTTAATGAAGTGTTCAACATCTTCAAATGACCAGTCGAAGAGGGGATGGAATTTAAATACCTTTTTATCTTCATCCCATTCCAGGTCGCTCATATTGCTCCTGTTGTCAGACTGAGAGGCTCTTATCCCTGATACCCAGCAATCAATGCCTTCAAGGGCCCTGTTAAGAGGAACAACCTTTCTAAGCCTGCAACACTCAAGACGATTTTCCTTTGATTTATAGAAACTATCCGGTCCCTTTTCAGTCATCATTTTTTCAATAGCTTCATGATCAGGAAAATACACATTAATTTTCTTGTTGTACTTAATAATAGTATCGGCAAAAACTGCATATGTCTCCGGGAATAACCTCCCAGTATCGAGAGTTGCAACTTTTATTGGAATATCTTTTGAGAATATTTTATGTGTAATAACCTGATCTTCAATACCAAAGCTTGTTGTAAATAATACCTTCCCCGGGAATGTCTCTGCAAGGGCAAACAATCTTTCCTCAACTGATTTTCCTGTAAGCAGATCGTTCAGATCTTTCAACTTCATACCGCTTTCCATGTGATTTAAATGTGAGATTTAGTTTTATCTTGTGGATGTGAGCCCATAATCTTTCATGGAAGTAATAAAGGATGGTTTTTGTGATAACCTCTATACTGCCAATTGATAACGCCATGGTGACCTTGCCTGTGATAAAATAGCTAATTACCATTGTATCAATTGTTCCCACAATCCTCCACGATATGGATTTTATAAAACTTTTTATTGGTTTATCAGCCCGGTCGCTGACCTTAAATAATCCCTGTTTACGGGATTTTTCTTCAGGTTGATTTAATAGAACATCGAGCATATATCCGATTTTACAATCCATACCAAAAGTAAAACAGAGAGTTAAATGAATCATTGGCAATTATGCGGTAAAAACATCGGTATTTATACTATCAGGACGAGTGTAAATAATACCAGTCGGAATAGGGTTTTTATGGTAATTATATACCATGATCCCGTTTTTACTGTTCCATAATATTTCGGGAAGAAATAAACTCATGCCTTCTAACAATCTGTATATAAGTTAAATATAGAAAATCATTAAAAGACATAAAACCTCTGAAGGCGAAAAATTAATAAAAATAAAAAAACAACAAAAAGCCTTCCTTCTGTTATTCGTGTAACAGTATATTATTGGAGTGGAAAGGAGGGAAGGTGGCAAGCCAATAGGTAATCAAATAATTGCCCTGACCGTTGCTTTAATCTTTTCCAGCAGATCTCTCAGTGTCGTTATTGTGGTGCAGGGATTTATTATAGTGGTCCTGAGCCAGGTCCTTGATCCTATTTCAGCCTGTACGATATAAAATGACCCGTCACTGACTATTTTTTCCCTGATTTTTTCATTCAGCCGGTTGGCAGTTAAGTCATCTGAACCTTTCGGGGTATACCTGAAGCAGACTATATTGCTCATAGGTTCAACTGCCAGTTTAAAAAGCGGATCTCCATTTATCATATCTGCAAAATCAGAGGCGAGACCGTACATATTCTCGATATAGGTCCTGTAATAATCGTTGCCATAATATTTAAGAGCAGTATATGCAACAATACCAAGGGCACTTTTAGTGCATTCTATTGTGCGTGTTGCGCTGTTATACCATAAGTTATCCTGGTTTTTGCGGAAAAGGTAGGATGCTTTCTGTGAAAATGTATTATACGACCTGTCTCCGTTTCGGAACATGACAAGGGTATTGAGCGCGGGGACAAGAAACATCTTATGGAAATCAACAACCACCGAATCAGCTCTTTCAATCCCAGCTACTCTTTCCCTGTATTTATCCGAGAACAGTACTCCCATACCGTGTGCTCCGTCTACATGCAGCCATAAATCATGTTTTTCGCAAAAATCGGCTATACTGGCCAGATCGTCATATGAGCCTGTTGCTGTTGAGCATGCATTGGCGATAACGGCGATGACCTTAATTCCTTTCTTTTCAGCCCGGTGCATATATTCTTCAAGCAGGTCAGTCCGTATCCTGAATTTATTGTCATATGGGATCCTTATGGCTGAATCTTCCCCCAGGCCCATTATTTTTATATTCCTGGCTATACTGTAATGTGATTGTTCCGATATTATATATCCGGGTTTGTTCTCTGAATCAACACCATCTTCCCAGATATTATAGCTGGTCTTTGTTTGCCTGGCAGCAAGCATCGCTGTGAGATTACCGGCTGTACCGCCATGGGTAAAGATTCCGTCATATCCTTTCTGATAACCTAAAAGCTGGCCGAACCTCTGAACGACATTACGTTCCATAGCCATATTAACCGGTCCCATTTCATAAACAGCAGCTCCGTTGTTCAGTAGAGCGGTGCAGAACTGAACGAGTGCTGTAAATGGCAACGGAGAGGTAACCTGGTGGCCAATATAATGAGGATGATGAATGTGGATTGAACTGGCAATGATCCTTTTTATGTAAGCTTCAAAAGGCTCATGTTCTCCACCCTCTGAATCAAAGGAGAAAATGCCGGCAAGATCATCCGGATCCTTATCAGGTAATACCGGCATGTCTTCACCCGTTAATGATGCCTGGAGATAGTCCGAAAGAATATCAACGAGTTTGTGGCCCTCTTCCCTGAATCTGGCAGGGTCAAAAGGGTCCGGAATTTCAGATTCTGTTTTGTTCATGAAAATCGGATGCTAATCCGTTAAAATACCACCTTATGGTCCGGTCATATCTTTCCTGTTCCTTGTTCTTTAGAAAGTCATTTATATAAATGCTGTTTTCAGAAAGCATATTAATAATCTCGATTACCCCGCAATAACCTGACGGCTCTTTTGTCCCGAATTTATATGACAGAACCTGAATATTATATTCCTTAAAAAAATCATCAAGGATCAGATATCTTTTTTTATGCTTCTCAAATATCCTGTCGTGGTAGCCTATGACCCTTATAAAATGGTTGAAGCGTGCAGCAGCATTGTCCATAATGAAAGAGCCGATGTCTTCAAATCCAACATTTCTCCTGAGATATATTTCTGCATATCTGAATATCCCCGTATAACCAAAGGCATCAAGGTCATCGGCAACTGATAAGATCGTTAGAAGACTTATTCTATCCTCTTCCGGATCATAGTCCTTCCTGTCGTGATATTCTATAGTCTCCAGAGCATTGCTGAAATCCTTAACTTCAAAATTGTTTATTTTAAGGAAACGGGTGCACATTTCTCTGCTGTGTTTCCCGTGCCTGGGTCCTGAATCAACAATCATACCTATATCATGAAGGTATGCTGCGACGATCAGTTCATCAAAAAAATGATCGCTGAAGGGATGTCCTTTCTCATTTAGGATGCTGACTATTTTTTTGCAATAGTTCCATACACGCCTGTGGTGTTCAAGGCCGTGTGAAGGCAGGCTTTTTTCGTCGAATTCTGAAACGAAGTAATCTTCCAGTCTCTGTCCCATCAGGGTTTCAGAAGACTCTATTTGACTTATGAGATTCATATATTAAAAAAAAAGCAAAAGACCGAGCCTTTTGCTTTTGAACAGGCCGGCAGGTTAATAATTAATAATTGATCATTTTTCTGGCAATATCCAGTATAGTGGTGTCATCAAATGATACAATACCTCCGTCAGGTCCCTGTTCAAAATGGATTCCTACGCTCTGGCCCTTATCAAAGTTTGTCCCTCCAAAGTAGTTTCTAACTGTTTCTTCGTTAAGATCAAGTTTTTCTGCAATCAGTTTCATACTACCGGAGGGTAACATGTCTTTAATTTTGCGGAGTTCATTAAATGTGATTGTTTTGTCCATCTCTTACAGAATTTTATTGTTTATATCTTTGTTAAAATCTTCGTCAACTCTCAAAGTTAATCATAAAATTGATAAGAAGAAAATCATTGAATAATTTTTGAAACATCCCTTATGATATATATGTCATAATCTCCCAGAGGCTTGAAACCGAATTTCTTATACAGGTTTGAAGCTTTATGGTTTGTGCTGTGTACTTCCAGTTTGACCTGGTATCCTTTTTCTTTTACAAAGGACAGGGATTCCTTCAGAAGTATTTTAGAAAAACCCTTTCCCTGGTACTCCGGAATAATACCGAAATGATGCAGGAATATTCTTCTCCCGTCAAAGGTCATCCATGATGAGCCTATTAGTTTTCCTGAGGACGAGTCTTCAAGCACAATAAGTGCACCGCCCATGCGGATACTGTTTTCGATAATGGTTTCATCATCACCGCGTTCAGGTTCGCCCATCCCTGTTAATACCCAGATATTCATGATCTCATCGAAATCGCCATGCCTGTAGTGCCGGGTCCTTAATTTATGCTGTGTTTTTTCAGTGATCATTTTCTCCGCCTGTAAGATTATTGGTTCCTTCCTTGAGTTCCTTTAACAGTCTAAGAAAAAGATCCATTGCCTTTTTCTTTTCATCATCAAAATTAAAATCAATGTTGAAGGAGAGATAGTCCTTAAGATCTTTACCGGTGATTGTCCCGGTATTTCCGAAATAATCTGTCACAGCTTCTATATTACTGACACCTGTATACAGAGCATCATTAAAGGCTTTTATAAAATCATCATCCAGTTGTTTATTCGCCGTCCAGCAGGCAAATACAAATGGCATACCCGTAAACTCCTTCCACGCTGCTGCAAGGTCAATCCTGTACCTGTAACTCTTCTCAAGTTCAAAGCACTGATCACCAATAAGTACAACAGCTTCCCTGAAACCGATATTTCTGAAGTCAAATCCTTTAGAGGTATTACCCCATTTGAAATCCTTTTTCCAGCTGTTTTTAGCCAGTACCCTGGTAAGATATACTGAAGAACGTGACCGGTAATCGAGAAATATTGTCTCTATTTCATCAAAGGGACAATTACTCAGAAGCATGACAGTCCTGACTTCCCCGTTGGCTCCAATGCAATAATCGCTTACAATATGATACTCGGAAAGCAGGGGGATTGTAGCTACCGGGATAAGACCCACGTCAGCCCATCCGTCTATAAGTTTTTTTGCACAGTCTGCTGGATGGTCAGTCTCAAGTATTACTTTTTTGTCAAATCCACTTTTTATCAATCCGTATATGAACGGATAGGTGTTTGCATATTTAACTGCTGAAATTCTTATTTTATCCATACCATTTTTTACAATGTCTAAAAATACTACATTTGTGCATATCCAAATAACAACTGAAAACACAATATGATAAAAAAATGGATTTAAATTCTTTGACTGCTATTTCACCGCTGGATGGAAGATACAGGCAAAAAGTGAAGGAATTGGATCTGTACTTCTCGGAATTTGGTCTTATCAGGTACCGCCTTATGGTGGAGGTAGAATATTTTATTGCATTGTGTGAGATCCCGCTTCCACAGCTTACGGATTTTAAAAAGGAGAAGTATACAGCTCTCAGGTCAATTTATGAAGACTTTGATATCCTTGATGCTGAAAAGATTAAGGAAAAAGAAAAGATCACAAACCACGATATCAAAGCTGTTGAGTATTACCTCAAAGAGCGTTTTTTTCAATCTGGTTGGGGCAAATGGAGTGAGTTCATACATTTCGGACTTACATCACAGGATATAAATAATACAGCTGTTCCATTGTCGGTTAAGGATGCTATGTTAAATGTTTATTTTCCCCTGCTCTATGAGCTCAGGGAAAAACTGGCAAATTTTGCTGATGAATGGAAGGATATACCGATGCTTGCCCGGACGCATGGCCAGCCGGCATCACCTACAAGACTGGGAAAAGAGATCGAAGTCTTCATCGCGAGACTCGACGGCCAGATGAAATTTTTCGGACAGATCCCTTTTTCTGCCAAATTCGGAGGAGCCACAGGCAATTTTAATGCACATAAGGTTGCCTATCCTGACATTAACTGGCCCGAATTTGCTGATAGCTTTGTAAATGATGAACTGGGACTGCAGCGGTCATTTCCCACTACGCAGATTGAGCATTATGATAACCTCGCGGCACTTTTTGATAATATGAAAAGGGTCAATACAATATTGACAGACCTTGCACGCGATGTCTGGTTATATATCTCAATGGGCTATTTCGGGCAGAAGATAAAGAAGGGCGAAATCGGATCTTCTGCGATGCCTCATAAGGTGAATCCTATAGATTTTGAGAATGCAGAAGGGAATCTTGGCTATGCCAATGCCGTGTTTGAACATCTTTCATCCAAACTGCCGGTTTCTAGGCTTCAGCGCGATCTGAGCGATTCTACTGTATCCAGGAACATTGGTGTGCCAGTAGGACATTCAGTTATAGCTTTCAATTCCCTGCTTAAAGGCCTCGATAAACTGATTGTAAATAGTGAGAAAATAAACGAAGATCTTGACAATAACTGGGTTGTGGTAGCCGAAGGTATACAGACAATCCTGAGACGTGAGAACTATCCTAAACCTTATGAGACGCTTCTTGATCTTACCAGAACAAACAAGAAAATTACAGCAGAAGTCATAAATGATTTTATAGATAACCTGGAGCTTGGCGAGAATGTGAAGGATGAACTGCGGAAAATCACTCCCTTTAACTATACCGGGTTTTAATTCAAAATATCCCAGATGAAGAATACAAGGTTATTGCTCAAATATTTTTTACCTTACCGGTGGTCTGCTTTTAAAAGTATCCTTTATAATATTCTAAGCGGTTTATTTGCCCTGGGTTCATATACCCTTGTTGCACCATTCCTTTCAATACTCTTTGATAAGGTGGCAAAAGTACCTGATCCCGGAAGCTTTAAATTTACAGCAAGTTACCTGGGTGCCTATTCGAAATTCTTTATCATGACACTCATTGAGAAGCATGGACAGGCTGGTGCTTTGATGATGGTGGTGTTTGTGGTAATCATCGCAAGCCTGTTCAAGAATGGATTTATCTTCATGGCAAATAACAGCATGGCATATATAAGGTCATGTACGGTAAGAGACCTGCGGAAAAAGCTCTATTATAAGATTCTGAGGCTTCCGCTTTCTTTCTTTACTGAGGCAAGAAAGGGCGATGTGATGACAAGGATATCGAATGATGTGCAGGAGGTTGAAATATCGGTAATGTCATCTCTTACCATGCTTTTCAGGGATCCATTGTATATAATGATATTCGTTGTATATCTTTTCATTACCAGTTATAAACTGACTCTTTTTGCCCTCCTGCTTCTTCCCGTCAGCGGATGGCTTATCGGCCGTGCCAGCAGAACTTTGCGGGCCTCGTCACTCCAGGGACAGCAAAACCTGGGAAGATTATTGTCTGTGGTTGAGGAGACCCTGACTGGATTGCGTATAGTCAAGGGCTTTAACGCTGAGGAAAAAATGAAGAGGCAGTTTAAAGAGACCAATGAAAAATATGCCAAGATATTCAAGAGGGTGACACGAAAGGCATACCTGGCTTCACCTATCAGTGAATTCCTGTCAACAATTGTTTTGATGGTGCTGATGTATGCGGGTGGTAACCTGGCTTTACAGGGTTCCGAAAGCATGTCGCCGGAAAGACTAATTACCTTTCTGATTGTTTTTTCCCAGATCATACAGCCCGCCAAGAATATAACCACAGCATATTACAATATTCAAAAGGGCATGGGATCTATTGATCGTATTGATCACGTTATTGATGCAGAAGAAAAAATCGTCGAAAAAGAAAATGCTGTTTCCTTTCCTTCATTTAACAAGTCAATAGAATTCAGGAATGTATGGTTTGCCTATAACCATGAATCTGTACTTAAAGATATTAACCTTAAGATAATGAAGGGGCAAACGGTTGCTGTTGTAGGGAAATCCGGAGCCGGGAAATCAACCATGGCTGATCTTCTGCCACGGTTTATGGATTGTGACAGAGGGAGTATTCTGATAGATGGTGTTGATATTCGAGACCTTAAGCTAAAAGACCTGAGGTACCTGATGGGTATAGTAAGTCAGCAGCCAATCCTTTTCAATACTTCTTTCAGCGAAAATATTGCTTTTGGCGTTGATAAATATTATCATGAAGATGTTGAAAGTGCGGCACGCATAGCCAATGCACATAATTTTATTATGGAGACAGAACAGGGATACGATACACTTGTCGGGGAATCAGGCACCAAACTGAGTGGAGGGCAAAGGCAAAGGATAAGCATTGCCAGGGCAATCATGGCTAATCCCCCAATACTCATACTTGATGAAGCTACATCAGCTCTTGATACAGAATCAGAACGACTCGTTCAGGATGCTATTCTAAAGTTAATGCAGAACAGGACATCTCTGGTGATAGCTCATCGTTTGTCTACCATACAGAATGCCGATCTTATTGTGGTTCTCGATGAAGGCAGGATAGTGGAAGCAGGGACCCACTCGGAACTGATGGAGATCAAAGACGGTCATTACAGCAAACTTCGCAGCTTCCAGACAATATAAAGGGCGGCAGGCAGAAGGCGACAGGCAGGACTTGATTGTTAGTGCGGATTTGTAATCCGTGTTAATGCCAGGAATTAAGCGATGTAAAGACTGATGGATGAGTCAGGTAATATCTTTTAATTAAACAATTATACATTCATGCGAAAAGGGATAAAAGCTGTATTCTTTCTGATATTGTTTGTTCCCGTTCTGACGGGACAGGCACAGAAGGCAAAACATACATTTGAACTTGGTGATTCAACTTTCTTACTTGACAAAAAGCCATTCCAGATAATAAGTGGTGAGATGCATCCTGCTAGGATACCGGAGCAGTACTGGCGGCAGCGTATCGAGATGGCAAAGGCTATGGGATGCAATACAATAGCAGCCTATATATTCTGGAATTACCAGGAGCCTGAAGAAGGAGTATATGATTTTACCACCGGAAACCGTAATCTGGCTGAGTTTTTCAACATTGTAAAAGATGAAGATATGTGGTTGATTCTCAGACCCGGTCCTTATGTCTGTGCTGAATGGGACCTGGGAGGTATCCCTTCATACCTGCTTCGTTATCCTGATATTAAACTGCGCTGTATGGATCCCCGTTATATGGCTGCGGCAGAAAAGTATATTGCAAACCTGGCAGAGGTTATCAAGCCTTTCCTGGTAACTAAAGGAGGTCCTCTGCTAATGATTCAGATTGAAAATGAATATGGCAGTTATGCCAATGACAGGAATTATCTTTCGCGGCTAAAGTTCATCTGGGACAGTTGTGGTGTGGATGTGCCTGCCTTCACAGGTGATGGTCCGACACCATATATGCTCGAGGCCGGGACTCTGCCAGGCTGTGCTGTTGGACTGGATTCCGGTACATCGCCCGCCGATTTTAGCCTTGCCAGACGGATTAATCCCGGCGTGCCAGTTTTCAGCAGTGAGACGTATCCCGGCTGGCTTACTCACTGGGGCGAATCCTGGGCACGACCCGGTACTGAGGAGCTTCTTAAAGAGGTGAAATTTCTTATGGATAATAAGAAGTCTTTTAACCTGTATGTTGTCCACGGCGGTACCAATTTCGGATATATGGCCGGAGCCAATTCAGGAGGTAAGGGTTATGAACCTGATATTACAAGCTATGATTATGATGCACCGATAACTGAACAGGGCAGGGCTACAGACAAATACAAACTTTTGCGTGACCTGATAGAATCATATCTGCCAAAAGGAGAGAAACTGCCGCCGATCCCGGATGAAATAAAGACTATTGAAACAATGCCCATTGAACTTCAGGTTCTTACATCTGTATGGGATAATCTTCCCGAGCCTGTTTTATCGGTTCAACCAAAGCCGTTCGAAGCATATGATCAGGCATACGGATTTATGCTTTACAGGACAAAACTGGTCGGAAGAAAAAGCGGCAGGCTGACAGTTACGGATCTTCATGATTATGCAACAGTATTTCTTAATGACAGGTACATAGGAAAGCTTGACAGGAGAGAGGGTGTAAATTCTATTGATATCCCTGAGTCGGATGTAAGCAATCCTGTGCTTGAAATATTTGTTGAAGGGATGGGGCGCATTAATTATGGTCCGTATTTAATTGACAGAAAGGGAATTACCGACAGGGTTACACTGAACGGAATGACATTGATGAACTGGGAAGTCTATAAAATGCCAATGGACAGGCAATTCATCTATGATCTGCGGTCGAGCGGCAGGACCCTGGATAAACCCGGACTATTCTTCAGGGGTAACTTTGTTCTGCCTCGTCCTAATGACACCTTCTTCGATATGTCAAATTATTCAAAGGGGATAGTATGGGTTAACGGGCATAACCTTGGCCGTTACTGGAATATCGGTCCGCAAAAACGACTTTATTGTCCGGCATCGTGGCTGAGAAGCGGTATGAACGAGATTATGGTTTTTGATCTGCATATCATGAAACCTGTGACAATACAGGGAAAGGAATCTATGGAATGATGTCAAAAAGTCTGCAGATATGTCTGTTAAAGATATTGGTAAAGACATTGTTCTCTATAACATCTTTTTCAGTATCAAGTAGTCTGAAAAAATCGTCCTTCTGCTCAGCGGCAAGCTTATAGGCTATATGTATAAGCTGTCTCATTCCCTGGTTATATGATCTGTTTCCCGGAATGTGTCTCAAAGCACCTGCAAACTGTTCTCCGTCCCATCCGGCCACTTCAGGCGCACCTGGCAGCGATGCTACATTAATATCTGTAACATCTGCATAGGGAGCCGATAATTCTCCTATCCTGTTGAGAGCCCCTGTATAAATATCCCTGACAAATTGAAGTCCCTCTTCACCCGATTCTGCAAGCCCGATAACCTCTTCAAGCCATGTGGTCCCTGCTGTTTTGATATGTATTCCTTTGTCATGTTTCTTTATCAGGCCGCCAATGACAGGATAAAGAGAGAACTTATCCGATCCTGAATGAACACTTATCTTCAGGTTCTCAGGCAGGCCGAACTCCCTGACAGCTTGGTCTATTATTAACAGATCAGCTTCAAATTCCTTTTCAAAATCATGAATATTCCCTTCATAATCCACACCCTTGTTAAACCTTCCTGTAAATTTCGGAGCTATGGTCTGCAGGGGAATATCTTCAGCTGCCAGCATTTCAAGGATGAAAAATAGTTCGGCGGGAGATTGTGCATCCGGCACTTCATCCATAGAGATCTCCGTTATAAAATTACCTTTACCTTTTGATTTTTCTATAAGTCTGTATATATCATAAGCCTTTATAGCAGCATAGAGATATTTTTCAGCCGTCGTCAGAATATCCTGCTCTGAAAAACCGGACGAAAACCCTGTATCCCTTAAAAAACCTTTGTATCCGGTCGCATCTTTCATAAAAACAGAGATTTCCTTTTCATCAGCTTTCCATCCGATATAAGAAGAAACATCTATGGTGAAATAATCGGAACTCTCGATGAACCTGCCGACATTTTCATAATTAATATGATCCGCATCGACAAAATAGGGTTTGCTAAAGCCAGCGGCAGCTGTTACACTGTCAGCTTCCTGTCTGACTTCTGAAGGATCGGTCTGTGTAATGATATGTTCCCTGTTTGATTTGTTCCATACAGGGGTTATGTCAACACCGTACCGGGAGGCCTGTGCTATTGCCCTTAACTGTGCTTCCCCCTGGTGACCAAACCTGTCTCCTATGCCGAAAGAATATTTGCCAATACTTATCATCCTGTCATAAGTGAATTATCTGCAGATCATTTTTCAGTTCCTTTAATAAAAAAATCAACATTCTCAGAAGTAATTATATCCACAGGAAGATATTCCATCCTGTCGGGGATCCTGCCCAGTGAGAGGTAGTCGAAGAGTTTCTTTATCCCCCTGTATGCCTGATCTTCCGGACGCTGTCCGATAAGAAACTTTGTAATTCCCGTTTTAAGGTATTTCACATTTTGCTCAAGAAGGTCATACCCTGTGATACTAACTGAACTGAAACCTTTTTTTTCAAGATACCCGGCTATAAGATAAGACCTGGAACCGGATACGAAAACAGAACCGATTTGGGGATTTTCACCGAAAGCCTTATCCATCACTGCTTCAATAGTTGCTGAGGAAATATCAGGTATGCTTACTGACAGTTTTTTACCCTGATTATTGCCTGTGGTGTTCAGATAATCGAAAAAACCTTTTGCTCTTATCTCCAGGTGATGGACATTCTTTATGTTTTTTGTGAGGTTTACAGCCAGTATATCCTTTTCCGGTGGTGTTATTATATCAGCGAGCTGACCGGCTACCCTGCCACTGTGGAATACATCCTCCCCTATGTAGGCAAGATAACCGGTATTTTCAATATAACCGTCAATGAATACAAACGGGATGTTTTTATTTTCAAGATGCTTACAGAATTGCATAGATTCTGATTTATATATTGGAGCAAGCAAAACACCATCGGGATCGAGACTTAACACATCGGCAGCCCTGTCCTGGAAGTCTTTTTCGCTCTCCATGTTGAAGTTCACCTCGCTGAGAGTAACATGGAAAGGCTCCAGTTCTTCAATGGCCTTTCTTATACCGGAAGGATGTCTCAGCCAGTACGAATTTGTTCCGGATGGTTCAGGAAGAAGGGATACCAGGTGAAACCGTTTTTTTGATTTCAGTACCCGTGCTATCAGGTTTGGAGAATAATTAGTCTCCCTGAGGATAGCCTCTATCTTTCTTTTGGTGCTTTCAGCTACCTCACCACGATTATGAATGACCCTGTCAACCGTGCCTATCGAAACACCGGCAATTTCAGCGATATCCTTGAGTCTGATTTTTCCGGGTGGATGTTTCACTCTTTTTGATTTTACAGGTCAGTTATATAGTTATTAGAGGATTACCTTTCTCCCGGTAGGAGCGATGACGAACATTATAATCCAGGCAAGAACATAGGCACATGCAGCTACGGAAAACATTATAGTATAACCCGTTTCAATGTGACCGGCCTCCTTGTAAAACTCAAGGACATTCCCTGCAAATATTGATATGAAAGCTCCGCCGAGTGCTCCTGCCATTCCACCAATACCTGTTACAGAACTTACTGCCTTTTTCGGAAAGCTGTCGGACACTGTGGTGAAGATGTTTGCCGACCAGGCCTGGTGTGATGAAGCAGCAAGACTGATAAGCGCAATAGCACCCCAGGTACTGACGCCTTGCGATTGGGCCATGAATATGGGAATAACAAGCAACGCAAATATGAGCATGGTATATTTCCTTGCTTTATATGGAGTAAGACCTTTTTTTATCATGAATGAGGATAGCCATCCTCCGGCTATGCTGCCCACAGTGGTTGATGTATATATAACAACAAGGGGCAGTCCGAATGAAGCAATATTCAGACCTGTACCTCTTACATCAACAAGCCAGCCAGGTATCCAGAAAAGATAAAACCACCAGATGGGATCGGTAAGAGCCTTCCCTATAAAAAAGATCCATGTCTGCCTGAATTTAAAAAGAGTGAGCCAGGTAACAGGACTGGTATCCTCTTCAGCTTTTTCGACATCGCTCTTGATATACTGCAATTCAGTTTCGGAAAGTCTCTTTTGTTTTTCAGGGATCTCATAAAAAAGGAACCAGAGTATGATCCAGATGAAGCCAAAGGCACCTGTGATTATAAATGCAGCCTGCCAGCCAAAGGATACAAGGATAGCCGGAACGGCCAGCGGAGCTATTATAGCTCCGACATTGGTGCCGGAATTAAATATTCCGGTTGCAAGTGCCCTTTCCTTCTTAGGAAACCACTCGGCGACCGTCTTAATAGCTGCAGGAAAGTTGCCCGATTCACTTAAACCAAGGAGTCCTCTCCAGAAACCAAAGCCGAAGCCTCCCTTCGCAAGGGCATGTCCCATGGCTGCTATGCTCCAGAGGAGCACTGAAATGCCGTAGCCTATTTTTGTTCCGAATTTGTCTATCAGCCTTCCGGCCAGCAACATGCCAAAGGCATAGAACAACTGGAAAGCTGTTATTATGTATCCGTAATCAGCTTCATTGATGTGAAGGTCACTTTCAAGTACAGGCTTTAAGATACCTATTACCTGCCTGTCGAGGTAGTTTACCGTCGTCGCAAAGAATATAAGTGCGCAGACTGTCCATCTGTATGCTCCTGTCTTTTGTTTTAAAGTCATATCAATAAATTGGCTTAGGGTTAAACATTATATGTTGTCGAAGCTGTTGTTCCCCCTCTTCCTGTCCAGTTGGTATGAAAAAATTCTCCCCTGGGTTTATCTGTCCTTTCATAGGTGTGTGCTCCGAAATAATCACGCTGAGCCTGCAGAAGGTTCGCAGGCAGTCTTTCACAGCGGTAACCGTCAAAGTATCCAAGTGCCGACGATATTGCCGGAACGGGTATACCCTTTATAGCGGCTGTTGCAACGATGATCCTCCATCCTTCCTGCGCTTTTTCAATTTTATCTTTGAAAAAGGGATCGAGAAGCAGGTTTGTCAGGGAAGGATTATTGTCAAAGGCAGCTTTTATCTTACTCAGGAAGGCTGATCTTATTATACACCCTCCCCTCCACATAAGAGCTATCCCTCCATAGTTTAGTTTCCATCCGTATTCCTGGGCAGCAGCCATCATCAGAGCATATCCCTGTGTATAGGAAACAATTTTTGCTGCGTATACGGCATTATGCAGATCGTTGAGAAATTTTTCCCGGCGACCTTTAAAATCAGTGGAAGGCCCCTTAAGTATCTTTGAAGCTTCCACTCTTTCTTCCTTTATTGCCGACAGGCACCTGGAGAAGACAGCTTCGCCTATGAGGGTAAGCGGTATTCCAAGATCCAGCGCGGCTATACCTGTCCATTTCCCGGTACCCTTCTGACCAGCTGTGTCCAGTATCTTATCAACCAGGGGCTTACCGTCTGTATCTTTGTAAGCCATTATATCACTTGTTATCTCTATCAGGTAACTGTCGAGTTCTCCCTTGTTCCATTCACTGAAAACACTATGTATCTCATCAGCATCCATCTGAAGAAGGTCCCGCATTATCTGGTATGCTTCAGTAATAAGCTGCATGTCACCATATTCAATTCCGTTATGAACCATCTTGACAAAGTGGCCGGCCCCGTTTTCACCAACCCAGTCACAACATGGCGTACCATCTTCAACTTTTGCGGCAATTGCCTGGAGAACCGGTTTTACAAGCGGCCAGGCAGCCTTCGAACCACCGGGCATTATAGAAGGACCAAGCAATGCTCCCTCTTCTCCTCCCGACACTCCTGTTCCAATATAGAGCAAGCCCTTGCTTTCAATATATTTTGTTCTCCTGTTGGTATCAGGATAGTGGGTGTTGCCACCGTCGATTATAACATCACCGCGCTCAAGATAGGGCAGAAGGGATTCAATCATTTCATCTACCGCTTCTCCTGCTTTGATCATCATCATGACTTTCCTGGGCCTTTCAAGAGAACCAATGAGCTCTT
>Ga0307440_1000141_pt1 | contig 31918 bp, 27 predicted proteins | sample SalMarWE160410MG_FD_202150 | JGI IMG/M metagenome (GOLD analysis project Ga0307440, IMG submission 202150) | Salt marsh sediment microbial communities from the Plum Island Ecosystem LTER, Massachusetts, United States - WE1604-10 | ecosystem: Environmental > Aquatic > Marine > Intertidal zone >...
CAAGTCGATGATGGTAATGTCAAAAGGGTCTTTACCGATCACGGCCCGGCCGAGTTCCTCCAATGCCTGTGATCCGTCTGAAGCCTCTTTATATCTGCATCCCCACATCTTTAATTGCTCACATAAAGCCTGTCGAATTGTCGCATGTTCGGCTACCACCAGGATGCGTCTCCCGGCAATTTCTTCGGGAACGACGACCCTTCGTTCTTTGTCTTCAGGCTGTTTCTCGAAATTGGCCGTAAACCAGATTTCAGATCCTTTGCCCTCTTCACTGTCCGCACCGATCCGGCCGCCCATCAGTTCAACAAGCTGCTTTGATATGGTCAGTCCCAAACCGGTTCCACCGTACTTGCGGGTTGTCGAGCTGTCCACCTGAGAAAAGGACTCAAAGAGCCGGCCTATATGGTCTTTGGGAATGCCGATCCCTGTGTCTGAAACTCGGAAACGGATAGTGGCACGGGTTGCATCTTCATTCTCAAGCAAGGCACGGACGATCACTTCTCCTTTGTCTGTAAACTTTATGGCATTGCCCGCCAGATTAACAATGATCTGGCGCAACCGTCCGGGATCTCCACATAAAAGTGATGGAACGTCATGGTGAATCATGCAGACATATTCCAACCCCTTATCCTGAGCTTTAAACGCCAGCATATCTCCGATATCTTCCAAGGTGGTTCTTAAATCAAAATCGATGGTTTCAAGATTGAGTTTTCCGGCTTCAATCTTTGAAAAATCGAGGATGTCGTTGATAATAGTTAAAAGGGATTCAGCGCTCTGGTTTAAGGATGTTGTAAACTCTTCCTGCGCCGGTGTCAGTCCGGTCGTTTTCAGAAGATCAAGCATACCGATAACGCCGTTCATGGGCGTACGGATTTCATGGCTCATATTTGCCAAAAATTCGGACTTGGTGCGACTGGCCGCTTCTGCCTGTCTGCTTTTTTCTTGGAGTGAAACCATCATGGATGCAATATGTTTCGAGAGAAATTCGAACTCATGAATGCCTTCATAACTCGGTTGTTTATTTTCATTCAGCGCAGTGATGATTTTTTTTACAGGCGAATTTATATTTAGCCGCAGGTAATAGAGAAGCAAAACCAGACAAATAACCAAAACAATTGCTATAACCAAGTAGATAGATTTAACTTCATTTATTAAAGTGGAATAGGCCAAGGCATCTTTTACGAGGACTATCTGCCAGTTCCAAGGTTCAAACTTGAAATGGTACAGGTAATAGTTTTTATCTTTTAGCGAGTATTTAACAATTTCATTTTCAGGTGTTGATACATAGCCGGTATAAAATTCCGGAATGTCTTTTGAATACAGGATTACCACATGGTTTTCCAGGATTACACCCATCAGATCATTTGCCCGCATAAAATCGCTGATAATACCGGTGGTCTTGGCTTTTTTTATTTTTACCGCAACGTTATTAGCGGTCCTTCCTTTTTTTATCAGTTCATCAATGGCCGTGTCACCGGTGCTATAAATATCTCTTGCCAACCCCTGAATGTCACTTTGAACGTTTGTCTGAACAAAATCATCGAGAAGAGTAATCATTAAGAAATATAGAATAGTTCCGGCAACCAGCATGAAAAAAAATCCGGGAACAAGTATTCTGAAAGAAAGGCTCTTGAATATTTTCTTCATGATTATTATTTAATGATCGGCGCTGCTTTTGCGACATCTTCAGGCCATACAATTGTTGTTTTGCCGTTCTGCCACTGAATCGTAATGGGAAAATGTTTTATCTGCATGCCGTTTTTATCAACACCGTACCTGCCGATAATACTCATGGCATCCATAGTTGAAAGAACATCTCTGATCTTCTTTCGGTCCAATGAATTGGTTTTTTTGATTGCGGTGGCAAGAATCTGACCTGCGGCAAATGCAGTCGCAGCATGATATGATGGTATGACGTTATATTTCTCAATGAATGGCTCCAGAAACATTTTATTATCATCAGCTTGGTATACCACTCCAGGTTCCCATTGAGATGTAGAAAATACCGCTTCCGCATCTTTTCCGAGCTTCTGATAGAACGCTGCCATCGTCGGTCCGACCGTTGCAAAGTAATTATCCGGCCGCCATTTGATCTTTTTAAAAGACTCCACCATATCAACAGATTCATCAAAATGACCGCACACCACCAGCGTTTTGGCATTTACGGCTTTAACCTTTGCGGCAAGTGCTGTAAGGTCATGGGGTCCTTTTGAAAACCCTTCAAAAAGAACGATGTTCAAACCGAATTCTTCCCCCCATTTTCTTGCTCCTGAAGCGATGCTTGTTGAAAACGAGTCATTAGCGTATACAATGGCAATCTCACTAATTCCGTTCATTGCGACCATTTCGAGGAAACCGACGGCGTAACGACCGGCTGGAACATAGATCCCAAACAGATATTTATAATCTTTATTCCATAATGTGTCTGATGCCGCTCCGGCGGCCAGAACAGGATATCCATTTTTTTCGGCAATCGGCATAATTATCTCTGTTAAACCGGATGAATACGGTCCGAAAACAAAATCAAGCTTATCTTCTACGATGAACCGCTGATAAATTTTTTGAGCCGTTTTTTTATCACTGTTGTCGTCCCGGATGATCATTTTTACTTTTTTGCCCAGCAGGCCGCCGCTTTTATTTATGCTTTCTTCCCAAAGAAGATACCCTTTTTTCTGCATATCCGCCATTTTTGAGTATTTTCCTGTCAAACCGATTGATACGCCGATTTGAATAATATCGGCATGCGCGTGGAATGGTAAAAACAACGCAATACATAAAACCAGCGCAATGACGTATAGCTTTGGACGCATTAAATTCTCCTTTTCATAACTTATAACTTCCGTTTTAAGTTGTATCAAAATATTGAATGAATGCTCTCTATCATAGCGACAAATAGGCACAATTCATGCCAAATGAATATTAAAAGGGATAAGTCTTAATCTTATTAATTCATCATCTTGCCCGCCAAAATCGTCCTTGAAAATTGCTTACTCATGTGAAGCCTCTTTAGCCTCTTTAAAAAAATGTTCTGTTTAAATATTATTTACCCCTTTAAATCACAAAGGAGTTAAATATTTATTTAAAATACTTTAAAGCAATATATATGCCAAAGATATAATTGGTGTATATCTGGATGAATTTTCAGAAGGTTATGAAATATAGTTGGATCTGAGACAAGCGGTACTCTATCAAATTGATAGAGTGTTGGCAGGTGGTGATGTCGTTTTGATAGTAAGTTCAATGAGCCTTCTGGGAGTTTTTGGAACGGGGGTCGGGCCTATCTATCTCTTTAATATTTATAGATTATTCCTCCAAAAATAGGCGTTTTCAGCTCTTAAACCGCTATTTTCAAGGGGAAAATCACTATTGTAAGGAATCTGTGCTTCACGAAGATGATATGACCCTCCCGACTCCCTCAAGTACTTAGTTTCGGAAATTAAAATAAGGCGCTGTTGCCCTGCGGCAATCGCTCGAGGTCTTACCGATAGTGCCGATAGTCCACGTTGTATTTTTTGGCTTTGTAAGCGAATATTCTGACGGTTGTTTTGAGAATCTTGGCGGCGATGGTGGTGTTGCCCCGGGTATTTTTCAGCGCGTCGATGATCATTTCCCGCTCAAGGTTCATTACCGCATCTTCAAGGGAAAGTGACGGCAGCGTATCGGTTTCCGTTCCGGTTTGGAGGGTGGGGGGGAGGTGATAGCTGTGAATGACGCCCTCTTCGCACAGCAGTACGGCCCGTTCGATACAATTTTCGAGTTCCCTGACGTTTCCCGGCCAATGATATGCCATGAGCATGTCGATGGCCGGCGTTGAAAACCGGCGGATGTCCTTATGATTTTCTTCAGCGTATTTTTCCAAAAAATGGTCTGCCAAAAGCAAGATATCCGTCTTTCGCTCTCTTAAAGGGGGCATGTAAATGGGGAATACGTTCAGACGATAGTAAAGATCTCCTCTGAAACTTTCATCTTCGACGGCCTGTTCGAGATTCTTGTTGGTGGCCGCGATGATGCGGACGTCCGTCTTTATGGTTTTGTGTCCGCCCACACGCTCGAATTCCTTTTCCTGGAGAACGCGCAGCAGTTTGACTTGGACGCTTGAACTTACGGATCCGATTTCGTCGAGAAAGATGGAGCCTTTGTTGGCCATCTCGAATTTGCCGATTTTTTGATTGATGGCCCCTGTAAAGGAACCTTTTTCATGCCCGAAGAGTTCGCTTTCAATCAGGTTCGAGGGAAGGGCCGAACAATTGACTTTGACAAATCTGTTTTTGCCTCTGAGGCTGTTATAGTGGATGGAATTGGCCACGAGTTCTTTTCCGGTGCCGCTTTCGCCACGGATCAATACCGTGGCATTGCTTTTTGACACCTGGGAAACCATCTGAAAGACTTCCCGCATTTTATTGCTGTTGCCGATGATATTCGTGATGTGGTATTTTGATTCAAGTTCATTTTTCAACCGGATATTCTCTTCGCTGAGCCGCTTTTTTTCCAAACGGATCGTTTCCAGGTTGATGACATGCCTGGCCACCATGGTGGCAACCACGGATAACAGCTTTTCCCCGTCACTTAAGGCATAAGACGGGTCATACGGTTTATCGACACTGAGTGAACCGATAATCTGGTTTGCTTTTTTTATGGGGACACAAATAAACGAGAGTTCTTGATCTTTAGCGGCTTTGCGGGAAGCGGTCCGGTTTAAAAATAACGGCTCATTGCTGATTTTGGGAATGGTGATGGGTTTGCCGGTTTCGATCACCCGGCCGGTAATTCCTTCGCCCACCTTGTATTTTACCCGTTCCATGGCAGATCGGGAAATACCGTGGGCCACTTCGATGTTGATCTCGTTGCGTAAGGGGTGCAAAATGGTCACGGTGCCGCGCACCATATTCATGGAATTGGAGAGAATTTCCAGGACCTGATACAAAGACTTTTTCAGATCCAGGTGTTCATTGAGCGCTTCACTGATTTCGTACAGCAACGGGATGTCTTCGACGTATTTCATTTTGAGCAGATGTCCTTGAAATAAAATTTACAAATTTGTAATAAACCGCAGATCTATTTTTAAAGCAAGGTTTATTTTTTTAACCCTTGAAATTCTTTTTTCAAGGTCTTATCCGATGCAAACAATAAAGGCTTAAAATATAATGAAATCAGGTACATTTCCGCTTATCGGGGCCCATTTATCCATTGCAAAAGGATTGCACCGTGCCCTTTATAAGGCCAGGGCATACGGATGCACGGCGCTTCAGATTTTTACAAAAAACGCCAGTACTTGGAAAGAGCGAACACTGGATCAAGATGACATCGATCGTTTCCATCAAGCCAGAAAAGAGACGAATGTCATTGACATTGTCTCGCACACCTCCTATCTCATCAACCTGGCAACGCCTGAAAAGAAAAAATTTGTCCTGTCGTACAATGCGCTGGTGAACGAGTTGATGCGATCATCCATGCTGGATATTCCCTTTATTGTGCTCCATCCAGGGGCGCATATGGGGAAAGGCGTTGAAAAAGGGATTGAAAAGATCGCTGCCGGCATTAATGACGTATTCGCGCAAACACCCGGCATAAAAACGCGGCTTCTTTTTGAAACCACTGCCGGTCAAGGTTCCGGAATCGGTCATACCTTTGAGCAACTGGCTTCGATTATGGATAAAATTGAAAATCAGGATCGATGCGGAATTTGCCTGGATACATCCCATATCTTTGCGGCCGGATATGATATTCGCACGGAAAAATCCTATGGGAAAACCATCAATATGTTCGATGCGATCATCGGTATAAACAACCTCTATGCGATCCATTTAAATGATTCAAAAAAAGCGCTGGGCTCACGGGTTGACCGGCACGAACATATCGGAGAGGGGTATATCGGCATGAACATGTTTAAATTGTTGATGAACGATAAGCGGTTCAAAGATATACCGAAGATTATTGAAACCCCAAAGATTAAAGACGGACGGGATGCCGATGAAATAAATCTGAACCGATTGAGGAGCTTGATATATTAGATGAGCGTCTCATGATTTCTATAACCAATTTAAAATACAGGTTATTTTTATACTTCATACTCAGTGTATATATGGAAAAATGGATAGTGGAATATTGGAAGGTTGATTTATTGAAAAATATTATTCGTCTTCCTTTTATCCTTGCAAAGAGAAAGGGTTAAAGAAGAGAATTTATTGGGTAATATGTGTGTTGTTTAAAAATATTAGCAGGATTCAACAACAATATATTGTGATTCTGTTTATTCGATCCACAATATAACGGATTTTTTTTACTTGACATATCCTGTTGGCAGTCTTATATTATTTGGATAAAGTAAAACAGCGTTTGATATAGGATATTTCATTTCGGGCTTTTTGATGCAAGCACAGCAGTTTTTAAAATTGAAATCGCTACTCCCATGGAAAAAAACATCTCCGGACAAATACTGGCTGTCGTTACAGTCCATTTTTTCTTTATCTTCGCACTTGTTTTGGGAATATCTTATCTCCGGGAATATAGCCTGCAGAAAGATGCCCGGGTGATAGGAAGCTCCCTTGATATTTCTCAGCTTACGGACCTCCAATTCTCTGCGGCCGGGAATTCCAAAGTCGTCACATACGATATCTCCTCCGGCGTCAAGCATAGAAAAGAGCGCCTGTTTCATCCCATCATACTTCAGGAGGCCAAACGGTATAAGATCGATCCCTGCCTTGTAAAAGCAATTATCATGGCCGAGTCCGGATACAACCCCAAAGCCATTTCAAAAAGAGGGGCAAAGGGCCTGATGCAGTTGATGCCCTCAACCGCCGAAGCCCTCGGCGTGGTAGATATTTTTAATCCCAAGCAAAATATCAGCGGCGGCATTCGGTATTTTAAACAGCTCGTAAAAAGATTTGACGGAAACGTTAAGCTGGCATTGGCGGCATACAATGCCGGGAGTCAAAAAGTCAGGCATTATCAAGGCATCCCACCTTTTAAAGCCACCCAATATTACATTGAAAAAGTTTTTAAGTATTATGAGCTCTACAAAGACCAATCAACGGAAAAACTAGACAAAGCTTAGAAGCGGTTTCAAAATTTCTCCTTGAACCCGAATGAAGGTTTTGAAACCGCTTCCAGGCGGAGCGATCAAGTTTCTTCTACGAACACCTGCCTAAAATCCCAGATCTTTATTGATGAGAACAATTTTCACCCTTTTCTTGGGGAATGATTTTTCGGTAATTGTCCAGGTGTTGCAGATACGATCCGGGCTTTTACAGTCCGCACAAAAGGATGTGTTGGCGCAGGGTGTTTTTTTGTCCAGTCGCATGGTGTTCACCGGTGCCGCATAATTTTGAATGCGGAACATGGCGCTTTCCAGATCCGGAACGATCTTGTTGCGGCCGACAAGAATAATGACGTGTTTGGGTCCGAATGTAACGGCGCCGACCCGGTTGCCGATCATGTCCAGATTGACCAGCTGCCCCGACTCGGTCACAGCATTGGTTCCGGTAATAAACAGATCGGCCAGCAATGACCTGCGACGGCGTTCCAGACTTTCTTCGGGGGATAGATTTTTGTCATAGGTGTCCAGCACCTCAAGATCGTCGGCGCTTTTAAGCACATCATACAGTCCGGTGGCAACGAAGGTGATTGATCCGCCCCACGAGACGCTTTTCGGAGATATTTCGGGAATTATTTTTTCAAGTACGATGGATTTGGCTTCATCGGGGGTTTGGGCGATGTGAACCTCAAAATTGTTTTCCGTCAATGCCTCTTTAAGTTCCACCAATCGGGTTGTCCAATAATTCTCAATGGGATTTTCCATAAATTTCCTCCGGTTTTCGGTTTTGGATAACGACTCGTCTTTTCTCTTTCCCAATTTAAATGGACTTGACCACTTAAAATTGAGATGGTAATTGTCCTTGTTCGGAATGGGACTATACTTACCAACCTGAATTTTTTTTTCAACCATTAAAAATGAGGTGTCAAATGAAAAAAGTTGCCTGTCTTGGTATTATTCTGTCGGTTCTCGTGGTTTTTGCATGCGGTAAAGCGAGTGTTGAAGATGCAGCCAAGAATTATGTAAAAAAACAATGCGCATTCGATAACAATGTTAACGTCGATACATCGAAATTAAAATACTCGGTTGTAAAAAATACAGGCAATCGGGCGGTTGTAAGGGTTTCGGGGACCATAAATTTTGACGGGCAGCTTTATTTGGTGAAAAAAGGCAGTAAATGGACGATCGGCAAAAAAGAAGGTTTATACACCACACCTCAACCGGCAGCGTCTCACGCTCAACCCAAAGCGGCTGTTTCACAGACTTCGCATATCGCTTCCCCTGTGCAGTCCGCCCATAAATAGCGGCAAAATTGGTAGAAGTGGTTTCAAAACCTCCCCTCGGGCTCAACTTCTGTGTTGGACTGAGACGGTCAATGCTCGAAATATTCTCGATATGGATGCTTGTCCCGATTTTTTTGATCGGGGCGGCTGGCCGCCTCAGTCCGCCTTTTTATCCCGCTGTCTTTTAACGGGGGATCTTAAACCCGATTGAAGATTTTGATACCACTTCTAAGCTGCTAAATCTTTTAGATATTCTTCGTAGACCTTATAGGTGTCGGCGGAATAGAGGATAAAAACGACCGTTTTCAGCGTGCTGTTTGTTTCCAGAAATTGGCAGGTCGTATCCATCGAGATTCTGCATGCTTCTTTGACAGGATAGCCGTAAGCGCCACAGCTGATTGCAGGGAACGCAATGGAAGTAATATTATTTTTGACAGCGAGTTTCAGACTGTTGGAATAACAATCTGCAAGGCGCTTTCGGTCGTTATCCCTTCCCTGATAAATCGGCCCTACCGTGTGGATGACGTACTTTGCCGGAAGGTTGTAAGCTCTCGTTATTCTCGCTTCGCCGGTAGGGCATCCGCCGATTTTGCGACATTCATTTAAAAGCTCCGGCCCGGCGGCCCTGTGTATGGCGCCATCTACACCGCCGCCGCCCAAAAGGGTCGTATTGGCCGCGTTGACAATGGCGTCGAGTTTCAAAGCGGTGATATCTCCCTGCAAAATTTCAATGCGATCGAATATCTCCTTTTTCATATTGCAGAACCTCTTTTTTGTCCGTTTAAAATTTTATATTAAAAAATCAATCGCGAAAACACGAAAGGACGAAAGCACGAAATAATAAATATTTTCTAAAAAGTACAAATGGCTACCCGTTTCCGGTGAGATAATTTTTATCCAGAGACCGAAAGACAACCGGCAGCGATTCCATATCCGGCGGTTTGAACTTAAAAACGATTTCAAGAAAAACCATTGTGATACGAAATGTGGCGCCCCACAGCACTTCGGTGCCGTCTTCGGAGTGATGCATAAAACAGGGAAAGTCTCTGATATCCGGATGGTTTTCTTTTTCCCCGGATGTTTCAATCTTCACCTGGTATCGCGCATAGTAAGCGGGATTCAGCAGATTTTTAAAAGGGATATAAACGATCTTTTCAACTTCCCAGTTTGGGCGGAACCGTTTTTGGCGGCCGATCCGGCACACCATCGGATAAATCACCCGTTGAAACATAATGAGCTTCTGGGACGGAAGCGGTCCTAAAAATTTTATACCCAGAGGATTCAGACGCATTTCCTCTACGCCTTCTCGCAGACACGTGGCCAGCAGTAGGGCCAGATTTCGAGCTTCGCGACGCCGGTGTTTGTGCCACGTTTGCCAGTGGGGCCAACGGGTCAGGGGCGTGCCGGGCAAATATAGAAACTTGGACAAAAGGGCATCCACCCGGGATGATATGCTTCCGCCGGGGCAGCATAAGTCTCCGTGCTGTTTGACCATTAAAGATCTTTTGTTCAGAATCAAACAAGGCGTATCGCAAGAATTTTTTTGCCGTCGACACCGTCCGATCAAAAAAAGTACGGCGGAGGTTGTCGAAGAACCGGCAACACCTTTGGGGAATATACGATCACGACCGTTTTCTTCATACAGCCTGTCCATGGCATGGTCGATAAAATCGGAGGTTTTGCAACGCCCATTCATCATTTCTACGGGTCCTCGAATTTTGCTTTATATCTATCGTATCGCAACGTTTTATCTAATTTGTTATCTTATTCATTATTGCACTTTTTGCAACCTTGCGTTAAGCAATATTTTCAATAATCTTGTGGCAATGTGTTTATCGGGCAAATTCTCTGCAAATCGCACGAATCCGGGGCAGGAGGTATAACATGTCGAAAAGATTGACGGATGATTTTTTTAAATGGCTTGTTGAGTTGCGTCGTTTTTTTCACAGATTTCCGGAACCGGCTTACAAGGAGGTGAAGACCGCAGCTAAGATTTGTGAGATTTTGGATGCTCTCAACGTTCCCTTTCGATCGGGTGTGGGGCAAACAGGCGTGGTGGCAAGATTACGTTCACAACGCCCCGGACATCTGGTTGCGTTCCGGGCGGATATGGATGCCCTGCCGCTGGAAGAAAAAAATGATGTGCCTTACAAATCTCGAAATTCCGGGTTCATGCATGCCTGCGGACACGACGGGCATATGACCATTGCACTGGGTGTCATCCGGTGGTTGATAGAGAACCAGTGGCCCCGGAACGGTTCCGGTGAAATCATTTTTATATTTCAGCCCGCAGAGGAAGGCGGCGCCGGCGCCAAAGCAATGCTGGATACCGGAATTTTCGATAACGAGCCCGTAAAAGCCGCTTTTGCCGGGCACATGCATCCGGAACTGCCGGCAAGACAAATTCGGCTGGCGCCGGAGGTCAGCAATGCCGCTGCAGACAGTTTTTCCATTCGTCTGAAAGGCAAAGGTGGCCACGGTGCTCATCCGCACCATTGCAAAGATCCCATTGTTGCCGGAGCCCACCTCGTTACTCAAGTGCAATCGCTGATCAGCCGCGAGCTTCCACCCCTTGAGAGCGCGGTAATTACCATTGGACGTTTTCAGGCCGGAACAGCGACCAACATCATCCCCGAAGAGGCTGTTCTGGAAGGAACCCTGCGCACCTTGAATCCCGATATCCGGAAAAAGATGATCGAGCGTCTTGAAGACATGGCAAAGGGGCTGGCCGGATCATTCGGCATCCGTGCGACACTGACCGTCACCGAAGGATATCCGGTTCTGGTCAATGATCCGGAGCTGGTGAAGCACGTTACGGCCTGCGCCGAAAAAATACTGGGTGCCGGCAATGTTCACAGCGGGCTTCCCAGAATGGGCGCCGAGGATTTTGCTTATTTTTGTCAGAAATGGGGCGGCGTCATGGTGGGGCTCGGCTGTCATGATCCCGGCAAAGGTTTTCAGCACAGCCTCCATTCGCCTTATTTCGATCTCGATGAAAGCGTTCTGGAGACAGGAACGGTGCTTTTCGCCCATGTTCTTACGCGATATTTGGAAAGATCGCAAGACGTCCGGGCGGATACTGACGGTTAAAATATATTGGTGAGATAATCCTCTTTCTCAACGGCGGTGAAAGAAGAAATGTCCGGTATGCCAAGTGATGTTTCAGCAAAATGCATGAGCTGGCCATAATCGAAGCATAGCCCCATTTTTTCGTAGTATTTTTCTAAAATTCTTTTGGGCCTGAAGTCCTTGAAGTTGCAGGGCACTGAGAGTGTCGGAAGATCTTTCTCGGCGATTACTTTTCGGATGTCGTCATTGTTGTATTTAAGCAAAGGTCTAAAAATTTGATACCCCTCTTTCAAGGTTAAAAATGGATAAAAGCGCTGGGAAATTTCTTTGAATCTTCTATTCTCTTCTATACGGATCCTTTGGTCTGGGTTTGAAAACGTATGGGACATCAAATGCTCCAAAGAATAGCTGACGATATCCCAAAGAGAGTAACTGACGATAAGGACAAGGCTGCTCCAGTCTTCTATGGTGCGGGCCAATACGCGGTTCAGCACATTTTTTCTCAATTTCTGACATAAAATGCATGGGTTCTCTGAACGCGCCAGGCCGTCATCCTTCTCTCCGATGTCATACCATATTAATTCTACCCCCCGGCCATGCCAATATGATTCTAATTTCATTTTTTCTGCGCCGGTGTATCTGTGATTCGGAAATGTGGCCGAATGTGCCGTAAAATCAAATCCAAAATCATCCTTTGCCGTTGTGATCAGATCCAAAACAACGGTCGAGTCCTTGCCGCCGGAAAACAGCACGAAGATATTTTTGCCGTCAAAGCCGTCAAGGATGCTTTCATGTTCTTTTTTCCACTGGCCGTAATCCAATTCCGAACACATATTTAATCTCCAAAGCCATCAATTGAACGAAGAAATAATGGTAGAATCACAACATATGGTTTTCAAGCCCTTCGAACTAACCGAAACACCCAGTCCGGGGCGATTTAAAGGATCTGCTTTGCCCCTTGAATCAAAAGATACATTCTCGGAGGTAACGTTTTTCTCGAGCAGAAATTGATCATAAGACCCATCATAGTAAACGGCATCCCGGCACAGCAGGCACAGAATCCTGCCCGCAGCGGAAAGCACGCCGGATTCGCCCAGCTGACAGCCGATTTGGAACGATACGCCGTTTGACCTTAAATAGTCGATCATTTTTAATGAATTTTTAAACCCGCCGCATTTGGACAGCCGAATATTGATCATTTTATAATGATTTTCTTTGACGATTTTTTTGATATCGTCAAAGGAACATGCCGACTCATCGGCCATCAGAATTACGCCGGCCTCTTGCAAACGTTGTGCAAAATCGGCAATCTCAGGATCGTCCGGCATCATCGGCTGCTCGATGGCCTTGACATTGTATTCTTGGATCAGCGGGATATGCATAACGGCGAGCTGGTTATCCCAGCCGCAATTGATATCCACCCTTAGATCATAATCGTTTTCAAATACAAGACGAACGGTTTCGAGCATTGTTTTATTGTGTTCGAGATTTTTTCCAAGTTTCAACCGGAGCGTATTTATTTTTAATGTCTTAATCAAGCGACACATTTCCGTGACTTTTTCCCGGCTGTCCAGAGGAATGGCGGCGCCGTAGTGAATGCTGTCGGTAATGAAATCTTTGGAAAAATAGTCTCTGATGTATCGATTTTGATTTTTGCCCAATGCATCCAGCAGTGCTGTTTCAAGGGCGCAGATCGCCGAATTGTGCTCCTTTCCGATGGTGATCCCATCGATAAAATTCCAAATTTGAGAAATGTCGATCAGTTCCCGGGGGAACATCTTATGCTCTACAAAATGGCGTATACTTTCGACAGTGCTGTCTATAGACTCGCCCGTTACGTAAGACCTGGGTGCGCCTTCTCCATATCCGACAATTTTTCCCTGCTCGGCAATGATTTCGACAATAATATTATTGACGTAAGATCTTTTTCTGAGGGAGTGTGAAAAATCGAATGAAAACGGGAGTTTTACGTGGTGTATGACGACGGTGTCCAGATGCATTATCTTTCCCTTGCCTCGGCTTCGAGTGGCGATTCATCTGAATCTCTGTCAGGGAGGGTCAGCATGAAGACAGATCCTTCATCAGGCTCACTTTTTACGTCTATGGTGCCGCCATGATCCTGCATATTTTGATGAGCGATAAAAAGCCCCAGGCCGGTTCCGCTATGAATGCTGCTTTTGTGTTTTGTCGTAAAATAAGGATCAAATATACTATTGATCATGGATTGAGGAATTCCGGGGCCGTTATCTTTGATTTCAATGCGAATTTTAGCGGTTTTTTCCTTTTCGACAAATTTTTCTGCAAAAATTTCGATGGTTCCGCCTTCGGGAGTAAATTCCACCGCATTTGAAAGCAGGTTTAAAATGACCTCTTTCATCTTCGCGCTGTCCATCCACACCCGTCCGATGTCGGGATCGAATCTGCAGGTCACTGTGATCTTCTTGGCATTGCTCTGGGGCGACATAAGAAGCACCATTTTATCAATGAGATCGGGAAGATCACTCTGCTCGAATTTCGATTCTCTTTTTTTGACAAGATTCAGCAGTTCGGTAATGAGATTGTTTATCCGGCTCGTCTCTTCCATGGCGATCATATGAAATTTTTCCCGAAATTCCACATCATGGTATTTCTGGGGTATCATCTGTATAAATGTTCCGATGGCCGTCATGGGATTCTTAATTTCATGGGCCAGTCTTGCCGCCAGATTGCCCAGAAATGAGAATTTTTCGGAGCGGCTCAAAAGTGCTTGAGATTTTTTCAGCTCCACCATCTGTTCTTGCAGCCTGCAGTAGAGTTTTGCATTTTCTATGGCGATGGCAATCTGCGGCGAAAAAATTTCCAATGTTTCCCGGGTTTCTTTGGGAACACCCTTTTCACCGACGGCATCGGTGGCAAAAACGCCGATCACTCTGGAACGGGTGATGAGGGGAATCACATATACCGAGGTCGGTTTGCCGTGAGTTAACATAATGTTTTCTTTTCTCAAGGTCGATGTTTTTACTTCGGGCACGTATTCCGGCCGGCCGGTGTTGGTAACCCTGACCAGGATGTTGCTTAAACGATTCAGGGAAACCTTGTAATTTTGGATCTTCTCCGGCACTTTTTCGCCGAAACCGATGGCGTGTAGGTATTCAAGGACCCCCTCGTCTTCGTTAACGAGCATGATGACGGCACGGTTGATTCGGCATACATTGGACAGGATGTTCATGATCACCGTCAAAAGTTTTTCCAGATTCAGCACAGACAAGATTGCCTTGCCCGTCTCATGAATGGCTTCAAGCTGTTCAATTTTGCTGTTGAGGTCAACATTGAGTTTGTTGACCTCCGCGTACTTTTGCTCGATAATCTCCTTATCCCTTTCCATCTCGTCGATGGTTTCTTTGAGGACGGATTTGGATGTGAAAAACCGTGACGATATCTCGTGAAAGTGGTTTCTAAACGGCCACTTATATAGGTACTCGCAATAGGGGGCACCTTCAAAATAACAGCATTTTTCTTCAACGACGGAGGGTTTCCCGCCCCAAATCATCGGCAGATAAGCATAAGCGCCCTGATTATACAGACAAATGTCTTTTGTTACATCCATCTCAGGATTCCAGTAAAGACGGAGCACCGCCGTACTGCCTTTGATTTTAACGAGATCTATTTTCTTGCTCCTATTCCATTTGTCATTGACGATCTGCAAGTTCTTGAGAACTTTTTTAACGGACCAGAATGCCTTGAAGATAATTCTTTGGGCATAACCCAGAGATGTTTTTTCGATGGCATATCTGGCTATTTTATAGGCAACCATTTCATCGTCGAGCATTAATTTGGCCCGATCAAACAATCTGGATACCACGGCACAGGAAATCCAGTTGTTGGGATCGCTTAAAAAGCTCTCAGGATCCGGAAGGGCATCAATCGCGGGATCGAGGTTGATAAGAAGGCTTGATGGGTCCCCTTGATAATGTGTTTTCATATAATCGATGATTGCCCGGGAGTTTATACAGCTGGTTTCTTTTTCCATTTCAGTATGCCTTATAAAGGTAAAATCCGAGTGCTTCTCTCTCCTGACATCAACTCTTTATATTCGGCGATTAAATCAGGGATATGCTTTCTGAAAGCTGAAAGACTTTTTTCCTGAACGTTGAAAATATCTCTGCGGCCGGACTTAAAACATTGATCCGGAATCATTTTGTTCTGCAGTGCCTGAACCGGAAGTCTGAAAAAAGGCATGACCTCTTGGATCGCATTATGAAGCTTCGGGGTATGATTGGAAAGATTAAATATTTCTTTTGTATATGCGAGTACGGTTTCATGGTTCAGGTGTTTGGACGGCCGCCTGACGATATTCTGTCCAAAAACACCGTCATCATCGAATTCAACATCCGGAAGGGAAACGGCGAGATTATGGATTTTGGTTTTAGGATACACATGGCATTCTCCGATTTTAAAGACATATCCACCCGGGCCCTTGTTTTTAGATAGATTTCGCGCGAACGCAAGGCTCTCTTTAAGATCTCCTTCGGTATCGCCGGGATATCCCGCGATCATAAAGACCATCAGGGGAATTCCACTTTTTACGGCTTGCTTAAAGATGGCCTTGGTGTTGGAGATGTATTTTTCGTAATGAGATCGATCCTTGACCTTATTCATGCGCCGCAACGTATGATAACTGGCGGATTCGAATCCAAGGGCCATTATCCCGCACACATCCGCAATTTGCGGGATTATCAGCGGATCAAGAACATCACAGCGAGTTTCAAAATTAACCTTTATCCCCAATGATTGGAAAAATTGAAACAGATCGAATGATTTGAATAGTGCATCGCTGATTAAAAGGCTGCGGAGATTGTTTTGATCTAACAGGTTTGCCAGATCTTTCCGGACGATCTCAGAAGGAACCGTTTTCCTGTGGGGCCGCAAATAATCTTCCATACAGAAGTTGCACTGAAAAGGGCATCCACGGCTAAACGCATATGGAAGTATATCGTATTTCCCTGAATTTATTAATAAGTCAAGATCCAAGACTGCTTTTTTAGTCAGATCGAACCGACCTGCTCTTTGGGTCGAATGAATTTTAGCATCTTGTTTCCAGACCAGACCGGAAAGATGATGCTTGATGGGATTTTCGCCCCTGCAGAGTAATTCGACGATCTTGAGCGTTGTTTCTTCACCTTCGCCGATCACGATTAAATCGACGGCCGAAGTCCTGGAAAAAATTTCTTCATAGTAAATGGTCGGGAAATACCCACCTAAAAATATAAAAGTATCCGGAACGTGCGCCTTTATGCGGTTGCACAAATCAATGACTTCTTCGGATTGGGAAATTGCTGTGCACGAGATGCCGACCCCCTTCGGTTTCAGTTGGGTCAGATCTAATATCAATTCTGCGTAGATCTGTTCTTTTCCGTTTTTGCCAAGGGGCAAACCATAGTCCATGGGTATGGAGATGACCTTGATATTCTCTTCGGGAAGGCTTCGCTTAACAAAGCTTGCGATTTCCATGATAGATAGCGGGTAGGCCGGAACATACATCCCGATATTTTTAGAAAACGGTTCGATGAACAATATCAATGCTGCCTCCTGCTTAGAGACCTTTGCAAAACGCCCCTTTTTGCCCAATCCGCCGGCCGAAGATGCCGCTGGCGGTGAGGCGGACAAGTATCGCCGTTGAGCCCTCGTATCAAGTCCTCGACATACTTGAGTATGCGTGTCGAAGATCCCGTTAACAAACGGGGCGGGTTGATTCTCGGCCTCGCGTTCTTGTCCCGCCTTTAGGTGGGAGATCTCGACCGAAAATCCTAATTTTGAGATAGCTTCTAGTGTTATGACATACCGTTTACGAGACGTTCCCAAGAAAGGGTTCCAGCAAAGAGATCGGTGCCGGCGCTTTAATTTCGGTATATGAAGGCGAAAACAATGCGAGTGCCGGATATTTTTTCCACTGATACCAGCCTTCAGGGTATTTATAAATATAATGTTCCATGAATTTCAATATCACAGCTCCGACGGACATGTCTATGGATCGCTGAAAATGTTTTGCCATTTCTTCCCATGACGTTGCAATAAATTTATATTTGTGCCGACACACTCTGTGCATAACACCAAAAACAACGGATGAACCATATCTTTTTGATAATATATTGATGGTTTTATCCAGACGGATCTGTTGCCCCAAAAAATATATTTTGTTCCGGCGACAGGGTTTCCATTCATCGATCTCATCGCACATGGTAATGACAATTCGATTCTCTTTAAGATTATCACAGACTGCCTTCACAACATTGGGCGTTTGGTCTGCATCTATAATGTTTATCGAAAAATTGTTTGCTTGCTGCATGGTCATGTCCCGCAATTTTTTTGTTTTGAATTTTGCGACAATCGATACAGGATAGTTCAATGCGCCAAGAAACGTCGGTATGAACTCGATCCCTCCGTAATGTCCCGTAATCAGCAGTATGCCTTTGCCCTTGGAAAGCGCCTGGTTTATGGTGTGCAATCCTTCATTTTTCATATGTATTTTGTAAAAATTTCGCAATGTTTCAGGAGCGGAATAGACATTGACAAATTTTTCGTAATAGTGAGACAAGATCCCTCGGAAGATACCTTTTGTGATCGATCTCAATTCAGAACGGTTTTTGCGGCCTATGAAAACGGTTTTCACGGCCGCTTTGATTTTCCATTTCTCTTTTCTGTTAAAGAAAAAGTATAATTTCCCCAGAATGCCGATGTAGTAATACGTGAACATCCACCCTATTTTTCTGCACATCGTGATGTTAGGGCCCCATTGCAAAAAAGTACTTAAGTTTAGACTCATGGCAGCACCTCCTTGTTAGCCAGCAGGGTTTGAATGACTCGGCTTTATCTCGATTGAAAAATTTTGGGAATTCTACCCTTTTCGGTTAATGGCAAGTAATTAACAAAATAATATTTTATCAATAGGTTATAAGACTTGATATGCTTTACAAAAAAGAACTGATAACAACTGGAGGTGGTCGTGTGAAAAGAAAGCAACGTGTAGATTGAGTCGTTTTAGGTCCGGCCAGCGTCTATTCTGATACCTATCAATCCGATTAATGGATTTATTTACTCAAAAAGCATGCCAGAATTAAATGTGCGGATAAGTATTTTACAAATAAAACGTTTTGACTTAAAATGTTTAATTGTTTTATTGTAACTGCCTATTTCAATTATTGTTTTGGTTAAATACCTTTGGCCGGTGAAAATTCGTATAATGGGTTAATACTGAAAATGGAATGTAACCGCAGTGTCCGCTTCTCAAAGTGCACGGAAAACTGTGCATGGTTGCACAATTTTCTGTGCACTTCCGACCTGACGCCGGATGATTGTTTTTCAGTAAACAGGGATTTCTTTAATGTTAAGATGAGATTCCATGGACATATAGGCTGTCTGCATCACCGGATCTGCTCAATTTGGCATGCAGATTGCTAGAGATCGGGGGATATCATGGATAATCGGAGAAAAATTGTTGAGCCTTTTGGGAATTATTACGCATGAAAAAAAAAGGTACGATTCTTGTGGTTGATGATGAAAACGGGGTCCGTGAGTCGTTTAACATGGTCTTAAAGGACGATTATCACGTGCTTCTCGCCGGAACCGGGCAGGAGGCAATGGATATTTTTAAGAAAAATTCCATCGACCTCATTCTTCTCGACATTTTGTTGCCTGACGTAAACGGGCTTGATTTACTTGAAAAACTGGTAGAGACAGATCCGAATTCGGAAATCATCATGGTTACCGCCGTCAATGAAGTCCAAACGGCGGTGCAGGCCATTAAGCTGGGCGCTTACGAATATATTATTAAACCTTTTGTGGTGGATGACGTCTTGACCGTGATTCGGCGTGCATTGGAAAAACAAAGCCTTGTCAAAGAGGTCACGTATCTCAGGAATGAATTGGAACGGTACCATCCATTTGAAAAAATGGTGGGTAAAAATAAAAAAATGAGAAAAATTTTTGAGTTGATTTCCACCGTGGCCCGAAGTGACGGTACCGTGCTCATTCAAGGTGAAAGCGGCACCGGAAAGGAACTGGCCGCGAGGGCGATACACAATCTCAGCGATAGAAAGGACCAGCCGTTCGTGGTGGTCAATTGTGCGGCCATACCGGCAACATTGATGGAGAGCAAGATTTTCGGCCACAATAGAGGCGCTTTTACAGGCGCCAGCATGACCAGCATCGGAAAGCTGGAGCTTGCCGACGGGGGAACGGTTTTTCTGGATGACATGGATTCTCTCGATGTGAATATGCAGGCCAAGCTTTTAAGGATCCTCCAGGAAAAGGAGTTTGAACGGCTCGGCAGTTCAAAGGTTATCAAGATCGATGTCAGATTTGTTGCAGCGTCGAACAAAGATATTAACGATTTGATTTCAATCAATAAATTTCGCGATGATCTCTATTATCGACTGAATGTTTTTCCCATACGGCTGCCGCCGTTGAGAGAGAGAAAGGATGATATTCCGCTGCTTCTGAATCATTATTTGGAATTGAATGCCGGCAAAACCGGAAAACCGCCAAAGATTTTTTCGGAAAAAGCGATTAAGGCGTTGACCGCATACCATTGGCCCGGAAATATTCGAGAACTCAAGAACCTTGTGGAAAGATTATCTACCATCACCGAAGGCCCGATGATCGATCTTGACGCCGACGCCCCTTATAATTTTGGCAAAAAGAAGATTAAGGATATGCCCCTTAAAAAAGCCGTGAGCATATTTGAAAAAAATTATATTTTCGAGGTTCTTGAAAGAGTGGATGGGAATCGGACAAAAGCGGCAAAAATACTCGGCATACATCGAAATACCCTTTTAGCCAAGACAAACGATTTCGACCAGCGATAATGTTTTTTACATCCCCGTTTAAGGAGATAAAATGAAGTCTCACGCCGGTTGGAAGAACAAATGCAAAAAAATCAACTTAAAGTACAGCATATGGATAATCAACACCCTCGTATTTTCGCTGTTGATAAGTCTGGTTTTTTATCTGCGCATCAACAGGCCTGATAGGTCATCTGTCCATGCCGTTTTTGTTGTACTCGCCCAGTTTCTTATTGTTGTTGGTCTGTCGGTACTCTATAGAAAATACAAAGATAAAGACAGCGCGCTGAGGCAAAGTCGTTTCGAGCTGATGACCATCAAGGAACTTACGGAGATCAGCAGCAGGAGTTTTAATATGCATCATTTGCTCAGGTTAATGCTCGAAAAAGCAATGGACGTATCCAAGGCGAGAATCGGATCCGTATTAAAGTTCGAACCTGAAAAACGATGTTTTTACATTATGGTATCAAAGGGGCTCAAGGGAAAATTAAAAAAAGGTTTCTGCATCGATGTGGCTGAATCAATGGTAAGTTCGATAGCATTTGATAAAAAACCGCTCCTTGTTCAGGATCTGGAAACCGATTCAAGGATTCATCGGACAAATAATCCGATTTACGGCCCGCCGTCATTTTTAAGCATGCCGATTTTCGTGAGAGACCAATTGTTCGGGGTATTGAATCTTTCCTGCAAAGAAACAAAGGAGATTTTCGGACCCGATGATGAAAAAATTATGACCATAATCACCGGTGAGATCGGCCTTGCCCTTGAAAATGTTTTGCTCTATTCACAGATAAGGACCATGCCGACACCACAAAAAGTTGAACTGCCTTCGTATCATCGATAGAGGATACGCCCAATCATCCTCTTTAAAGAAGCCATCTCAAATTTTTATCATTTGTCCTTGACATGAATTTATAAAATGTTTATAGGACCTTCTTTAAATAGAGTGACCCTTATTACAATTGTAAGACGAAGCCGCCGGCAAATGAACCGCGGAAATCGGTCGTTATCCGGCGGTAGAATTAGGATCCCGGAGCAGCACGGAATATGAGCCTGAATCAATTGCTGGCGCAGAGAAAAACCGCCATTTTAAAAGCGTGGTTTACCTCTACGATCGAGACGTATCCATCGGATACGGCAAAATTTTTAAAGAGCCAGAAAGACCCTTTTGCCAACCCTGTGGGTCGAACGATCAATCATGGATTGGAAGAATTGCTTGACGAACTTTTAAAGGAGATGGATCCTGAGATCATGCAGCCCCTTCTGGACTCGATCATTCGAATAAGGGCGATTCAGAACTTTTCCCCTTCCCAAGCCACAAGTTTTATTTTTTCCCTAAAAGACGTCGTTAGAGAAACCTTAAAAAAAGAGGATACCGAATCAAAGCACTTTAAAGAGCTTCTGTTGTTCGAGTCAAAGATCGATGAACTCGGCATGATGGCGTTTGACATTTATATGAAGTGCCGCGAAAAGATATATGAACTCAAAGCCAACGAGATGAAAAACAGGACGTTCAAGGCTTTCAAGCGGGCGGGTTTAGTGCGTGAGATGCCGGCGGAGTAGCCGGATTTAGATAATATTAATATGTAAGTTGGCTTCAAACGACATATCGGTTTTGTAACGTCATGACGTTTTTATTGTTAAAACGATGTGACCTGGAATGTTATTAAACAAAAACCATCATGGCGTCATGAAGCCGGTGAGTGAGGTAACGGTATAATGATTATTAGTTACATGTATTCCCTCATAGCGGTCATCGTTCTGTTTTTGCTGGCGTTTATCGGTGTCAAACTTCCTGGGGGCGAGGTATTATTCGGAATTATCATACCTTATCTGGCCATCGTTATATTTATCTTGGGGTTTATCAACCGGGTTGTAGACTGGGCACGATCCCCGGTTCCTTTCAGGATTCCCACAACCTGCGGTCAGCAGAAAACACTTCCATGGATTAAACCGGCCAACATCGATAACCCCACCACCACAGGCGGCGTTATTGTTCGAATGATTCTGGAGGTCGTTTTATTCAGGTCGTTGTTCAGGAATACTAAATGTGCCATCAAAGAAGGCACCAAGATCTCCTACGAATGGGAAAAATGGCTCTGGCTATTTTCCCTGGCCTTTCACTGGGCGTTTTTCACCGTATTATTCAGACATCTGCGTTTTTTTACCGAACCGGTGCCGGCGGCCGTGCAATTGGTAGCCAAACTGGATGGCTTCTTACAGATCGGTCTGCCGGAACTCAGGATATCCGGCGTGGTGCTCCTTGTCGCCGTAACCTTACTCTTTTTGAGAAGAATATGGATTCCCCAGATAAAATACATATCGCTGGGTTCGGACTATTTTCCGCTTTTTCTTATTTTCGGCATCGCGTTTACCGGTATTTTGATGCGGTATTTTACCAAAGTGGATATCGTGGGCGTCAAGGAGTTCACCATGAGTCTGGTGACCTTTAAACCCCACATCACAAAAGGCATCGGCAGCATTTTTTATATTCATCTCTTTTTTGTCAGCGTGCTTTTGGTCTATTTCCCGTTCAGCAAACTCATGCACCTGGGCGGCATTTTTATGAGCCCCACGCGAAATCTGGCCAACAACAGCCGGGCCAAAAGACATATCAATCCATGGAATTATCCGGTTAAGGTTCATACCTATGCCGCTTATGAAGATGAATTCAGGGAAAAAATGATCGAGGCCGGTCTCCCTGTGGAAAAGACGATAGCGCCGGAGGAACCCGAGGAAGAGAAAAAGGAGTAAATCATAATGTCGGAACTTTCAAAACCTGATGAACTGTTCACCCATATAGAGCATAAACCCCCGCAAACAGACTGGATGGATACGCCTGCAGAAATCAAGAAGGGCATCTATTCCTATGCTGCAAATCCAAAAAGTCTCGAGTACGTCGGTTTTCCGTTTGCACGCCAATGGAATCCTGCCGAAGAAGACTGGAAGCTGCCCGAAAATTGGAAAGAGATCATTTCAAAAGGTTTCAGAGAACGGCTCGACCGGTTTCGCTCCGTCAAGGTGTTTATGGACATTTGCGTTCGCTGCGGCGCCTGTGCGGATAAATGCCATTTTTTTATCGGATCCGGCGATCCCAAAAACATGCCGGTTTTGCGAGCGGAGCTTCTCCGGTCGGTGTATCGAAACGATTTTACCACCGCCGGCAAAATCATCGGATCATTGGGCAAGAGTTTTAAAAAGATGATCGGCGCAAGAGAACTCACCGAAGATGTCTTAAAAGAATGGTGGTATTATTTATTTCAATGTTCGGAATGCCGGCGCTGCTCGGTTTTTTGTCCCTACGGCATCGATACGGCGGAAATTACCATCATGGGCCGTGAACTGTTGAACCTCATCGGCCTGAATATCGACTGGATTGCAACGCCGGTTGCCAATTGCTCGCGAACCGGAAATCATCTCGGGATTCAGCCCCATGCCTTCAAGGATATGCTCGATTTCTTTGGCGACGATATTGAAGAGATTACCGGCATAAAGGTGGAACCCAGTTTTAACAAAAAGGGTGCGGATATCCTATTTGTTACCCCGTCGGGCGATGTGTTTGCCGATCCCGGAACGTTTACATGTATGGGCTACATGATGTTGTTTCATTATTTGCAGGAAAAATACGGGTTCGATATCACCTGGAGCACCTATGCTTCCGAGGGCGGAAACTTCGGCTTTTTTACATCCCATGAAATGATGAAGCGGTTGAATGCAAAGATGTACGCAGAAGCAAAACGGCTGGGGGTGAAATGGATCCTCGGCGGGGAGTGCGGTCATATGTGGCGGGTCATTCACCAGTATATGGATACAATGAACGGTCCGGCCGATTTTCTGGAAGTACCGGTTTCCCCCATCACCGGCACAGTATTCGAAAATGCCAGATCGACCAAGATGGTTCATATTACCGAGTTTACCGCCGACCTCATCAAACATAACAAGCTGGAGCTCGATCCCAGCCGAAATGATCATCTAACGATGACTTATCATGATTCCTGCAACACGTCTCGTGGTATGGGATTATTGGAAGAGCCGCGGTATGTTATCAAGAACGTATGCAAGAATTATTATGAAATGCCGGCCAATACCATTCGGGAACAGACATTCTGCTGCGGCAGCGGATCCGGCCTGAATGCCGGTGAAAACATGGAACTGAGAATGCAGGGCGGGTTGCCGAGAGCCAATGCAGTCAAGTATGTTCATGATAAACACGGCGTAAACATGATGGCCTGCATTTGCGCCATTGACCGGGCGGCGTTGTCTGCATCCATGGAATACTGGGTGCCTGATGTAGAAATAACCGGCGTCCACGAACTGGTGGGCAATGCGCTGCTTATGCCCGGAGAGCAAAAGAGGACAATGAACTTGCGCAGTGAGCCGCTGCCGGGGATGGAGGATGAAGATGCCGAATAACAAGAAGATGTATGATAAGGGAAAAGTGATTGCAGGTTTATGCATCTTTCTGATTTTGATAACGTTTCCTTTCTGGTACAACCTTGGGAAGGCCGCTCCGGCGCCGGAACTCAAGCTCACCGCTAAAGCCAAAGCCGCCAAGGAGTGTGTCTTGCCCACGCAGACCATGAAGGCCGACCATATGCAGCTTCTGAATGAATGGCGGGATTCGGTGGTTCGAGATACCAAGCGAATCTACGTCAGCAGCGACGGGAAAGAATATAATATGAGTCTTTCCAATACGTGCCTTGATTGCCACGGGGCAAGGGCTGAATTTTGTACAAAGTGCCACAATTATGCTTCGGTAACCCCTTACTGCTGGGATTGCCACATCGATCCGAAGGAGGTAAAGTGATGGAAAGCAGTAGGAGAAGCTTTTTGAAAATAGCTGGGATTTCAGCACTGGGTTTAGGGGCCAAGCCGGTCCTCGATGTCATGGCTTCCTCCGGCGAAGCGGCAAAACCGAAGACCATGAGAAATCCAAATGCCCTTTTAGCCAAGAGATGGGGGATGGTCATCGATACTCGAAAATTGAAGACCGAAGAAGATTTGAAACCGTTGATCGATATTTGTAATAAAATTCACAATATCCCTCACTTTGACAATCCCCATCACGAAATCAAGTGGATCTGGTCCGAAGAGTTTGAAAATGATTTTCCCATGCAGGAAGCGAGCTTTCTGGATGACAGACTCAAACACATGCCCTTTTTAACGCTCTGCAATCATTGCAATCAGCCGCCATGCGTCCGGGTTTGTCCCACAAAGGCAACCTTTAAACGCGAAGACGGCATCGTGATGATGGATTATCATCGATGCATCGGTTGCAGATTCTGTATGGCGGCGTGTCCCTATGGATCGAGAAGTTTCAATTTTCGTGATCCACGGCCTTTCATAAAGAAATTGTATACAAAATACCCCACGCGAACCAAAGGCGTTGTCGAAAAATGCGATTTTTGCGCGGAAAGACTGGCGGTAGGAGAAATGCCCGCATGTGTGGAGGTGTCCAAGGGCGCCCTCGCTTTCGGCGATCTTGATGATCCCAACTCGGAAGTCAGAAAATTGTTGAGGGACAACTACACCATTCGTCGTAAACCGGCCCTGGGAACGGGGCCATCAGTTTTTTATATTGTATGAGGTGGTTATGCTTGAAAAGGCGTTGACAGGAACAAAGAGATACTATGGGTGGATGGCGGCGCTGTTGGTCGTTATCGGTGTTGGTTTTATCTGTTATCTGTGGCAGTTCAGATTCGGCTTGGGACTGACCGGCATGAGCCGGGATGTATCCTGGGGATTTTATGTGGCCCAGTTTACATTTCTGGTCGGTGTCGCCGCATCGGCGGTCATGGTGGTTTTGCCTTACTACCTGCACAACTACAAAGCATTCGGCAGGATCACCATTTTAGGGGAATTCCTGGCAGTGGCGGCGGTATCCATGTGCATTTTATTTATTTTCGTGGATCTTGGGCAGCCCATCCGCATCATGAATGTTATATTGCATCCCACACCCAATTCGATGCTTTTCTGGGACATGATCGTCTTGAACGGCTATCTGTTTTTGAATATCATTGTCGGCTGGAAAGTGCTCGAGGCCGAGCGGAACAATGTTGCGCCGGCCGGCTGGTTAAAGCCGCTGATCTATCTGTCCATTCCCTGGGCGGTCAGCATCCATACGGTAACCGCCTATCTTTACTGTGGCCTTCCCGGGCGGGGATTCTGGTTAACCGCTATTTTGGCACCGCGTTTTCTTGCGTCGGCCTTTGCCGCAGGGCCGGCATTTTTAATCCTTTTGTGCATGATCGTCAGGAAAGTAACCAAGTTCGACCCCGGTAAAGAGCAAATCCAGTCACTGGGAAAGGTCGTAGCTTATGCTACCTGTGTTAGTATGTTCTTCTTTCTATGCGAGGTATTTGTAGCGCTTTACAGCCGGATCCCCGAACATACGGAGCATCTAAAGTATCTGTTTGTGGGACTTCACGGACACGGGGTCCTTGTGCCCTGGATGTGGGCGTCCGTAATCTTGACGACGGTGGCGATTATTCTGCTGGTGAATCCTGTAACCCGCAGAAACGAGACCGTCCTGGCCCTGGCCTGTGTGGCCGTATTTGTCGGAACGTGGATCGACAAGGGGCTCGGGATGATCTCCGGCGGATTTGTACCGAATCCTTTCAATCAGGTCACTGAATATGTCCCGACATTACCCGAACTTGCCATTTCCATCGGCGTATGGGCTGTGGGTTTTCTGATTTTGACCGCCCTATTTAAGATTGCGGTAACGGTCAAGGAAGAAGTTGAAGGATTAATATAAACGTCGTCTGACAATTACACAAAAGGGGTTCATTTGTTTGAATGAACCCCTTTTTTTTGCGTTGAAAACATATCCTCTGGTCAGGGCTCTTAAAGATAGGTATCGATGAAAAATTATCCTGCTACGCCGGCTGTTCGTGCGTTAACGGCCGGAAAAATAAATTTTAAACCGCACCTCTATTCATATGAAAACCATGGCGGCACCCGTCAAGCAGCCTCGGTTTTTAATGTGCCGGAACATCAGGTGATCAAAACCCTTGTCATGGAGATCGATTCAAAACAGCCGCTTTTGGTGTTGATGCATGGGGATTGCGAAGTGTCCGTCAAACAACTGGCCCGCAAACTCAATGTCAAACGCATCGGGTTTTGCGATTCAACATCGGCTCAAAAGCATACCGGCTATAAAGTGGGCGGCATCAGTCCTTTTGGAACGCGAAAATCGCTCCCGGTGATTGTGGAATCGTCGATTATGATTCTCGATAGAATTTACATCAACGCCGGTAAGCGGGGGTTTATGGTTGAAATCGATCCCCGGGATCTTTCAAAAGTCTTGCCGCTTCAGGAAGCGAACGTTGCGGTTTGCCACTAGAAGCCACCTCAAAAAAGTCTTTTTGCCCGATATCGGCGTTGAGCCCTCGTTTCAAGTCCTCGACATACTTGAGTATGCCTCCGGGTTGATCCTCGGCCGCGCCTTGATCTCGACCAAAAATCCCAATTTTGAGATGGCTTCTATGTTCCGTTTTCAAGATTCATAAATTTCGCGTTTGTTATCTCTGTGATCCACCATGTAGAGCAGCGTTCCTTTTTCTCTGATTTTGTCCAAGAGAGACGGAAGCCTTTGCCGGTCAATCTGGTAGATTCTGAAGTAAAAATTCAGATAGCCTTCGGGAACGTTGTCCGTTGAACTCAGGATGCTGGCGGTGCGCGCGCCATATGCGTGGATGAGTTCCCGGACCTCTTTGATGATGCCGGTCATATCTTTAATTCGAATGGCAAATTGAATACCCTTTTTCCCCAATCCGCTTAACGACAAGAGGACTCTGAAAATATCACTTCGCGTAATGATTCCGACCAGCCGGTTATTTTCGTCAACTACCGGAAGTCCTGAAATCTTTTTTTCCAACAGTACGGCGGCGGCTTCTTCCACCGTGTCATCCGGTTTTGCAGTATAGACCGGCGTTTTCATTAAATTCCTGACTTGTATTTTGGAGATTAAGAATAAAAGCTCGTGCATATCGAGGGTTGTTGCATCGGAAGGAGATGCTTTTTTCAAATCTCTGTCGGTGATGATGCCCGCAAGCTTTTCATTTTCCATGACCGGCAGTATTTTAATATTGTGTTCCTGTAAAATATAAATGGCGTTTTGCATGGAATCATCGACGTCTACCGTTGTCACTGCTCTACTCATCCAATTTTTAACCAGCATCTTGTTTCCTCCTGTGGTTGATTAGATCGCTGATCATGTTTCTCAGAACCCTGGCCCAGATAAATTCGAACCCAAGAACATATATCACGAAAGCACCCTGTACGATCTGCCGGACCTACAGGGCAGGCGAAAGTTCGAAAACACGAAAGAAAATTTTATTCGGTCTTAAAAAACATGGTCCTTTGGGCCATGGTTGAATGGCGTATATTTCGGATCAAAATATGTACCATGCGCACCAGAACAGACAAAGCAAATTCAATCCGGGAATAACCAAAACTTGATTTTCCCTCGGGTTGTGAGCTCGGCTCGGGTTTTAACTTTTATCCTTTTTCGAGCTTTCATACTTTCGCCTGCCCTGTAGGTCCGGCAGATCGTACAGGGTGTTTTCGTGATTATTTTTAAAAATTTCTTGCCAGCAAAAACACCGGATGAATAATTAACACAGGGATTATCTCATAAAAATGAGTTCACTTCAAGCATCCATCAACCATTTCGAATTCAAAGTATCTTGACTTGAAGATGAAAAGTTTTTATGAAGTGAATTCCTGTAAAATTGATACATTCAGAGAAACGAAAGGCAGCGATAAGAGATAAATGAAGGATAGAATTAAAGGCATCATCGAAAGTTCTGTTTTACGTGCCCATAAAAATAAAGAATTGCCGTCGGCAGAATTTCCTGAAATCGAGGTTGAAGTCCCCAAAATCGTATCTCACGGAGATTTTTCCACCAATATCGCCATGGTCGCCGCATCTGTCCAAAAGATGCCGCCGCGAAAGATTGCGGAAACAATTCTAAAACATATCGAAGATCCGGACCATATTTTGGCGAAAATGGAAATCGCGGGCCCCGGATTTATAAATTTCTTTATAAAGACAGAGGCCTGGCATCCTGTTTTACGTAAAATTCATCAAGAAGATATGACTTACGGTGCCTTAAACCTCGGACAGGGTAAAAAAATACAGGTGGAATTTGTTAGTTCCAATCCTACGGGGCCCTTACACGTGGGTCATGGGCGGGGGGCTGCCGTGGGTGACAGTGTGGCCAACATTTTGCGGTGCTGCGGATATGATGTTCAAAAAGAATACTATATCAACGATTCGGGACGTCAGATCAACACCCTGGGGCAATCCGTCTATCTGCGCTATAAAGAGTTGCTGGGAGAAACTATTCAATTCCCCCCGGAATGTTATCAAGGGGATTATATCCGTGATTATGCCAAAGACATACTGGATCGAGAAGGAAAGTCGCTGCTGGACCAGGTTGAGGCGCAATCGATCTTATTTTGCGCCCGTTTTGCTGCGAAACGCATTATAGCGGAGATTCGGAAAGATCTGTTGAATTTCGGCGTTGAGTTCGATAACTGGTTCAGCGAACAGAGTCTTTATGATACCGGCAAGGTGAGCGCTGTTGTCGAAGCGTTTAAAGACAGACACATTATATATGAAAAAGACGGCGCGTTATGGTTTAAAACCACGGACTTCGGGGATGAAAAGGATCGTGTCGTCGTCCGCCAAAACGGACAAACCACATATTTTGCGTCCGACATCGCGTATCATATGGATAAATTTGCGCGGGGCTTTGATCGGGTCATCGATGTATGGGGGGCCGACCATCATGGTTACATTCCCCGGGTAACCGGCGCCGTCGAAGCATCCGGTTTGCGCAGGGACCGGTTTAATGTGATTCTGGTTCAGCTGGTCAACCTTCTTCGGGAAGGAGAGCCGGTGGCCATGTCGACACGGGCCGGGGAGTTTGTGACACTCAATGAAGTCGTCAAGGAAGTGGGGAGAGATGCCGCAAGATTTATATTTCTCACGCGTCATTACGACAGCCCCCTTGATTTCGATCTGGAACTGGCAAAGAAAAAGACCAACGACAACCCGGTTTTTTATGTCCAATATGTTCATGCCAGAATTTCAAGTATCTTGCGAAAGGGTAGAGAAAAAGGCATGCGTGAATTCGGGTGGGATGAAGCCGCCGCTGAAATGCTGCAGGAGTCCGAAGAACTCCAACTCATCAAATCCATGGGGCGTTATCCCGAAGTTGTCGAAGACAGCGCAAAATATATGGAGCCGCATCGAATCACATTTTATTTAATGGAACTTGCGTCCTGTTTTCATGCATATTACAACAAGCACAGAGTATTGACAGATGATCCAATGCTCTCCAAGGCCAGGCTTTGTTTGGTGCTGGCAGTACAGAAAGTCATTCGAAACGGGCTGGCGTTATTGGGGGTTTCCGCGCCCGATAAGATGTAGCCTTTGAAAAGAGTTCAGCCACAAGGTCACAAAGGCACAAAGAAAAACGGTAAGTTTTTAGCTTCCAGTAAAAATTTAACCCTATCTGAAGCTCCTTAAACGTCGATTTATTGTAAAGACCTAAACAGATGAGAAGAACGATGAAAAATTTTTCTGTCATGAATTGCCCAAACCTGGGTTAAAAGACGGACGTTATTAAAAGAATCCTATTTTAATCTTAGTGCCTTGGTGTCTTTGTGGCTGAGTTCTGTAGTGAATGATAAAAAATAATGGCTAAAGAAGAAAAAACACCATCCTCAAAACAACCATCTTCGAAAAAGCAGACCCGAAAAGGACTGATCCCATGGATAGGGGTGACCTTGTTTGCCTGCGCATGGATGTTTGTTCTCGGCATTTTTGTAGGTAGGGAGACGGCACCCGTAAGGTTTGACATTGAAAAGCTTCAGAACGAATTGACCGCCTTAAAAGAAAGGGTCGTCAAAAAGGAACTGGATCAATATAATATCGATTCAAATGCAGATGTTACTAAAACCAAAATGAAATTCTATGAGGCCCTTAAAAAAACCGGCAGGGATGACAGGCTGAACGATAACATGATTAAACAGCAAAAAAAACCCATTCCCGAGAAGTCTGCTTCTTTGTCAAAAGTCAAAATGCCGGGCCATATCGACGGCTTAGCCCAAAAAGAAAAAAAATCCGGTTTTAAAAAATCACCGAAGGCCACGCCGCCTGCTGTTGGGAAGCAGGACCCGGCAGGCAAAAATGTTACGATTCAGGTCGCTTCAATGAAAGCCTCCAGTGATGCCGACAAGCTGGTGAGCAAATTAAAAAAAGAAGGATACCCGGCTTATCGCATCATCGGCAAAATTCCGGGCAAAGGCATCTGGTTCAGGGTTCGGGTGGGGTATTTCAAAAACAGGACCGAAGCCGGCCTTATGCTCAAGCGGCTGAAAAAAGAAAAAATAGAAGCGGTGATTGTACAGCGTTAGGGAGAAAGAATGAAGATAAGCAAAGAAGAGGTCATTTATGTGGCGGACCTGGCCAGACTCGAGGTGGATGCGGAGCTTGTCGACAAGTTCGCCGAACAGCTGGGGACAATACTGGAGTACATGGAAACCCTGGAAAGTGTCGACACAACAGGCGTGCCCCCGACGTCCCATGCAATTTCGATGACCAATGCCTTTCGGGAGGATGAGGAAGCGCAAAATTTCAACAGGGATTCGGCCCTGGCCAATGCGCCGGATAAAGAAGAGGGGAACTTTATTGTTCCGAA
>Ga0307440_1000142_pt1 | contig 31802 bp, 29 predicted proteins | sample SalMarWE160410MG_FD_202150 | JGI IMG/M metagenome (GOLD analysis project Ga0307440, IMG submission 202150) | Salt marsh sediment microbial communities from the Plum Island Ecosystem LTER, Massachusetts, United States - WE1604-10 | ecosystem: Environmental > Aquatic > Marine > Intertidal zone >...
ATTAAAACATTAAATCACTTGCCGAATACAAATGGCCCGGAAGCATACAGGCTTTACGAAGCAAAAGTAAAATGGTGCCGGGATCTGCCGGTTACAAATGCTCCCCGTTATGGCGTTGGGGTTCAATATTTGGTCAAAAGTCTAAATATTGAAGGCCCGGACTATCCATGCAGCTTGTGTGGCGACATCATCTCTTATGGAAAAATTCATTGTGTTGAGGAATTTGTGTATTTGTGTTCAGCCTGCTTTAAACATTATCAGTCGTTGCCGGAAGGCATGATTAAAAAAGGTGTCATGGATTTTTTAATCGGGAACGTAATCTGAGTGCCGACTTATTTTTTAGGCGGCTTGGGCGGACTGACCACTGCTTCCCCGATTAAGACCTCGGTGCCCTCCTGATTGACGCAAGCGGTTTTTAACCGGACGCGATTTTTCCCATCCATAATTTCTATCACTTCCGCACGGGCGGTAATGGTATCGCCGATTCGTACAGGCGCCAAAAAATTCAGATCTTGTTTGATATAGATGCTTCCTGTTCCGGGGAGCTTGGTTCCGATGACGGTGGAAATAAAACCTGCCGACAGCATTCCATGGGCAATACGGGTCTTGAAAAAGGTCTTTTTCGCATACGCTTCGTTCGTGTGCGCCGGGTTGAAATCGCCGGTAATCCCGGCGAACTGGTAAATATCCGATTCCGAAACCGTTTTGCTGAACTCGGCTGTATCGCCGACTTTAAGTTGATCGATTGTTTTTCCGCTCATATTAAACTCCTTTCAGTTCACCAAAGGTACGAAGAATTTAAAACCAGGACCGATAACTCCATATATCCTCTTCCAAGGACTTTTTGTCTTCCTGAAGGTTGAGATACATGGAAGCATTCTGGATAGCCAGTCCGCCGGTATGGGCCAGGGCATTTACCAGAATAATGACATCTTCAGGATATTTCCGGTCAGTACCGCTGAAAAGACTCATCACGCCGATGACCTCTTCTCTGGCTTTAATAGGAACACAGAGCATTGAAACAACACCTTCTTTCACGATTTCCTCTTTATACTGCAACCGGTTGTCCGTAGAGACATGTTCGATAATGACGGTTTCACCTTTTAGTGCCTGCGCAATGCTTTTTTGGATGGAGACAGGGCCTTTGTTTTGAAATCCTTCACTCAGGCCATAACTTGCCACCGTATCGAGGTCGCCGGTTTTATGGTTTAACAGTCGAATCATTACCCCCTTCATTCCTAGCGCCTCAGAGATTTCGGCCGTCAAAATATGTAACACCTGCTTGATGTCTAACGTCGAGTTGATGCTGGAGGCCAGATCGAGAAACAGCATCGAGTTTTGATTAATACGTTCAAACAACCGGGCTCGTCCGATGGCAATCCCGCCCTGATCGGCCAATGCTGATAAAAAGTCTATTTCATCTTTTGAAAAATCGCGATGCTCTGCGGTATAAAGTGATAGGACACCGATGGTCTTTTCCTTGACCCTGACCGGAACAGAAAGAATGGATGCAATGCCTTCGGCTTTTTTTGCATCAAGGTTTTCCAGACGAGGATCCGTGGTCGCATCGTAAAACGAAAGATATCCTTCCGTTAACATTTCGCCGACGATTTTTTTGGCTTGAATGGGACTGGCATGCAAGTAGTTTTCAGACAATCCTTTTTGAGCCATTGGAACAAACACATCCTTTTCCTCATCCGCCAGAAAGAGACAAGCCGCTTTGGCTTCCATGATGTCTATGGCGCTCTGAATGATCAGATCCAGAAGCTTCCCTCTATCCAGCGTCGTTCCGAATGCCTTGCTGATTTTGCAAAAGGTTTTAAAATAATTATTTCTTTTGGTCATTGAAAGTCTCCTAAAAAGGGATGCTTTTTTATGGATTCGTTTTAGTTTTCAATGCGGATGCTGCTGCTTTAGGGGCCCTTTTTGCAGCTCTTTTTTTCGGCCCTGCTTTTTTTGTTTCTCGCTTCTTTTTGTCTTCATCCCGTTCTTTGAGCCAGCGGACGATTCGGGGTGCAAATTCCCTTTGACACTTTGAACTCACATAAATACCGATATGACCCGTATCCAGACAAATATCTTCGGCATCCTTACTGCCGATTCTGCTCGTAAGCAGTTCACACGCTTCGGGAGGAACAAGATGGTCATATTTCCCGTAATAATTCAAGAGGGGCATGGTAATTTTCTTGAGATCGACACGTTTCCCGCCGACCTCCATTTTGCTCTGGATCAGCAGATTCTTTTGGTAACAGTCGCGGACAAACTGCCGAAACGTTTCACCCGGTACATCCGGGCTGTCAAAAATCCATTTTTCCATCCGGACAAAATTTTCAACAAAAGTTTTGTTGGACATATTTTCTATAAATCCCACATATTTATCGATCATTAACCGCGCGGGATTAAGGAGAAGAAAACCGAGGTTCATGATATCTCCGGGAATATTGCCGTAAGTATCGACGATACGATCCACATCCATATCCTTCATCCAGATATGCAACAGTCCCTGGTTGGTATCGAAGTTTGTGGGAGTTACTGTGGTCACCAGATTTTTGATTTTTTCGGGATGAAGGGCAGAATAAATAACACAGAACGTACCGCCCATGCAAATGCCCATCAAATGGATTTTATCCACATGGTGTTTGTCGAGAATAAAATCAATGATGTTGTCCATATATCCATTCACATGATCGTCGATGGTGAGATACCTGTCTTTGCGAGCCGGATAACCCCAATCGATCATATAGAAATCTATTCCTTCTTGTAAAAAATTTTGCACCACGCTTCTTCCGGGCTGTAGATCCAGCATGGTTTCCCGGTTAATCAATGCGTAAACCACCAGAAGCGGCCTTTTAAGTTGAATGTCGCCCGTCGGTTTGTAATGCTTCAATTTGACCCGATCTTCTTCATAAACGATATCGTAAGGTGTGACGGCAATCTCGGTGTCGAGGTTTTCCATCAGCACATCCGATGCTTTTTGGACGCTTTCGCCGGCTTTTTCCGCATCTTCGGCCAGTTTGGATAAAATTAGATCGACAGATATTTTGGGTTGAGCCATGAAATCACCTCTAATTGTAATTTGAAGATCGCTATAAATTGAACATCATACGGTAAAGTTCAGACAGATCCGTCGATATTCTTATGGACGCTTTTCAAGTTCTTTGATCCGCTTTTTTAAAAGGTAAATCTCTTTGTAAAGTTCATCCATTTCTTTTTGTGTTGGAACAGGGAGCATATATAACAGGGTATCCTGTAGAAGTTCTTTTTTAGCTTCCGAAAATTCCGACATGGAATGCAAGGTTTTATTCAAGATCTTCGTGTATTCAAAAGATTGAAACAGCGTCATGTAATGTCCTTCCAAAATTTTAATCCACATCTGATAATACGCTTTCGAATCTTCAGGAAGATCGCCCTTCTCCGCCAGTTCCGTCAGTTTTTCCTGCAAGATTTGGAAGGATTTTTCCATGGGCAAAGATAACAGACGCAAAAATTCAGTCAAATTGGATTGAAATCTGTTAAATTTATCTACAGACTGGATCATTTTCTCTTGATAAAATCGTGTCAATCCCAATTGTGGTATATTAAATATTTTTCTTAATTCCGTCTCATAGAGTTGTATCCAAACTTTAACGGCATCTTCATCGAGGTTCTCAAACGTATACGATTTTGTTGATTTCTGGAATTTTCCTGCCTTTTCAAGCCACTGTTGTTGGAAGCGAACAAAACTGTTCGTGAAGGTTTGAGCGATTTTTAATAAAATTTCAGGAACTTCGCCGGTTCCCTTAAAGATGGTTTCCATGGTTTCCGGTTCGCTGATAATCCGTGACCACGCCGTCCAGGTTTTTTGAGTGCTTTCCAATGATTTTTGAAGCCGGCTTGGTTTTCCATCTTTTTTTGAATCCGGTGATTTGTCATCGGCAGGATCGGCAGTCGGCCACATCGAGACCATCGATTCCCAAAATGCCATGGATGTTTTTATCCAGTCTGCAAAAATAAATTCCGGTGCGATTTTGTCCTTTTGTTTGTCATCCATCGCTTACCTCTTTTTTTAGGAAACCCTTGAACCCCACATTGGTGTATTTTCTCTCTCAACAGCAGGGAATGTCAATAAGAAACCCATTTAAAAAACCGTGTAGAAATTATGACCGGAAGTTTGATTTTTTTTTCGGGAAAAATCCCTACCCGATGGGGGCATTTCCCTACGAAAATGAATCTTTTGTCTTATGGACATATTTTTTCGGGATTTGTTAATGTAAAATTAATAAAAAGTAATTTTAAATCCAATGGCGGGAGGCTACACTGCTTAACCATTTTTACCGATTGGTTCCTTTGTTTTGGGGAACCAATCTTTTCATTCTTCAGGTGTATCCCTTGAATTTTTTTTTTCGCAAGTCGAAGGATTTCATATACTAAAATTTTCATTAATTTTCATACGGGATTCAGGTATCGAATACAGCGGCCTGACCCAAAATTCTTTCAAGCCGATTTATGACGGCAAAGAGAAATATCGTGAGAGGAGGAGAATATGAGCGGCAGCGTTTATAAGGTTATTGAGTTGGTCGGCACGAGTGATGTTTCATGGGAGAAAGCCGCGGAAAATGCGGTGACCACCGCCGGCAAAAAGTTAAGGGATTTGAGAGTGGCGGAAATAACCAAATTCGATTTGACAATTAAAGACGGCAAGATTGCATCTTATCGTGCACGGGTCGCTTTATCTTTCAAGTATGAGAGTGCTTGAGATATATGATGACGAATATGTGATCGTCATCGGAGAGTCTGAACCATGCCATATACACACGATGAAGTTGTGATAAAGAAAAAGCTCCCCAATGTCGGACAAATCGTGCGGAGTAAAAAGCACGGGACCCTTTGGCGGGTCATGGAAAAAAGGGAGGTATGGCAGCATTCGGCGGATAATCCTGAAATTGGGCAGCCGCAGTTGCTTCCCGCCATTTATTTGGCCTATTGGCGGGTGAGGAAAGGGGTGCTGCCAGGTGTCGGGCATATGCTCGGGTACGCATACACCCTTCACGACAATACATTTGAAGCCTACTGGGAGATCATGGAAGGGTAACAAACAGCGTACCGGTAACGGTCAATCTGTTTTTTCAAAAGGGTGTTGATTGAAACACCCTTTTTTTTTAAATATTGGACAACATTATTTGAACATGAATATAAAGTTGTGATAAAGATCGCATGATTAACCGGTGGAGGTTGTTTATGGCGAAAAAGCCAACCTACAAAGAGTTGGAACAACGGGTTAAGGTGCTGGAAATAGAGAGCGCCAACCGAATGGCGGCGGAAAAAGCATTTCGGGAGAGCGAGAAAAAGTATCAACTCCTGGTAAAAAACCTTCCCAGTATCGTATACAAGGGATATGCCGACTGGTCGGTTGAGTTTTTTGATTCAAAAATTAAACAGATCACCGGATACAGCCCGGCACTCTTTAATTCCAAAAAAATGAAATGGAGAGATATCATTGTTGACGAAGATGCCGAAAATGCCAAAGAGATCTTCATCCGGGCGCTCAAAACAACCAAATCCTATGTAAGGGAATATAAAGTCAGATCTAAAAGCGGCGATATCCGCTGGATCCAGGAAAGAGGACAGATCGTTTGTAAAACCAATAAGAAACTTCAATATGTCAGCGGTGTGTTTTTCGATATCACCGAAAACAGAGAGGCCCAGGAAAAACTGCGTAAAAGCGAAGAAATGGCAAGAGCCCTTTTGAACGCAACCACCGATGCCGTTGTGTTGCTGGATACTGAAGGCATCATTTTGGATATCAACGACGCTTACGCCAAGAAATTTCAAAAAACGCCGGATGAAATGCTTGGATTATGTATATGGTATTTGGTCTCACACGAAGTCGCCGGCCTCAGAATGACGAACGTCAAAAGAGTTTTTCAAACCGGATGGCCGGTACGAGTCGTTGATGAGCGAAATGGCATATGGCATGATACCAAAATTTATCCGGTTTCCGATTCATTGGGAGAAGTCAAACGCGTTGCTGTTTTTGCCCGGGATATCACCAACAGAAAGCTGGCTGAAGAACACATTCACACACTGACCCGACTTCTTTTAAGTGCGAGAGAAAGCGAGCGTCAGCGGATCGCCCGAGATCTTCACGATAATGTGGCCCAAGAGCTTTCTCATCTGAAAATCGGATGGGAAACGCTGTTTGATGATCAATTTCGCGTCCCCGAAAAGATAAAACAAAAGGCGGTGGAATTATCAAAAGTACTTCAAAAGTCTATATCTGCAATCCGGGATATGGCCTATGATCTGCACCCTCCGGGACTCTATCAGTTCGGACTGGTCCACACCGCATATCAGTATTGCGAAGAATTCTCGGAGAAACATCAAATTGACATCGATTTTGTTGCGGCCGGCCTGGAAGACTTGAAAATTCCGGCAGACACCGAAATCAATCTTTATCGACTGATTCAGGAGGCCCTCTGGAACATTCAAAAGCACGCCGATGCAACCAAAGCAACGGTCAAGCTGGTGGCGTCTTTTCCCAATATCATCCTTCGTATCGAGGATGACGGGACGGGGTTTAACGTTAGAAAACGGTTGGCGGAGGCTTCAAAGGAAAAACGAATGGGGCTTCGGAGCATGAAGGAGAGGGTCGGCCTGCTGAACGGAAAAATGAAGATTCAATCACGTCCCAAAGAAGGCGCAAAAATTTTCATCGAAGTGCCTTATAAGGAGACCGCACGTGACCGAGAAGAAAAGCATTATCATTATTGACGATCATCCGCTTTTTAGAGAAGGGCTCAAAACCATCATCGAGCGCGATTCCCGATTCAAGTTGGTCGGGGAAGCGGGAAGCGGTCGTGAAGGACTCGCAATGGTCAAAAAGCTGAAGCCTGATTTGGTTATCGTGGACATATCCCTGCCGGATCAAAGCGGCATTCAACTTGCGCGGGATTTGCGGGAGCGCTTGCCGGAAACAAAGATTATGATTGTCAGCATGCATTCAAAAATCGATTACATTGCAGAAGCATTTCAAGCCGGCGCAACAGGATATGTCGTCAAGGAATCCGCCAGCGAAAGGCTGCTCCAAGGACTCGAATCTGTCGCAAAAGGTGATTATTTTCTGGACAGTTCCGTTTCCCATTCTGTTGTCGAAAATCTTATGAAATCTCCTTTAAAAGCCGCAAAGATTACAGATTCCGATTATGCCACGCTGACGCCCAGAGAACAAGAGGTGATGCGCCAACTGGCCGAGGGACTTTCCAGCAAAGAAGTCGCCGAGAAACTTTTTATCAGTCCCAAGACGGTTGAAAATCATCGCGCCAATATTATGAGCAAACTCGGCCTGCACAGCACCATCGAATTGATCCGATATGCTGCAAAACTCGGCCTCATCGACGTGGATCTCTGGAAAGATTGAAAAATATCGCTTATCTCTTCTTTCGGGATAACTTCCCGACCCATCAGGATTTTCCCCTAGTAAAATAAACCTTCCCATCTATGGACAAAAGAAATTACAAGTTGTTAATAATAAATAAAATGTTTTTGTCGATGTTCTTCGAATATCCATTAAAAAAGGGGGAAACATGATCTCTTCTCCATGTAAAAATTGCTCCCGGAGAAATCTGCCGAAGGAGAAGTGCTTCAAAGAGTGCCAATTGTTACAATCCGTACAGGATATGGAATTGACTGCCGAGAAACTGAATGACGGAAGCGGGATAGATTTCACAGAAGAGTACAGTTTCAATATACCTTTTGCGTTTTCATCGAGCTCTTTCTAAAGTTTCATGATTTCCGCTATATAAAGACCTTTGAAAACAGATTTTTTTTTTAATGGTCAGGTCGAAGACCCCGAACCCTAAACGGGGAGAGGCGGCAATTTTAATCCGAACTGAAGTTTGGCGGATGAACGGCCTTAATGAAAAATCTGCATCTAATTTCTAAATGTCAAAAAACAGCAAAAATTCGATAAAGCGCAGAAGTTGCCAAAAGAAAACGAACAAGACCGCAATGAATGCGTCCGATCGTGTGGACCAACGGACTCCCCAAAAGAACTTTCTTGATGTTTCGACCTTGATTCGCAGCATCCAGCGTGCCGAAGGTCAAACAGACTGTTTTAAAATGGGGATGGTGGACTGCGATCACATGGATTGCAAATGGCGCGCCTTTTGTCTGTGAGAAAATTCTGTTTTGGATAAGTCAGCGTTGAGCTGTCACTGTCCGAAGAAACAGCCTTTCCGTCTCCGTCACCTTCAACACCGAATTTCCTACCGACTGTTTAATACCCGTGCAAAATCCCTTTCTCTTTTCAGTTGCATGGCCTCTTATCCTCAAAACGGTTTCCAACCGGTTGATATGATTTTCAAGGTATACTATATAACAACAATCCTTTATGAAAATTTATATCAAGCGAGGTGTGAATGTTTCTGATTGGCGGCGTTACGCCTAAAATGAAAATACTCGACAATACACCCAGGCGATGTCCGGTATGCGGTCTTCACCAGGCCTACACCAAACGGGTGGATCATTATTTTAATCTGTTTTTCATTCCCATTGTAAGAGTCAAAAAAGGAGAGCCGTTTATCATGTGTGAAAGATGTGAAAGAACGGTAAATGAATTCGACGAAGAATACGGCAGTGACTCGCCGGATGTCGCAGCGTCGACGTGCCGCCATTGCGGAAAAACATTGGATAAATCGTTTAGATATTGTCCGTACTGCGGAAAGCCTATTTAGTTCAGCACAGAAACCCCTGGCCCTATGGGTCAGGTCAGATTTCAATGGCTCTGCCAAAAGAACCGCTTATGCACTTTTAACTTGTTCGGCTTTAGGTAGACCAGCTCCTTCTATGGGCTAAATCAAAGCCGGCCCCTCCAGGATAGGATATATATCAGTGAACGCTCATATACAAAAACCCACTCATAAAATTGAACGCCATGTGGTTCTGGTGGAACCGGAAGTGCCCTGGAACACTGGCAACATCGGCCGCACCTGTCTGGGTGCCGGCGCATATCTTCACCTGATAAAACCGCTGGGTTTTTCCCTTAAAGATCGCGACCTCAAAAGAGCCGGGCTCGATTACTGGCACAAGGTCAAACTCTCGGTCTGGGACGATTTTGACAGTTTTCAAAAAAAGATGGGTCCGACAACCAAAGAAGTGGCGCTGTTTACGAAAAACGGCTCAATTTCTTTCTGGGCCATGCCGTCTCCGGTAAGGCTGTTTCTTGTTTTCGGATCGGAAACCAAAGGCCTTCCGGAAACGATCTTATATGAGTACCGGCATGTGGCCTTTCATATCCCCACGACATCAGACATCCGGTGTCTGAATCTGTCCACAAGCGTGGGGATTGCCCTGTACGAAAGCCTGCGTTTGTCAACAAAAAAATAGGGCGCGGCATAAATCCGCGCCCTGTTGATTCTATGGATTTTTCCGTGAACGTTACGTTTTAGAACAATCCCTTGACCTTTCCGGTTTCTACATCCACATCTACCCTGCGGTACGCCGGATCTGAACTGGTTCCGGGCATCAGGCTGATGGTGCCGCAGCAGGGGCAGAGGAACTTGGCGCCCGAGAAGATCAGCACGTCTCGAACCGGGAGCGTCCAGCCTTTGGGGGTTCCCTTAAGCGCCGGTTCATGGGTCAACGATAGATGGGTTTTGACCATCATGGTGGTATAATCGTCGTACTTGGGATCACTTTCAAGCATTTTGGCTTTGGCCTCGGCATCGGGTGTCCAGGCAACGCCGCTGGCGCCGTAAACATTCTTTGCAATGAGCTCTACCCGGTCACGAAGTTTCGTTTCCAAGGGATAGAGGAACTTGAAGTTCGGTTCTTCATTACAGGCTTCAATCACCGCATCGGCAAATTCCAGTGCGCCGTCTCCACCGTCAGCCCAGTGTGTGGAAACCGCACAGCGTGCGCCGGCTTCTTCGGCATACTTTCGAACCAAGGCGATCTCATCTTTGGTATCGGTATGGAAGCAGTTGATGCAGACCACCGGGTTGATGCCGGACATACGGATAGTGTTGATGTGATGCACCATGTTGCCAACGCCCTTTTCAAGCAATGATAGGTCTTCGCTCTTGTATGCATCAGGCAGCGGAAGACCGGCTACGACCTTGGGGCCGCCGCCGTGCATCTTGAGCGCGCGAATGGTGGTTGTCAGCACGGAAACATGGGGTTTCAAGCCGCTGTAGCGACACTTGACGTTCCAGAATTTCTCGAAGCCGATATCGGCGCCGAAACCGGATTCTGTTACGTGGTAGTCAAAAAGCTTGAGTCCGACCCGGTCGGCAATGATGGAAGACTGACCCACGGCGATATTGGCAAACGGTCCTGCGTGAATCATACAGGGCTGATACTCTGCGGTCATCATCAGGGTTGGGTTGATGGTGTTGCGCATCCAGGCGGTCATTGCGTTACCTACTTCCAGATCACCGGTGGTGATGGGTTTACCTGCTTTGTTAAAGGCTACGGTGATGTTGTTCAACTTTTCACGCAGGTCTTTCAGATCGCGAACGATGGAAAGAATCGCCATGAGCTCGGAACTTACGGCGATGCCGAACTTGGACTGCATGGTGAAACCGTCATAGCGGCCGCCCAGGCCGATGATGATGTTTCGCAGCGACTGGGCACAATAATCCAAGATCCAGCCCATCTCGACCCGGGTGGGATCAACGTCCAGCCTCGGCATCCGCGTCAGGCGGGCCAGCTGTTCATCATTGTAATTGCGCTCGTGCTGCATCCTGGCAGTGAGTGCCACCATGGCCAGATTGTGGGCGTTCATGATGTCGTTGATGTCGCCGGTAAGGCCCATGGAGAATTCGGTCATGGGAATGATCAGAGAGTTGCCGCCGCCGGCCGCCGTGCCTTTAATGTTCATGGTCGGTCCGCCGGAAGGTTGGCGCAGACAACCGCCCACATTCACGCCGCGTTTGCCCATACCTTCCATCAGACCGCAGGATGTGGTGCTTTTCCCTTCGCCCAAAGGCGTCGGAGTAATGGCGGTAACCTCAATGTATTTGCCGTCCGGTTTGTCTTTCAAGCGATTAATAATCTTGAGGAAATCCAGTTTGCACAATCTTCCCATGGGCAGGATTTCATCGGTTTCCAGAGCCAGTTTTTCCCGCCAATCCTCGGGGGTCGGCATGTTTTTTTCGGCCGCTTCTGAAATCTGCCAGTCGGCCATTTCTACCGCATTGTAAGCCATAAACTCAATCCTCCTCTATAATATTGGGTTAATAAATCAGGAACCTCGTACCCACGCAGGGTGGTTCCTTCGGCTTTGATTGATTTGAGATGTTAACGTTAGGATTCAGACCCTGTCTTAAAACATAAGCCATTCGATTTGGCAAGTAAAATTAACAATTTCGCAATAACGCAAAAAAAAGAAAAATTGTCAATAGAAAAATGAATTTACAGACTCACCCCTGAAGCTGATTCAACCGGTAATAAAATCCCTGAAGCTTCATCAATTCCGCATGATTCCCGGTTTCGATGATCTGTCCTCTGTTGAGTACGATGATTTTGTCGGCTTCCCGGGCTGTTGAAAGCCGGTGTGCCACAATAATCGATGTCCGGTTGGCCATCAGTTTGGCGAGGGCCTCCTGTATTTTTTGTTCGGTTTCAGAATCGATATAAGACGTTGCCTCGTCGAGGATAATGAGATCCGGATGGCTGGCAAAGGCCCGGGCAATGGAGATGAGCTGTCGTTCCCCGCTTGAGATGGAGGCACCGCCTTCCGAAAGTACGGTATGGACGCCGTCGGGTAATCGGCCTACAAATGTTTGGCAGTTCGAATCCTTTAAAATCTGCTGAAAATCAGCTTCAGAAATGTTGTCTCTTCCCAGTGTTATATTTTTCCGAACGGTTTCGGAAAATAAAAAAGGGTCCTGCATCACCAGGGCCATTTTGGATCTTAACTCCCGGATCCCTCGTTTTTTAATATCCACCCCGTTCAATAAAACCCGTCCGGCCGTCGGATCGTAAAACCGGATAACCAGGTTAACGATCGTCGTTTTGCCGGAACCGGTCGGTCCTACAATCGCAAAAGTTTCACCGGCATTTATGCTAAAAGAAATATTGTTAAGCACGGGCTCATTTTTAACATATTCAAAAAAAACATTTTCCAGAGAAATTTTAAAAATTCCGTCCCAGGGGGTGTCCAATGGTTTTGATCCGGATTGAGGGGGACGCTCGATATCCCGGCCAACTTGTCGGATGGTTTCCGTACTGTCCAGAATCAGAAAGATTCTTTCAGCAGATGCCATGGCGTTTTGCAGAATATTGTATTTCTCGGCGATGTCTCTGATGGGCCGGAAAAACATTTTCATGTATGACAGAAACGCCACAAGGGCGCCGAGGGTTATGGTTCCCGCCACCACGCTGCCGCCGCCATAAAAGATGACGATGGCAATCGCCGTTGCGCCCAGGATTTCGATGACCGGCATAAAAATCGCAAAAACGTGAATCTGTCTCATCCCGGCCAGGTAATGCTCACGATTCAGCTTTTTAAAACTTAAGTAATTTTGCGTTTCTTTTAAAAAAAGCTGGATCACTCTGATGCCGCCGATGGTTTCCGAAAACCGTGTATTTATTTCCGCAATCTTTATTCTCAGTATCCGGTAGGCTGCTCTGGCCTGGCTCGAAAAATGAACGGAAGCATACAGAACAAAAGGAATGACGGTAAAACAAGCCAGCGCCAACTTAAAATTAATACTGATGAGAACCCCTGCAATGCCCACGAGCAAAAAAAGATCTTTAAAGATAAATACAATCACGGAAGTAAAGAGTTCATACATATTTTGAATATCATTGGTCACCCGTGTTACCAGTCGGCCGATGGGATTGTTTGTGAAAAACGCAATGGATAGACCCTGGATATGATTAAAAAGGCGCATACGCAAATCATGCATCACCATCTGTCCGGCGTATTCCATGATGAGTACTTGGACAATATCGAAAACAAAATTGAAAATAACGAGGACCAGAAACAAAGCGGTGATCCACGTGACGCCGGAAAGATCATGTTTGCGCAGGACAGCGAGATCTTTTTTGTCCAGTTTGACGAGGTCACGAAAATATATCTGCGCCGCCGCGCCGTGAACCTTGAAAAGATCGGGATATTTGCGGACGACCCTTTGAATTGCAGGATCGGCCATGTCCGCCTTAACAATCCTGGCATTGACTTCCGTGTGTGCCGCCTTATTTTTTTTAACCGATTCCCGGCCGGGGACAATATATCGATCGATGGCGATTTTGGTCACGTAAGGCAGCGAAAGATCCAGGAGGGTGATAAAAACAACCAGAACAATGGAGCAGATAAACAAAAGTTTATACGGTTTTGTGTAGGGATACAGGCGCCGCAACAATTTGATATCATAGGGCTTGCCAAGCTGTTTTTCTTCGGAATATCCATAATCGCTATGCATATTCTTCCTCGACCTCCTGAAGCCGGAACGTTTTGGCATAATATTGATTATTGGCCATTAACTCGGCATGTGTCCCCGATTCGAAAATACGGCCGCGATCCAGCGTGATGATCCGGTCGGCAAAACGAAGGGCGGACAGCCGGTGAGAAACGATGATAATGGTTTTTTCACCGGCCATGGTCCGGATCGTTTCGACGATCGCTTCGCCGGTTTTAAGGTCCACCTGGCTGATGGGATCATCCAGTATCATGACGGGAGCATCTTTCAAAAGCATGCGGGCCAAACCCACACGCTGTTTCTGACCGCCGGAAAGAACAATCCCTTTTTCGCCGACAATGGTTTCAAATCCGTTGGGGAAATCGGTGATGGCATCCGAGAGGCTTGCCCGTTCAACGGCCTGTATTAATTTCGATTCGTTTGTTTTTCGGCTGTCAAAGGTAATGTTTTCCCTGATGGTGCCTGCAAACAAAAAGGGTTCCTGGGGCATGTAGGATATCATGGATCGTAATTGGGCAAGTTGAATCTTGCGGATATCGATACCGTCCAGGGTAATGCATCCACCACCCACATCAAAAATCCTGGGGATCAAACTCAAAAGCGTCGTTTTGCCGCTTCCCGGAGGCCCGACGATCCCGAGGACGCTTCCCTGCTTGATTTCAAGACTGATCCTATCCAGCACCGGCGCAGCAGCGGGAGAATGATCATATGGCCTGTAGGAAAAGGTAACGGATTCAAAACCAATCGATCCGCTGACATGGTCCAGTAATACCGGATCCGGCGGATCATCGATCGTCGGTTTTTCCTGCATGATTCTGTCGATTCTGTTCAGGGATGCCTTGCCGCGCTGGATCAGGTTTGTGACCCATCCCGTCGCCATCATGGGCCATGTCAGCAGACCGAGATAACTGATAAACGCAACAAAATCTCCGGGAGTTATGGTAAACGTTATGGTTTGCCGGCCGCCTAAAAACAAAACGATGGCAAGGCTTATGTTCGAAAACAAAATCATCATGGGAGAAAAGGATCCTGTAATTCTAATAAGGGCCAGATTTTTTCCGATATAATCTTTTGACACGGTCTCGATCCTAGACGATGTTTCCTGCTCGCGATTGTAGGCCTTGATCATGCGAATACCTGCAAATCTTTCCCTGACGACTTCGGTCAATTCCGAGAAGGCCCCTTGGACCTCTTGATAACCGCGATGCATTTTTTTGCTGAAAAAGCGAGCTCCGAAAACGATCAGCGGCATCGGGATCAGCACAAAGAGCGTGAGCTTGACATTGATATAGACCATGAATCCAACGGCCGCGGTACCGAGGACAACGGCATCGGTCAACGCCACGATGCCCATACCCGTCGCCATTCGGACATTTTGAATATCATTGGTGGCATGGGCCATCAGGTCGCCGGTTTTGGCTTTGTCGAAATATGGTGCCGAAAGGGTTTGAACATGCGCAAAAAGTTTGTTGCGCAGACCTTCTTCCACCCGTCTGGCCGTCCCCATCAGGCATCGTCGCCACAGATATCGAAAAATCCCGATCAATACGGAGATGCCGACAATATAAAGCGCGTAGATCAACAGTGATATCTTGTCGATTCGATACCCGGTAAGGTCGTCGATGGCCCACTTGATAATTCGCGGAATGAAAAGCTGGAGAAAATCGACGGTGATCAGAAAGATAAGGCCTGAAACGATGAAAAGTCGTCTTTCCAAAAGATACGGTTTTATTAAATATAAAGACTTCATAATTTTTTCTCAATCAATAGCTTTTATATCAGAATCGCGCATGGGTCAACCACCGTCAAAACGCATCATGGTTTGCATAATATTTAAAGCGAGATTAATCGAATTTTAACACAAATACGACAGGTCCGTTCCGCGACGGCGTGTATCTCATTTAAAAGAATGAGATACACGCCGTCGCGGCGCTCGACAAACGTCAATTGCATTTGCCTCGTGTTTGAGTTGTCATTACATTGACTTTCCCACCTGCTCTTGTTATGGTCTTTGGTTATGGAATCCGGGAGCATCGTTGAATATATCGACCGCCAGAAAATAACGTGCGCGGTGGTTTTGGAAGTCAAAAATCGCAGACTCAGACTTCTAACCGAATCCAACCGTGAAGTCAATCTTTCAGCCAACCGACTGTCCCATAAGTGTAAAACCCGCCTGGATGTATCCATGGGCAGGATGAGGATGGTGCATACGCTCAAAGAGATCGTCGGTCAACGCAATGCATTGGTCGACTATATCGACATCAAGGAATTGTGGGAAGTACTCAATACCGAACGAGAATGGATCGACCTCGGCACCATGACGGAATTTTGTTTTCCGGATAATCCCAATGATAATCATGAATCCGCCGTGATACGCGCTTTTTTCCAAAACAGGCTTTATTTTAAATTTCATCATGAACGGTTTTTCCCGAATACTCAAAAACAGGTCGAACGAAAAATTGCCCATGAAAAAGAAATTGCCCGTGAAAACCGCATCATCCAGGAGGGCGGCGACTGGCTGGCAAATGTCTTGATCCAAGAGGACCCCCGGGTACCCGAGGACAATATGGAAATCGTGGCGCTGATCAAGTCATTTTATCTGTTTGGAAAAGAGAGCAGAGACTTCGACCTTACAAAAGCAATACTTGCAAGGGCCGGTATAGATCCCGAAGAAGAGGTCTTTGGTGCTTTGGTAAAGCTGAAGGTATTCGAAGAAGACGAAAATGTCGATTTGTATCGATTCGGCATATCCGCTGATTTCTCAGATGAGGTCAATCATTGCGCCGCCGGTATCATCGCTTCTGATCCCGGTTCGTTATTAGATACCAATGGCCGAAAAGATCTAACGATGCTTTCCCTGATGACCATCGACGGCCAATCCACTTTAGATTTTGATGATGCCATCAGCATAGAAAACACCGGTGATCATTATCGCCTGGGCATTCATATCGTTGATGTCGGACACTTTGTTAAAAAAGGAGATTGCATCGATCGGGAGGCCCTCTCCCGCGGCAGCTCAATTTATATGCCCGACCGAAAAATTCCGATGCTGCCGTCGGGTCTTGCGGAAGATGTGTGCAGTCTCAAGGCCGGCGTGCTTCGACCGGCAATCAGCCTGTTCGTAACGATAGACAGATCCTATGATATCACAGATTATGAAATCGTGCCGAGCCTGATCAACGTATCAAAGCAACTGACCTATTTTGATGTCAATATTATTGCGGACGAGAATGAAGACATCATTACCCTTCGAAATATCGCCGAAAAATTCCGGCAGAATAGGATGGCCGCCGGAGCGGTTCAAATAACCCTGCCGGATATCAATGTCTGGATCGGGGATGACGGCGAAATAACAGTGAGCAAGATCAACAGGGAGAGCCCCGGAAGAATGCTGGTTTCGGAAATCATGATCATGGCAAACTGGTTAAAGGCCAGGTTTTTGGCGGAACATCATATGCCGGCCATATTCAGAGCCCAGAAATCACCTCGTGAAAGACTCTATAAAGGGAATAAAGGGACGCTGTTTCAAAATTGGATGCAGCGTAAGCTATTAAGCCGTTTCGTTCTCAATTCGGAACCTGAAAATCATTCGGGGCTGGGATTGAACGCATACGTCACCGCCACATCACCGATCCGGAAATATTTCGATCTTGCCACCCAGCGGCAAATTCGAGCGGTTTTTGGATTGGAATCGCCTTATACGGTTGAAGAAGTCGATAATATCATTCAAATACTTGAAGAACCCATGAGCCATGTCGCCAAAATCCAATACAGCCGCAACCGCTACTGGTTATTGAAATACCTTGAAAAACATATCGGACAAAAAGAAGAGGCGATAGTTCTTTATAAAAAGAGAAATAACTATCAAATACTTTTAACGGAATATCTGATCGAATGCGAGTCGCCGTTATCGAGCGGCATTTCATTGAAACCCGAGGATTTAATACAGGTCACCATCCAACACGCCAATGCCAGAAAAGACGTGGTATCCGTATTTATGGGTTAACATCGAGACCTTTGCAAAACGCCCCTTTTTGCCCAATTTCTGCGTCATGCTCAAATTTCAATCCTCAAAATACTCAATGTATTCCTGCGGTTAAAATTTTCGCCTTCCTTGAACTTGAACAAAAATGAGCATTTTTCAAAGGTCTCTATCACAGATCTTCGAACCAATTTTTTTCCAGGTTTTTTTTGACGCGATCCGGATCAAAAATCCTTCCGTTCATAATAATATAAGCTCCTGGTTTCAATACCTGAACAGCGGCGACAGCCGCACCGATATTGAACACGGCATCGCTGTATTTAAACCTGGCCGGCGTCATGGAACCGGTAAGCACAATCACTTTACCGGGCACGGCTTTTAGTTTCTTAGCGGTTTGAATCATAGTATCCGTGCCGTGGGTCACCACAATATGTCCATGTTCGTCGGCTGATATCCTGTCGAAAATGAGTCGGCGGTCTTCATCGGTCATATCGAGACTGTCCTTATACAAAATGGGTGATATTTCGTACTCGAGGTTAACATTGGCTTCTTTGAGTATCTCGCCGATGGTTGATTCTCCCACTTCATAGGTGCTTTTACGGTCAAAGTATATCTTATCGATGGTGCCCCCCACGGTATAAAATTTGATTTTCATATGGCGTTTACCTTATCTTACTCCATTTCAATAAAGACGCGTGATTTCGTCCGCCTCAAAACTGGGCCAGACCGCTTTTCCGCTGTTGCTGACGGCTTTGATGCCGCAGCCGGCCTCCATGACCTCGCCGATGCAGGTAATATCGATTCCCGCTTGTTTCATTTTTCCCATGAGCGGATCGCTCTTATCGTTTCGGCAGCAAATCAGAAGGCTCCCGGAACCGATCAGCCCCAAAGGATCGATATGAAGCAAACCGCATATTTTTTTTGTGAGTGGAAGGACCGGAATGTCGTCCATGTTGATCTGTATGCGATATCCGCCGGCAATGCTCAGCTCCGCGAGCGCCGTTGCGAGACCGCCTTCGGTCACATCATGCATGGCCGTTGTCCAGCCGGAACCGCCGGCGATCTTCGCTTCCTCTATGATACTGATGCCGGGAAGCAATTGTTTGCACGCCTCGATCTCGGATTCCGCCATTCCCAAAGCCCTGAGCCGATCCCCATGATCCCTGGCAATGATGGCCGTTCCTTCCACCGCTAAAGCCTTGGTCAATAAAACGCTGTCCCCGGGCTGAATATTTCGTTTATCGATCAGGCGATCTTTAGATACGGTTCCGACCATCATTCCGGTGATAACAGCCCGTGTTACCGCATCGGTGATCTCCGTATGGCCGCCGCACAGCGTAATATTCCATCGGCGACACATGGATGCCAGTTCATGCATCACCCGGCGTATGGCCGACGGCGTGACGCCGGGCGGAAACAAAAGCGTGGTCAAAAACCATCGGGGATCGGCGCCGGATGTTGCAATATCGTTGGCATTGATGAGAACCGCGTAATGGCCGATGCTGTCCGTAGCAAAGGTAATGGGGTCTGATTTAATGACCAGCACTTCCTCTTTGGCAATATCTACCGCGGCTGCATCTTCGCCCACTCCGGCATTGATCAGCACCGAAGGATCATGAAGGTTGAACTCGTCGAGAAAGTCTTCAAGCAGATCGTTGGGCAGTTTTCCGGGCGAAAGCGGGAGTCCCAACCGAACGATATTTTTGATTTCTTCAAAACCGGTAACGATAAAATCGCTGTCAACCTGTTCGGCGCCGGATGTCGGATTATAATCGATAAACACCGTGGTACAATCTGCTTTTTGTCCGGCATGGATGTCGAAAATATAGTCGCCCACCATGATCATCTGCTTGGCGTCGATATTCAGCATCCCGGCGGCCAGGGTGATTCCGTCACCACTGGGTTTAATCCGTACGGGGGTCTCTCTGGAAATGACGACGTCAAAGGCCGAAAAATCGAGATTTTCAAAGTTTTTAAGAGACCGCTTTATGCTTGAAAGCGTATTTCGCGTAATAATCCCAACAGCCAGGGACTTTGAACGAAGGTAATGAACCAAGTCCTGGGCACCGGGGTTGGGTTTGGATATCGCGGCGGCTTCTTTTTCAAAGCGCGCCAATACGGCCGAGGCGTCATCTCTCTGAGAGCGGGTGGGAAGACTTTCTATAAATTCGAGTACAGGGGTGTCCGCAGGGCAATTAATAGTTTTTTTTAGAAGCTGAAAATCCAGGGCGCCGGGTTTTGTCAATGTACCGTCAAAATCGAACAGCACGGCTTTGATATAAAAGGGGCGATAGGTTTTTTGTTTAATTTTCATTGGCCCTTTTAGGGAGTGTTCAGCGTTCAGTGTTCAGGTTTTCAGTTCAGTTTTTGGTGTTCAGGTACTGAACACTGAACGCTTTATAGTTCATATGGCGTCAGGCTTTCAAAACCGGTCTCGGTGACGAGGATGGTTTGTTCGAATTGAGCGGAAAGGGAACCGTCTTTTGTAACGGCGGTCCAGTTGTCATCGAGGACGAAAAGTTCCTTTTTCCCGAGGTTGATCATGGGTTCGATGGTAAAAACCATTCCCGGAATCAAAGGAATTCCTTCTCTTCGAACACCATAATGCGCGACTTGAGGCGGTTCGTGAAATTCAAACCCGACACCATGTCCGACAAATTCCCTGACCACCGAGCACTCATGGCGCTCCGCATATTTTTGAATGGCCCACCCGATATCTCCGATGGTGTTTCCGGGCTTGACCATAAGCACTCCTTTTAATAGGCTTTTTTTAGCCACATGAACGATTTTTTTTGCGTCGTCCCCGGGTGTTCCCACAAAAAAAGTCTTGTTGGCGTCTGCATAATAGCCGTTTAAAATCGGTGTGACGTCAATATTGACGATATCCCCGTCTTTTAAAATCCTTTCTCCGGGAATGCCGTGACAAATGACTTCGTTGACCGATACACAGACACTTTTTGGATACCCCCTGTAATTTAACGGTGCAGGGATTGCCCCGTGCTTCAGCGTAAATTCGTGTACCATGGTATTAATCGTATCGGTGGCCATTCCCGGCCTTATTTCAGACTCGACCATATCCAGCGTATCCAGCGCCAGGCGGCCGGCCTTTCGGATGTTTTCGATATCCGAGGCTTCTTTGATCCGAATCCGGTATTTTTTGGCATATTCCGCCTTGAGTTTATTCGGATTCATCACATTTTTATTCAGGCAGCATTTTTTGTATTTCAAACCGCTGCCGCAGGGGCATGGATCGTTTCGTCCGCTTTTGAAAAATTTGTTTTTCATGCTTTTCTCGATTCGATTATCACATTTTCACCGAACTATCGGTAGTCTTCTCTGATTGGATAAAACACATCGATGACGCGGCTTTTGGCCATTGCTTTTCCGGAATGAACGGCATGGGGCGGTATAATGACCACGGACCCCGGCCCGAGTTTTTTGCTTTCGCCATCAACGGTCAGTTCGAATCGGCCTTCGATGATGTTTGTGACCTGTTCATGGGGATGGGAATGTGCCGGCAGCTGAGCCCCTTTTTCAATATTCCAGAAAGAAAACGTCATGTTTTCAGAATGAATAAAACGAACTTTAAAACCCGAAACAATTTCTTTTTCTTCTATATCCTCAAGGTTTGTGTATTTCATTTTGCTCACCATTAAAACGATTTGCCAAACCCGTTGTAATGCACCTTTTCAAACTGCAGATCTTTTTTGGGATGCCCGGACTTTTTTTCAGCCGGATATCCCACGGCAATCATCGATTCTATTTTAAGGTTTTCCGGAATGTCCAACAGTTCGCGAATGTATTGTTCCGCCGATTTTTCCCGATCATGCATCCTTTCTCTGATCTGAATCCAGCAGCTTCCCAGTTCCATGGATTCTGCCGCCAGATGAATATATATCGATGCGATGGATGCATCCTCGATCCAGACATCGCATTTTTCGGGATCCGCACATACCACAATCCCCATTGCCGCGTCTTTTATAAATGATGCGCCGTGGGGCTTGGATTTTGATAACTTTTCCAGCAGGCCGCGATCGGTCACGACCACGAATTCCCAGGGGTTGAATCCCCTTGATGAGGGCGCTCGAAGGGCCGCTTCAACAAGGCTTTCGATTTTTTCGGTTTCAACGGGTTTTTCCAGGTATCGGCGAATGCTTCTGCGTTTTTGGGCCAGGGATAAAAACATAAGATATACCTCCTCGATTCTTGCAAGACAAACCGGGTGCTTCGCACCCGGATGCACGTTCAACGTCGAAAGCACCGACGTGCTTTTGCCTTTTCGGCCTATGGCCGAAAAGGCATGCCACCCGCGTCGCGGGTGGTAGTTGACGCATCATTCAAATCATGGCAAAATTATGATAATAAAACAAATTATAAATTCGATTCGATTTTTTTGCAAGAACGCGGGCGATTCATCATGAAAATATTGCTGATATATCCATACTGGCTTGAAAAACGGGTCGATATCCAGGACATATCGGTTCCTCCCATCGGCATGTATTATATTGGGGCCGTCTTAAAAAAGAACCATTACGATGTAGAGATATTGAACTGGTGTACCATTAATGAAACGCCCGAAGAGATCGAAAAGATCCTCCTTGAAAAAAAACCGGATATCATCGGATTTTCCATTTTACAGGCCAACCGCTGGGGCGGCATCGAGATTGCCGGGATTGCCAAAAAAATCTGTCCCGACGTTAAAATTATTTTCGGCGGGGTGACGCCGACATTTTTGTGGAAACATTTTTTAACCTATTTTCGAGACATCGACGTTGTGGTGATCGGGGAAGGTGAATATACGTTTTTACATCTCGTAAAATATTTTGAAAATGCCAAGGCGCACCGTTTAAAAGACATTCGAGGCATTGCCTATCGGAAAAAAAATGAGATTGTACGGACACCGCCGGCCGAACCGATTCATGACTTGGATACGCTCCCGGTTCCGGCAAAATATTTTGAATACCGGCATCTGTCGCTGACCCGGGGGTGCCCCGGCAAATGCACATTTTGCGGATCACCGAAATTTTGGGGGCCTAAGGTCAGGTTTCATTCCGTAACCTATTTTGTCGATGAACTCGAACGGCTTTATCAAAAAGGCGTCCGTTTTTTCTATTTTTCAGATGACACGTTTAGCGTAGATAAAGGACGGGTCATCGAAATCTGCAAAAAAATCCTGGAAAAAAGACTCGATATCACATGGGTGGCCATTTCCCGCGTCAATACGATGAACGAAGACATCCTTTACTGGATGAGAAGAGCCGGCTGCATCCAGATCAGCTACGGCGTGGAGAGCGGTTCGGAAAAAATAAGACATTTTCTGAATAAAAAGATCACCACCGATAAGATAGAAAAGGCATTTGCCATGACCCTTCAGTACGGCATATTGCCCCGGGCCTATTTTATCTATGGATGTCCCGGAGAAAACCATCAAACCATTGGGGAAACCATTGATCTTATCAAAAGAATCAAACCCTTGGTCATTCATTTTTTCGTTTTATCATTGTTCCCCGGCACGCACCTGTACGACGCATACCTGAAAAAAGCGGCGATTACCGATGATATCTGGTTGAACAAAATCGAGGACATCAAGTATTTTGAGACCGATCCTGATTTGTCGGCCGAAGATGTACTTTTATTCGGAAAAATATTGCGGGAACGATACCATGAAATGATTCCCGAAATCGTGGATATGATTTCGCTGGTCGATAAGAAAGAGTTGTACCCCATGCATGCCGATTTTTGCGCCAGGCTCGGAATGACCTTTGATCACGGCGATTACGCCCATAATGATGCGATCCGGGAAAAAGAAAAAATTGCCGAAAAATTATATCTCAAGGCGCTGACCTATCATCCCCATCCCAGCGCTTACCTTGGTTTGGGGATATTGAATCAAAAGAAAAGCGCCTATAATGATTCCATTAAAATTCTTTCGGAAGGCCGTGGATATTTTCCGGACAACGAGCCGCTCAATATCTGTCTCGGGGTCAGCCATATGAATGTCGGGGATTTTAACACGGCGTTGTCGATTTTCTTGAAATTTCAACATTCGAAGCAAGCGCTTGAGTTGATCGTCAACTGTTACCGTGCATTAAATGATAGTGAAAACGCATCCGCTTATAACAAAAAACTGGCCTCGACAGCATAGAAGTGGTTTCAAAACCTCCCCTCGGGCTCAATCTTCCGTCTTCGCGATAGCTACGACGGGACAAGCTGTGTTGGACTGAGATGGTCAATCCTCGAAATATTCCCGATATTCCTGCGGTTGGCCGCCTCAGTCCGTCTTGACCTTAAACCCGATTGAAGGTTTTGAAACCACTTCTAAGGAAAAAAATCCGTATCGATTAAAACCGGTTTGCTTCCGATCACACTCTCCGGGACGCCAGGGCAATCCAGTCTTCATCGACAAGGATTTCGATATTCCGAAGCCCCGCATGTTCCACTTTTTCCAGGATCTTATTTTTATCCGCCAAAAGGATGCCCGAACAGATGAATATGCCGTCTTTAACCAGCATTTTCGGGATTTTTTCGAGAAGGATTGAAACGGCTTTCGTTGTCAGGTTGGCGGCCGTCAGATCAAACCGCCGGGTGATCCCATCGACCAGATCACCGGTGATGATGGAAAAAGCGGATTCCGGTATCTGATTGTGCATTAAATTTTTCCGGGCAATCTGTGCTGCAACCGCATCATTGTCGGTTCCCAAAATCTTGCTTGCCCCGAGCTTTGCCGCCGCAATCATGAGGATGCCCGAGCCGGTGCCCACATCCAGAAACGTATCGCTTTTCTTCAAATATTTTTCTATCAGGGCGATGCACATCCGCGTCGTGGGATGGGTGCCGGTACCAAAGGCCATGCCAGGATCGATTTCGAGAACGATTTCTTCATTTTGAATATAGTCTCGCCACGTCGGTTTGACAACGATCCGATCGGTGATTTTTTCAGGGCGAAAATAGGCTTTCCAGGATTCGGCCCAGTCTGCTTCATCTACATCGCCGTAGAAAATGCGGTATTGAATGCCGATCTTTTTTTCAAGCCTTGCCAGACCGTCTTCAATGGTTTTGCATTTTTCCCTTAATGTATCGTCATCCGGAAGATAGCCGATGATGGCATCGTTTTCAGGAATATCGGCATGGCTGTCCCAATCTTCGAAACCCTCGACCTGGGATTCCTCGACCACAACGCCTTTCAGGTCAAGGTCGTAAAACAAATCGGATATGAGATCCACGGCCAGTTGCCTGTCATTGAAGTTAAACACCACTTTGACTTCGATCCATGTCATCGTTTAAAACTTTTCCTTTGGCGGATTGAAATACCCATGTTTTACATCGGGAAAAGATTCTTTAATTCGTGAAATGATGCGATGCATCCCCATGGGGTTTCCGGGTCTTGAAACAGCGGACATTATTTTCCAATACCGTTTCGGATCAAAGTTCAGGTTTCGCCACTGGATCATATTGACGGGATATGCGCGCATCAGTTCGGACAGGGCGTCGAACTCTTCAGGGGTATCGGTAAACCCGGGGCAATTGAGATAGTTGACGGACACGAATTTTTTCTTGATTCCTGCGGTCTCTATACTCTTAATCACATCGTCGAATGCATATCCTTTGGGACGGAAATATGCATCATAGCAAGGTTTTCGAGAACTGTTCAAACTGATTCGAACGCTGTCGAGACCAGCATCAAACAGCGCTGCCAGAATGCCGGGCCTGCTCCCGTTGGTATTTATGTTGATGGTTCCGCGGCGGGTTTTGGATCGAATCTCTTTAATGGCCGGTTCGATGACATCAGCCGCCAGCAATGGGTCCCCTTCACACCCCTGTCCAAAACTCACAACGCTTTGTTTGACCCGTTCGATGTGAAAAAGGGCGACTTGGGTGATTTCTTTGGGGGTTGGTTTGAAAGCGATCCTGTCCTGGCTGTGGGAAATTTCGCCGGTTTTTTGAAGGGACAAACATCCGAGACAACGGGCATTGCATCGCGGAGAAGTCGGAAGGGGCGCCTCGTACCTTCCCAGGAAAAAATTCTTGGCCGCCGGACAGCCGTATTCCATGGTGCATTTTTCAAGATGCGCTTCAAGCCGGTTTTGCGGCATATCTTTTTGAATGCTTCTGATTCCTGCCATCACATCTTCGGGTTTCATCCTTCGCAAATCCTGTCTTTTTTCCCGATCCACCACGATGACAGCGGATCTGAATTTATTATTGTGCCATCCCACGGCGCCGTAAGAAAATAGCGGGAGAAACCCGGCGGTCCGATTTTCTTCATAGGCGCTCACAAAAGAGATCACATATCCCGGAGAATTAAATGCCGCCACCGGAAAAACCGGCTCGCCGGGTTTGAAAGGATTTTCCGTGAGTATTTCCATTCGATGTCGGCGGATGCTGTATACCATTGGCTTTCTGTCCGGCATCAACATCAATTCGCCGCCAAACGGCATATTTATCGTGTCATCCAGCGTCAAAGGAACCAGAGAAGAACCGGACATTCCCATTGCCGCATACCCGTCAAGGTCGAAAATTTCTCCGGCTTTATTGGATACGACCGCTGTGACAAATTTTTTTCTGTTTTGCATGTGTTACCGTCTTTTTTTCGTTGCTGCCGGATCTTCAGGCTGAACTTAACAAATTTATTGAAAAATGTACACCGAATGATAAAGGAAGTGTTCAGAGTTCAGGAATGTGATCCTCCCAATTTGAGGGTCATAGCCGCTTTCTGGTTTTGTCAGAAGAATTAGTAATCTCGGTTGACAATCTGCTCACCGCGTCACGTATTATAGCCCTTGCTGAACTCCGAACACTGAACTCTGAACACTTACAACCTAGGAGGCTACCCCATGAAAAGTTATCGGAAAGAATTATGGTTTGATGTGCCGGCCCGGCGTGCGTTTATCAATATTACGTCTCAGGTGAATACCTGTCTAAAGGAAAGCGGGATCAGGGAGGGAATTGTGCTGGTGAATGCCATGCATATTACAGCGTCCGTGTTCATTAACGACGATGAATCGGGTCTTCATCATGATTATGACGTCTGGCTCGAAAAACTGGCGCCCCACGAGCCGGTGTCGCAGTATCGGCATAATGTGGGAGAAGACAATGCCGATGCGCACATGAAAAGACAGATCATGGGCCGGGAAGTGGTCGTGGCCATTACCGAAGGACGGCTGGATTTCGGAACCTGGGAGCAAATATTTTACGGCGAATTCGACGGCCGACGACGCAAAAGAGTCCTTGTGAAGATCATTGGAGAGTCGTAATTATTTACTCCAAAAACCCTTCTTTGATGGTAATGTCTGCTTTGCTTTTAAGCTGCGCCAGCAGCGCATCAAAAATTTCGGATTTTTTTTGCGTCAACAACTGCTCTCTTATGGTTTCTTTTTCTTTGTCAAAATGTTCTGACGGGTTTATTTTTCTGCCCTTATACTGGATGACATAATAACCCTTGGCACCTTTTAGAACATTTTCCGGCAGTTTCTTTTCTCGGCTCAGTTGAAAAGCAGCTTCAGAAATTCCGCGGTCATATCCGATGTCAGGAATTGAACCATTTCGTTTAAAGAAACCGGTGGTTTTCGGCGTCACGTGAAATTGTTTGCTTTCTTCGCTTAAGGTTTTACCGCTTTTTAGCGCTGCAAGAAATGATGATGCATCCGCTTTTGCTTTTTCGTCCTGCTTTTCTTTGATTAGATCGGCTTTTACCGTTTGCTTGACCTTATCTAAAGGGGGTATTTTGGGAGGGACTTTATCCAAAAGTTGAAGAATATCGTATCCATCTTTAAATTCCCGTACGTCGCTGATTTCTCCGGTTGACAGATCGAAGGCAGTATTGGCGAATTTTGAAGGATCGGTAACGCCTTTGACCGGATTATCTTTCGAAAAGAAATCCGTGGTTAAAATTTTTAAGTGCCGCTCTTTTGCCGCTTTGATCAGATCATCTCCCTGGTAGGCGATGTCGGAGACCGCTTCTGCTGCGTCATAGGCCAGACTTTTGGCTTTATTGTCGGTAAGTATCTTTCGTATGTCTTTTTCGGCGTCTTTAAAAGGGGTGGTGTGAGCGTCTATGACCTTTTCGACTTTGATAATATGCCATCCGAACCGGGTTCGAACCGGGTCACTGATTTCACCGGCTTTCATGGAAAAGGCCTTGTCTGCAAACGGTTTTATCATGGACTCTTTCGTAAATTCGCCAAGATATCCCCCGTTGTTCCGGCTGGGTCCTTCCGAATACTTTTTGGCCAATCCAGCGAAATCTTTGCCTTCTCTGGCCAGTTTTAATATCTTGAGGGCCTTTTCTTTTGTTTTTTTAACGGTTTCGGGATCGGCATCCGGACTCACTTTTATCAGAATGTGTCTGGCAACGACTTTTTTCGGGATCTTAAACGATTCCAGATTTTCATCATAATACTCCCGGACCTCTGAATCGGTCAGTTTTACCTTGGATCGATATTGTTTCGGGTCAAAATGAACGTAGCGCACTTTTATCATGGTATCTGTCCTGTATTTCTCTTTATGTTTTTCATAAAAAGATTTGATCTGTTCTTCGGAGACCCGAATATTTTTATATTGGTTCGGGTCGAAAAATGCGTATTCCATGTCCACAGAAGTATTGAGCCAGTCGTACCAATCTCTGACTTCCTGATTTGAAACCTTGGCGTTGCTTGTAATAAGGGTTCTGAGTTTATCAATCAGCATCTGGTCTTTCTGGGCAGCCTCGAATGATTCGGGGGTCATCTTAAGACGATCCAGGACATTTCTATAGAGGTATTTGTCAAACACCCCCGATCTCTGGAATGCCGGAATGTGTAAAATAGCGTCGGCAAGCTCTTTTTCCGAGACACGAAATTTAAGCTTTTCCGCTTCCTGAATCAAAAGCCTGTTGTTGATCAACCGATTCAGCGCCTGCTTTTTGACCTGAAGGGTTTTGATCATCTTTTCATCCAGTTTGTTTCCAAATCTTGTGCGGAGCTGTTCCATAAGATTGTTGTAGGCGTCTCGATACTCATCTGCCGTAATTTGATCACCATTGACCATGGCAACCCTTCCGCCCCTTTGCGCCCGAAAGCTTCCGACACCCCAAAAAATAAATACAATTACAATGGCGCCCAAAAGCAACTTAATGACCCAGCTTCCGGCATGTTTTCTCATTAACCTGAGCATAGGATTCCTTTCTGTCGATGTTGAAAATCGACCGAGCCCGGATACGACATGAAAATTTTAGGGCTATACAATGACCGACAATGGTTTAACCTGCCGATCGATCTTGCTGCCGACAGACTCTGAACATATTCCGCACAGATACTCATACTTGTCCCCTTCCGGCAGGACAAGCAGCAACCGTTTGCGAACCGGAACGGCCCTTTTGCATTTCGGACAGTATAGTTCCGTGGCATCAAACTCCTTGAACATTCCGTTGCCTTTGGCTCGGGGAGCATATGCCCCCGGTATTTTCGGGAATTGTCTCGAATTCATTGTCTTACCTTATTAAAGTAAATCGTTGAGGTTCGATATGTTGTGATTTATAAAGCTTTGATAGTATTTATTATGCACAATTTTGTCAATACTTTCACGCCATAATTTATCCGAAATATTTATTGACATCCATTCCCCTTTTGTTTAATTTGACTAAATTGTCTGGGGCTGTAGCTCAGCTGGGAGAGCGCATGACTGGCAGTCATGAGGTCGACGGTTCGATCCCGTTCAGCTCCACCAGAAGATTACAAGGGATTCAAAGGAAACCGGCACAGCGGCTTTTAGAATGCGGCAGTTTTTCGACAGATCCCTTTTTTTATACAGAAGCGGTCAACCCATTTAACGGGTGGACCGCTTTTCTTTTTTTAATGAGTTTGGCCTGAATTTTCATGAATATTGTCAGCTGGTTGAATGATCACCGTTGACAGTTACGCCCTTTTGCTGCTAATTTTTATCATAAAATATATAATTGGGAAACTAAAGGGGGTAATGGTGGCCGAGCTTCAAAATGATTTGTTTTTGCGTGCTTGCAAACGCTTGCCGGTTGAAAGAACTCCGATATGGATAATGCGCCAGGCGGGGCGATATTTGCCGGAATATCGTGCGGTTCGCCAACGATATGATTTTCTCACCATGTGCAAAACACCCGAACTTGCAACCGAAGTGACATTGCAACCCATTGATTTGATCGGGGTTGATGCTGCTATTATTTTTTCAGATATTCTCGTCATTCCTGAAGCAATGGGCATGCAATTTGAAATGCACGAAGGCATCGGCCCTGTGTTTCCGCACCCGATCAGAAACGGCAATGATGCGGATAAGCTTAAAAAAATTGATCCGACCGTCGACTTAAAATATGTGATGGATGCCGTCGTCTTGACAAAAAAGGAATTAAACGGGCGTGTTCCATTGATCGGTTTCAGCGGCTCTCCATGGACGTTGTTGTCATATATGATCGAAGGGCAGGGATCCAAGACATTTTCCAAGGTAAAATCTTTGATCTATAATGATCCAAAACTGGCCCGTCGCCTTCTGGTTAAAATCGCCGATGCCGCAGCAGCATATTTAAGCGCGCTGATTGAAGCCGGGGTCAATGCAATTCAAATATTTGATACCTGGGCCGGAATTCTTTCCCAAGATGATTTTGAAGAATTTTCTTTGAGCTATATCAGAAAAATTATTTCAGAGATCAAAGGAAAAGAAGTGCCGGTTATTCTTTTCGCAAAAGGCGTGCACTATCATTTGAACCGTCTTGCCGGAAGCGGCGCCGATGTGCTGGGCCTTGATTGGACAATGAATATCGGAGAGGTCCGGAAAGAGCTGGGAGATAAGGTTGCCCTTCAAGGAAACCTCGATCCCGCAGTTCTTTATGCCGGTCATGAGAAGATAAAATCTGAAGCAAAAAAAATATTACGATCATTTGGCAAGGGAAGCGGACACATTTTCAATCTCGGCCACGGGGTCCCGCCGGATGTCCGGCCGGAAGGCCTTAAAATTTTAGTGGATTTTATTAAAGAAGAAAGTGTTTCTTATCACCTGGATGATGACAACCACCACGGGGAGAAAAGTTGTGTTTGATATCGATATCGATTTAATTAAAAAATATGACAAGCCCGGACCGCGATATACCAGTTATCCCACAGCGCCGCATTTTAATGAATCGTTTACCCACAAAGATTATCTTAAAGAGATCAAAAATACCAACCAGGGGAGGAACCTGCCCGATTTGTCATTATATTTCCATCTGCCCTTTTGCGATACGCTCTGTTATTTCTGCGGATGCAACATGATCGTGACCAGAAACCGGGCAAGGATTAAGCGGTACATCGATGATGTAAAGCGCGAGATAGACCAAATAACGACATACCTTTCACCGGATAGAAAAGTCTCCCAGCTTCACTGGGGAGGCGGCACGCCGACACATTTGAACCCGGATGAAATCATTGATTTAAATTCATACATTCATGATCGGTTTGATTTTAATCCTGATGTGGAGGCCGGATGTGAAATCGATCCCAGAGAGCTCTCCAAGGAACATCTTGAGGCTTTGAGAAGCGGCGGCTTCAATCGCATCAGCATGGGGGTGCAGGACATTAACGAAAGCGTTCAAAGAGCGGTTAACCGGATACAGCCCGAAGCACTGACCCGGCAGGTCGTCCATTGGGTGCGTGAGTTGGGATTCGACAGCATCAATCTCGATTTGATGTACGGGCTTCCCTTCCAGTCGGCAAAGAATTTTGAAAGAACCATCGACGCCATCATCGATATTGATCCGGATAGAATCGCTTTGTTTAATTTTGCGTATGTTCCCTGGATGAAAAAACATCAAAAAGCGATTCGTCCGGAGGATTTGCCTGCGCCCGAAGAAAAACTGGAGATCTTCAAAATGTCAACTCAAAAATTGACCCGAACCGGTTATGTATTTATCGGCATGGATCATTTTGCCAAGCCCGACGATGAACTCGCACTGGCGCTGAAAGAAAAAAAGCTTTACAGAAATTTCCAGGGCTACAGCACCCATGCGGGCGCGGATCTTTATGCCATGGGCATTACCAGCATCAGCCAATTCGGGCGCATCTATGCGCAAAACATTAAAAAAGAAAAGCCGTATCGTGCCGCACTTGATCAGGGAATTTTACCGACAGCCAAGGGATATTATTTGGGCGACGATGATCTGTTGAGGCGGCATGTTATCATAAAACTCATGTGTGATTTTGAACTCGACTTTGCCTCAATTGAAGATGAATTCAATATAGATTTCGAGGCATACTTCGGCCGGGGGCTGAGCAGCCTGAATGAAATGATGGCCGACAACCTTCTTTTTATCGAAAACAGGACCCTGAAGATAACCGACATGGGCAGACTGCTGATTCGAAACATCGCCATGAAATTTGACGGTTATCTTGAAAGAAAGGAAGATCATGCCCGTTATTCGAGAACCGTCTAAGATTCAT